>Ga0187774_10000941_pt1 | contig 10170 bp, 9 predicted proteins | sample 0216_BV02_MP05_2_FD_133152 | JGI IMG/M metagenome (GOLD analysis project Ga0187774, IMG submission 133152) | Tropical peat soil microbial communities from peatlands in Department of Meta, Colombia - 0216_BV02_MP05_20_MG | ecosystem: Environmental > Terrestrial > Soil > Wetlands > Peat | place... | reverse complement strand
TTCAGCAGCTCGCGGAATGCCAGTTTGTCGCGCAGCCGTCGTACCGACGCCGGCTTATTTCCGTTCAGCCCGAAGCGCTCATTGAGCAGTGCCGCCAGTTCAAGACCGTGATCGTCCACCGCCAGCACGACTTCCGGCCGGTGCGCAATTGTCTGGAGTATGGTCTCCGCCGCCTGCTCGGGCAAATCGAAATGCACCGACATGATCGGAGCCAATCCCCATTGCGGTGCGAGTTGATGGCAGTAGTCCGCTGCGCTGAGGATGCCGACATCGAGTGTATGGGCGGCCTCGAGGAAATCCTGGTTACGGTAAGAAGTGGTCGGGAGAAGGAGGAGTATGTGCCTCATTTTTCAAATACCAAGCTGCTACAGCGCAAACACGCAGGGCTCAACGCTAGAAACTCTGCAACTGCTGATAGGTCGGCTCGGCGCAGCAGTACCAGGGCTCCGACAATCGGGGAATCGAAATTGGATTTGCTTCGGGCAAAGCGCAAGCCGGAATGCCCAGGCTGCGGTGCGCCAGATTCCAGACACGTTCAAACACTTTGCCGCGAGGCAACTTACCCGATTGTTCAACCAGCAAGTATATCTCGCTTTGCAGGCGGTCCACGCGCGGGTCCCGATGGTGCCACGGGTAACCCAGAAGAACCGGGTCGAAATCTTCGATCAGATCGCGAAATCCCGGCAATCGCAGCAGGTACGATCCTGCGGGAATCAGCAGGCGAAGGGAAAGTTGCACAGGCGGTACGCTTTCCACGAGTTCGAGATCGGCAATGCGCTGCAACAGTTCGACATATCCATCGAGTGTCGTCCACGGGGTGAATGCGACAAAAGTCGGAGCGAAAGCGATGCCGGTGTCACGCATTAGCGCGACAACGCGGTTGAAATCCGCACTGGTATGGTTTTTTGCCAAGTATTCAAGGATACGGTCATCTACTGATTCCACTGCCGAGGTGATAAACAGGCAGCCAGTCCTCTTCAGTTCCGGCAACAGGCGCGCATTTTCGATAAGATGCTGCACCTTTATGGTCGCGTCGTAAGTTACTTCGGGGAATTCCGCGTGAAGTGCGCGCGCGATATTCAGGGCATGGGTCGGCCCGTTGAAGAAATCGGGGTCGCCGAAAGAAATATGCTGCGCGCCCATTGCGATCTGCTGGCGGATATCTGCCAGCACCACCTCCGCCGGCACAACGCGGAACCTGCCCTGGTACACCGGCACCACAGGGCAATGGCGGCATAGATGTCTGCAGCCCCGGCTTGCTTCCGCAAAGCCCACCAATCGGCTGCTGCCGTCCGGAAGTTCCAATCGAGTGTAACCATGCAAACCTGGAAGAACGGAGCGCTCCGGCGTTAGGAAACTGATTTTCTCCAGACTGATGACCGGCTCGACTTGCCTGGCAGCGACCTGCCCGTTCCTGAGCCGTTGTGCGACATCGAGCAGCGCCGGCTCAAATTCGCCGCCCAGCACGCTTTGCATCCCGAGGCTTCTAAAAAGCGTTTCATTCATCGGTGCGTACAAGCCGTAAGCGCACAAATGCGCCTTGGGGCAGAGCTGCTTAATGCGCGGCAGCGCTTCAACCGCGATACGGGTCGCGGTGTGCATTCCCACGTGTATGGCGACCAGCGATGATTTCTCTAGCTCACGCGCCTCGAGTTTTTGCAATGATAAATCAATACAGCTCACTTCAAATCCGGCGCGCTTTAGCCATGCTGCCGGTTCAGCCAGCGCGAAGGGCTGTCGCCCCAACTCGTACGGGTTGATCAATACGACTTTGAATTTGTCGACTGAACAGGATTGCGAACCGGCGGCGTCGAGGGAAACAGGATTCACGATCAATACTTGTAGCCGCGGTGCAGCGCCACGACGCCGGCGCTGAGATTAAAATATTCGACGCGCTCGAAACCGGCCTGTTCCATCATCTGCTTCAGTTCCTCCTGTGCGGGATGCATACGAATGGATTCGGCAAGATAGCGATAGCTGTCTGCATCCTTGGCCACGAGCTTGCCCAGGGCCGGCAATACCTTGAACGAATATGCGTCGTAGACCGGTTGCAGCGGTTTCCAGATTTTGGAAAATTCCAGAACGAGAAGCCGCCCCCCGGGCCTTAGCACGCGCAGCATTTCCCGAAGGGCCAAATCCTTGTGCGTCATGTTCCTGAGCCCGAAGGCAACGCTTACGCAATCAAAGTAATTGCCGGGGAATGGAAGTTGTTCCGCGTTGCATTGCGCGATCGGCAGCGGCAGGCCGTGGTCGAGCAAGCGGTCGCGGCCGAGCCGGAGCATGTTGTTGTTGATGTCAGTGACCCAAATCGTGCCGCTTGGGCCCACGCGCTTAGCGAAGAGCAGGCTCATGTCCGCAGTGCCGCCCGCGATATCCAGCACGCGATCGCCGGCTTTGGTTGCGCTCAGCTCGGCGGCAAAGCGTTTCCACAGCCGATGCGCGCCCAGGGACATCAGGTCGTTCATTAGATCGTAGCGGCTCACCACCGAGTCGAATACGCCCGCAACCCGGGAGGCCTTTTCGTTCTCGGCGACTTTTTGAAAACCGAAGTCAGCGGACTTGCTCATATCCGAAATCCAAAAGATCAATCCCATGAAAATCACATCAATTGATAAATGACTGCTCGACTCGCAACTGCCGGGAATTCTGGCCGGTAGCGCATTATGCGGTGTTGTTATTTCGATTTAGGGCGCGACTCAAACGCGCCGGGGACTGCCTCGCGGCTGGCCCCGGCGCTTTCCATGCGTTGCAGATAGTCCTGCCACATTTTGTCCTGGTTTTCCCCAAGCATATACAGATAATCCCACGAGTATATGCCGGTATCATGTCCGTCGGAAAAACAGGGCTGAATTGCATAGCTACCCACCGGTTCAATTCCAGTGATCTCGATATTTTTTTTACCGGCCTGCAGTGTTTCCTGACCGGGTCCATGACCGCGCACTTCAGCCGAGGGGGAATATACCCGCAGGAATTCGTACGGAAGCCGAAAGTTTTTTCCGTCAGAGAACGAGATTTCCATGACCCGCGACCTCTGATGCAGCTTGATTTCGGTCGGGGTTGGTGTGCCTTTGTCGAGCCCCGCCATGTTCCTCCTGCACAGAAACTGCTATTGAGTTCAGGAAATCATAATATCTGACTCGGCGTAAATCAAAAACTAATGTTATTAAAGTGGTTTTTCTCGAGCGGGTGTTAGGCGGGTTCATGCGCTACTGAAGTCGATCTGCTCATAGTCGCTGCCTTTTTCCATGAGTCTGGTGAGTTTCACGCGCTGCGGCTCGCTGGTAAATACCTCGATCACGCGCCCCGTTTGAAACCACCCGCTCGGAAGAATCAGCGAAGGTTCAGTTTTCTGGTCAGCCACGTCCGGCAGAACAAAGGCCTGGACATACGGAGGGGGCATGCTTACACCGGCCGGTCGAACCGCGACCGGCTCCGGGATCCCGGGCAAGGCTCTTAAGCCAACATGCAGTTCGCCATTTTGCTTAAGAGTGAGCCACTGTACCACGCACAATACAAATGTCTTTCCGCCCGCCGGGCAGGCCCCGACAAGTTGGTGGAGGTTGAGTCTTGATCCGCCACCATCCGCAGACCGCACCAAGCCGAAGCCCTGGGGTCCCTCGTTTATGGTTTTCCATGTTTCTAAGGCATAACCCTTTTGGGAAGCCCGCAGTTCTTCGCGTTGCTTGCTTAGATGACCAAAAGTTGCCAGCTCTTCTTCCTCTTCACGCGAAAGTCGCGGGACTCCCGGCTGTTTGAATGGTTTGCCGGTTATATGGTAGTGAATTGCCGGAAAACCGGTGCAAACCTGCATTAAGCTATTTGCCTCGCGCCGCGGGTTAACCGCGCCGCTGCCCGGCTTGCACCACTGCTGGTAGAGGAGCTTGAGAAGTGCTTCACATCCCGGTTGCGTACAATCTGTGCCCAGTCCGAGATCCGCAGGCGATTGACCTTGTTCCAGGAGCAAGATTCTTTTCAGCAGGCTTTTGGCAAGATCGTCAACAACGATGTAGCGCGTCGACTCTGGAGTGGTTTCTTGCAACCAAGGCTTCGCACCCTGATTGCCTTCAACGTCTACGGGAATTACGAATGCGCTGTCTGACGACGCCGAGATAACGCCCATTTTATCACCCCACTTTACCAGCCAGCGCCTAGCGAGTTCGAGTTGCTTGGTAGTGAGCGAATAGGGATTGCCAAGGCCGAGTACCAGCGCTTGCGCGTACTCTGTCGCGCAACTGGTGTTGCCCGACTCACGATTGAGGCTGTCCTGCACCGCAGTTTCCGCAAGGCTGTGTTTTTCGGCGAACAGATATAGTGCATGCAAGTGTCGCCACAAATCCGGGAAAACCTCCTGATTGGTAAGGTAATACTCCAAGATGGATAGGCTCGTATATCGAAGGCAACGCTGAGATAAGAGGGCTGCGTTTTTTCTTGCGGCTTCATTACCTTCGACAGCATCCTGAAGGCAGCGCTGATATGCCGCGCGAAAGATCTGCCAAAGTTCCACCACCTGTTTCCACATCGCTGTCTCTGCGGCGGTAAGCGGAAGCGGTTTACCTGCGTATTTCTTTGCGCAGTCGGATTGTACCAATTCCACTGTCTCGCGCAGCCCCTCAAGGATTTTGAGGCGCTCCACGGGATTTGTCCGGAATTGCAGGAAACGCGCAAGCTCGGAAATCAATTGCTGTTGTACTTGCGCCGGGTTGGTGAGCGGTAGTTGCTCGATCCAGCGTTTGCACGAAGCGGGGTCACCCAGCGCCGTAACGGTTCCAGGCCGAATTTCGGGCAGCGGCATGGGCAACATTTGAATGTCACTCATTTACAGCAGCTCAAGCATGAATCGCGAAAGTGCTTCCATTTCAGCTCTTGCAGGATATCCCGACAAAATTTCACCAACTTCCGAGTACGAGTCAAGGGCAACGGGATTTGCTAATGCGCTACAGCGCCAAATGCTTTTTGCAGCAGTTTGCCACTGTACTCGGCAGGATGCGCGCGTATCGCTTTTTCCTGCTCTTTCATCACAAGAAACAATCCGTCCAGCGTTTTTTGCGTCACATATTGGTCCAGATTAGGCGTCTTGGTCAACCCGAACTGGGATGCTTTGGCAGCGAATGCATTGTATTTTTCCACCATTCCGACCTGATGAGTAGCCCGGGTGACAATGGGCAGGAATTTGGCGCGCAACTGGCTTTCCGTAGTTCTGCGGAAATACTGGGTCGCTGCGTCGTCGCTGCCGGCGAGTATTCCTTTGGCATCCTGCACAGTCATTTTTTTTATTGCTTTCACCAGCAGCGGCTTGGCTTCAGGAACCGCAGCTTCCGCCGCACGGTTCATGGTTACCGTCAATTCATCCGCGTAACTGCCGAATCCAAATTTTTGCATTACTGCGGCTGTTGTTTTTAGTTCGCTGGGCAACGGAATCTTGACTTGCGGGTTACCGAGAAAACCGTTTTTGATACCCAGTTTACCTATTGCGGCACTGGTGCTCTCGTTTAGAGCTTCTTTCAAACCGCCTACAGCGTCCTTATTGCTAAGGCTGTTTAAATCAACTGCGCTCACGGGCGGGCTCAGTGCCAGCCCGAATATCAGAAGCGGAACCAGACGCATGACGTTTCCTATCTGTCTAAGCCACCCCGTGATTCTTGAACCAGTCACGCATTTTCTGCCACGCCTCTTGAGCTTCAGCTCTTCGGTAGGTTGGCCGGTAATCGGCGTTAAAGCCGTGGGGCGCGTCGGGATAGATGATAATTTCCGACTTGCTGCCGGCCTCTTTGAGCGCCTTGCGCATTCGCTCGACTGTTTCCAACGATATGCCCTGATCGGCGCCGCCATACAAACCGAGCACCGGGGCTTTGAGCGACCCCGCAACATCGATCGGGTTGGCGGGTTTCAGTGCACTGGCTTCGCCGGCAAGCGGTCCATACCAGGCCACGCCCGCTTTTAGTTTATTGCTGTGAGCCGCATATAACCAGACGATACGCCCGCCCCAGCAGAAACCGGTGATACCAAGCTTGGCGGTATTTCCATTGCCGGATTTTTCGGCCCAGGCAACGCTGGCATCAAGATCCGACATGACTTGCGCATCGGGCACCTTGGATACGACTTGACTGATTATTTGCTGAATGTCCGAAAGCTTCGATACGTCGCCTTGGCGTGCGTAGAGCTCCGGCGCGATCGACAGATAGCCGATTTTGGCGAGCCTCCGGCAGATGTCTTTGATATGCTCGTGCACCCCAAAAATCTCCTGCACTACCAGCACTACCGGAAACCCGTAGCCCGCGGCCCGCATAGCGCGATAGGCGGGCATCTCGCCGTCCGCCACCGGGATCTTCACTTCACCAGCTATTAATCCTTTGTCGTCGGTGTGTATGGTTTGCGCAGACACGGGCTGTACGGCGAGCGCGAAACCGGTGGCCAACATGCGCACCACAAATTCGCGCCTGGTAAATTCGGTTTTCGCCTCTAAGCTAAGCAATTGTGAGTCCATACAAAGCTCTCCTGAATATGGGCGGGGTCATTCTAACCGATAATCGTGCAAGGGGCAGTGGTATAACAACTCCCGTAATGCTAGGCTAGCTCGACACGCACCAGCGCCAAATTGATGATCACCCTAGAAAACGTTTCGAAATCTTATGGAAAGCAACTGGTTCTCGCGCCCACCAGCCTGCAGTTTGAAAGGGGCAAGGTTTGCGCATTGATCGGTCCTAGCGGCTGTGGCAAATCCACGCTGCTTCGGTTGATGCTGGGTCTGATCGAGCCTGACACAGGTCGCGTGATTTTCGGCGGCGAACCGCTCACCGCTGATAATGTGCAGCACGTGCGCCATTCAATTGGCTACGTAATCCAGGACGGCGGCCTGTTTCCCCATCTAACGGCGCGCGAGAATGTGGTATTGCTTGCGCGTTTTTTAAAGCGGAATCCGTCCTGGATTGAGCAGCGGGTGAATGATCTTTCGGAGCTCGTAAGACTGCCGCGCAACGCGTTATCGCATTACCCGGGTGAACTTTCCGGAGGACAGCGCCAGCGTATCGGTTTAATGCGCGCGCTAATGCTTGATCCCCAAGTGCTGCTGCTCGACGAGCCATTGGGCGCACTCGATCCGATTGTGCGCGGCGAATTGCAAAGGGAGCTCAAGGGCATATTTACGCATCTCGGAAAGACGGTCATTCTGGTGACTCATGACATGAATGAAGCGGCCTATCTGGCGCTTGACATCGTGCTGCTGCGTGAGGGCCGGGTAGTTCAGCGTGGTACGCTCAATGATTTGCTGCATCATCCTGCCGAACCTTATGTGACGCAGTTTATCCAGTCGCAGCGTCCGATGACCGCGGAATTGCTGTGATGAAGGTTAGAGCGCTGTGCTTTTTTTTGCTGCTAGTCGCGCCCGGGGTCTTTGCCCAAGCCACGCTCAATGTCGGCTCCAAGCGCTTTACCGAATCCTATATTCTCGGGGAAATACTGGCGCAAACTGCAAGCCACGCCGAGGAAGCGAAAGTAATTCACAAACAGGGACTCGGTAATACGGGAATATTGTTTGCCGCGTTGCAAAGCGGAAGCATCGATATCTATCCGGAGTATTCCGGAACAATCTGGTTCGAGTTGCTGAAAAAGAATGCGGCCGGCGATCTGGCGGCGCTCAATCACGAGCTCGCACCGCTCGGCTTGGCGGCCGGCGTTCCGCTGGGGTTCAACAACACCTATGCGCTCGCAATGCGGGACGCGCGCGCTGCACTACTCGGCATTTCCGGTATCGGCGATATGGCCTACCAACCTGGGCTGCGATTGGGATTATCGCAGGAATTTCTGAACCGCAAGGACGGTTGGCCGCTGCTCAAAAGCGCATATTCGCTGCCATTTGAGCCGCTCGGTCTCGATCACGGGCTAGCCTATGAAGCGCTGGCCGAAGGCAAGATAGATGTCATGGACATTTATTCCACGGATGCCAAGATCGCCAAATACCGTTTGCGCGTGCTCAACGACAACCAACACGTTTTTCCGTCCTACGATGCATTGCTGCTTTATCGCGGTGATCTGCCAAGGCGCTTTCCCAAAAGTTGGATGGCGCTGGAGAAACTACAGGGAAGGATTTCGGCAAGGCAAATGGCGCAGATGAACGCTGAAGCGGAGCTCGAGGGTAGAACTTTTTCCGCCATCGCGGCCGATTTTCTGGCGTCGGGAACAGGACCCAAGCCGGACGGATCGGCAAGCAAAAATTTACTGAAGCGCATTTTTGCTGCCGATTTCTGGCGCCTTACGGCAGAGCATTTGCTTCTGGTATTCGTGTCGCTTGGCGCGGCCATCGTACTCGGCATCCCGCTTGGGGTGTGCGCCGCCCATGTGCCCGCAGTCAGGCAGCCGATCTTATCTGTGGTCGGAGTGATTCAGACCTTGCCCTCGCTCGCGCTACTGGCATTTCTGATTTCCATGCTCGGCACCATCGGTGTCATCCCGGCGCTGATCGCGCTGTTTCTTTATGCGTTGCTGCCAATCGTGCGCAATACTCATGTCGGCATAGCCGATATCCAGCCTTCGCTGTCGGAGGCCGCGCAATCGCTGGGGCTGCCTTTCTTCGCGCGCCTGCGGCTGATTGAAATGCCGCTGGCGTCGCGCGCGATTCTTGGCGGTATAAAAACCTCGGCGGTCATTAATGTCGGGACGGCGACCATCGCCGCCTTTGTCGGTGCCGGCGGTTATGGTGAGCGGATCGTACAGGGATTGGCGCTAAACGACACCGCCACCATGCTTGCCGGGGCGATTCCTGCCGCGGCGCTGGCGCTTTTGCTGCAAGGCGGATTCGAATTGCTTGACCGCTGGCTGATTCCCGGAGGATTAAGGGCGGCTACTTCGGCTTGACGAATTTCAAGGTCATTCGGTCTGACTCGCCTATGGCGAGATATTTCTCCCGGTCCTGATTGCCCAGGCGCAATGTCGGTGGCAGAGTCCACACACCTTTGGGGTAGTTCTTGGTATCTCTGGGATTGGCGTTGATTTCCGATTTAGCGACCAGCCTGAAACCGGCGCGCTGTGCAAGCTCGATGACATAATCTTCGGTTACATAGCCGCTGCGTATCATCTCCGGCAGCGGAGTCCCGGGTTGGGCTCGATGATCGGTGACGCCCAGAATGCCGCCCGGTTTCAATGTCTCATAAAACGCCTTGAAAGTGGCTTCAGCGTTGCCGTCTTTTGCCCAGTTGTGCACGTTGCGAAAAGTCAGCACCATGTCTGCCGAGCCGGGCGGGGCGATCGCGGTGTATTCGGGCGCCTGCAACTGAGTGAGGATGATCTTGTCGTAAATTTCGGGATGCTGGGCAAGTTTTTTCAGGTATTCTTGGGCACTTTCCCTGCGAATTTCCGGAGTCGCTTTCGATTGCAAGGCGAGGCTTGCCTCATAGAGCCTGCCTTTGTCGCGCAAAACCGGAGCAAGGATTTCAGTGTACCAGCCGGCGCCCGGCCAGACCTCCACCACTGTCATGTTTGCCTTCAGCCCGAAGAACAGTAATGTTTCCTTGGGATGGCGGTAAATGTCTCGGGCCCTGTTTTTTTCATCGCGGTGTTTTCCTGCGATACCCTGGTCGAGCAAAAACTCCGTTTCGTTTTCCGCAAATGCGGGTGATGAGAACCACAGCACAACGCTGGCAAGCAATATTGCTCTTTTGAACTGTTTCATTGAAGTTCCGGAGGCAAAATTAAGCATACCTGATTTTAACCAGGTTCCCGGTAAATTATGCAATTTGTGATAAAGTCCGCTTAATGCCTGTGAGACAAAGTCGCGATAGCGAAGACAAGCAAAGTGGAGGCCCAGCGGACCGGCCGCACGGGAACCCAGTTTGCTAGTGCTTCCCCCAGCAACACGGCCGGCACATCGGCGGCAACTTTGACTCCTTGTCGCGACTCTCTTCCCCGAGCGTGCTTGAGCACCGCTTACTGCTTGCGCACATGCACGACCCCGGTCATGAACGGATGCAAGGTGCAGATGTAACTAAAGTCCCCTTCGCTGGCAAAAGTATGCTCGAACTTGTCGTCGGTATCCAAACCTTTCGAGGCAAAGCTCTTGTCGTTGCTGGTCACTGTATGCGGCGTATCGTCGCGATTTGTCCACATGACCTTGGTGCCGGGTGCAACGGTAATTTCCTGCGGCGAAAACGCGAACTTGGCGATATTGACTTCGACGGT
>Ga0187774_10000940_pt1 | contig 10175 bp, 10 predicted proteins | sample 0216_BV02_MP05_2_FD_133152 | JGI IMG/M metagenome (GOLD analysis project Ga0187774, IMG submission 133152) | Tropical peat soil microbial communities from peatlands in Department of Meta, Colombia - 0216_BV02_MP05_20_MG | ecosystem: Environmental > Terrestrial > Soil > Wetlands > Peat | place... | reverse complement strand
GGGCTCCCCTGCGGGACGGAATTGCTCGACTTGCTCTCGCCCCACTACACCTCGGACCTCATCGCCTGGGGGGCGGCCGGCGCGCGCACCACGGAGAGCCAGACGAACGGCCAGCTCGCCTCGGGCCTGTCGTGCCCCGTGGGGTTCAAGAACGGCACGGACGGCTCCGTCAAGGTGGCCGTCGACGCGCTGCGCGCCGCGGCCGCGCCCCACGCGTTCATGGGCATGACCAAGACCGGCCAGGCCGCGATCTTCGAGACCGTCGGCAACGAGGACTGCCACGTGATCCTGCGCGGCGGCGCGAAGCCCAACTACGACGCGGCGAGCGTCGAGGCGGCGGCGCGGGAGCTCGCGGCCGCGGGGCTCGCCGCGCACCTCATGATCGACTTCTCCCACGCGAACTCCTCGCGCCGCTACGAGCGGCAGGTGGAGGTGGCCGCCGACGTGGGGCGCCAGATCGCCGCGGGCGACGAGCGCATCGTGGGCGTCATGGTGGAGAGCCACCTCAACCCGGGCCGCCAGGACCTCGTGGCGGGCCAGCCGCTCGCCTACGGCGTGTCGATCACCGACGCGTGCATCGGCTGGGACGACACCGAGCGCGTGCTCGACACCCTCGCCGCCGCGGTGCGCCAGCGCCGCCTCGCGCGCAGCGAATGAAGGCGAAATCCGAGTTCCGCATCCTCGGCCGCCGCGAGGGCAACGAGGAGTCGGTCCGCTTCAGCTGCAAGGGCGTCGATTTCCACCAGGACTGCTTCCACGTGGTCGCGGGGCTCAACGCCGTGGACACGCGCGAGTTCACCGAGCGCACCTTCCGCGCGCTCAAGGAGGCGGGACAGGTGTGCGCCCGCATGGGCGCGTACAAGCCCCGCACCAGCCCCTATTCGTTCCAGGGCTACGGCAAGCAGTGCCTGCCCTACGTCTTCGAGCTCGCGGGCAAGTACGGCATCCGCGTGATCTCGATGGAGGTCACGCGCGACGAGCACGTGGACGAGATCCGCGCGGCGCTCGCCGAGACGGGCGAGCCCACGGGCGTCATGCTCCAGATCGGCACGCGCAACACCCAGAACTTCGAGCTCCTGAAGACCGTGGGCAGCCAGCGGGACTTCCCGATCCTTCTCAAGCGCGGCTTCGGCATCACGCTGCACGAGTCGCTGCTCGCCGCCGAGTACATCGCCGCCTCGGGCAACCGCGACATCGTGTTCTGCCTGCGCGGGATGAAGACGAATTTCGGCGACCCGCACCGCAACCTCGTCGACTTCGCCCACGTGCCGGTCGTCAAGCGCCTCACGCGCATGCCGGTGTGCGTCGACCCGTCGCACTCGGTGGGCCTGCGCGGCGCCTCTCCCGACGGCATCGAGGACATCTTCCACGCCGCCGCGCAGGGCATCGTCGCGGGCGCGAACCTCGTGCTCACCGACATCCACCCCGAGCCGCGCAAGGCGCTGGTGGACGGCTCGCAGGCGCTCACGCTCGAGGAGCTGCCCGCCTTCCTCGACGACTGCGCCGTCGCCCGCGAGGCCTACCTCAAGCGCCGTGCCCTGCGCGAAGGCAAGGCGTGAATCCGCCGATGAACGCCGATAAACGCAGATAGGGTTTCCGTAGTGCGGCGGCACCTTCGTCCAGTCGGGCAATTCGCCTCGATGGCCATGGGGCCTTCGCGGCGTTCATCGGCGTTCATCGGCGGACTCCTCGCCGTTTGCTTGACCGTGTCCGCCGCCGCCGCCGCGGCGGGTATCGCGCTGAAGGACGACCTGGGGCGCACGGTCGAGCTCGCGCGCCCGGCGCAGCGCATCGTGACGCTCGCGCCCTTCCTCACGGAGCTCGCGTTCTCCGCGGGGGCCGGGCCGCGCGTGGTGGGGGCGAGCGCGTACAGCGACTATCCCCCGCAGGCCCGGACGCTGCCCCGGGTCGCCACCGCCGCGGGCCTTTCCCTCGAGCGGCTCGCCGCCCTGCGCCCCGACCTCGTGCTCGCGTGGGAGGACGGCGTGCGCCCGGAGGAGGTCGAGCGCATCGCGCGGCTCGGGACCGCGGTGTTCGTCGCCCGGGCGCGCACGCTCGCCGACGTGCCGCGGCTGCTCGCCGCGATCGGGGCGCTCACGGGCGAGGACACGCGCGCGGCCGCCGAGGGCTACGAGGCGAAGCTCGAGCGCCTGCGCGCGACCTATGCCGGCCGGCCGCCGGTCGAGGTCTTCCTCGAGATCTGGCACCGCCCGCTCACGACGATCTCCGGGCGCCACTTCATGAACGAGGCGCTCGCGATCTGCGGCGCGCGCAACGTCTTCGCGGGCCTGCCCGGGGTCGCGCCCGAGGTGTCGTGGGAGGCGCTCTACGCCCGCGACCCCGAGGCGATCGTGGGGATCGGCTCGGCGGAGTCGGCGAGCGCCTTCCGCGCCGAGTGGCGATCGCACGCGACGCTTTCCGCGGTGCGCGGAGGGCGCCTCGCGTTCGTCGATCCCGACCGGCTGCAGCGCCCGACCCTGCGCACGCCCGACGGCATCGCCGAGCTCTGCGCGGCGGTGGACGCGCTGCGCCCGCGCGCTCGCCAGCGCCTCAGGATCCCTCGACCTCGCCGCCGGGGCGCCAGATCGTTTCGGGAGTGCCCTCGGACGCGTTGATGGTGCGGGCCGCGAGGAAGAGCAGGTCGGAGAGGCGGTTCAGGTACTTGAGGCTCAGGCTCGAGACGGTCTCCACGGCGGCGAGCGCCACCAGGGAGCGCTCCGCCCTGCGGCAGACCGCGCGCGCGTAGTGGCACGCGGCTCCCGCGCGAGTCCCGCCGGGGAACACGAAATCGCGCAGCGGCGGAAGCGGCTCGCGCAGGCTCTCGAGCTTGCGGTCGAGGCGCTCCACGTGCGCGTCCCAGAGCGCGGAACGGCCCGGGATGCACACCTCGCCCCCGAGGTCGAAGAGGTCGTTCTGGACCGAGAGGAGCAGCACGCGGATCTCCTCGGGCATGGGCTCGGCGAGCGCGCAGCCGATCGCCGAGCTCAGCTCGTCGATGTTGCCCATCGCCTCCACGCGCAGCGCGTCCTTGCGCACGCGGCTGCCGTCGCCGAGGCCCGTGGTGCCGTCGTCCCCGGTGCGGGTCGCGATCTTCGTGAGCCGGTTCGCCATGCCCGCATTGTAACGTCGGCTGCTATGATGCGGGCGTTCACCGGGGATTGCGCCGCGACGTGAAGACGAGTTTCCTGGATTTCGAGCAGCCCATCGCCGAGCTCGAGCAGAAGATCGAAGAGCTGCGCTTCGTGCAGGACGACAGCGCAGTGGACATCTCCCAGGAGATCGAGCGGCTGTCGAAGAAGAGCCGCGAGCTCACGAAGGACATCTACGGCAAGCTCTCCGCCTGGCAGATCTCGAAGGTCGCGCGCCATCCGCAGCGTCCCTACACGCTCGACTACGTCGCCGCGATCTGCACGGACTTCGAGGAGATGCACGGCGACCGCGCGTTCGCCGACGATCCCGCGATCGTGGGCGGGCTCGCGCGCTTCAACGGCCGCAGCGTCATGGTGATCGGGCACCAGAAGGGCCGCGACACCAACGACAAGATCTACCGCAACTTCGGCATGCCGCGCCCCGAGGGCTACCGCAAGGCGCTGCGCCTCATGAGGCTCGCGGAGAAGTTCGGGGTGCCGCTCGTCACGTTCGTGGACACGCCCGGCGCCTACCCGGGCATCGGCGCCGAGGAGCGCGGCCAGTCGGAGGCGATCGGCCGCAACCTCTACGCGATGGCGGGCCTGCGCGTGCCGGTCGTGGTGTGCGTGATCGGCGAGGGCGGCTCGGGCGGCGCGCTCGCGATCGCGGTGGGCGACGTGACGCTCATGATGCAGTACGCGACCTACTCCGTGATCTCGCCGGAAGGCTGCGCCGCCATCCTGTGGAAGAGCGTGGAGAACGCGCTCGAGGCCGCCGAGAGCCTCGGCATCACGGCGCCGCGCCTCAAGACCCTGGGCCTCGTGGACAAGGTCGTGCCGGAGCCGCTCGGCGGGGCGCACCGCGACCCCGCGGAGGCCGCCAAGCACCTGAAGAAGGCGATCCAGGACGGCCTGCGCGCCCTGGGCGATCTGTCTCCCGAGCAGCTGCTCGAGCGCCGCCAGGAGCGGTGGGTGAACTACGGCAAGTTCCGGCTGGCGGCCGAGTAGGGTGCGGCGCCGGGCCGGGTCGGCGCTATCCTTGGGTCCATGGACCTCGAAGCACACCTCGGCGCGCGGCTGGAAGCGGCGCTCGCTCGCGGGACTGCGATCTGCGTAGGGCTGTCGGGGGGACTCGACTCCATGGTGCTGCTGGATCTCCTCGCGCGCGCGGGGCCGGCGCGCGGCCATCGCGTGAGCGCCGTGCACGTGCACCATGGGCTCAGCCCGAACGCGGACGACTGGGCCGCGGCGTGCGCGGCCGCGTGCGCGCGCCTCGGCGTGGCGCTCGACGTGCGGCGCGTGAGCGTGGAGCGCGGCGCGCCGGAGGGCCTGGAGGCGGCCGCCCGCGCGGCGCGTTACGCGGCGTACGCCGCGCGCCCCGAGCCCGTCGTCGCGCTCGCCCACCACCTCGACGACCAGGCCGAGACGCTGCTGCTGCAGCTGCTGCGCGGCACGGGAGTGAAGGGCGCGGCCGGCATGCCGGAGTTGCGCGCGCTGTCGGGATCGGCCGTGGCCCTCTTCCGTCCGCTGCTCCCGATCGCGCGTTCCGAGCTTCGCGCCCATGCCGTGCGGCGGGGCATCGCGTGGGTCGAGGACGAGTCCAACGCTTCGAAGGCGCACGACCGCAACTTCCTGCGCCACGAGGTCGCCCCGCGCCTGGACGCGCGCTTCGCGGGCTGGCGCGAGGCGCTCGCGCGCTTCGCGCGCCACGCGGCGAGCGCCGAGGAGCTGCTCGGCGAGCTCGCTCACGTCGACGGCGCGCCCCGCCGGCCGGGCGAGGGCTTGCGCGTGGACGGGCGGCTCGAAGGCGCGCGCCGCGCGAACGCGCTGCGCGCTTTCCTCGCGCTCGAGGGCCTGCCCATGCCCACGGAGCCGCGGCTCGCGGAAATGGCGCGCCAGCTCTACGAGGCGCGCGACGACGCACGCATCCGCATCGGGCACGGCGGGGCGATGCTCGTGCGCCACCGCGGCCTCGTGCACGTCGCCGGCGGCCTCGAGGCGGGCGCGCCCGAAGGGACGGCGTGGCGGGTCGATTGGCGCGGCGAGCCCGACGTCGACCTGGGACCGGGGCGCGGGCGCGTGCGCTTCGAAAGCGCCGTGGGCGCTGGGTTGGGAGCGGGAGCGCTCGGGGGCGCGGACTGGCACTTCGCGCCGCGGCGCGGCGGGGAGCGCTTCCGGCCCGATGCAGGGCGGCCCAGCCGCACCCTCAAGAACCTGCTGCGGGAAGCGGCGGTGCCGGAATGGCAACGCGCGCGCCTGCCGCTGCTCTTCCAGGGCGGGCGACTCGCGTGGGTCCCCGGCATCGGCGTGGCGGCGGAATTTTCCTGCGCGCCGGGTGCCCCGGGCCTCGTGCCGGCGTGGCATCCCGCAGCGCCGGAATGCGCGCCCGACTAGTCGGGCCGAATCCGGCTGTGATAGAATGAAAAGCTAAATTTTTCATAAATTTAGCGGGGAAAACATGGCGTTGGAGCGCACCCTCTCGATCATCAAGCCGGATGCCGTCGCGAAGAACGTGATCGGGGAGATTTACGCGCGGTTCGAGAAGGCCGGCCTCAAGATCGTCGCGGCGAGGATGGCGCGGCTGTCGCGCAACGAGGCCGAGGGCTTTTACGCCGTCCACAGAGGGCGCCCGTTCTTCGGGGACCTCGTGGAATTCATGATCTCGGGGCCGCTGATGATCCAGGTGCTCGAGGGCGAGGGCGCGATCCAGAAGAACCGCGACCTCATGGGGGCCACCGACCCGAAGAAGGCCGCCCGGGGCACGATCCGCGCCGACTACGCCCAGTCGATCGACGCCAACGCGGTGCACGGCTCGGACGCGCCCGGGACGGCCGCCACCGAGATCGCCTATTTCTTCGCGCAGAGCGAGATCCATTCGCGATAGCGCATGAGCGAGCGCGCGAACCTCCTCGACTTCACGCTTCCCCGCCTGACGGAGTGGCTCGCCGCGCGGGGCGAGAAGCCGTTTCGCGCGCGCCAGCTCTTCCGCTGGATCCACGTGCACGGCGTCGCGGACTTCGAGGCCATGACCGATCTCGCGAAGTCGCTGCGCGAGAAGCTCGCCGCGGCGGCCGAGGTGCGCCCGCCCGCGATCCTCTCGGAGCAGCGCTCCGCCGACGGCACGGTGAAGTGGCTCTTCGACGTGGGTGTGGGCAACGGCATCGAGACGGTCTTCATCCCCGAGGAGGACCGCGGCACGCTGTGCGTGTCCTCGCAGGTGGGCTGCGCCCTCGGGTGCACGTTCTGCTCGACCGGCCGCCAGGGCTTCAACCGCGACTTGCGCGTCGCGGAGATCGTGGGCCAGCTGTGGGTCGCGAACCGGCGTTTGCGCGAGATGCAGGCCGAGGGCGGCCCGGGCCTTTCGCGCCTGGCGCCGGGCGAGGCTGCGGGCCCGCCGCCGCGGCCCGTCACCAACGTCGTGATGATGGGCATGGGCGAGCCGCTCAACAACTTCGAGCCCGTCGTGGAGGCGATGTCGGTCATGCTCGACGACCACGGCTACGGGCTTTCGCGCCGCCGCGTGACGCTGTCCACCTCGGGCGTCGTGCCGCAGATCCGCCGGCTCAAGGAGCGGCTCCCCGTCGCGCTCGCCGTGAGCCTGCACGCGCCCAGCGACGCGATCCGCAGCCGCATCATGCCGGTGAACGACGCCTATCCGATCGCGGAGCTCCTCGCGGCCTGCCGCGACTACCTCGAGGCCGCCCCGCGCGACTTCATCACGTTCGAGTACGTGATGCTCGGAGGCGTGAACGACGCGCCGGAGCACGCGCGCGAGCTCGCGAGGCTGCTCGCCTCCGTGCCGTCCAAGGTGAACCTGATCCCGTTCAACCCGTTCCCCGATTCGGGCTTCGAGGGATCGGACCCGGAGCGCGTGAGGCGCTTCCAGAAGATCCTGATCGAGGCGGGATACGTCGCGACCGTGCGCAAGACGCGCGGCGACGACATCGACGCGGCCTGCGGCCAGCTCGCCGGCCAGGTCGTGAACCGCATGAAGCCCCGGCCCGTCCGGGTCCATCCTCATTCCGCGAGGCCATGATGCGCATTCCTTCCCCAGCCCTTGCGGTGCTCGCACCGCTCGCCGTGGCGCTCCTCGCCGGGTGCGTCAGCCAGAACAGCGTCGAGTCGCATCCGGTGACCGAAAGCCAGATGGCGACCGCCCACCGGCGCGCCGAGGTCCACACCGCGCTCGCCGGCGAGTACTTCTCGCGCGGCAACTTCACCGTGGCGCTGAACGAGACGAAGCTCGCGATCAGGGACGACCCGGGCTACGTGGCCGCGCACAACATGCTGGGCCTGGTGTACATGGAGCTGCGCGAGGACCGCTCCGCGCGGGAATCCTTCGAGCGCGCGCTCTCGCTCGCGCCGAACGACCCCGAGGTGCTGAACAACTACGGGTGGTTCCTCTGCACGCGCGGCGAGACGGACCGCGCCATGGGCATGCTGCAGCGCGCCTCGAGCGATCCGCTGTATCCCACGCCCGAGAAGGCGTACCTCTCGACGGGCCTGTGCCTGCGGCGCATGCACAAGGACGACGAGGCCGAGAAGTACCTGCGCCGCGCCGTGGCGATCCGTCCCAACCTCATCGGCGCGCTCTACAACCTCGCGGCGATCGACTACGAGCGCGGCGCCTACAAGGAGGCGGAGGAATACCTCAACCGCTACATGCGCCTGTTCATGGAGCCGCCGCTCGACGGGCTCGTGCTCGGGGTGCAGATCGCGCGCGCCACCAAGGACCAGGCTTCCGAGCAGAGCTACCTGGTGCAGCTGCGCCGCCGGTTCCCGGACGCGCCCCAGACGCGCGAGCTCGCCGAGAAGCGCCCCTAGAGGCCCGTGGACGTCGCAGCCGACAATCCCGGCAACGGCGGGCGACGAACGCTCGGCGAGCGGCTCGCCGCCGAGCGCGAGCGCCAGGCCCTGTCGCGGGCCGACGTCGCGCAGCGGCTGCACATGAGCCCCTGGCAGATCGAGGCGCTCGAGGTCGGCGACTACCAGCGCCTGCCGAAGGGCACGTTCCTGCGCGGCTTCGTGCGCAACTACGCGAAGCTGCTGGGCCTCGCGCCCGACGAGGCGCTCGCCCTCCTCGCCGAGGGCGCGCCGCGCCAGTCGTCCCCGGGCATCGTGGTGCCCACGCAGAACATCCGCTTCGATCCCCTGGGCGAGCGCCTCTCGAGCCCGTACGTGAAGGCGGCGGCGCTCGCCGTGGTCGCGGTGTCGATCGGATTCGCCGCGATGTACTGGGCGATGTTCGTGCGCCCCGCGACCTCCAGGGTTCACAAGGCGACGACGGCCACGCAGGCCCCCGCGGCGCCGGCGCCCGCGGCGCCCCGGGTCGCTGCGCCCACCAACTCTCCCGCGCCGGGCCCGGCCGCCACGCCGCCGGCGGCATCGGCACCCGCCGCCTCGCCGTCGCCCGCGAGCGTGCCGCCCGCCGCCGCGAAGGCGAGCCCGGCGCCCGCCGACGGGGCCGCCGGCGAGGCCCAGCCGGCGCCCGCGAAGGCGCCCGTGAAGGCCGGCGCCAAGCTCGTCCATTTCCACTTCGCAGGCGACTCGTGGGTGGAGGTGCGCGACGCCCGCGGCAAGGTGATCTTCCAGCGGCTCAACGCCGCCGGCACCGAGGCGGAGGTCGCGGGACGCCCGCCCCTCGACGTGGTGGTGGGCAACGCGCCCGAGGTGCAGGTCACCTACGACGGGCGCGACTTCCCGCTGGAGCCGCACACCAACGTGGCCGTCGCCCGGTTCACGCTCGAATAGCCATCGCCCTCCCATGACCCCCCGACGCCCCTCACGCCCCGTGCGCGTCGCCGACAAGGTGATCGGCGGCGACGCGCCCATCCTCGTGCAGTCGATGACCAACACCGACACCGAGGACGCCGAGGCGACGGCGCGGCAGGTCGCCTCCCTCGCGCGCGCCGGCTCCGAGATCGTGCGCATCACCGTGAACACGCTCGAGGCCGCGCGCCAGGTGCCGGCGATCCGCGCCCGGCTCGAGCAGATGGGCGTCGAGGTGCCGCTGGTGGGCGACTTCCACTTCAACGGCCACAAGCTCCTCGCGCAGGTGCCCGAGTGCGCGGTGGTGCTCGACAAGTACCGCATCAACCCGGGCAACGTGGGCCACGGCTCGAAGCGCGACGAGCAGTTCGCGACCCTGGTCGAGAAGGCGATCGAGCACGGCAAGCCCGTGCGCATCGGCGTGAACTGGGGCTCGCTCGACCCCGAGCTCCTCGCGCGCATGATGGACGAGAACCATCGCCTCGCCCGGCCGCTCGAGGCCGAGGAGGTGATGCGCGAGGCGCTGGTGGTCTCGGCCCTCGAGAGCGCCGCGAAGGCGCGCGAGATCGGCCTTCCCGCCGAGCGCATCGTGCTCTCGTGCAAGGTGTCGGCCGTGCAGGACCTGATCCGCGTCTACCGCGCGCTCGCCGCGCGCTGCGACTACGCGCTGCACCTGGGCCTCACGGAGGCGGGCATGGGCACGAAGGGCATCGTCGCCTCGACGGCGGCGATCGGCGTGCTCCTCCAGGAAGGCATCGGCGACACCATCCGCGTCTCGCTCACGCCCGAGCCGGGCGGGGACCGCACGCGCGAGGTCGTGGTCGCCCAGGAGATCCTGCAGACGATGGGGCTGCGCTCGTTCGCGCCGATGGTCTCCGCGTGCCCCGGCTGCGGGCGCACGACGAGCACGTTCTTCCAGGAGCTCGCCGACCGCATCCAGGGGTACCTGCGCAGCCAGATGCCCGCGTGGCGCGCGCGCTACCCCGGCGTCGAGGAGATGCACGTGGCGGTGATGGGCTGCGTCGTGAACGGGCCCGGCGAATCGAAGCTCGCGGACATCGGCATCTCGCTCCCCGGCTCCGGGGAGAAGCCCGTGGCGCCGGTGTACGTGGATGGGAAGAAGACCGTGACCCTCAAGGGCGAGCGCATCGCCGAGGAGTTCCAGGCGATCGTCGAGCGCTACGTGCAGGAGCGTTACGCCCCCGGCGCCGGTGGCGCGGCCGGGCGGCCCCGCAGGACGATCTCGATCCAGGAAATCGGCTCGTGACGCGCAAGATC
>Ga0187774_10000938_pt1 | contig 10183 bp, 12 predicted proteins | sample 0216_BV02_MP05_2_FD_133152 | JGI IMG/M metagenome (GOLD analysis project Ga0187774, IMG submission 133152) | Tropical peat soil microbial communities from peatlands in Department of Meta, Colombia - 0216_BV02_MP05_20_MG | ecosystem: Environmental > Terrestrial > Soil > Wetlands > Peat | place... | reverse complement strand
TCGCCGAGGTGACGCCGCGCACGCGGCTGATCGCGCTCTCGCAGGTCTGCTGGATGAGCGGCAACCGCTTTCCGGCGAGCGAGCTCAGGGAGGCGACGGGTTTGCCGGTGCTCGTGGACGGCGCGCAATCGGCAGGCGCGATCCCGGTCGACGCGTCGCGCTTCGACTTCTACGCGTTCTCCGGCCAGAAGTGGGTCTGCGGCCCCGATGCAACCGGCGGGCTCGCCGTCGCCGATCCCGAGGCGCTGCGGATCGCCGCACCCAGCTACCTCTCGCAGGAGCAGTACGAGCCGGACGGCGAGTTCACCGCACGCCCGGGGACGCAGCGCTTCGACCCGGGCTGGACGCCGCCGCCGGTTCTGGCCGGGCTCGCGGCCGCGCTCGACGCGGCACCCGACTGGCGCTACGAGCGGGCGGCCGAGACCGCCGCGCGCTGCCGCGAGCTGCTGGCCGAGCGCTTCGAGGTCGTGACCGCGCCGGGCCAGGGCACACTCGTCAGCTTTGTGGTCGAAGGCGACACCGCCGAGCTCGTCAAGCGGCTCTACGAGGCGGACGTCGTCGTCCGGGACGTGCCCGGCCAGGGCCTGGTTCGCGTGTCATGCGGCTGGTGGACGAGCGACGACGACCTCGAGCGCTTGGTCGCCGCTCTCTAGGACTTCCCTCGGATCGACCGGTCATTGCAGACGGAGGAACGGGCATGCCCGTTCCTCCTGATGGCGGCGCCGCAAGCGGCGCCTCAGTCGCCGCCCTGCCGTAGCCCGAGCTCCGCGGCGATCGGGCGCATCGCCTCGATGACGAAGCGGATGTGGTCGTCCAGCTCGACGCCGAGCTCCTCGGCGCCCTCGTAGACGTCCTGCCGGTTGACCCCGGCCGCGAAGGAGGGCTGCTTCAGCTTCTTCTTGACCGACTTCGGCTCGAGCGTCGCGATGCCGTCCGGCCGCACGAGCCCGCAGGCGTGGATGAAGCCGGCCAGCTCGTCGCAGGCGAAGAGTGTCTTCTTCAGCGGCGTGTCGCGCGGCTCCCCGAGGTGCGAGGCGTGCGAGAGGACGCCCTCGACCACCTCCTCCGGCCAGCCCTCCTCACGCAGGATCGGCGCACCGTCCTGCGGATGCCGGTCGAGCGTGGGGTGGATCTCGTAGTCGAAGTCGTGCAGCAGCGCGGTCGCGCGCCAGAGCTCCTCGTCCTCGCCGAAGCGCTGCGCGTAGGCGCCCACCGCCGCCTCCACGGCGAGCGCATGCCGCAGCAGCGCCTCGCTCTTGGTGTAGCGGTTCAGCGTCTCCCAGGCCTGGTCACGGGTCGGCTGCAAGTGGGGCTACGATAATCCCTCGGCATGGCCCAGACCGCCGTCACCGACGCGCTCGCCTCGTCGTTCGTCATCCAGGGCGGCCGGCCCCTGAGCGGCCGCGTGCGGGCGGCCGGCAACAAGAACGGCGCCCTGCCCATCCTCGCCGCCTGCCTGCTGACGAGCGAGCCGGTCGTGCTGCACAACGTGCCGCGGATTCGCGACGTCGAGACGATGATGGCGCTGCTGGCCGACGTCGGGGCGGAGGTCCAGTGGACAGGCGAAAACGAGGTGCGCGCCCACGCGGCCGAGATCACGTCGCACGAGCTCGACGCCGAGCTGGCGAGCCGCATCCGCGCGTCGTTCCTGCTCGCCGGCCCGCTCCTGGCCCGCGTCGGGCGGGCGAGCGTTCCGCCTCCCGGCGGCGACGTGATCGGCCGCCGGCGGCTCGACCCGCACATCCACGCGTTCGCCGAGCTCGGCGCCGAGGTCGAGATCGGCGCGCGCTTCGATCTGCACGGCACGCTCCGGGGCGAGCACGTCTTCCTCGACGAGGCGAGCGTGATGGCGACCGAGAACACCGTCATGGCGGCCTCGCTGACACCCGGCGAGACGGTGATCGGAAACGCGGCCTGCGAGCCGCACATCCAGGATCTCTGCCGGTTCCTGGTCTCGCTCGGCGCGGAGATCGAGGGGATCGAGTCGAACGTCCTGCGCATCCACGGCGTGGAGAGTCTCTCCGGCGGCGAGTGGCGGATCGGCCCCGAGCACATCGAGGTCGGCAGCTTCATCGGCCTGGCCGCGGTCACCGGCGGCGACGTGACGATCGAGGACGTCGAGCCGAAGGACCTGGCACCGATCCTGCCGACCTTCCAGCGGCTCGGCGTGTACGCCGAGATCGACGGCGCCACGCTGCGGGTCCCGCCGGGCCAGGAGCTGCAGATCCGCGACGACCTCGGCGGCCAGATCCCGAAGATCGAGGACGGCCCCTGGCCGTCGTTCCCGGCCGACCTGACCTCGATCGCGGTGATCGTCGCGACCCAGGCGCATGGGACCGTCCTGATCTTCGAGAAGATGTTCGAGAGCCGCCTGTTCTTCGTCGACAAGCTCGTCTCGATGGGCGCACGGATCATCCTCTGCGACCCTCACCGCGCCGTCGTCACCGGCCCCGCGAGGCTGGTCGGCCAGCAGATGTCGAGCCCCGACATCCGCGCTGGAATGGCGATGCTGCTCGCGGCGCTCTGCGCCGAGGGCACCTCGACGATCGGCAACGTCGGCGAGATCGACCGCGGCTACGAGCGGATCGACGAGCGGCTCCGCTCGCTCGGCGCCCAGATCGAGCGCGTCGAGGGATGACCCCGCAGACCGGCCAGGCTGACGAGGCGGGCCGCCTGCACGCACGCGTCGACGTCGCGGGCAGCGGCAGGGCGAACGTCGCGACCGGCGTCTCCGTGCTCGACCACCTGCTGGAGCTGCTCGCGGAGTACGCCTCGTTCGACCTCGCGCTCGAGATCGCGCCCGGCGAGGCCGAGGAGGAGATCGAGGCTGCGGGGCATGCGCTCGGCCAGGCGCTCGAGGCGGCGCTTCGCTCGGAGGGCGCGCGCGGCCACGGCTCGGCGGTCGTGCCTGCCGACGAGGCTCTGGCCCACGTGGCGCTCGAAGCGTCCGGCCGCCCGCTGGTCGTCTCGAACGTCGATCTCAGCGACGCGCGCGTGGCCGGGCTCGGAAGCGACGTGGTCGGCACGTTCCTCGGCGAGCTGGCGCAGGGCGCGGGCCTGACGGTGCACGTCCGGCTGATCGAGGGCTCCGACCCCGAGCACGTGCTCGAGGCGATCTTCAAGGCGCTGGGCGTGGCCCTGGCGCAGAGCTGCAGGCCGCGGAGGAGGGAGCACTGATGGCGGACAAGACGGTGGTGCGGACGGAAGCGGCGCCCGCGCCGTTTCAGGGCGCGCCGTACTCGCAGGCGATCGAGGCGGGCGGGCTGGTGTTCGTCTCCGGGCAGCTCGCCCTGAAGCCCGACCACGGCGAGATCGTGGGCGAGACGATCCAGGAGCAGACCGAGCAGGTGTTCGCGAACCTGGCCGCGATCCTCGAGGCGGCCGGGAGCGGGCTGGAGCGGCTGGTGAAGACGACCGTCTACCTCACGGACCTCGGCGACTTCGCCGGGATGAACGAGGTGTATGCGACGCACGTCGGCGAGCGGCCGCCTGCGCGGGCCACGATCGAGGTCTCGGCGCTGCCCTCGGGCGCCAAGGTCGAGATCGAGGCGATCGCCCTGGCCTCCGCCTGAGCCATGATCAGGGTCACGGTCATCCCCTCGCTCGTCCTCGTTGCGATCGCCGGGTTCGCGCTCGGAGGCTGCGGAGGAGGAGCCGGCGCCGGCGCGCTCTCCACCCAGATCGGGCTGACGCGAACCACACCGACTCGGACGACTCCGACGCGGACGACCCCGACGCGGACCGTGGCAACGTCGGAGACGACCACCTCGGCGCCCCCGCCAGCGGCCGCGACCACCTCCACCCAGCCGGCGACAACGACAGGAGCGGCGCCTCCTCCTCCCGCTCCTCCTCCTCCCGCTCCTCCGCCTCCCCCTCCTCCCACCCAGCCCGCGACCACGACGGTGGTGACGACCACTGCGCCCCCGACGACGACGGCGACGACGGCAATCACTCCGACGACCTCTCCCACGACCACGGGCGGCGAGTCCTCCAGCAGCACGCCGTGGGGCTGGATCGCCCTCGGGCTCGGCCTGGCCGCCGCGCTCGTGATCGGCCTCGTGCTGTGGCGCCGGCGTCGGGCGGGAGCCGCCGAGTGGGGCGCCAAGACGGCGGACCTCAACCGGCGCACTCTCGTCGCGCTGGATGACGTCCTCGCGCACGGCTCGGTCGTGACAGGGCAGATCGACGCGCTCGCCGCGGAGGTGCGATCGCTGGAGACCCGTGCGCCTGATGATCCCTCGAGGGCCGCTGCCGCGCGGGTGCGCGAGCGGCTCGACGAGCTTGCGTCCACCCTGCAGGCCGACAGGACCCTTCGGCTCGGTTCCCCGCCGCCGAGCGAGGAGCAGCTCTCGTACTCGACAGCCCTGATTCGCCAGCAGGTCGAGCAGCTCCAGAGCGTCCTGAGGCCGCCGAGCACGGGCCAGGCGCCAGGGTCGGCACAATGAGCACATGCGGGCCGAGACCGTCATCGCGACCCACGGGAACACCGACTTCGACGCCTTCGCGGCGCTCCTGGCCGCGCGCCGGCTCTACCCGGGATCCGTTGCCGCCGTCGCGGGCTCGCTCAACCGCAACGTGCGCGAGTTCGCGCGCCTGCACGCCGAGGAGCTGGGCCTCGTCGAGGCCTCCCGGCTCGAGCGCGACGCGATCCGGCGCCTGATCGTCGTCGAGACCACCCACGCGGCGCGGCTCGGCGAGCTCGAGCCGGTCGCGCTCGACCGCGACGTCGAGAAGGTCGTCTTCGACCACCACGCCGGCGAGCCGCCCGCCTGGGCGGCGCCGGAGCACATCGTCCTCTCGCAGGACGGCGCGCTGACGACGACGCTGGTCGGGATCCTGGCCGAGCGCGAGATCCCCGTCACCCCGCTCGAGGCGACCGCCTTCGCGCTCGGGATTCACGAGGACACCGGCTCGCTCAGCTACCCGAGCGCGACCCAGCGCGACGTCGAGGCGCTCGCCTGGTGCCTCCGCCACGGCGCCCGCCAGGAGCTGCTGGCCGAGTTCCTGCACACGCCCCTGACCGAGGAGGAGCGCGAGTTGCTCGGCACGATCCTCGAGACGCTCGAGCCTCGCGAGGTCGCCGGCGTGGAGCTCCTGCTCGGCGCGGTCTCCTGGCCGCGGTACGTCGACGGCGTTTCCAACCTCGCGCACAAGGCGGTCGACCTGACCGACTGCAAGGCGCTCGTGCTGCTCGTGGAGATGGACGAGCGCGTGTTCTGCGTCGCCCGGAGCCGCACGCCAGAGGTCGACGCGGCCGCGATCGCGCGGCTGCTCGGCGGCGGGGGCCACGCTCAAGCGGCCTCGGCCATCTTCCGCGGCGCGCTCGACCAGGCGCGTGCTGCCGTCGACGAGGGGCTCGCCGGAGCGGCCCGCGAGCCGGTCCTCGCCCGAAGCCTGATGTCGGCTCCCGCCCGCACGGTCGGGCCGGACGAGACCGTCGCCGCCGCGCTTGTCGTCTGCCAGCGCTACGGCCAGAGCGGGATCCTCGTCGCAGAGGAGGGCCGGCTCGTGGGCGTCGTCGCGCGCGAGGACCTCGACCGCGCGGTCACGCACGGGCTCTCACACGCGCCGGTGAAGGGGATCATGAGCGCCCGGGTCGCCACGTGCTCCGAGGACACGCCCCTCGCCGAGCTGCAGCGCCTGCTGGCCGGCGGAGACGACCGGGTGGCCGTCCTGCGCGACGGGCAGATCGCGGGCGTCGTCACGCGCAGCGATCTCCTGCGCGCGCTCGGCGAGCAGGTCGCGCCGCCCGAGAAGCGCGGGCCGATGCTCACCGACGAGCTCGCGCGACTGGAGCGCCTCCAGCCCGCCTTCCAGGCTGTGGCAGCCGTCTCCGCGCCGTTCGAGGGCGTCTACCTCGTCGGCGGCACCGTGCGCGACATCCTGCTCGGCGAGCGCAGCTTCGACGTCGACATCGCCGTCGAGGGCGACGCGATCGCGCTCGCGCAGGCGCTGGCCGACGCGCTCGGCGGTCGGGTGCGCGCGCACGAGAAGTTCGGCACGGCGGTCGTGGTGTTCGGCGAGGAAGCACGCGTGGACGTCGTCACCGCGCGCACCGAGTTCTACGACGCGCCGGCGGCGCTGCCGACCGTCGAGCACGCCTCGATCCGCGAGGATCTCTTCCGGCGCGACTTCACGATCAACGCGATGGCGGTCTCGCTCAAGGGCGCCGACCTCGGCCGGCTCGTCGACCCCTTCCGCGGGCGCCGCGACCTCGAGGCGAAGACGGTGCGCGTGCTCCACAACCTGAGCTTCATCGACGACCCGACCCGAATCTTCCGAGGGATCCGCTACGAGAACCGCTACGGCTTCCGGATGGACGACCACACGCAGCGGCTCGCGCGTGGCACGGTCGAGATGGGGCTCGTCGGCGACCTCTCCTCGGCGCGCCTTCGCGACGAGCTGGTCGCGCTGCTCGAGGAAGGAGAGATCGAGCATTCGATCCTGCGCCTGGCCGAGCTCGGTGCCGACCGTGCGATCCACCCGCACCTCGCCGCCGACGAAGAGGCGGTGGAGCTGATCGAACGGCTGACCGGGCTGCGCGACCGCTATGGGCTCGAGGTGCCGTCCTGGCGCCTGGGGCTGGCGGCGCTGGCGCGGAAGCTGCCGCCGGACGAGGTCTACCAGTGGCTTCAGCGCCTGAAGGTGCGCCGCCGGGACGCTGAGGCGATCGCCGCGGCGGTCACCGTCGGCCCGCGCCTGGTCGAGCGTCTGCAGGCCGGGGCCGAGCCGGCGGAGGTGGTCGCGCTGGCCGATCCGTACGCGCCCGATGCGCCGCTCTTCGCGCTGGCGCTCGCCGAGCTGTCGCCGCTGCACGAGTACTTCGAACGGCTGCGCGGCGTCCGGCTCGAGGTCAGCGGCGCCGACCTCGCCGAGCTCGGGCTGGCCGAGTCGCCGCGGGTGGGGGAGGTCCTGGCCGAGCTGCGGCGACGCAAGCTGAACGGCGAGCTCGACGACCGCGAATCGGAGCTGGCCGCCGCAAGGGAGCTCATTTGATCCGTTGGAAGAGCCCGCCGGGGCCCTACGAGGTGGTCTTCTCGACGCGGGAAGGCGGGGTCAGCGAGGGGCCGTGGGCGTCGCTCAACCTCGGGCGGATGACCGCCGATGAGCCGGAGCGCGTCGAGGAGAACCGGCGCCGCCTCTGCGCCGGGGTAGAGGCTGACCCGGACGCGCTCGCGCTCAACTACCAGCACCACTCGGCCACGGTTGTGCGGGCGCGGCCAGGCGCCCGTGGCGACCGTGCCGACGGTCTCTGGACCGACGAGCCCGGGTTGCCGGTGCTGGCGCTCTCGGCCGACTGCCTGCCGATCGTGCTCGCGCGGGCAAACGGCTCGCGCCCAGCTCTCGCCGTGCTTCATGCTGGCTGGCGCGGCCTCCTCGTCGGCATCGTCGGAGCCGGCGTCGAGGCGCTAGGCCCCGGTCCGGTGGCGGCCGCGATCGGGCCTGGGATCGGCCCCTGCTGCTACGAGGTCGGCCCCGAGGTCTCCGCCCAGTTTGACCACGACCTCACGAGCAGCCGACATCTCGACCTCTGGACCGCTGCGGAGCGGGCGCTGCGCGCCGCGGGTTGCGCCTCGGTCGAGCGGATGGATCTCTGCACCGCGTGCAACCCGGAGCGCTTCTTCTCGCACCGGCGCGACGACGGGATCACGGGCAGGCAGGGCGTGATTGGCCTTATCGCCTGAGACCGTCCGCGCCAACTACGAGCGGATCCGCGCCGAGCTCGGCCCCGAGGTGACCGTGGTGGCCGCCGTCAAGTACCTCGCCGTCGACGACCTGGGCGCGCTCGCCGAGGCCGGGATCGAGGTCGTCGGCGAGAACCGCGCCCAGGATCTGGAGGCGAAGCACGCGCGCCACGGGGACGCGTTCCGCTGGCACTTCATCGGGCACCTCCAGAGCCGAAAGACGAAGACGGTCAACGAGCTCTGCGAGCTCTGCCATTCGCTCGCCAGCGAGTCGGCAGCCCGGCGCCTGACGATTCCCGCGCTCGTCGAGGTCAACCTCTCGGGCGAGGGGTCGAAGTCGGGGATTCCCGAGGCCGAGCTCGAGCGCTTCCTCGGCCTCTACGGCGACGTCCGCGGCCTGATGACGATGCCGCCCGAGACATCCGACCCCGAGGGCTCGCGCCCGTACTTCCGCCGCCTGCGAGAACTGGCCGAGCGCTACGGCCTGCGCGAGCTGTCGATGGGAACGAGCCAGGACTACCGCGTCGCGGCCGACGAGGGAGCCACGATGGTGCGCCTGGGATCAATCCTCTACGAGAGCTAACATCCGCAAATCATGGGATTCGGAGACGCCTGGAACCGCACACTCGTCTACTTCGGGATCGCCGAGGAGGAGGACGAGTGGGACGAGGACGGCTACCTGACCGAGGAGGATCTCGAGCGCACGTACAGCGAGCGCCCGAACGTCCGCAGGCTCACGCCTCGCCGGCAGTCCCGGCAGGATTTCGACGACTGGACCGATCCCGAGCACGAGGACGAGGCGCCGAGAGCGCCGACGCACCGCCAGCGGCAGCGCCGGACGGACGGCGTCGTGCGGGCGGTGCCGTCGGTGCAGGTGCACCTGGTGGTCCCGCGCAGCTTCAACGACGCGCAGCAGATCGCCGACCGCTTCAAGGGATCGATGCCGGTGATCCTCAACCTGCAGGGCGCCGACCAGGAGCTCTCCAAGCGCCTGATCGACTTCACGAGCGGCCTCACCTACGGGCTCGACGGCGGCATGCAGCGGGTCGGGGACAAGGTCTTCCTGCTCACGCCGCGAAATGTCGAGGTCTCGGCGGAAGAGCGCCAGCGCCTGATCGAGCGCGGCTTCTTCAACCAGGCCTGAGCCAGGAAACAGCCGGGCAGAGGCGAAGTCACGCCTGATGGCCACGCTTGCCGCTGAGGCGGCGTATTACGACGCCGACCAAAGAGGTCGCGCCGGCTCTGCCGGTGCGACCGTCCAACGACCTGTCTGTGAGACGGGATGACATTGCCCTTCACCTCGGTTGGCCTGCTAGCTGACGCTGCCTCCTCGGCGAACCACTTCATCGACGTCTTCATCTGGGTCTACATCCTCCTGATCTTCGTCTACGTGCTGACGTCGTGGGTGCCGCTCCCCTACTCGCCCTGGGTGCGCCGGGTCTCGGACTTCCTCCGGGATGTCTGCGAGCCCTACCTGCGGCTGTTCCGCCGGATCCTGCCGTCCCTGGGGCCGCTCGACCTCTCGCCCATCGTGGCCGTCCTTGCCCTCGTCGTCCTGATGCGCGTGATCGACGAGCTCTTCAACAACTTCTCGTGAGAGGAGGTGAACCGATGACCATCACCCCAGTCGAGCTCCACCACATCCGGCTCAAGCGGAGCGTGTTCGGCTACCGCCGCGACCCGGTCGACCGCCTGCTGGAGGAGATCGAGCAGTCGTTCGAGCAGACGTGGCGCGAGCGAGCCGAGTTCGCCGACCGGATCGAGCAGCTCCAGTCAGAGCTGAGCCGGCACCAGGATCTCGAGTCGCTGCTACGCACGACGCTCCTCTCGGCGGAGAAATCCGCCCACGAGCTGAAGGCGCACGCCAAGCGGGAGGCCGACCTGGTCCTCGAGGAGGCGCATGCCGAGGCCCGCTCCGTCACCATGGCCGCCAAGGCCGAGCGCGAACGCCTGACGTCCGAGGCGAGGAGGGTGCGGGCGCTCCTGGAAGCGGCTCTCGACGCAGCCGAGGATGCTTCCGACGCCGAGGCTGCCTGACCGCCGGCCGAACCTATACTGGGCCAATGGAACCGACGGCCCGCGTCCGCCTGCGCGTCTCTCCAGGCGCCCGAAAGACGGAGATCGCCGGCCGTCACGGGGACGCCTGGAAGGTCCGGGTTGCCGCGCCGGCCGAGGGCGGCAGGGCCAACGACGCCGTGCTGAAGCTCCTCGCCGAGCGCCTGGGCCTGCCGCGCCGCTCACTGTCGATCGTCTCCGGGCAGACGGGGCGGGATAAGGTCGTCCAGATGGCAGGCATCGACTCGCAAGAGACCGAACGCCGGCTCGAGCAGGACGTTCGCTCGTGAGCGTGGCCGTGGACACCGAGCAGTTCCGCAAGCGCCTGCTCGCCGAGCGCTTGCGCGCGCAGGGGGCTCTGGACTACCTGCACGACGAGAACTCCGGCTCGCTGGACGACGAGGCGCAGCAGGGCACGAGCGACAACCATCCGGGGGACCTCG
>Ga0187774_10000937_pt1 | contig 10185 bp, 9 predicted proteins | sample 0216_BV02_MP05_2_FD_133152 | JGI IMG/M metagenome (GOLD analysis project Ga0187774, IMG submission 133152) | Tropical peat soil microbial communities from peatlands in Department of Meta, Colombia - 0216_BV02_MP05_20_MG | ecosystem: Environmental > Terrestrial > Soil > Wetlands > Peat | place... | reverse complement strand
GCGTTGCATCGTTTCTTTTCCGCCCGGGAGGCCATGAAGGCGAACCCCAGTCCCACCAGGGATTTCGGCACGTACCTGCCGAATCTCAAGTAGCGAGCGGCAAAGGTGTCCTCATACCGCTCCAGGTATCGGGTTGTTCCCTCGATGTAGGGCACCGACTGGTACATGAGCCCGGTGAAAAGGAGAGCATCGCCTTCCCGCGGCAAGGAGGCCGTCCTCCACCAGCGGTTGATCAGCCTGTTGGGCGCCCCGAAGGGGTTCCGCGTCTTCTTCACGTTGTCGGCAATGAGTTCGATGATATCCCGTGGTTTATACATGCGTGCTCCCCCTCCAGTTGGCGATCACAAACCGTCGCAGCCCGAGGATCAGTTCACCCGGGTTGGCGTGCCTGGGGCACGTATAAGTGCAGAGTCCACAGTGGAGGCACCGCCACAGGTCATCGGCATCCGTGAGGATTTGCTCCTTTGCGCCCAGTTGGGCATAGCGGATCATCTTTCGCGGAAAATGCTTATGGATAAGCGGACAGATGGCGGCGCAGGTGCCGCAGTTAAAGCAGTCCATGGCCGTATCAACGCCGAAACGTTCCAGCTGCTCGCTGAATTCGGGGTCCACGAGCGTCATATCCCTTCCTCCCCTCTAGGGGATGTGCAAGAAACCGCTGCCTCAGTGAGAGCCTTCGGCCCCCGCGCGCTCTGCCAGGCCGTAACGGAAGTAGCTGCCGTCTTTCTGGTCTTCCATGATCTGGCCGTACTTCTTCATGGCCGCCACGAACCAGAGCACCTTGGAGGCCGGCAGCCCGATACCTTCGGCAATTTCGGGCACGGTCTGCGGCCCGGCCGATAGCTTCTCCTGGATGGCCTGAATAGCCTTCTTCTGCTCCTTCATACGAGCGGCAGCCCCTTGGATCAGATGCCTTCTTTCCTCGCGTAAGGACTTCAGCCTGTCCTTATTGGTCTTCTCATTGCTGGTCATTGGTGATCCTCGTCTCTCCCGGCTGGAGCTCCGAGACCGTGCCCTCCGGTTGGTCAGCCGCGATCATGTCCACCATGGCCTCGTATTGCTTCAGGGTCCAACCCTTGACATTGATAGCGTTTGCCGGGCAGACAGCCACGCAGGCGCCGCAGCCCGTGCAGAGGGCCGGATTAACCTCGGCTCGCCGCACCTGTTCGCCGTTCACCTCCACCTCCACCATGCGCAGGGCCCCATCCCGGAGGCAGGCCTCCACACAGGCTCCGGTGCCTGTACACCTGTCCAGATCCACCTCGGCCACAAAGGGATCCAGCTCCACGAACCCCCGGCTAAGGAGCGATGCTGCCTTCGCCGCAGCGCTGGAGGCGCCGGCACACGCCTCGCCCATGTCCATGGGCGACTGGCAGGTGCCGGCAAGCATGATCCCAGCCACCGAGACCTCAACCGGCCGGAGCTTGGGATGTACCTCCTGGAGAAAGCGGTCGGCCCCAACCGGAAGCTTCATCATCTCAACCAGGTCGGAAATTACGGTCGGCTCCATGCCCACCGCCAGCACCACGAGATCCACCGGCACCATCACCTCCTCGCCGAAGGTCAGGGTGTCCTTGACCCTGACCCGGAGTGGTTGCCCGGAGGAGCCGTCGTTCTTCTCAACCGCTGGTAGTGCGGTCGCTTCAAAGCGGAGAAAGAGCACCCGGTTTCTTGCGGCCCGGTCGTAGAGCTCTTCCTGGCCCCGGCCGTAGGTCCTGATATCCCGGTACAAGTCGTAGACCCGGGTGCCGGGATAGTGGTCCCTGATGGTGTTTGCGGCGTGGAGCGTGGCGGCACAACAGGTCCGCGAGCAGTACTCGTTCAGGCTTCCGTCTTCGCGCTCCAGATGGACGCCCGGTATCTGCCTGCTGCCCACGCAATGGATCATAGCCACACTGCGTATCCGCTTACCGTCCACCGTTAGCAGCTCACCTTCCGGCTCGGTGGTCGCCAGAGACCGAATGAGTTCAGGTAAGGTAATCACCTCCGGGAATGTCCCGTATCCGTATTCCCCTGCGCGAGGTCGATAGGGTTTGAAACCCGTCGCCAGCACCACCACGCCAGTCTCGACAGCGAATTCCTCTTCCGCCTCGGGTACAGCAGCAGGATAGGCGCCTACCATGGGAATGTAGGCGCCGACTCTGAGTCCCGCTTGGCTCACCTCATCGAGCTTCTCTTGATCCTCAGCCGACAGGGACGGAGTTCTTCTCACCTTCAGGGTGAAATCACCGACATAGCCCTCAAACCCCACCACCCGGGCGCAGGTGTAGACCGTAATCGTGGTTTCCTTGAGGACTTCGGAGGCGATTGCAGAAACCAGATCTGCGGCCTTTTCGTCTGTTGGCGCCACTCGGTCCAGCTGGGCCGCCCGGCCGCCCAGGAAAGGCGACTTTTCCACCAGCGCCGCGGGAATTCCGCGTTGGGCCAGATCGAGTGCCGCTCGCATACCGGCCATTCCTCCACCAATGACAGTGGCGTGCCGCTTCGCTTCCACTCGAATGGGTTCTAGAGCCTCGAGCTGTTTCGCCTTGGCCGTGGCAGCCGCAACCAGGCGGATCGCCTTGTCGGTGGCCGTATGACCGTGGTGCACCCAGCTCACGTGCTCACGGATGTTGGCGTGTTCGTAGACATAGGGGTTCGCCCCAGCCCTGGCGAGGGCGTTGCGAAAAGTCTGCTCGTGAAGGCTCGGTGCGCAGGAAGCGATGACCACGCGGTCCACGGCCCCCTTCCTGAGGTCCTCCATGATCAGTTCCTGACCGGGACCGGAGCACATGAAAACAGCGTCCCGGGCCACCACCACCCCGGGTATCTTGCCCACCGCATCGCAGACCTTCTGTACATCCACCTCGTCCGATATGTTGCCGCCGCAGTGGCACACATACACGCCGACCTTGCGCTCTGCTTGCTTCCCTTTTCCTTCGGTGGCGTCCACCATCGATCCATCTCCCGGCGTGGGTTCTACGCCGCTACTCTTCGCGCCGCGACGAGGTATTTGGCAGCCTCCATGGCCGCTGCCCCGGCCTCGGCGATGGAATCTACTATGTCCTTCGGTCCCCCAGCAGCCCCGGCCACAAACACACCCTCCATGTCCGTACGGGCGGGCGCGATCTTCGGCATGACCGTCTTGATGAAACCGTCGGAGCCAGTGGATACCGCGCACTGGTCGGCCGGATTCCAATCAGGAACCATCCCGAGCGAGAGCACCACCAGATCATGAGACGCCCTGGTCACCCCGCCTCCACCTTCTTGGGACTCGTAGTGTACGGTGACGCTCCCTCTATCCCCGGGGTCGATGCTCGCCACCTTTGCCCTAACGAACTGGATCCCCATGGCCAGGGCGTTCTGATAAAACTGCTCATAGCCCTTACCGAAGGCGCGGATGTCCATGTAGTAGATGGTGATGTCCGCCAGGGGGAGCGCCCCGGAGAGCAGCATGGCCTGTTTGACGGCGTACATACAGCAGACCCGCGAGCAATAGGGGATCCCCATGCTCTTGTCTCGGGAGCCAGCACACTGGATATAGGCGACGGAGTCGGGCTCCTTGCCGTCGGCAGGCCGGAGAACCCGGTTGTACGGTCCGTGGGGGGCAAGCAACCGTTCCATCTGTAGGGCGGTGATCACGTTGGGGATCTTCCCTTCCCCGTACTGGTGTTTGTTCTCCAAGGGAGTCAGCCCAAAGCCGGTGGCCAGAACGGCCGTCTTCGCGGTTATGGTGAACTGCTCCGGTTGCTGGAAGTACTTCACCGCCTGGGTGGGACAGACCTTCGCGCACAGGCCGCAGAGGGTACAGTTTTCTACGTCCATCAGGGCAATCGGCGGTATGGCATTCGAAAAGGGTACGTAAATGGCCTTGCGCGCCGAGAACCCTCCCTGCTCCGGATCGGGGACATAGACCGGACACCGGTATTCGCACTGTCTACAGCCGATGCACTTCACCTCGTCAACATAGCGGGGCTTCTGCACAACCGCAGCCGTGACGGTCGCCCCTGTCCTGGCGAGAGATTGCAGCTCGCAATACGTGAAGATGGTGATGTTGTCGTGGTGGGCGGCAGCCGCCATCTTGGGCGTGGTGATGCAGCTCGCGCAATCCAGGGTGGGAAATACTTTAGAAAGCCGGATCATCTTGCCGCCTATGGAGGCATCCCGTTCCACGATGGCAACTTTGAAGTCCTGATCCGCCAGGTCCAGCGCCGCCTGGAGTCCGGCGATGCCGCCTCCTACCACCAGAGCATCGAAGTGCAACTTTTCCTTGGACATGTTGTCATCCTCCGAGAAAGCCTCGGTCCGGCAGTCATGCGATTGCTTTGGACGCGGAGGGCTTCCTGGGGCATGCACCTCTAGAGTATCCTTTCGTCTCAAGCCGCCTGGACGTTTCCTTGAGGTCCCGTTTCCTCGAGGACTTTGGCCATGGCGTTGACTTCGTTTACGAAGGCTCTGGTGCACACGGTACAGATCGAGGTGAGCCGCAATCTCCGAATGTCGAGGCCCCGCTCCTTCATCATTAGGTAAACCCGGTCGATCCTCGCGGCCAGCGCCTCATAGGCACCCTCATAGGGACACTCCACTCCGCAGGACATGATGATGATCCCGCCGATCCCCTTGGCGAAACAATCGAGATAGAAGTTTTCGGGGAAAAGGACCGGGGCTCGAACGCGGAGAATATAGGTGTTGGCGGGATAGGCCATATGGGCCTGCCCCACGGCATTAGCACCCGGATAGGCGCAGCTCTCTGTCGCCAGGATCAGTATCTTCTGCTGAGACTGTGAGGCCGCCATGGTCCCCTCCGCTCATTTCTTGCGGAGGACGAAGAGACGATCGTATCCGGTGGCTGTCACATGGCCGAGATACTCATGCCCCACCTTCTTGGCCCAAACAGGGATGTCGTTCTTGGTCCCAGGATCGCTGGAAAGAATCTCCAGGATCTCGCCGACCTTTACCTTGCCAATACCCTTCTTCGCCTCCAGCAGCGGGCCGGGGCAGGCGCTGCCACGAGCGTCTACCACGCTGGTCGCCTGCACGGTGTTGAGATCAATTGCTCCCATGGCTCCCTCCTTTTCTCTCTGTAAGGGGTTCCGCAGTGTCATCGGACGTTCCCACGGTTCCTTTCCTCAGATAGAGCCGGAAGAACTCGGGTCCCTCCTCCACCGCCAGCAGGCCATCGCCGGCGCGATCGAGTACGGCCGGGAGGTTCCTGATCGCCTGAGGATCGGTCCCAAGCACCTCCAGAACCTGCCCGTGGTGCATGTGCTTCAGCTCGCTCTTGGTCTTGAGAATGCACCAGGGATAGCTCCATCCACGAACGTCGAGGATCTTGTCTGCTCGGTGTTTCCTGGTCACGCTCTCGTCTCCTGAGATGCAATCGCGGGCAGCGTACCACTAGGGCAAAAAGGATGCCCACGGGCTGGAGTTGTTTTCTTGCATATAATATATTGGAATGAATTATAAAAATGCTGTCCGTGTTCCCGCTCGCTTGTTAAGGAAGAGTGTTTCATGGTTGACACATGTTTACTCTAACCGTTAAGTTAACAGGTAAATTCGTCTGCTTCGCTTATGGTGGAACTCGTAGATTCTTCCTCCAGCAGCCGCGTCAGGGTCTTGGTTCATGTCCATCCGATGACGGTTGCCTGGATCGAGGGATAACGAGACCGTTACGAGGGCCGTGTCCCCGGGGAGCGGCTCATAACCTCGATTCGCTAGGATGGCCGTCTGTCAACAGGGGTTAAGGAAGGTATTTCACATGTCGGCAACCGAGCACAGTCACTATTGGGAGACGGTCATCGAGACCATGATGGACGGGCTGATGGTGGTGGACCCCGAGGGCATCATCGTCGCCATTAACCAGGCTATGGAGGAGCTCACCGGGTACAGCAGAGACGAACTCATCGGGCAGAGCTGCTCGATTCTGGATTGTGACGCCTGCGTCGGCGCGCGGGCGCGGGGTGAAGACAAGCACTGCGAACTCTTCAAAGAAGGCCAGGTCAGACGTCGCAAGTGCGCCCTGCGAAAAAAGGATGGGAGAGCTCTCTATGTTCTAAAAAACGCGGCCGTCTTGAAAGACGGCTCCGGCAAGATACTCGGAGGTGTGGAGACCCTCACCGACCTGAGCGAAGTAGTGGCCAAGGAAAAGGTGATCTTGCGGCTTCGGCGAGAACTGGGCAGCAGAGACGGCTTTCATGGGATTCTTGGAAAGTCGCCGGTAATGGGCCGGGTATTCGATCTCGTCGCCAGCGCGGCCGAGTCAGAGGCCCCGGTGGTGATCTACGGGGAGAGCGGCACCGGCAAGGAATTGGTGGCAGCAGCGATACACCGTCTGAGCACACGGCGTAAAGGTCCCTTCGTGAAGGTAAATTGCGCCGCCCTGAACGAATCGCTTCTGGAAAGCGAGCTCTTCGGCCACGTCAAAGGCGCCTTTACCGGTGCGGACCGCACCCGTATCGGCCGCTTCGAGGCAGCCAACGGCGGGGATATTTTCCTGGATGAGATCGGCGACCTGCCCCTTTCCACTCAGGTAAAGCTGCTCCGTGTTCTACAGGAAAAGGAGATCGAAAAGGTCGGCGACCAGCGGCCCGTGGCCATTGATGTGCGCATTATTGCGGCGACCAACAAGAATCTCAAGAGGCTCATGGAGCAGGAGCGCTTTCGAGAGGACCTCTACTACCGCATCGGGGTCATTCCCATCCATTTGCCGCCGCTCAGAGAGCGACGCGAGGACATCCCGCTCCTCGTTGAGGCCTTGATGAACCGACTCCGCCTAAAGACACAAAAGCTGATTACCGGGATTAACAAGACAGCATTGGAACTTGTCGTCGGTCATGATTGGCCTGGCAACGTGCGGGAGCTGATCAACGTCGTCGAGTACGCCTTTGTCCTCTGCCCTCGGGGAGAGATCTTACCAGAGCACCTCCCTGCCGACATAAGCGGGATGGCGTCCCATGGAAATGCAGAGAGGCGACCCGTTACCCAAGAGCGCTCACCAGGTGAGGAGACACGGCAACTGCTGCAGGCACTTGAAAAGGCTGACGGCAACAAGTCCGAGGCGGCAAGAATTCTCGGAATCAGCAGGGTCACGCTTTGGAAGCGCCTCAGGGACTACGACATTAAGGTCGAGAAGACTGTTCGCAGGTGACCGCGGGTCGAGGCACCCGGATCCTGTCTCCCGATCCTCTTCGGGATTTGGGGATCTGGCGCCGACTTCAGCCGCGACAGAAAGCTCCCGGCCGCTCCGTTTCCCCGGTGCGTAAATCCTGCGCGTTCGCCTTGCTCTTCGCCTTTTTATCTGCGAAAATTATTAGCATTCCGTCGCGTTCGATACGACAGAGTCGGGTGATTACGACCACCTCTGTCGCGCCGGTTGGCTTGGGCGAAGTCCTTCAGGAATCAAGACTTCAGGGATGGTGGAGACCCCGCAGTCGCGGGCCTCACATGCTATTGCTGGCGGCGTGGCATGTGGCTTGCCCCTTAGCCCGCCCTGGACTTCCCGGAGTGCGATCGGGCAGGGAGACTGAAGCGTATTCTGGCCACCGCCCGTGAGCACTCACCCTTCACTGCCTCACGACCTGGAGAGGAGAAGCAGCCATGCAATCGTGGCGGAAACACTTTGTATCGTTAATCATCGTGACCGGCCTTCTTGCTCCCGGCGACCTCCACGCCGCTCCGGGAGCCGCTGTCGAGGAACCTCCTGGTGTCGTAGCGCAGGAGCGATCCGAGGACGTGGGAACCGTAACCCTGGGCGAACTGGTCCGCGAGGCGGTCGAGAGGAACCCGGCAATTCAGGCCGCACAGCATTCTGCTGCAGCGAAAAAAGAAATGATCCAGCCTGCCCGGACGCTCCCTGATCCCACTCTCGGCTTCCAGCAAATGGGCGATATCAATCCGCCTGGCCTCCAGCGGGGTGATCCGTCTTCGGGACGGACCTACAGTATCACCCAGGACGTTCCCTTTCCGGGCAAGCTAGACCTCAAAGGAAAAATAGCGGAGTCGGAGTTCGAGTCGGAAAGTTGGAATCAGCAGCAGACACAGCTTCAAGTGGTTGCCGATCTCAAGGTGGCCTACTACAACCTTTATCTCCTCGACAAATCCACCAGTATCGTCCAAGAAAACAAGGCTCTGCTCGAGCAGTTTGCTCAGACTGCTGAGGCGAAGTATCGGGTGGGCCAGGGGATACAGCAGGACGTGCTCAAGGCATACGTGGAAATTTCCAAGCTCATCGACCGCCTCACGGTGCTGGAGCAGCGTCGTGCCGCCACCGAGTCGGAGATCAACAGCCTGCTCTACCGGCCACCGGGGACGCCTCTCGGAAAACCCGCTAAAATCGAGAAGGCCGAATTGCGCCGTTCCTTCGATGAACTGTACCAGCTAGCCAGAACCAATTACCCGGCGCTGCAAATGCAGGAGCGAGAGATCTCTCGAAATAAGCATAAGGTGGAACTTGCCCGAAAGGAGTTCTATCCGGACTTCACCCTGGGCTTTTCCACGGTAGAGCGCAGCGCCCTATCGGAGATGTATGGGATCATGGTGAACGCGAGAATTCCGCTCTATTTCTGGCGCAAACAGCAACCGGAGCTATCAAGCGCCAACATGAGTCTCGACAGCGCCCGGAAACAGCGGGACAACACGGCTGCGGTCCTCCATGCGAAGCTGAAAGATCTCTACCTGACGGCAACTACCTCGGAGCGCTTGTTAGAACTGTACGGCACCGGCGTGATTCCCCAGGCGAAAATTGCCCTGGACTCAGTTGTCGCCGGCTACAGGGTCGGCAGCGTTGATTTCCTCGCCCTGATGGACAGCTTCATCACCTTACTTGACTACCAGTTAAAGTACTACGAAGTTTTGACAGAGTATCAAAAAGCGCTGGCTCAACTCGAGCCCTATACCGGTATCGAGTTGACTCAGTGAAGGGGAGCTGAACGTGGAAAGAAACCCCGAGAAGAAGAGAACATCAAAGTCAGTTGTTCTCCTCGTCGCCATCCTTGTAGTTGCCGGAGTTCTAGCAGCTGCGTACCTCTATCCCAAAGTGCTGCCGAGCGCGAAGTTGGCCGGCCTGGTCGGTTCTAAGCCGGGGACTCCCACCCAAGAGCACCAGGCTGCCACTCCCGGCAAGCCGTCAAAGGACGGCAAAATCCTTTACTGGCAGGATGCCATGAACCCGGCTTACAAGTCGAACAAGCCTGGCAAGGCCCCAGATGGCATGGATCTGGTGCCCGTATATGCGGATGAAGGTCCATCTCCAGAGCGTAAAATCCTTTACTGGCAGGATGCCATGAACCCGTCCTACAAATCGAACAAGCCCGGCAAGGCCCCGGACGGCATGGATCTGGTGCCGGTATATGCCGACGAGGGTCCATCCCCACAGCGCAAGATCCTTTACTGGCAGGATGCCATGAACCCGGCTTACAAATCGAACAAGCCCGGCAAGGCCCCGGACGGCATGGATCTGGTGCCGGTATATGCCGACGAGGGTCCGTCCCCGGAAGGCCTCCCGCCCGGCACCGTCAGAATCAGCCCGGAGAGGCAGCAGCTCATCGGCGTGCAGTATGGCCAGGTAGTCCGTCAGGCTCTTTCCCAGACGATTAGGGCCGTCGGCAAAGTCACCTATGATGAGACCAGGATCACCCGTGTGCAAACCAAGGTCTCGGGCTGGATTGACAAGGTCTATGTCGATTTCACGGGCAGGCTGGTGAAAAAGGGGCAGCCTCTCATCAGCATCTACAGCCCGGAACTGGTTTCCACCCAGGAGGAGTTTCTCATTGCCAGCAGGGCAAAAGAGAACCTCGGCCATGCCTCCGTCAAGGAGATTGCCGCCAGCGCCGCCTCCCTTTACGAATCTGCCCGGCAGCGGCTCCGGCTCTGGGACATCACTGAGGAGCAGATTCAAGAGCTCGAACAACGGGGCACCCCCACCAAGACGCTGACCCTCTATTCTCCCATGAGTGGCTTTGTGCTTACCCGCAACGCCTTCCCGGGGCAACGGGTGACGCCGGAAGTCGAACTGTACACCGTCGCGGATCTCTCGACGATCTGGGTTCTTGCAGATGTCTACGAGTACGAGGTACCGCTCATCAAGCTCGGTCAGACGGCGACCATGACGCTCACCTATGAACCCGGCAAGAAGTTCAGGGGCAGGGTGACCTACATCTATCCGCAGCTCGACAACGCGACGCGGACCCTCAAGGTCCGTCTGGAATT
>Ga0187774_10000936_pt1 | contig 10187 bp, 8 predicted proteins | sample 0216_BV02_MP05_2_FD_133152 | JGI IMG/M metagenome (GOLD analysis project Ga0187774, IMG submission 133152) | Tropical peat soil microbial communities from peatlands in Department of Meta, Colombia - 0216_BV02_MP05_20_MG | ecosystem: Environmental > Terrestrial > Soil > Wetlands > Peat | place... | reverse complement strand
GGACCTGACGGATGCAGCCGGCCGTCTGGTCGGTCACTATTCAGGGGGCATGATCCGGCGCCTCGAGATCGCGCAATCCATGCTACACCAACCGGCGGTGCTGTTTCTGGACGAGCCGACCATCGGACTCGATCCGGTGGCGCGCCGCGGCGTGTGGCGGCACATCGAGCAGGTGCGCGAGGAATTCGGCGCTGCGGTGTTCATGACCACGCACGACATGGATGAGGCCGATCATCTGTGCGAAACCGTGGCGTTCTTGAATCATGGCAAGCTGGCTGGTCTTGGCACGCCGCAGGAGCTCAAGGCGAAAACCGGGCCGGACGCGACGCTCGACGACGTCTTCATCGAGTTGACGGGAAACGCACCTGGGGAAGCCGGCTCATACCGCGATGTAAAGCAGGTGCGCCGCACGGCGGCCCGCCTGGAATAGTGCCGTGGGATTCGCGCTCTTCTTGCGCCAGACGCTCGCCGTCGCCGAGGCCGACATCCGCAAGCTGCGCCACGATCCTTGGGAGCTCGCTTCGCGGATGGTGCAGCCGATGCTGTGGCTGCTCATTTTCGGCGAAGTGTTCGCGCATTCGCGCGCCATTCCGACCGGGAGCCTCGGCTACCTCGATTTCATGGCGCCGGGAATTCTCGCGCAGAGCGTGCTGTTCGTGGCGATCTTCTACGGCGTGTCGATCATCTGGGAGCGCGATCTCGGCGTGCTGCAAAAGTTCCTCGTGAGCCCGGCGGCTCGTCCCGCGCTGGTGCTCGGCCGTACGCTCGCTTCGGGCGTCCGGGGTTTATCCCAGGCGCTGATCGTGTTCGTGCTCGCGTTCTTTCTCGGCGTCAAATTACGCTTCGGTGTCCTCCCAATCGTCGGTGTCGTAGCGACAATTGTGCTCGGCTCGGCCGTGTTCTGCACCTTTTCGCTCATCGTGGCCTGCCTGGTGAAGACGCGCGAGCGCTTCATGGGCATAGGCCAGATCATGACGATGCCGCTCTTCTTCGCGAGCAATGCCATTTATCCGGTCACCATGATGCCGGATTGGCTGCGTTCGATCGCGACGTTCAATCCCCTCACTTACCAGGTGGACGCGATGCGCGCGTTCATGATCCAGGGCGCGCCAACCGAATACGGATTCGGGACTGATTTCGCGGTGCAGCTGGCGGTGCTTGCGCTGCTGACCGCGCTCGCCACGCGGCTCTATCCGGAGATCGCGCGGTGACGCGCGCTCAGTCCCGCGGATAGCCGACCGTCTGCGCAAAGGCGACGAACTGCCCGTCCCCGAGCCGCATGGCGCGCCCGAGCTTCCCGTAATCGACCGCTCCGCGGAACACCGTTGCGAGGCCCTCCGACGCGCAGTAGAGATAGACGTTCTGACCGGCAAACGCGGCGTCCACCGAACCATACAGCCGGCGGTCTTCGGCCGAAACGTCCTTCATGCGCTCGCCGTGGACCACGTAGACAAGATTGAGCGGCGCGGTCGCGACGAAGTCCTGGACGCCCGTCTGCGCGCGGATGTCGGCGCCGAGATGAGCGCGCAGCGCGTGCTGCTTCGGATCGTAGAGCCACACGCCGTCGGCCATCGCGGCGTAGACGTCGATCACCATGATGTGGCGCCAGTAGGGCGCCGTGCGGTCGCCGCTCGGGCGGTTGACGCCGTAGGCGGCCCACAGCAAGTCGGAAAGCGTTTGCGCGGAAAGGGGGCGCTGCGAGTATTCGCGGGTCGAGCGGCGCAGCTGCAAGACCTGCATGAGCGGCTTGCCCGTCTCCTTGCGGGGCGGAGGGAGCATTCTCGTTTCCTGAGCGAAGGCCGCCGTCATCGGCATTACCGCCATCGCCCCCGCGGCAAGAAGCGCCGCATTGACTTCTCTTCTCGTGATGCGGTGTCCCGGTTCCATGCTCAGGCTCCTTTTGCCGCGTCGAGGACGGCCCGCCGCACGAGCGCCTCGAAGATCGGCAGCTTGTACGCATTTTGACTGAGCGGCGTCGCCCCCGCGAGCGCGGCACGCGCCGCGCTGCGTACGGCATCGTCGGTGATTCGCTTCCCGGCGAGCACCGTTTCCGCCGCCTTGGCGCGGTGCGGAACGGGCGCGGCGGCCCCAAGCACGATCGACGCTTTCCGGCAGACGCCTCCTCCCCCCATGTCGAGGACCACCGCAACGTCGGCAATCGGCCAATCGAAGGATTCCAACTCACCCTGCCGCAGGTGCGCCGAGCGGAGGTTTGGCTTTGGCGTCGGCAGCACCACGGACGTCAGAATCTCGCCCGGCTTCAGATCGTTCTCGCGCCCGATGTCCCGCTCAGGCGGCACGAAGAAATTCTCCAGCGCCACGACGCGCTTCTTTCCCTTCGCGCCAGCCAACTCGACTCGGGCACTGAATGCGACCAGAGCGGTCGCCGAAGTCGAGGGATGCACGATGGCGCAACCGCTCTGCCCGAAGATCGCGTGGTACTGGTTTTCGCCGGCAAAGGCGAAGCAGGATGGGCCTCCCTTCCGCACGCAGTGATGATCGATCGAGCGGAAGTACCAGCAGCGCGGCCGCTGCAGCAGATTCCCGCCGATCGTGGCCATGTTGCGGAGCTGCGGGCTGGCCGAATGCCCCGCGGCCTGGGCGAGCGCACGGTAGCGCACCTGGATCGCCGGGTGCTCCGCGAGGTGCGCGAGCGTGACCGTCGCCCCGACGCGCATGCTTCCGTCCTTCTCTTCGCCGATGCGCCCGAGCTCCGTAACGGCGCGCAGGTTGACGACGCGCTTCGGCGTGAGCAATCCCTCCTTCATCAGGTCGAGCAGGTCGACGCCACCGGCCTTAAGGATGACGGAGTCTGTTCGCGGGGCGCCGGTTTGGGTCCGCATCGCATCGGCGACCGTGGCGTTCCCTGAGCCCGCAGCGTCTGCAATGGTGCGGGCGCCCGCCCATTCGAAGCGGTTCATGCGCTCGCCCTCACGGCGGGACTGCGTCCGAGCGCGGCAAGCACCGTTGCCGGCGTCATCGGCAGCTGGCGCAGGCGCACGCCGATGGCGTTGTACACGGCGTTGGCGATCGCCGGGGCGGTCGCGATATTCGACGGCTCGGCGATGCCGTAGGCGTCGGTCGCGCTTGTGCCCTGATAGTGCTCGAGCAGGATCACCTCGATCTCTGGCGTCTCGCGCGAGCGTGCGATCTTGTAGTGCTCGAGGTCGGCGTTGAGCACGTGTCCGGTGTGCCGGTCGATCATGCGGTTCTCGTAGAGCGCGTAGGAGACGCCCATAAGAATGCCGCCGTGCACCTGGCTCTCGGTCTGCTTCGGATTCATTGGCCGTCCGCAATCCTGCGCGGCAACCACGCGCTCGACGCGCACGATGCCAGTCTCGACGTCCACCGCGACTTCGGCGAACTGCACACCACCCAGGGGCTCCTTCGCCTGGGCCATCTCGCCGAATTTCCGCCCGAAGCCGCCGTAGTCGTCCGAGCGGCTCGCGACCACGCTGATGCGCTCGGCGGGAAGCCGCGAAGCCGCCTCGCGAAAGCTCATGCTGCGCGCGCCGTCGGCGGTCGAGATGCGTCCGGTGCGCGCGACAAGGCTCTCGGGAGTGGCGCCGAGTGCGGGCGCCGCCGTCTCGAACAATTCGCGCAGCGCGCGATGCGCCGCGTTGCGCGCGGGCGGAGTGATCGAGGCGGTCGTCAAGCTGCCGTATGAGGGCGGACCAGCTGGGAAATTGGTGTCGCCGATGTGGATGGTGATGTCCTCGGGATGCAGGCCCAGCTCTTCGGCGACGACCTGCGCGAGAACAGTGCCGATGCCGCTGCCGATGTCCTGGACGCCGGACAGAAGCTCGACCGAACCGTCGCGCAGAATGCGCACTTCACAGGATGCGTGCGTGTTGATATTCGCGCTCCAGTAGGACTGCGCCACGCCGATGCCGCGCTTGACGGGTCCCGCATCGGCGCCGGGCGCGTGCCGTCGGCTCCAGCTTGAGCGCGCCGCGCCTAGGCGCCTCTCTTCGCGGTGCACGGGGCTGAGATCGATCCGGTCGCGCAACGCGAGGGGATCAAGCCCGAGCTTCTCCGCCAGCTCGTCGACCGCCTGCTCGAGCGCGAATGCGCCGGGAACGTTGCCCGGCGCGCGCATCGCGCATCCTGGGCCTGCGTTGATGAAGACGTCGGACTGCAAGATACTGAAGTTCTTGCAAGCGTACAGGCCCTGTGCGAAGAAGCCGACGCCCGCGCCGAGGCCGACGCCCGCGGTGCCGTAGGTGTCGAGCGAGATCGCGGTAAGCGTGCCGTCCTTCTTCGCGCCGATGCGCAGCTTTTGCACGGTTGCCGGACGATTGCCGCTGTCGAGATGCTCTTCCCTGCGGTCGAGCACGATCCGCACCGGCGCGCCTGCCTCCCGCGAGAGCATCACTGCGGCGCGCATGTAATTTCCGGCACTCGACTTCGAGCCGAATCCGCCGCCCATCGCGTCGACCACGACGCGCACGCGACTCAATGGGATCCCGAAGACTTGCGCGAGTTCACCGCGCACGCCCGCCGTGTACTGCGTGGACGCGTATACCGTGAGCCCGTCCGAGCGCCAGTCGGCGACGACCGCGTGCGTCTCCATGCAGCAGTGCGTCTGCGCCTGCGTGCGGTATTCGCCTTCGACGATCACATCGGCGAGCGCGAGCCCCGCGGCTGCGTTGCCGCGCGAACCCGCCGTGTTGGGACCGCGCACGTTGCCCTGTTGCGCGAGCGGCGCTCCTGTCGCGATGGCGCCCGAGTAACCCTCGCCGTGCACGGGACGCTCGAACACCACCGGCGCGTCGCCCCTGCGCGCGCTTTCGATATCGACGACGAACGGCAGCGGCTGGTACTCCGCATTGATGAGGTGAAGTGCCGCCTCGGCGGCCGCGGGCGTAGCGGCCGCGACGCCCGCAACGATATCGCCGACGTACAGCACGCGCCGCGCGGCACTTCCGGACGCCTTGTCGTCGGCCGGAGCTTCGACCGCGCGGCCCACGGTCTCGTTAATCCCCAGCACGGCGCGCACGCCCGAGTGCCTTGCCGCGGCGTTTAGGTCGAGCGAGAACAGGCGGGCGTGCGGGTGTGGCGAGCGCAGCAGGCGCCCGTACAGCATGCCCGGGAGCTTTACATCGACCGTGAAGCGCGCGGTGCCCGTCACCTTGGCGCGGCCGTTGATGCGCAGCACGGACTTGCCGATCCAGGCGAGTTTTGCGTTCGGCCCGAGCGGCGGCGCTTCGTCCGCTGGAACACGGCGCTCTATCTCCCCGAGCGTCCCCGGAACGATCCCGGCCGGATGCTTCTGAACGCGCGTGTCGCCGGCTGCCATATCAGCCCTTCAGGGCCTTCACGGAGTCGAGCGTGGCGTCGATCACGTGCGGGATCGTCCCGCAGCGGCAGAGGTGCCCGGCGATCGCCGCCTTCACTTCTTCCGGTGAGGGATTGCGATTCTTCTGGACGAGCGCCGCGCAACTCATCACAAGGCCCGGCGTGCAGAAGCCGCACTGGATCGCGTCATGCGCGATGAACGCGGACTGCACCGGGTGGAGATCCTCTCCGCGCGCAAGTCCCTCGATCGTGACCACCTTGCGCTCACCGGCATCCACGGCAAGGAGCATACAGGAGAGAATCGGCGCGCCATCGATCCACACCGTGCACGCGGAGCATGCGCCGCGGTCGCAACCGATCTTCGTGCCGGTCAAATCGAGCGGCCCGCGCAGGACTTCGGCCAGGGTCATTTGCGGCTCGATGTGAACAGCGTGCTCCGCGCCGTTCACATGGAGGAGAACCAGGCGCTCACTGGACTCCGTACCTTTCGCTGCGCCCGTGGCTCCCGGCGCGCCTTGCGCCGCCGGAATTCCCGGCTCGAGCACCGCGACGCCCGTGATGACCGCGCCCGTGCCCTTAAGGAATTCCCGGCGAGTAATACCGTCCCTCATGACGCTCTTCGTAAGACCCCGCTCCGCGACCTCCAGCCAACGATATTCCCTTCGCGGCGACGCAGCTTGACGTGGATCAATAACCGACAGCCAAGCGCAAGCCATTTCGTCGGCTTCACCGGCCGCGCGGCATAGTGCGCCCAAGGAACTTCTCGACCTCGCCCCAGAGCCCCGGTTCGCTCATTTCGGCGAAGTCGTAGCGCGCGCGCACTACGGGCTTGGAGATCGAGAGCAGCTTCGCCAAATCGACGGGCGTGCCGGCGACGACCGCATCGACCGAAGCTCTCTCGATCGTCTCCCGGAGCGCCTCGATCTGGCGCGGCGAATAGCCCGTCGCCGGCAGCACCGGCCCAAGGTGCGGATAGCGCGCGTACACCTCGGCGATTTCCGGCGCGGCCCAGGGACGCGGATCGACGACCGTCGCCCCGGCGCGCGTCGCCGCGACGAACGCGGCTCCGTAGGGCATGCCGCCGTGCGTCACGGTGGGCCCGTCCTCGACCGCGAGAACGCGCCTGCCGCGCACGGCATCGGCATTGTTCAGCGCGACGGGCGACGCTCCGCATACGATCGTCGCGCGGAAATTGAGCGCGCGCGCGCTTTGCATGACGCGGTGGACGTCGACCGCGGCCGCGGCGTCCGTTTTCGAGACGAGGACGACATCGGCCATGCGCAGCACCGCCTCGCCCGGATGGTACGCCGACTCGTCTCCCGGACGCAGCGCATCGACGAGCACGACATGCAGGTCCGGCTTGACGAAGGGGAAGTCGTTGTTGCCGCCGTCCCAGAGAATCAGGTCGGACTCGGACTGCGCGCGCTCGACGACCGCCGAGTAGTCGACGCCGGCGTACACGATGTTGCCGGCGGCCAGATGCGGTTCGTATTCCTCGCGCTCCTCGATCGTGCAGCGGGCGCCGTCGAGATCGACTCGCGTGGCGAATCGCTGCACGCGCTCGCGCTCCAGATCTCCGTAGGGCATCGGATGGCGGATTACCGCCACGCGCAGGCCGAGTCCGCGGAGCTTCCGCGAGAGATAGCGCGCAGTCTGGGATTTCCCGCAACCGGTGCGCACCGCCGAGACCGCGATCACGGGCACGCGCGCGGCAAGCATCGTGCGATCCGGCCCCAGGAGCATGAAGTCCGCCCCGGCGGCGAGCGCCCGCGAGGCGAGGTGCATGACCTGAAGGTGCGTGACGTCGCTGTAAGCAAAGACGACCACATTTGCCCCGCGGTCGCGCACGAGCGTCTCGAGCTCGGCTTCCGGGACGATCGGGATTCCTTCCGGGTAGCGCGAGCCGGCAAGCGAGACCGGATAGCGCCGGCCGGCGATTCCCGGGACCTGCGCGGCCGTGAACGCGACCACCTCGAAAGAGGGGTCGTCGCGGAACACGAGGTTGAAGTTGTGGAAATCGCGCCCCGCGGCCCCGAGGATGACGACTCTAGAAGACAAGCGGCTTCCGCTCGAATTGATCGACGATCATCCGCAGCCGCTCCCTCTCCGCCAGGACCTTCCGCGCGTACCGGCCGGAACCGTCCGACAGGGCGCCGTTATAGCGCTGCAGCCCCGCCTCCAGGCTACCGGTGCGGCGGATGTACTGATCGAGAATGCGCACACCGACCAGGATATTGATCGTGGGATCCCGCACCGCGTCGCTGCCGCCGTGCTCCTGCAGCGTGTCCTCGTGATATCTCGGCACCACCTGCATGAGGCCTTCGGCGCCCGCAAGGCTTACGGCGTTCGGGTCAAAGCTCGACTCGATCGCGATCACTGCGAGAACGAGCAGAGGATCGAGCCCGACCCGCTCGCTCGCCACGCGCGCGGCGCTCACCACTTCTTCCGCCGCATCCGGTGCGACCCGGTAGCGTTGCGACAGGTGGGCGGCAAGCGCCCGGTGTTCGGCAGTCTCCGGGCGGATGGCCGGTTCGAGCGGCGATTCGGCAGGGCGTTCCACCGCTATGACCGGCGGCCCGTCGTCAGCGTCCTCGTCCAGCACCGTACTCGCTAGTTGCGTGACGGCGAAGAGCGCCGCTGCGAGCGCGACGACGACCGCGCCATCGCGCACTGTCTCCATCACGCATCCCAGGAACCACTTGAGCCGTTTTCCGGGCGTCGACGAGCGCAGGGATTTGGAGTTGGACTCGTTCACGATTTTGAAACGCGTACATCGGCATGTTTACGCGATATTCCCACGGCGATACTGCGGCCCTTTGACGAGGATCAAACCTTCGTTCCCGGGCTTGGGTCAGGTTCCGGCGGACTTCGGATTGATCCAAATCAACATCGGAGCCGGAGGACTTGCTAACGTTGTAAATTGTTAACCCCGAGGAGCAACCTCATGCCCACCTACATCATGCTCACTCGCGTTTCCGTCGAATCCCTGCACCAGCCGAAGTCCTTCGAAACGCTCGAGCGCCACGTCATGGAACGCGTTCGGCACGACTGCCCGACCGTCAAGTGGATCGCAAGCTATGCGGTATCGGGCCCGTACGACTATGTGGACGTGTTCAGCGCACCGGACATCGAGGCGGCCACTCGCGTGTCGATTCTCGTTCGCACCTACGGGCATGCGCATTCCGAGATCTGGCCGGCGGTCGAATGGTCCGACTTCAAGCGTCTGGTGCGAGCCCTGCCGGCCAGCGAGGCTCACGAAGAGAGCCCGCGCGCACTTGCCCCCTCATGAGGACGGTCATTCGCCGTCTTTCGGGGTGGACGCATCGATTCGATGCTGCGTTCCAGGCAAGTCACGATGGAGGGTAATCCGGCTCCCTCGGGCCCGGCAGCCCTCGGCGAGAGTGCACGTCTGCGCGATCCGCTGGTCAACAAGGGCACGGCTTTCACCCGGGACGAGCGCACGCGCCTCGGCATCGAAGGCTTGCTGCCGCCCCGCGTCGAGTCGATCGGGGAGCAGGCTGCCCGCGTGCTCGCAAGCGTGCGCGAGAAGCCGGATGCGCTGGAGAAATACCGCTACCTGAGCGCGCTGCAGGCGGAGAACGAAACGCTCTACTGCCGCGTCGTGCTCGACCATCTCGAGGAAATGCTGCCGATCGTCTATACGCCCACGGTCGGCGTGGCGTGCCTCGATTGGAGCCGGATCTACGAGCGCCCGCGCGGAATTTACCTGTCGCTCCAGCACCGGGGACGCATCGCCGAAGTGCTCGCCCACTGGCCGCGGCGGGATGTCGGCGTCATCGTCGTGACAGACGGCGGCCGCATCCTGGGTCTGGGCGATCTCGGAGCGAACGGGATGGGCATCCCGGTCGGCAAGCTCGCGCTCTATACGGCCTGCGCGGGCGTGCGGCCGGAGCTTTGCCTGCCGGTCACCCTGGATGTCGGCACGGACAACGAGCTGCTGCGAAACGACCCGCTGTATCTGGGAACACGTGAAAAGCGCGCAACGGGCGAGCCCTGGAACGCCCTGCTCGAGGAGTTCGTGGCCGCCACTCAAGTGGTGTTTCCCGGCGTCGTCGTGCAATTCGAGGATTTCAACACCGCCTGCGCGTTTTCGCTCCTCGAGCGCTATCGGGACCGCCTGTGCTGTTTCAACGACGACGTGCAGGGAACCGGCGCCATGGGCCTTGCCGGCCTGTATTCGGCCGGGCGCGTCACCGGGAAGAGACTCGCGGAGCAGCGAGTTCTTTTCGTCGGCGCCGGCGAGGCCTGCCTCGGCCTCGGCGGCACGGTCGTTTCCGCCATGCGGCGCGAGGGGCTGGCCGAAGGCGAGGCGAAGGATCGCTGCCTTTTCATCGATTCCAGGGGCCTCGTCGTCGCGAGCCGCAAGGATCTTTCCGTGCAGAAGCGCCGGTTCGCGCAGGATCGGCAGCCGCTGCCCGACCTGCTCGCAGCCATCGAGAGCTTCAGGCCCACGGCGATCATCGGCGCGACCGGCAAGGGAGGCCTCTTCACGCAGGCCGTGCTCGAGGCCATGGCTCGACTGAACGATCGGCCGATCGTATTCGCGCTCTCGAACCCGACCTCCAAATCGGAATGTACCGCCGAGCAGGCCTATGCATGGACGAGCGGCCGCGCCGTATTCGCGGCCGGGAGCCCGTTCGATCCCGTGAAGACCGGCGATCGCGTGCATGTGCCGGGGCAGGGAAACAATTCCTACATATTTCCCGGCGTCGGCCTGGGGCTTCTCATGTCGGGCGCGAAGCGCATGACCGACGAGATGTTCTTTGCGGCCGCCGAGGCCCTCGCCGGCCAGGTCTCTGAGGCCGATCTGAAGCAAGGCCGCATCTTTCCCGTCGCTTCGCGCATGCGGGAGGTCGCGGCGGCCGTGG
>Ga0187774_10000935_pt1 | contig 10188 bp, 10 predicted proteins | sample 0216_BV02_MP05_2_FD_133152 | JGI IMG/M metagenome (GOLD analysis project Ga0187774, IMG submission 133152) | Tropical peat soil microbial communities from peatlands in Department of Meta, Colombia - 0216_BV02_MP05_20_MG | ecosystem: Environmental > Terrestrial > Soil > Wetlands > Peat | place... | reverse complement strand
TTGAGAAATGCCTGTTCCTCGAAACGGGTTATGGAGACAAGAAAGCACTGATCGATGTCTACCGAAGTAGCATAGCCGGCAGCCTTGTGCCCGAGAATTTCAATGAGCCTGATCCTCGAAAGATCGGGGAACGCGCAAGGAAACTGGATGATGAATACATCGCATCAAGAACGTTGCTTTGCACGACCGACGAATGCCTTGGAGCCATTGAGAAGTATCGCAAAGCCGGGGCGACACAATTGATAGTGTCGGACTATAGCCCGAATCCACGAGATACAATAAGATTCTTCGGCGAAGAATTGATTCCGCAACTTGGAGGGGCTTAGACTTGCCGCAAGCTGTTGAAAGTCACGAAAGGACTCAACCTCACTCTTCAGATTTGGGTTGGCATCCAGCAAGAGGAAACGGCCAGTCAACCCAATTCTGAGACTTTGCCAGCTTCAGCAATTCATCTTGCTTTTCATCAATCTCGTGAAGCTGTTCCTCGAGAGAGCTCGAACATAGTGCTATATTCGGGTTCATGCCTCATCGCCTCCGATGATGAAGTATGAGCGAAATAGGGCTGAAGAAGGAAGAGATCGATACTCCTGCGCTTCTCATCGACTTGGACGTTATGGAGAAGAATCTTTCCACCATGAGGGATTTTTTCAAGGGAAAGAAAGCTAATCTCTGGGCTCATACGAAGGTTCACAAGTCACCTGTTCTCGCACTTAGGCAACTCGAGATGGGCGCTAAAGGAATCTGCTGCCAGAAAGTTTCAGAAGCGGAAGTCATGGCCCATGGCGGCATTGACTGTATCATTGTAACAAATCCGATCGTAACACCGCAGAAGATCGATAGACTCGTCGCGCTAAACGAACAAGTGGAGCTGAGAGTAATCGTGGATTCTTCGTCGAACGCGGAATCACTCTCAAAAGCAGCTTCAGAGCACGGAACGAAATTGAACACGCTTATGGAAGTGCAACTTGGTGCTAACAGATGCGGAGTTGAGCCAGGCGAGTCGGCATTGAGTTTGGCGCGCACCATTTCGAATCTGAAAGGACTCACGCTAGCCGGATTGTTAGGGTTCGAAGGCGGCGTATGGCAACTGGAACCTCGCGAAAAAAGAAGAGCTGAAGCCGAACGACTCTATGGCGAAATGCTTCACACAGCTGGGTTAATCGAGGAGGCAGGGATGGGACTACAGGAGATTTCGGTTGGGATTACTTCAACCTATGACGCGGCCGCGAGCACGCCGGGCATTACTGATGTTCGGGCAGGTTCGTACATATTGATGGATTCTGCTCATCACAAGTATGTACCTGAGTTTGAGTGTGGGCTGACCGTACTTTCAACGGTAATAAGCAGGCCGGGTGAAGATCGGATTGTGACAGACGCGGGGGTCACTTCATTCAGTGTTGAGGAAGGAATTCCGGAAGTTGTGGGTATGTATGGTGCAGAGGTCATGGGATTGTTCGCAGAGAATACTGTTCTGAGGGTCAAGAAGAACGAGAAGGTCCACATAGGTGATAAAGTAGAGTTCATCCCGTCATATCTCGATGGCACCATCAACTACCACACCAAATACCATGCCATGCGAAACAACAAAGTGGAATCGGTCATAGAAATCGCTGCCAGAGGCACGGTCCACTAATGAACGCAGGTTGACCAGAAGTGCCCACACAGTGAACAGAGATCGACGATGCACCCGCTAACCCCCGATTCCCCAACCTAATTCTCACTTCTCGGACGAAATGCCTGACAGTGGGTGCAATTTCGCACGATCCTTTACCTTACATGCTGACAATGCGGAACCATTAAGTGGATTAATTTCCTAGCTCTCGATATCGGCGAGAGTTGCTTTTGGCGATAAAGAGTTACGAACGTTTTAGAGTATATAGAATCGGGATAGATTACCCTGCTGGTTGCCGAGTCGAGTTCAAGGCCAAGAGTAGGCGAGAGGCTGGCGATGTTGTGTTTCATTTCCCAGAACATGAAACAATATCTCTTTCATGGGGTCCTCTTGAGAGAGCATTGAAGAGTTTTGCTACCGCAGAACAACAAGCTGAACATAGCCTGGAGGCTGTGAAGAAAGACCGTCACGCCAAAAGCGTTGACAAGATTGCGGGAGATGCTTTCGAAGTAAACTCCCACACGGCATCCTACAACCACATCAAGGTCGAAGAAATTCTTTCCTCAGTCTTCTTGGGCAAGAAGAAAGTGGATCGTCAAGCGCTCACATTGCACTTGCACTGCGAACCGACTGCAAGATACTTTGTGATCTATTCGATGCTCACTCCACATGCGCCGAGCGATTTCAAAGATGTTTTCTTAGAAATGGCCCGCTCCTTAAGGTGTCACTAGATGAACCTCGCGTTCGTTCTTACAGTACAAACACTGGATAGTGGAGACTCACAATCGATTGGGACCCTCAACTTGTTCCATCATGAACCGGGTGCCCTTAGAACCGAAAGAGGTTAGATACCAACGAAATCCTGCGAACGCTGTATCGCTGCTATGAAACACGAGCAGCCAGACATGGTTCCATTGTTTGAGTTCGGGATGGAGATGCCTATTGTCGAAGCCATACTGGGAACCAAACTTCCAAGATTCGGGCAGTCCAGCTTTCAAAACCCACGCTGCAAAGCTGAGGATCTAGTTACCGCTTATGAAACGCTCGGCCTAGACATGGTCACGATTGGTGACGACTCCTTCTTCTCAGAATCGGCCACACCCGTATGGAGGGACTCTCGAACATACGTGAATGAATTTGGCCAAGTCTGGCGGGTAGAAGAAACGCGGAATACCGAACTCTACTATGGCGGAGAGATACAGCCAACGGATAACATCGAACCACCCGAATTGGATGCCTCTGATTCTAGCCGGACTGAGTACGCAAGGTTGGTTGTCAAAGCAGCGAAAAGAAGGGAAATGGCGGTGGCCGCGAATGTGCACGGGGGATTCGCATCTGCTTACCTCGCCTGTGGGTTGGAGAAGTTCTTTGTCGGAGTGGTTAGATTTCCGAAACAGATAATTCAGTTGATTTCTTCATTCACGGATTTTTGGGCCGAACTATCCAAGCAGTTAGTTGATTTGGGGGTCGATGTGATCGGCGTTGGAGACGATTTAGCTGACAAGCATGGACCATTTCTTTCTCCTAGCGATTGGAGACGACTTGCGAGACCAAGCCTAGCGCGAATTGCGCGCGAGAGCAGAAGGAGAGGGGGTCTGACATTTTTCCATTCTGACGGAAACATAAATTCGGTCCTGGATGACATAGTGGAGATAGGATTTGATGGACTCCACTCAATGGAACCACTTGCGGGCATGGACATCGGTTCAATAAAGAAAAAGTACGGAGACAGACTGTGCCTCTTGGGAAATGTTGACTGCTCGAGGACGCTGTGTTTCGGGAGTCTTGCGGATGTGGCTAGAGAAACTCGAAGTGTCATTAGGCAGGCCTCGCCAAACGGGGGACACGTACTCTGTTCTAGCAACTCGTTGCACAGCGGTGTCAGGCTTGAGAATTACCTAACGATGGTTGCCACAGGCAGGAGATTCGGGAGATATCCACTTCTCGATCTGAATTAGAGGAGCAGTGGCGGCGTGCATATGCCTGTGATGTTTCGAGTCTTGTTCCTTGGTCCTCTTAAGGACTAAGATGATAGGCCTACTAGTGTCTTCGCCACTTTGACTGCTTGTACGGCGTCTTCGGCGTAACCGTCGGCTCCGATCTTCTCCACCCAGTCCTCGGTTACGGGTGCTCCGCCGAAGATCAGTTTGACTTTGTTTCGCATGCCTGCTGTGACGGTTGCGTCTAGGATGTCCTTCTGGATGGGCAGCGTTGTGCTCAGTAGGGCGGAGGCGCCGACGATGTTTGCGTCAGTCTCCTTCGCTTTGGCGATGAACTGTTCCGTAGGCACATCCTTGCCTACGTCGAAAACTTCGAATCCACCAGCGAAAAGCATTGCTGCAACAATATTCTTTCCTATGTCGTGAATGTCTCCAGCCACTGTGCCAAGCACAATTTTGCCTAGGCTTTTCCTCTGCTCCTTCCTCTTTGCAATCTCCGGCTGAAGAATCTCAGCGATAACCTTCTGGACTGGTTCGGCTGCCGCCACAAGATGCATCAGGAAGAGCTCCCCCTCCTCAAACTTCTTCCCAACAATCCGTAAGGCTCTTGTCAGTCCATTGTCAACAATCTTGACAGGATCATCACCACGCGCCAAAGCCTTCCTCGTTGCATCAGCCACCTTATCCGGATCGAACGTTAGAACCGCATCAACAATATCTTGATACTCGTCCTCTGGCAAAGGCACATCTAGCCCGATTTGCCCTAACTCTCTTTAACACTTTTGCACGAAACTCGACCTCGACATGAACATAGTCTCGTCCTGCTGTTCTTCAGAGGAAAGATGCTGCATCAGCTGGCTGTTCGCATACGTTGATAGGACGACGCGCAGTATCGGTTGTCTTCTGTTTTGGGCCTCTCGCTGATCACGATAGTCGAGCACTCATTTCACATTGTCACGCTCTGGCTATCGAATCGCGTAAGCGGATGAAATCCTTAGATAGAGTGATTCGCTGACGGCCGGATGTGAATTCTTTTGGTTCAGAGAGGATTAGTGGGCGCGCAGTATCAACCAATCACAACCGAGGAGACCAAGAAGATCCATGATGCGACGCTAGAGGTCCTCGAATATGTGGGTATGAGTTGCCCTTCGGCCAAAATCATGAAGGTTTTTGAAAGCGGGGGAGCCGAAGTAGATTGGGACGGGAAGCGAGTTAGAATACCACAGCATCTTGTTGAGGAAGCCCTTAGGAAAGTCCCTCATCAAATTGTCTTTTGTGGAAGAAACCCTGCCAACGACATACTCCTAGAGGCAAAGAGGGTTTACTTTGGAATGGGAGGTACCCCAGTCCCTTTCATCAGAGACCTAGAGACAGCTGAGACCAGACGACCAACAAAGAAAGACATGGAAGACGCAACTCGCCTCGGTGATGGATTGCCAAACATGAAGTTCCTTATGTCTATAGCCGGAGCATTCGACGTCCCCTACCAGGCTGAGTATCTTCACGAGTTCGAGGTCCTCTTCAACAACACGGAAAAACCAATTCTCTACTCCGCGCCAGGCGAATACGTAGCTGGAAAGGTATTGAAGATGGCTACGACGATCGCAGGGAGTGCCGACGAATTGCGGAAGAGACCTTTTCTCATTCTCTATGCTGAGACAAGCTCACCACTCGGTTTCAGTGCACCCAACGAGAATATCATCGAATTTGCAAAATGCGGGATACCGTTTGCAAACGGTGCCACCCCAATGTGTGGCGCATCGGCTCCAATGACGCTCGCTGGCGCAATGGTTGTGGGAAACGCCGAGAACTTAGCCACCTTGACGCTCGCTCAACTTGTTCGACCTCACACACCTGTAGTTTATTCTGGATGGGCCTGTGTCATGGACCCCAAAACAAGCAGATTCGCCTATGGCGCCCCGGAATTTGCGATGGGCGTCAACGCTCTTAATGCGTCTCTTGCGAGACATTATGATTTGCCTTGCTATGGGTTTGGAGGATGTACTGATTCCAAGACGCCGGACGCTCAAGCGGGAGCCGAGGTCATGATGAATTGTCTGATTGGAGGCATGAGTGGTGTAAGTCTCATCCATGATTGTGGATACCTGGCAGGAGGGAGTATTGGAAGCATGGAGATGGCTGTGATCGACAACGAAATCATTGGATACGTTGAAAGAGTCTTGCGAGGGGTTGATGTGAATGATGAGACCCTCGCGGTCGATGTCATCAAGGGTGTTGGTCCCGGGGGACACTTCATGTCTCAAAGACATACGCTTAACCATCTTCGAGACTTCTACATGCCTCTTCTATTCAACAGAATTCCTGAAGCAGCATGGGTAAAGGCAGGACGAAAGGAGACCTATGAGATGGCAAGAGAGACAGCTAAGAAGATACTCAAGAATCATTCCGTGAAAGAATTGGAATTAGAAACAAAACGGAAAATCTCCGAAATAGTGAGAGACGCAGAGAGGGAGATAACTAAGCCAAGTTGAAATTGCTGGGGCACATTGCCAGTTGTAGTTACGGTAATCCCAAAATGAGGTGCATGAGATGGCGACTCCTGAAGAAACAATCTTCACATTGCTTGATTCCAGCGAGATCAAATACGAGCGCTTTCAACATGAACCGGTCTACACCTGCCCGAAGATGGCTGAGTACCTCGATACAGAGGAGGCCCGCATCGCCAAATCCATGATAATGAAGACAAGTAGCGGCAGCTACTTGCTCGCAGTTTTGCCGGGAAACATGAAAGTGGATTTCGTCAGGCTTGCTAAGCTTGTGGAGAAAAGATCGGTTTCTCTAGCACCTATTGAAGAGGCAGAAAAAATCGCAGGATGCACAGTGGGTTGTGTGCATCCTTTTGGGAATCTATTGAATTTGGAAACATACTTCGACAGGAAGCTGACTACATCTGATAATGTATACTTCAACCCTGGATCCCATACGATGAGTGTCAGAATAGGTACGCGAAACCTCATCGACATCGTGAAGCCAAGAATCGCCGAATTTGCAGTTGCACGCCAATGAGGCACTTACCACTCGATCTTTAGACTCTACGCAACAACCCTATGCGCTTTTCGCCTGGCTAAAACAGACATACTCTCGAGAACTATGACGTCTTCCGCGGTTTCCACCCGCTTTAGGTTTACGCTCAGGGCTCCTTCCAGATAACCATGGATCACGGCAGGGGGCAGAAAAGAATCAACGATCACCATGCGACTGTCGTTCATTGTGAAGACGCCCCACCCTTGGTCCTCAAGAATTTGCGAAGCAGCTTTGAAGTTCTCAGATCTCGTGACATCAAGTCGACGCTCTACCAAAGCGGAATCCTTGAGAGTTCTGCCCATGCGTTTGCCTGCTTCATACATTTCCTTCTCCGATCGGCCTGCGAGGAGCTCTTTCACGCTTCCGCTGCTGACCAGCCCCTGTCTAACGCCATGGATGACCATCAAGGAACCTTTCCACTTGTGCATTTGCAGTTTCACGAAATTCCGCAGCGCCCGAATAACTATCTCACGGCGATTCCGCGCGACGCCCGAGGAAACCAACTCATCTAGGAAAGCTAACAAGTCACGAGGGATATCGAACGATGTGACCGGCAAGCAGATTCGATAAGGCGGTGTCAATATATTGCTATTATTACTTTTCGCGCTGGCCAATGGGACAAAACGAACCGGCGTCAAGCCTAATCGATCACAGGCAATTCCACACGTGTGGAGCTGGGACAGAGCCAGCGATTCTGGAGAGATAGATGGATTCTTCTGTAAGCGCACTCTCGCGGGTTTCTTCGAATCGCTTCTCGCGTCTTTCCGTGTAGGTTAGTGTTAAATAGGAAACGCTCGAGCCAAACTCGATGAAAAAATTTGGCTTCATCAAAACCAGTTTTCATAAGAGCGGCTTCGGGCCTCGTAAGGACAATGAGTCTCAAGGACATTATTCTATGGAACAGTTTAGCTCAGGGAATTGGTTTCGGAACAATCGCCTTCACCGTGCCCGCAATGGCTGGGCTCCTGCCAGGGACAGACTATACGTTAGCATCAATTCTGACACTCATCGCTGGAGTTGTGGTCACTCTCACATACGCACACTTCGTGGCAGCGATGCCTCGATCGGGCGGCGAATACGTCTTCCTAAGCCGAATCGTACATCCCTTCGTGGGGTACTTCATGAACTGGAGTATGGCGTGGTTGTTCGTACTGGCCATGGCAATCAACGCGATTATCGGCGGAAGTTTGTTTGTATCTCTGGTTGGCGTCTATGCGCCAGTTCCCGACTTTTGGTGGTCAGCTCAAGGCCAGATGTTCCTAGGGGTTGTACTTTCAGTGATTGGACTGTTCATTGCACTAGCGGGCATGCGGTGGTATATTCGATTCCAGAATTTCGCTGCCGTAGTATCATTCATCTCGATCGCATTATTCATCGCTGCATTCGTATGGATCGGTAACCCCCAGCATTTCGAGAACCTGTTCAATGCTGCCGCTGCACCATTCTATACGGACATAAGCACCTCGCCCTATAATTACATCATTCAGAAAGCCACCGAGGCCGGATGGCGCCCCTTCGAAGGTGCACCTTTCAGCCTGAGCAACACGGTTGGAATGATGGTAGTCTACGGTTGGGCTGGATTGTTCACTGTTGCAACATTCTCATCATACATTGCAGGCGAGATGAAGAACGCCGAAAGCGGAAAGTCTCAGGTGCTGGGACTAACAGGAGGTTGGCTGTTAGGAGCTTTGCTCACGATCGGCCTGGGCTATCTCATGCTAGCAGCAATCGCCCCCAATTGGCTCGGTGCAGGTTACTTCACGCAGTACGACCCCACCGTATTCAGGATTAGAGTGGGCGCAGTTGGATTTCCGTTTCCACTACTACCATACATTGTCAACAGGGAAGTCGGGGCCTTCATAATATTCGGGTATATGTTGCTTGCAATCGTATGGTACGTGATGGACTTGATCATGATCAGCCGAAACATGTTCGCCTGGTCGTTCGACAGAATATTCCCAACAAGGATCGCCAACATCAACCCACGACTGAAAAGCCCGGTGAACGCAATTTTGCTTACATTCGTCATAGGTCTGGTCTTCTCAATAGTGTACCAATTTGGATTCACAAACTATTTCTACGCCTTGCTTTCGGCAGCAGGGTGGCTAGTTTACACAACATTCGTCGTGGTTGGACTAACTGCCATAGCTTTTCCATTCGTCAGAAAGCGACTCTACGAACTCATGCCACTGAAATCCAAGATTGGACCCATTCCAACACTAAGCATACTCGGACTATTGACTGTCATATTCTTCGGAGCGATGGCGTCAGTGTATGTGTGGTGGTCGGATTATGCAATGGTACTGGGAGTCTGGTCAACACAAACTACGGCTCTCATAGCAATCATTTACGTGGTGGCCATAGTCGTGTATTTCGGATCAAGGGCATACTGGAAGTCGAAGGGCGTCGACCTCGAAGCAGCAGCCAAGGAGATTCCTCCCGCTTAGGATCTCCCCCTTCCTTTTTCTAAATTTCTTAATTGTAAACACTAGTTATTAGTCCGACCGCGGCTATCCGAACGCATTCAAGTGGACAAGATGACTAGGATATTCTTCGCGACCGACGTTCATGGATCCGACGTATGCTGGAGAAAACTGGTCAGTGCGGGAAAATTCTACAAGGCAAATGCAGTGATACTGGGCGGGGACATGACAGGCAAAGAAGTGGTTCCATTAGTGAAGCAACCAGACGGAAGCATCTCATCGGACTTTCTCGGCATACACACAAGCCTCAACGGGAAGGAAGAACTTGACGCTCATGTGAAGCACATCAAGGACACAGGCTACTATCCGTTCGATACAACTCCACAGGAAATGTCGGAACTATCCAAGAGCTCAGAGAAAGCGAACGAAGTTTTCAGGGGTCTCATGATTCAGAGAATTCAAGAATGGGTTCAGATAGCCGAGAAAAATCTGAGAGGAACAGGAATTAGATTCATTGTCGCACCAGGTAATGACGATAACCCCGTTATTGACCCGATACTGGATGCGAGCGATGTGGTTGAGAGAGCTGAGGGGAAAGTTCTGGAACTCGACGGACGTCAAATGCTCAATTCAGGTTACACAAACCCAACGCCATGGGCGACCCCGCGTGAATGCAGCGAGGATGAACTAGAGAAAAAGATAGAAGGAATGACTTCGCAGATTAGAGATTTCAAGACTTGCATCTTCCAGCTTCATGCCCCGCCGTATGGCAGCGGACTCGATGATGCGCCGGTGCTAGACAAAGATCTGAAACCAATAAAGGGGGGGACAGTCCGAGGACCAGCGGGGAGTACCGCCGTCTTGGAGGCAATCGAGAAGTACAAACCGCTGCTGGGATTACATGGGCACATACATGAATCCAGGGGGGCAAGAAAAATCGGCAGAACACTCTGCGTCAACCCGGGAAGCATGTACTCTGAAGGAATTCTTCAAGGCACACTAATCGAAGTGGACAAAGACAAGATAAAGAGCCAGATTTTCACGTCAGGATAAAAATCGATTCGAACTTTACTGAGAGCTTTGGAGACGAAATGGAATCAATTAGGTGGAGCAATCTGACGAACCACGGAGAATCACAAAAATACATCGAAAAAGCCCTGCAGATAGC
>Ga0187774_10000932_pt1 | contig 10201 bp, 9 predicted proteins | sample 0216_BV02_MP05_2_FD_133152 | JGI IMG/M metagenome (GOLD analysis project Ga0187774, IMG submission 133152) | Tropical peat soil microbial communities from peatlands in Department of Meta, Colombia - 0216_BV02_MP05_20_MG | ecosystem: Environmental > Terrestrial > Soil > Wetlands > Peat | place... | reverse complement strand
GAATTTTTTCGCCCTGGGCTTGGAGCCGGTGCGCCGGGACCTGGTGCGCTACCGCAGCCCGGGTGCCGGGGTAAAGGTCTCTCCGGCCCGCATCCGGGAGACCCGGCGCCTGCTGGATGACCTGGTGAAACCGGAGTTTTTTGTCAGGGCGCCCCGGCGGGTGTGGCTGGGGGACCCGGGGGAGGAGGCCACCGTGGGCCGCCTGCGGGAATTCTTTGCCGCCTGGAAGCCGCCCCCGGAGGCGGATTGGCCGCGGCGGCAGGTGCCGCTGCCCGAGGTGGAGGTGCAGTACTTCCCCAGCAACCCCCGGGCCCACCAGGTGGTCAAGGACACCCCCCTGGAGGCCTGGCGGGAGGTGCTGTACCTACTGACTCGCTTCGGGCGCCGGGTGACCCTGAAGAAGGGGGAGCGGCTGGAGCTGCAGCACGTCAAGGTGGTGGTGGAGAAGCCCGGGTTTGAGGCGGAAGAGCAACTACGGGCGGCAAATTTCGACCCGGAGCGGCTCCGGCGCTATCAGGCGGAGATCCTGAAGGGGGAGCTCCGGCCCGACGAGACCTACCGCTACGGCCACCGCCTGCGGAGCCACTTCGGCCTGGACACCCTGGCGGCCTGCGCGGTGCGCCTCAAAGACGACCCCGAGGACCGCAAGTCCTATGTAACTTTGTGGGACAACCTTCGGGACCTGGGCGCCAAAGAAGGGCGCCCCTGCCTGGTCTCCCTGTATTTCCGGAAATTTGAAGGGAAGCTGACGCTCTCCGCCACCTTCCGCACCCACAACGCCCTGGACGCCTGGCTGCTGAACGTTTACGGCCTCATGGCCCTCCAGGGCTGGGTAGCGGCGCGGGCGGGTCTTAGGCCCGGGGCCCTCACCGTGGTGAGCCACTCCCTGGGGTTGGACCCCCGGGAACTGGACCGGGCCTTGACCGTGATGGGGAAAAGGCCCTTCAAGATGCGGTTGGACCCCATGGGCTATTTCCGGGTGAGCCTGGACGGGGACGCCATCCTGGTGGAGCACCGCTTCGAGGACGTGACCCTGAAGGAATACCGGGGGCGCACGGCCATGGGCTTGCAGCACCAGGTAGCCCGGGACCTGGCTATTTCGGACCTTAACCACGCCATTTACCTGGGGCGTCAACTGGCCCGGGCCGAGGCGGCCTTGAAGGAAGGCCGGGAGTTTGTGCAGGAATGAGGGGGAGCGCAGGCTGGAAAGCCTGTGCCACCTGGAAAAATGAATTGCTTGGGGAAAACCACAACAGGTCTTTCCACCATGCCATTAGAGGGGATTGGGAGGGGGTATGGGGGAGGGCGGGGGAATCGTTTTCCCGCGGCCCTCCCCCACATCACCAATCACTCTCCTTCCCCCTCCCTCATCCTCATCGGTACGGTCCATGGGGACCCGGCGGGGTATGCCCGGGTCTGGCGGCTGCTGGAGCACTTTCAGCCGGGGCTCATCACCGTGGAGATCAGCCCCTTCTCGGTGCATTACCGCCTCAAGCATGAAGGCCGCTGGCAGCGGTTGCTGTGGCAAGCCCTGGCGGAGCTGCCGTCTTCAGCCCGGGGGCACCTGGCCATCCGCAGAGTAGAGGCCCAGGTGGAGATGCCCTTTGAGGTGCGGGCGGCCTGGGACTGGAGCCAGGCCCGGGGAGTCCCCTGGCGCGCCCTGGACCTGGGTGGCCTGGCCCGGCGGCACCTGCCCCGCTATGAGTCGGAGCTTCTCAACCTGGATAATCTGCGCGGCCTGATTAGCACGGAGGACGGGTCCCTGGAGGATTGGGTGGCCGGGGAGTATCGTCGCGGCCGGGCGGCGTGGGCGCACGCGCCCTGGCGCCTGAGCTGCCGGGAGGACGAGGCCCGGCGGCGGGAGGGGTTCCAGGCCCGGGGCTTGCGGCAGTTGGCCGGGCGGGGCGTACGAATCGTGCACCTGGGGGGTTGGGAGCACCTCACGCCCTGGCGGGACGGCTCCGGCCTGGCCGCGGCCCTAAGGGCCCTGCAGCCCCTGGCCTTGCTCCTGGAGGATGCCGCTTTCTTCCCGGCCACCGCCAGGGAATTGCCCGGACCGGGATTGGACTCGGCGGCGATTTCGTGCTAATTTACCTCCACTCCGTTCCGTTGGGGGAGCTGAACAATTGCCGGCAGGAGGTGGGCGGTGGCCGCCATTGAGCTGCGCCGGGTGAGTCTGGCGGTGGGAGAGCGGGAGATCCGGGTGGTCCTGGGCGTTCCCCGCACCGCGTCCATGGACGCCATTCTGGTCCTGGCCCACGGCGCCAACAACAACATGGACCAGCCCCTGATTGCCGGTTTACATGACAATCTGGCCCGGGAAGGGCTGGTGACGGTGCGCTTCAATTTCCCCTACGCGGAAGAGGGCCGGAAGCGCCCCGACCCGGACGAGGCCCTGGAGGGGGTCTTCCGCCTGGTGCTGGAATACGTGGGGGAGCTGGGGGAATTTCGGGGCCTGGAGCTGTTTCTGGGGGGCAAGTCCATGGGGGCCCGGTTGGCGGCGCAACTGGTGGCCCAGGACGTGGGCGCGGGCGGCCTGGTCTTCCTGGGCTACCCCCTGCACTCCCCGGGAAAGCCGGAAAAGCTCCGGGACCAGGCCCTTTACCGGCTCCCTTGTCCGGCCCTGTTCATGGTGGGCGGGCGGGACCCCTTCTGCCATCTGAACCGTCTCGGCGAGGCGTTGGGAAAGATGCCGGTGCGCACCGACCTGCACCTCTTTCCGGGGTTGGGCCACTCCTTTGAAGCCCCCGGGGACGGGATGCCCCTGGAGGTGCTGGACGAAACCACCCGGGTGATCCTGGGCTGGCTGGACAGCCTGTGAGAGTTTCCAGTTTTAAGTTTCAAGTTTCGAGTTTTTAGTTTTCGGTTAAAAAAGCAGAAAAAACTGGTAGGCTTCTGATTTATGAGCGTCATTTTGGTAGTGGACGACGACGCCCCCACCCGGGAGGCGCTGGGAGCCGGCCTGGAGCGGCTGGGCCACGAGATTCACCAGGCGGGCACCGGGGCCGCGGCCCTAGACGAGGTGCGCCGCCACCCCGTGGATTTGGCCATCATTGACCTGAAGCTCCCGGACATGACGGGCACCGAGCTCTTCGGGGCCCTGCGGATTTTGCGCCCCGAGGCCATCGCCATCATGATCTCGGGCCACGCCACCGTGGACGAAGCCATCTCCGCTTTGAAGCGGGGCATCTACGACTTCATCACCAAAGACTTCCGCATGCACGAACTGCGGAAGGTGGTGACCAAGGCCCTGGAGACCCAGAAGCTCATCGCCGAGAACCTGAGGCTGCGCCAGGCCCTGCAGGACCGGGGCCCCACCGGGCGCATCATCGGCCGGGGCCCGGCGCTCCTCAAGGTCATTCACATGGTGAACCAGGTGGCGCCCATGAAGAGCACGGTGCTGCTCTCCGGGGAAAGCGGGGTGGGAAAGGAATTGGTGGCCGAAGCCATCCACTACCAGAGCCCCCGGCGGGAGCGGCCCCTGGTGAAGCTCAACTGCGGGGCCCTGCCGGAGGGGCTCATTGAGAGCGAGCTTTTCGGCCACGAGAAGGGGGCCTTCACCGGGGCCATCCAACAGCGCAAGGGCCGCTTCGAACTGGCCGACGGGGGCACCCTCTTCCTGGATGAAATCAGCGAGATGCCGCCGCCCACCCAGGTGAAGCTGCTCCGGGTGCTCCAGGCCGGGGAGTTCGAGCGGGTGGGGGGCAGCCAGTCCCTGAAGGTGGACGTCAGGGTCATCGCCGCCACCAATGTGGACCTGGAGGCCGCGGTGGCCGGGGGCCGCTTCCGCAAGGACCTGTTTTACCGCCTGAACGTCATCCACCTCACCATCCCGCCTTTGCGGGAACGGGTGGAGGACATACCGCTTTTGGCCCTGCACTTCCTGGACAAATTTTGCCTGGAGAACGACCGCCCGCCCATGGGGTTCTCCCCTGTGGCCATGGCGGTGCTCAAGAGCTACGCCTGGCCGGGGAACGTCCGGGAGCTGCAGAACGTGGTGGAGCGGGCCGTGGCCCTGACCACCGGGCCCACCGTGGAGCTGGAGGATTTGCCCGACGAGGTGCGGCGCCATTCCCCCGCGAACGACAAGATCGTCCTGCCGGTGGGGGCCACCATGGACGAGATCGAGCGGGCGGCCATCCTGCAGACCCTGAAGAAGACTGGGGGCGACAAGGAGCTGGCGGCGCGGCTGTTGGGCATCGGCCTGGCCACCCTATACCGCCGCCTGAAGGAAATGGAGGGGAAAGAGGCCCCGGAGAGCTGAGATGGCGCCCTTGAATTTTTTGGATTTGCCCTTCTGCCCGGTGAAGGAGGCCGAGGCGGTGATCCTCCCCATCCCCTACGAGTCCACCGTCACTTACGGCGGCGGCACCCGGGAGGGGCCCGAAGCGCTCCTGGCCGCGTCCCGCCAGGTGGAGCTGTGGGACGAGGAGCTGCACTTTGACGCCAGCCAGAAAGTGCGTCTGGCCACGGCCAGCCCTATTACCCTGGAGGCGTCGGGGCCCCAGGCCATGCTGGACAAGATCCGGCGCCTGGCGCAGAACTGGGTCTCGCAAGGGAAGCTGATTTTCGGGGTGGGGGGCGAACACACCGTAACCGTGGCCCTGGTGCAGGCGGTGCAGACCAAATATCCGGACCTGAGCATCGTCGCCCTGGACGCGCACGCGGATATGCGGGAGTCCTACGACGGCAGCAAGCTCTCCCACGCCTGCGTACTGCGCCGGGTCTATGAGCTGGGGCGGCCCCTGACGCTGCTGGGGGTGCGCAGCTACTCCCAGGAAGAGGACCAGCTCCTCCAGGTGGCCCCCCGCTTCACCATGTTCCCGGCCCGGGACCTCCACACCCCGGAAGGCTGGGAGAAGGCCATGGAGCACTTGCAGAAAATACCGGGGCCGGTGTACCTGACCATGGACCTGGACGCGTTGGACCCGGGCCTCATGCCCGGGGTGGGCACGCCGGAACCCGGCGGCCTCACTTATTACCAGGCCCTCAGCATCATCGAAACCCTGGCAAAGCGCGGCCCGGTTATCGGCCTGGATCTGGTGGAACTGGCGCCCATTCCGGGGAATAGGGTGAGTGAATTTACCGCGGCAAGGCTGCTGTATAAGGCGCTGGGGTATATTTATCTATCGCGGAAGAAATGATGGTTTTCTAGTTTCCAAACTTATTTTAAGAATTAGTCTCCAAATTTCAAATAGTGGCAGCTAATTTCTATGTTGCCGTATAATCTCGGGAGAGCATTGAATGGACGCAACGAACCAAAAGATTGCCAACTTTCTTGGTTTTTTAGAAGAAAGAACGCTCCATCCAATTGATACCAACGTTAAAATCAATGAATCTTGTACAGCTACCCTTTTATTAATTTTTGTAGTCATTGACTCTTTGAGTAAAATAACATGTACCAATACAGAATACATACAATTTAAGGAGGGAAGAGGCAATAAGGTCAGATTTATGAATTTTCTAAAGAATGTTATGGGACATTCTTGCGCGTTGTTCAAAGACCTGCTCTATGGTTTACGGAACGATATTGTTCATACTGCAATAAATGTAAAAGTGGTCTTATCCAAGGACAAGGATGCTCCTCATCTTAAGGAAGTAAATGGGAGCCTTTGGATAAATACCAGCCAATTTCTCAATGATCTTAAGGAAACGGTAAAAGAAATTCACCTGGACATAGCGGATCAGGGAACATACTTCCAAAATGCCGCAAATCGCCTTCAAGAGTTAAATTTCATAGATGTAAATGAAGATCCGATGCCCTCGCGTGCGCCAAATGATGTGCCGTTCCGGTAATCTGTAGGGCGGGAAAGCTAAGAACATCCCGCCATTTGCCCTTTACCGCAAGACTATTTTTTCGCAATAGAAATCGAAAGCCGAAAATTTAAAAATAGGTTTTCAAATGAAAAGAAAACACGAAAATTTCCATGACGGGGCCAAAGACGGCTTGACCCCGCTGGAGCCCCTGGACCTCAATAAAATCGAGGACTTCGACCAGCTCCTGAGAGCCATGGGCAAGACCGCCTTCGGCGGCCGCAGCCTGGGGGAGGCCGCGGACGTGCTCACGGAGATGGTCCGGGACCCGGACTGCCTCGTCGTCGGCACCTTCTCCGGGGCCATGAGCGTCGCCAAGATGGGGCTCCTCATCTGCGAGATGGTGGAGCGGGGGATGCTCCAGGCCATCATCAGCACCGGCGCGCTCATCGCCCACGGCCTCATCGAGACCCTGGGACGGGCGCACTACAAGGCCCCGGAGCAGGCCGCGGACCGGGACCTCTATTTCCAGGGCTACAACCGCATCTTTGACACCCTGGAGATGGAGGCCAACCTGGACTATGCCGAGGCCGTCTTCCGGGAAGTCTTGTCCGGGCTGGACAAAGAGCAGGTGTGGTCCTCCCACGCCCTCTGCCGGGAGCTGGGGCGCTACCTGGCGGCCCGGACCGAGGCCCCGGGGATCCTGCGCAGCGCCTTTCTGAAAGGGGTGCCGGTCTTCATCCCCGCGTTCACCGACTCGGAGCTGGGGCTGGATGTGGCGGTGCAGATGGTGGGGGAAGCCCTGGCCGCGGGCCAGGAGCTGCCCGGGGCCCTGACGGAGTTGTCGCTCAAGTTCAACCCTTTTCTGGACCTGGGGGAGTATACCCGCACAGTCCTGAGCGCCAAGAAGCTGGGGATTTTCACGATTGGCGGGGGCGTGCCCCGGAACTGGGCCCAGCAGGTGGCCCCCTACCTGGAGCTGCTCAGCACCCGGCTGGGGCTCGACTTGCCGGAGGTGCGGTTTCATTACGGGGTGCGCCTGTGCCCCGAGCCGGCCCACTGGGGGGGCCTGAGCGGCTGCACCTTTAAGGAAGGGGTGTCCTGGGGGAAATTCGTCTCCGCGGAGGACGGCGGCCGTTTCGCCGAAGTCCTGTGCGACGCCACCATCGCCTGGCCGGTTTTGCTCAAGGCGGTGATGCAGCGGCTGGAGAAGGGGGCGTAGCAGAGCTGGCTTAATTTGTAGCTTTCAGCAAGGGAGATAATAAACCATTTCCATGCGCAGGCCCCTAGGGTCGAATTCTGGCGGCTCCGGAATGGAGACCAGGTGATCCCCTGCCAATAGTCCCGTAAGGCCTGCAGCCAGAGCGTCCACAATATCATCCTTCATGACTTCTTTGCGCAGGTAATTAGCCATTCCATGAGAAATGATGGCCTCTACATGCGGTTGCCAGAGTCGTAATAAGCTTATTCTTTCTTCGAAACCCTCTCTTTTTTTCTTGGGGTAAGCCATTGGTTTCCCACCGGCGAGCCCCCAGAAGCACAGCTCGGGGTGTGCTTCCCGCACTATTTTTTGAGCTTGGGCCTCATTTAGCAGGAGTTCGTCCACCTGACGAATCTTGGCAACAATATTCCAGGTCGCCGGGAATATCCGCTTCCCTTCTTCCAAACGCTCGCTTATCTCCAGAGCAGCATCCAAGGTTTCGGCATAAATGGCCGCGCGGCAAGGCACTGGGAAAACGCTGAACTTTCTCGCGCCCAACAATCTCCTCGCCTCTTGGTCGCAGCGGCGCTCTTCCCGGCCGCTATCTTTCAAGCCAATGGGAATGTCAACAAGGATGGCGGAAGCGGTGCTATAAGCTTGATACAGGGAGGCAAACTCAGGAAAGACCCGTACTTCCCAGTTGCTGTCGGGGGTTAGTTTAACCGCCAACCAACCTGCCCGACATCCATCTACCCCTACAGAGTACATAAGGGATTCCCATTCACAAGCAGCTATTCAATAGTCCTTGAGTCCTTGCGGATAAAGTCGGGCTTGTCATCACGGTGCCGCGGCCTCGGGTTGGCGGTGAATAAAAGCCCGCAGTCGGTCAAAATACGACTTGCCGCCCACCAGGTAGGTGTCGTTGTGGTGCGCGCCGGGGATGAGGTAAAGCTGCTTGGGCTCCAGCGCCGCAGCAAATACCCGGCGGCCCATGTCCACCGGAATGACCTCGTCCTCTGTGCCGTGGATCACCAGCACCGGCACCGGGACCTGGCCGATTTTGCCGATATTGTCGTAGGGCACCTTGGGGCGCCAGTCGAACATAAAGGGCGCGAACAGTTTCGCCATGTCCGAGGAGTTGGTGAAGGGGCTCTCCAGGATGAGGGCGCGGCAGGGGAGCCTCACCGCCAGGTCCACGGCCAGGGCGGTGCCCAGGGAGCGGCCGAAAAGGATAAGATCAGGGGCCGGGATTTTCCGGTCCTCAATGACATAGCGGTAGGCCGCGGCCGCGTCCTTAAAAGTGCCCTCCCGGCTGATGCGGCCCTCAGATTTGCCGTACTCCCGGTAGTCGAAGATGAACACCTGGACGTCCGCCAGGTCGTGCAGCAGCTTGATATTCTCCAGGCGGTGGCTGATATTGCCGGCGTTGCCGTGGAACCACAGGAAGGTGGGGCACCCCAACTTGGGCACCCACCAGCCGTGGAGCCTGACCCCTTCTGCCGCGGTGAACCAGACCTCCTCGTACTCCAGGTTATAGTGCGCGGGGGTGCCGATGAGGTAGGGGTCGGGGAAAAAGACAATGCCCTTTTCGGAAAATTCCCAGAACATTAGGATCTATTTCCTTTGTCTCCGGCCGGGACCTGCGGCTCCTGGAATCTGGAATAATGATAACAAAGAAGTGGGGGCAGGGCCAGGAGCAACCGGTAAGTCGCCCTTCCAGGGGATTGGGGGTGGGGAGTTTGAGTGGAGAACAGGCGCCCCGGGTGGTAACTCAATAGGGGAGGTGGCCACGAAGGATGCCGGCACGGAGGCCGGCGCTACCAGACTGCTTAGCCCACAAAGAAGCCCACGATGTAACGCAGGGCCAGGGCGGCGATGATGATCCCTAAGCCGATGCGGATGAGGACCGCGGAGAAGAACTTCTGCAGGCGGGCGCCGATGTACATGCCGGCAAAACCGCCCAGGCCGAAGAGGGCCCCCAGGGCCAGGTCCGGGGTGATGCCCATGGCGTGGTAGATGCCCACCCCGGCCACGGAGGTGACCAGGGTGCTCAGGAGCGCCGCGCCGGCGATGGTGTACATGGGCAGCTTGAAGATAGCCGCCAGGAAGGGCGCGATGATGGCGCCGCCGCCGATGCCGTAAGTGCCGCCGATGAGCCCCACCACCAGGGCCAGAGCAAACAAGGCCGGGGCGTTAAAGGTGAAGGTCTCCCCCAGAAACGAGTAAGAGACCTGTTTCAGGCTCCAGGCCGCGGTCCTGACCCGGGCCGCGGAGGGCAGGCCGCGGCCGCTGGCATGGCCGGCTGCCTTCAGGACCTGGTGCAGGCGCTCCTGCACCTGGGCCTCAAATTCCTGGATTTTCGCCTTCTTGCGTTTGGCCCAGGGAGTCTGGTCGTAAAGCAGCCTGAGGCCGATGTAGAGCAGCACGCAACCCACAAAAAGTTTGAAGTTCCTGGGGTCCGGGAGCCAGTCCTTGCGGATCACGGCGCCGAACCAGAGGCCGGGAAGCGTTCCCAGGATGGTGGCGCAAGCCACCGGCCAGTTCATGCGGCCCTCCCGCAGGTAGCGGTACACCCCGCTGGGAATGGCGACGACGTTGAACACCAAATTGGTGGGGCTCACCGCCGGGCTGGTGAAACCCAGGACGCTCACCTGGAAGGGGAGCAGCAGGAAGGCCCCGGATATCCCGCCCATGGAAGTGAAGGTGGAGACGATGAGGGAGATGAGGGGCGGGACGAGGGGGTTGACCTCTACGCCGGACACGGGAAAGAGCATGACCCGCCTCTTGGGAAAATATTCACAATTCTAAGTTGCGAAAACAGAAATTGTCAATCTAAAAAGTGGTCTCTTCATTCCCCTTGAGGGCCGGACCGGGAAGGGAGAAAAAAGAGGCGACCCGTCGGGTCGCTCTTTTTCTTGCGAGATTTGGGGGAACTGCTATTCCCAGGCCTCCTCGATGTCGGTGAGGACCGCCAGCTTCACGGCCTGCACCTTGCGGTAGACCTGGTCCGGGTGGCGCCGGTGCCCGTCCACCGTGAGCAGGTCCTGGTCGATGGAGACGCCGAAGAGGCGCTCGTTTTCCTGGAGGTAGGGGAGGATGAGTTGCCAGTCCGCGGGGGTAAGGGGGGCGAACTCGCCGCCGTTCAACTGCTCTTCCACCACCTGCTGGTGGGGGTCCCGGATGTAGATGGCGCCCCCGGAGGCCAGGGAAAAGAGGTTGCCGCCGGGATAAGGGGTGCGCTGGGAG
>Ga0187774_10000931_pt1 | contig 10202 bp, 10 predicted proteins | sample 0216_BV02_MP05_2_FD_133152 | JGI IMG/M metagenome (GOLD analysis project Ga0187774, IMG submission 133152) | Tropical peat soil microbial communities from peatlands in Department of Meta, Colombia - 0216_BV02_MP05_20_MG | ecosystem: Environmental > Terrestrial > Soil > Wetlands > Peat | place... | reverse complement strand
CTTGAGCCTCTACGAGATGGATAAGCTCCTCCAGCCAGACAAACCGGCTGAACCGCACCGCCAACCGCACCACCCCGCGCTGGTTGTGCGCGCCGAAGTCACTAATCTCCTTGGAGCAAGGACAGACAGTGGAGATGGGAACAACGACCTCTACCACCAGGTCGTAGCCGCCCTCGTCGCTCAGAGACCCCACGAGGCGGCAGGCGTACTCCATGAGCCCGGCCGCGCCGGACACCGGGGAAAGCTTCTCGACAAAGTAGGGAAAGGTGACGTCGAGGTGGGCCGACTGGGCTTGGAGTCGCTCGTTCATGGTCTCCAGGATGGCGCGAAAGCTGCGAATGTGAATTTCGCCGCGGTACTCATTTAGAATCTCGATGAAACGGCTCATGTGCGTGCCCTTGAACTCCTGGGGCAGGTTCACGTACATGTTGATGGTAGCCACCGTATGCTGACGGCCGTGGGCCCGGTCGAGCACCGTGATCGGGTAGCGGATGTTTTTTACCCCCACCTTGTCGATATTGATCTTGCGGTGATCTGTGCTGTTCTGGAGGTCGATGAGGGTCTCCACCCCGGGTCGGGTTGAAAGCCACAGATGGCGAGTCTTTTGGCGACGTCTCACCATGATCCCTCCCCATCCAGGCGCGCGGCTATCTCCTCAAGGGCTGCCCAGGTGGCGGCTCCGACCTTGAGGGCAAACTCCCCTCTGAGATCCGCCTCGATGATCTGCTGGTCATAGGGAACGAAGCCGAGGAATGGGAGACCTTCCAGGGCCCGCTCCAGAAACTGTCGATCTTCCGGACCGCGGACCTTGTTCCCCACCACGCCTAGGTTGTGGAGGCCGATGTCTGCCGCGAGGGTCCGGATGCGCCGGGCCACATCGAGACTCCGCCGACCTGGCTCCACTACTACGATGAGTCGATTGACCGCCTGCGCGGTGCCTCGACCGAGGTGCTCGATGCCGGCTGCCATGTCCATGACTACGACCTCACCTCGACCCAGTATGAGGTGAGCCACGAGACTCTTGAGCATGGCATTTTCCGGACAGAGACAACCGCTGCCGCCCTGTTTCACACCGCCCATGACCAACAGACGTATGTTCCCGTGGGTGAGGGCGATCTTCTCGGGAAGATCATCCACCTTGGGATTGAGTTTGAAGAATCCACCCAGACCCCCCGGACGAGCCCCCGTACGCTCGGCAATCAGCTCTTTCATCTCCGTCATGGGGAGAAGGTTCTCAGCGCCGGGAATGGCCAGGGCCATCCCGAGGTTGCTCGCCGGGTCAGCATCGATGGCAAGGACTGTCTGTCCCCTTTCCGCGAACCAATTACAGAGAAAGGCGGAGATGGTGGTCTTGCCCACACCGCCTTTGCCGCTTACTGCGATTTTCATTGTCCTCCCAACCTAACCCAGGCTCTGGTTGAAACGGATGAGCCGATACACGACCATCCCGCTCAACATGGCGATATCTTCCGTGGGTAGATAGCTTCCCACGGAGCCGTCGAAAAGGATGCTCCCCTCCGGGGTAAATTCGTCGTCGCCCTTCCACAGGACGACGGTCAACGGGAGCCTGGGCAGGGGCCTCAGGGTGATGGACGCATCCCCGAGATCGGCTAGTTCGGCCCCCAGCTGCCGACCGCAACTCGCAAGCCGCTCCGGCCGGGACCCAAAAGCCCGCACCAGCGGGTCGCGAGCTCGCTTCAGGAACGCTGAGTAGTAGAAGGCCCCCCCGGGGACCTCGCGGAAGGTAATGAGGTCGTTCCTGAGGCTCTCACCCCGGGCGGTCAAGAGGTAATGGAGGACGATGATCCTTTCCGCCAACGGGATCGGCTCTCCCGTTTGGCTGCGAATCACCTCCACTTCCGGCTGAATACGGACCATGAGGTCGTCATGGATGAACGAAAGTCCGATCCCGGGATCGCCGTTGGCGTCTCCCAGCCACCTTGACCCGCTCAAGGAACATACCCGGTTGAGGTCGAGTGTTGCGAGCCTCTTGGAAGCGAGGCGAAAGGCTTCCCTGAAATCATCCGAACGGGCCACGAGGCGTTCCTTCTGTGCCCAGGAGGCGAACGAAGGGGGGGCTGAACTATCGATGAACTATAGCAGACGGGAAACCAGGAAGGCAAACGAAAAAGACCGGACTAACGGTGCCGCCGGTGTCTTGATGCCCGCCGAGGACAATCGATGCCGCCGGGTGAGACCATCTGGGGAGGCAAGGGCCGCGGGAGAAAGGTGCAGCGGACCTTCTGGAAAGGCTGATGAGATTATCCCAGAGAACTGCCCTTCAGGGCAGTGGCGCCATCATCGACCCATAGCGGGGAGCGCTGTTTCTTGGCCGACCCACTTTGGGGAAAGAGAAAAGGATTGGTGCGCCTTACGGGAGGACGGCACGGATGCGTTGATGCCCGCTCGCGCTCCGCTCCTGGGAATAGGGGGGAGTTGGGGCGAAGCCCTGCGCCTCCAACCACTCTCCGATGAGGGCCTGAATTTTGAAGGAACCCCTCTCAATGGCCCTGAGTTTGGGTCTATCTTCGGGGCTTACCGCCGCACCGAGAAGAAGAAGCTGAGCGTTCCCCAAGATCACTGCCAAGGCGTTGTGGATTTCCGGGACGATATGTCTGAGCAAATCTCCGGAGTTCCTGCTCTGTTCGCTTTTCATACGTGCTCGCGCTTCACTCCCTCGGGGAGTACTGGGTGGTGGCCAAGGGAAGATCTTGATCGACAGTCCTGGATGGTTTTCCCTTCAGAAAAAGTATGGCCGCAACCTTAACCAGACCTTTCCTCGGTGTCAAAGTCTGTCTTTGCCGAAAACAATTTCCGTGTTCCTGGGATATGCACAATCCTTAAGCTCTCATAATAAGAAAAGAAATCAGACGTGACGTAGTAACAATCGGGAAACGCATAACTTTTTTGTCTAGCATAACATCCTGATAAGAAAGAGGAAAAGCGTTATTAACAACATCGCGTTCTTGGGGAGTCCTCTCTCTTCCGTTCATTTCCTCCGAATTTCTTTCAAAATCTTGAATTGTTCTTCCCGTAGTCGGGCCAGAACGTGAGGACTCCATCGCTTGGGATAGTCGCCGAGACTCGGGCGGGCGGAAGCCCCGAGGTGCACTTCCTCCCCGGATCCTCCTATTCCTTTTCCGGTGGACGGGGGAAGGACTCTTGTCTAGAATAAAAATAGCGATGGGGCTTCAGTGTCTGCTTCGACCGAGCCTCTGATTTTCTTCTTCGTGGGCTGAAAGCGGGTCAGCATTCCAGCGGGAACAAAACTCCCTCAGACAGAGTACGCCCCCGCAGCTAGATCGGAGGATATCCCGGGGGGTCAACCAAGTGGATAACCGTTCACAATCTTACAGCCACGGAGGGAGGACATATGGTTACGATCAAACGTATTCTCTACCCTATCGATTTTTCCGATTGTTCCTATGAGGTGCTGCCGTACGCGCTCTCCTTGGCCGAGAAGTATGACGCCACGATCTACCTCCTCTATGTAGCCCGGGATCTCGGCCATTTTGCCGGATTCCACGTGCCCCACAGTTCCATCAGCGTCTTCACCAAGGAGCTGGTGGAGGCAAGCGAGCGGATGATGGACCAGGTCTGCAACGAGCACTTGGACAGGTGCCCGAACTTCCAGCGCAAGGTGATGGTGGGCGATGCGGGCGAGGAGATCGTGAGGATGGCGGGCACGGAGAAGATTGATCTCATCGTTATGGGCACCCATGGCCGCAAAGGGCTCGATCGGACCCTGTTCGGGAGTGTGGCGGGATACGTGGTCAAGCACTCTCCGGCACCGGTCCTCACGGTGAATCCCTACCGGCTCAGGGAAAGGCAGGATAAGGCCGTTTGAGGCGGTGAACCGTCGCTTCCATGTCACAGGGCCACTGTGGTCGGTGACAAGAGGGAAGGATTTTCTTATCCTCGGTCGCCCCGGCGGCCCTCGCGCAAAGCAGAAACCAGCTCCTGCTTTGCGGCAACGGGCTGGTTTCTCACCTCAGCTCAGGTGCACCGCCGCGCCTCTGCTCGGGCGACTGCACCCTGGTACTCAGCGGTGCGAGACGTCTCAGCCGCTCACGGCGTACCGCTTGACCCCTTCTTCGTAGAGATCGTTCCCTCGCACATCGTTGACCACTACCGCGATGAAGTTTTCCACCTCCATTGGCGAATCGCAGCGGTAATTTGACTCGTATGGATCTCTCTCATTCTAACCCCCGTGACGTCCAGGCGCCGAAGACCTCGTGAAGACAGCGACCCGGCCTCTGTGGGTGGATGTTGGTGAGAGCATCAAGTCGTGTCAGCGCCGGACACCCCTGACCCGGATGTTACCATCGGATTCAAATCCACCCGAGCCGATTCCGGGACATTGAACCTTTCGTCACAAGTCTGAATATGCTAGGCCACTCTTGGATTTCGTCAACTCCTACTTGGGAGACGCGGGGCAGTAACAGGGCTTGCTGTCAGGAAAAATCGTTGAAAATGAGGCGAGAAATGTGTATGGTTACAAGTCGCTGAAGGATTTCACGCGGAGTGAAGATGGCGCCGAAGCAGCGAGCAAAAACCGACAAAGCGAAGGCAGGTCGGCCCAGGTCCTCCCGCGAAGCGGACAAGCATAAGAAGCGGGGTCCCAAGGCCGAGCGAGAGCGCTTCGATGTTGAGATCTATCGGGCCTGGTGTAAGGGGTGCGGAATCTGTGTGGACTTTTGCCCCAAAGAGGTGCTCTCCATGAACGACCGGGGCGAGCCTCAGGTGACCAGGCCGGAGCGCTGTACCGGCTGCACGTGGTGTGAATTGCGCTGCCCCGATTTCGCCATCTCAGTAAGGAAGCGGGAGAAAAAGGATTCCGGGGCTTGCGTATCGGGAGAGAAACCTCGCGGCCGTCGAATGAAAGCGGGAGGGGGCTAAGGATTAGGGCGATGCCGAGAGAGCGCAAACCGCAGGCCCGTCTCCTTCAGGGAAACGAGGCCATCGTCGAGGGAGCCCTGGCCGCAGGGTGCCGATTCTTTGCGGGCTACCCGATCACCCCTGCCTCGGAGATAAGCGAGATTCTTGCATACCGGCTCCCCCAGGTGGGCGGGACCTTCATTCAGATGGAGGATGAGATCGCGAGCCTGGGTGCGGTAATCGGCGCGAGTCTGGCAGGGGCGAAGGCCATGACTGCGACCAGCGGGCCGGGCTTTTCCCTCATGCAGGAAAACCTCGGGTTCGCCTGTGTGGCAGAGGTGCCCTGCGTCATGGTGAACGTAATGCGGGGCGGACCCTCTACCGGGCTCCCCACCAATCCCTCCCAGGGAGACGTAATGCAGAGCCGCTGGGGGACCCATGGAGACCACCCCATCATCGTGCTAGCTTCCTCCAGCGTCCGCGACTCCTTCGACATTACAGTCAAGGCCTTCAACTTCTCAGAGCGCTACCGGACGCCCGTCATCGTCCTTACCGATGAGGTGGTCGCCCATACCCGCGAGAAGGTCTTCCTCCCCGACCCGGGTGAGATCGAGGTAGTGGATCGGATCAAGCCGACTATGCCTCCGGAGTGGTACATCCCTTACGAGGATAACAGCCGAGGGGTGCCTCCCATGGGAATATTCGGCGATGGGTATCGCTACCACGTGACCGGGCTTGTCCACGACGTGCGCGGTTTCCCCACGAGCCGTGCCGACGAGATTGAGCCATTTCTCAATCGGCTCTTCCGGAAGATCAGTCAGCATTTCCATGCCATTCAGCTCGTGGAGCGGCACCTGACTGAGGACGCCGAGCTTCTGGTCATTGCTTACGGGTCGGTCGCACGATCGGCAAAGCGAGCGGTGGCGGATGCCAGGACTCAGGGGATCAAGGCGGGTCTGCTCCAGTTGATTACTCTCTGGCCCTTTCCCCGTCAGCACGTGGAACCATTGCTTCGCCGGGTTCGATTAGCCCTGGTTCCGGAGATGAACATGGGGCAGATTTCCCGCGAGGTCAAACGGGTCAACGAGGGAGCGACTCGGGTGTCCACGCTCAACCGCATCGATGGCCACGTGATCACGCCGCGGCAGATCTATCAGCGGCTTATTAAGGAATCCTAACCCATGCAAGAGATCACGAAACTTGTTCACAAGTACCTTCGTCACGACAAGAAGTTCCCGCACGTCTGGTGCCCCGGGTGCGGAAACGGGATCGTCCTTGGGGCGCTGATCCGGGCTATCGACCGCTTGGGCTTCAGCAAGGACGAGGTCGTTCTCGTTTCAGGCATCGGCTGTTCCGGCCGGCTCCCCGTGTATGTGGATTTCAACACCTTGCACACGACCCACGGACGGGCGCTTACGTTTGCAACCGGGATCAAGCTGGCGAAGCCGGGCCTCACTGTGATTGTCATCATGGGCGACGGCGACGCGACCGCGATCGGCGGCAACCATTTCATCCATGCTGCCCGGCGGAACCTCGATCTCACCGCCATTATTATAAACAACAGCATCTACGGGATGACCGGCGGTCAGTACTCGCCCACCACTCCCTATGGCGCCAAGGCGACGACCGCCCCCTACCGCAATATCGAGCACGCCTTCAGCATCGCGGAACTCGCGGTCACGGCAGGAGCGGTCTTTGTGGGGCGGGGCACGGTGTACCACGCCGGTCTCCTGGACCAGCTCATTGAAAAGGCCATCGTGAAGCGGGGCTTCGGCGTGGTCGAGGTCATCTCCCACTGTCATACCCAGTTCGGGCGACGCAACGAGATGGGAAGCCCTGTGGCGATGATGCGGTGGCAGAAGGAGCACGCGGTCCGCATCGAGCAGACGGCTACGATGAGTAGCAAGGAACTCAAGGACAAGTTCAGTATCGGGGTCCTGGCGGACAGGGAGCTCCCGATCTACACGGATGAGTACGACCTGGTGCGGCATGCGGCCAAGGATAAGGCGCACACCGAGCTGGCCAAGCGTACCGGCCAGAATGCGGTGGACGAGTGATGGGAACGCGCTTCGAGATACGGCTGAGCGGTTCGGGGGGGCAGGGTCTGATCCTCGCCGGGATCGTCCTCGCCGAGGCGGCTGGGGTCTACGATGGAAAGTACGTGGCCCAAAGCCAATCCTACGGCCCGGAGGCACGGGGTGGAGCGAGCAAGGCCGAAGTGGTCATAAGCGATGAGGAGATCGATTACCCCATGGCCACCAGGCCGGATCTCCTCCTCGCCATGAACCAGAGTGCCTGTGACGCTTACTATCATGATCTGAAACCGGAAGGGATGCTGGTCGTGGACTCCACGTTTGTGACCAATACCCCAACCACCAAGGCAGTCAGGATCCCTTTCACCCAGCTTGCCCGGCAGCAACTCGGCAGGGAGATGGCGGCCAACATCGTGGCCCTGGGCGCTCTGGCGACCTTGACCAAGATCGTCTCTCCGGAGGCGCTGGAGACTGCGGTTCTCTCACGGGTGCCTCCGGGCACGGAAGATCTGAACCGGCGAGCACTCCAGCTCGGCAGCCGGATGGCTCAAGAGATTCTGGAGGAGAGGCACCCCGAGACTATGCGAGGACACGGTCCCGACCATGAGGCTGCTCCTTACGAATGACGACGGCATTTACGCCAAGGGGATCGAGGCTCTTTACGAGGAGCTTCGCCACGAGCACGAGGTGCTTGTGGTGGCCCCCGAAACCGAGCAGAGCGCCGTCGGGCACGCCATCACCCTCATGGACCCACTCCGGGTGAAGCCGGTCAATCGGAACGGGGCCTTTTTCGGCTACGCTGTGAACGGGACGCCGGCAGACTGCGTGAAGCTCGCCATCAAGGAGCTCATGGAAGCGTCTCCGGACCTGGTGGTTTCCGGCATCAATTTGGGCGCCAACGTGGGGATCAACGTCATTTACTCGGGCACCGTTTCGGCGGCGACCGAGGGCACTATCCTAGGTATTCCCGCAATCGCCGTTTCCATCAACTCTATCAGAACCCCGGATTTCGAGCCGGCAGCCCTGTTTGCCCGGTGGCTCGTGCGCGAGGTGGCGACGAAGGGACTTCCCCCCAGGACGCTCCTGAACGTGAACGTGCCGGCACTGCCCGCCGGCGAGATCAAGGGCGTGCGGGTAACTTGCCAGGGAGTGACCCGCTTCGTCGAGAGGTTCGAGCGTCGGGTCGATCCCAGGGACAGCGTTTACTACTGGCAATGCGGCAGCACCCCGCTCTTCGAGGAGGACGGGGACACGGACGGGTGCGCCCTGGGGGAGGGCTACATCTCCGTTACGCCCATCCACTACGACCTCACCAACTACGCTTTTTTGGAGAACCTGCGCGGGTGGGCTTTTCCCCAGGTCAAAGGCCGTTGACACGACCGGAGAGCCATGGTACGAGAATCTACAGGCGCCCGTAGCTCAGCTGGATAGAGCGCCGGACTACGAATCCGTAGGTCGCGTGTTCGAATCACGCCGGGCGCACCAGGGCAAGATAGCACCCAGGTCAAGGATTTGGGTGCTTTTGTTTTTCGGCAACCTGGCAGATCTCTCCCGAGCCTTGCGCTACCGAAGGGAGGAGACGATCACGGTCTCCAGAGAGACGGGCTACTGGAGAGGGTCTCCCGGGTGATTTCCCGCCTTGAACGCTGCCGCGGTTGTTGGTAAAGGTAACCCGAGAGACGAGCACTGCAGGACCGATCGGCCAAGGATTCGTTATGTTCGAGGATGTGCGAGACAAGCCTTCCCTCACCGAACCCGATGTGCTGGCACTGAACTTCATCAGGAGGCCCGCCCCCTATCTCTTTAGGAGACATTATCGCGCCGGATTGCGTTCCCACATCATGGAGGTCCTGCGGCCCGAGGATGTAAGCCGGGAAACCCAGGGCACCGCCGTAAACGGAATCACCCGGTTTCCGCGCGCGCGGCCGCTCCGGATGCTGCGAATCTTTCGCACCCGGTTCAGGAGCCTGGAAGAGGCCGAGGCTGAGGTGCGGCGGGTGAAGGTGATTGAAGCCTACCTTGCTCCCGACCACGTTGCGAGATCAGAGGAATTCCTCGTGGACTACGTCCGGGATGGTCTAAGCGAGATCCTTCTTTGCGGTCTGCAGGAATTCGTGGAGGGAGAGGTCCTGGATCCGTGGAGCCCTCTAGACCGGTCGTCTCTCTGTGCCCTATTCCATCAGATGGCTCGCGGCAGTGCCGACGAGCCGGGAGAGCGAGTCGAGGGGTGGCTCCTTCAGGTCCGGAGCAGGGCCGAAGCCTTGACCGGGATAATCAAACGGATGATCATGGAGACCCGCCACGTTCCCGACCTCGCCGGCGTGGGGAATCTCCTCGTTACTGCGACCGGCACGATTAAGCTCGTAGATATCAACAATATCTCCCGCGTTAGCTTTCGTCCCGGCATTGACCTTGATGACCGCGGCTACCCTGTATGCGACAAGTCGATAGAGGCTCTGTGGCTCCTTGAGCAGAATCTTTTTCGGGACTCCCCGTGGGAGCGGGATCCGATCTACCGGGAGTTTCTCACCCCCGAGCGCATGAGGGAAGTGGAAATGCTGGTGAAGAGGTTCCGCCCCGGGCCCTTACCAGAGCTTTCCGACTACGAGCCCTCGTGACCATGACCGGCCTTTCGTTGCCAGGAGGGAGGGGAGGTTTTTGACCGCCGCAAACCCTCTGGTCTCGGGAGGGGCACCTCGTTATAGTTGAGACGGATTGCCGACGCAAGGGAGAGGAGGACCGGTCCGTGGTAGGCAGGGAGGGAACCAGGGACGGCCGGATCAGGAGAGAGCCGCCGGGTGTGTCTCGGGCGACCGGAGGAAGGCCCCGTTCCCCTCGGACATGGCTCTGCGTCGAACTCCCCGTCACCGACTACCGCGTGGTCTGGCGGCTTCAAACCCGTTTGGTCGCCGCCCGGAGAGAGGGGAGCCTCGATCGAGACGTCCTCCTCCTCACGGAACATGCGCCGGTCTTCACCCTCGGGCGAAGGGGAGGACTGGAGAACCTGAGAGTGCCCTCGGCCGATCTGGAGCGTGCCGGGATTACGGTGATCCGCGTGGAACGGGGCGGCAGCATCACCTATCACGGTCCAGGGCAGCTCATCCTCTACCCCGTAGTGGATCTCCTCGCTGCCGGTTTGAAGGTTGTCGACTACGTGTGGCGACTGGAAGAGGTTGTGATCCGCACCGCGGCTGCCTGGGGACTCATGGCGGAGAGGAACCCGGTGAACCGTGGGGTCTGGGTGGGAACGAGCAAACTGGCGAGCGTGGGGATCGCCGTTCGCCGGGGGAT
>Ga0187774_10000929_pt1 | contig 10207 bp, 8 predicted proteins | sample 0216_BV02_MP05_2_FD_133152 | JGI IMG/M metagenome (GOLD analysis project Ga0187774, IMG submission 133152) | Tropical peat soil microbial communities from peatlands in Department of Meta, Colombia - 0216_BV02_MP05_20_MG | ecosystem: Environmental > Terrestrial > Soil > Wetlands > Peat | place... | reverse complement strand
GGATGCAGCGGCGCGCGCGCCGGAAGCTCTCGCCAGCGCCGTGGCTCGTGCCGGTGACCCCGGACGTCAAGCGCCGGCTCGCCGTGATCACGCGCGAGTGGCAGCGGGTCGACCCGCGCTACCTCGACGACGACGAGCAGCTCTACTGGGCCACGATCGCCGGCCGCAACGTCCGCTTCGACGAGCGCGTCGAGTTCGTCAAGAAGTTCACCGAGGGCAAGGCGAGCCGCGGCGCGCTCGAGCAGTTCCTGAACGCCTGCGCCGCCGAGAACCCGAACCGGCGCCTGCGCCTGACCGCGCTCGCCGACCGCGTCTCGATGACCGTCGACCGCGCCAGCTTCGACGACCTGGTCACGCTGGTGACCCAGGCGCCGACCTGGGACAAGGACCGCAGCCAGGGCGTCCGCACGCTGCTGCGCGCCCTCGGCGAGGGCAAGGTCGACGCGCCCGAGCAGATCCTCGCCCGCTGGACGTGGCGGCTCGCGCGGGCGACGCGGAAGGTGCAGGACCGGCGCGCGAGCGGCGAGTTCCCGGAGGCGAAGCGGTTGCTCGGCGCGCTGGCCAACTCGCGCGGTCACCGGCACGAGGAAAACGCGGCCAAGCTCGTCAACGCGGCGCTCGAGCAGCCGCGTGAGGTCGGCGCGGCGCTGCTGGCGTCCGCCGAGGGGTACACGCCGCGCGCGAACAAGCTGATCGACGCCGCCCGCGAGCGCCTCGGCACGATCCAGGAGGTCGCCAACGCGCTCGCCGACAACCTGCCGGCGCCGAAGGCCGCGTCGGGCCGGTCGCGGCGGCGCCGGCGCAAGCGCAAGAAGAAGGGCGCGGCGGCGAAGGCGCAGGACCAGCAGCAGCAGCAGCAGCAGCAGCAGCAGGACGGTGCACGGCCGGAGCCCGAGCCCGAAACCGCTCCTGCCGCAGAGGCGTAACGCCTAGCGTCGTCGAAGGACTACCGAGGTAGCGCATGGACGCGCGATTCATCCTGCTCATCCCGATCGCTCTCGGCGCAGGGGTCGTCACGGCGATCTCCCCCTGCGTCTTCCCGGTTCTGCCGATCCTGTTCGCGGGCGGCGCCGGCGGCAGCCGCCGCAAGCCGTACGCGATCATCGCCGGCCTCGTCACGAGCTTCGCGACCTTCACGCTGGTCGCAACCTGGCTGCTCGACAAGCTCGGGCTGCCTCAGGACTTCCTCCGCAACCTGTCGATCGGCCTGCTGTTCCTGCTGGCGGCGATCTTGATCTTCCCGCAGTTCGGCGTCCTGGTCGAACGGCCCCTCGCCCGCCTGAGCAGGCGCAGTCCGGGGAGCGACCTCGGCGGCGGCTTCGTGCTGGGCGCGAGCCTCGGGCTCGTGTTCGTCCCGTGCGGCGGCCCGGTGATCGGCGCGATCTCCGCGAATGCCGCGCGGCTGCACTTCGGCTGGGAGACGATCGTGATCACGGTCGCCTACGCGGTCGGCGCCGCGATCCCGATGCTCGGGGTCGCCGTTTTCGGGCAGCGCGTCACCGGGCGGATCCGCGGGCACGCCCTGCAGCTGCGGCGGGCCTTCGGCGTCGTCATCGCCCTGGCCGCGCTCGCGATCCTCTTCAACTCCGACCAGAAGCTGCAGACCTGGTTCCCCAACTACACGCACGCCCTGCAGGGAATCGAGCGGAGCAAGACGGCCGGCGACGAGCTCGCGAAGGTCCAGGGCCGCGGCAAGCCGCGATTCACGGCCCAGCCGACCGCGGCCGCCGCCGACCTGCAGAACTACGGCAAGGCGCCCGACTTCGCCGGGATCTCCGCCTGGCTGAACACGAAGCCCCTGACGCTCTCGTCACTGCGCGGCAAGGTCGTCCTGGTCGACTTCTGGACGTACTCCTGCATCAACTGCCTGCGCACGCTCCCGCACCTCGAGGCCTGGGACGCGCGCTACCGAAAGGACGGCCTGGTGATCGTCGGCGTGCACACCCCGGAGTTCGCCTTCGAGCACGTCGTCTCGAACGTGCGCGACGCCGTCCACAAGCTCGGCGTCCACTACCCGGTCGCGATCGACGACGACTACGGCACCTGGAACGCGTACCAGAACAACGCCTGGCCGGCCGAGTACCTGATCGACCGCAACGGCGACGTGCGGGAGATCAGGGCGGGCGAGGGCGACTACGACGGAACCGAGCAGCACATCCGCGCGCTGCTCGGCATGGTCGGCGCCCAGCTCGCGTCGGTCAAGGACAGGACCCCGACGCACGCGACGACACCCGAGTCGTACCTCGGCTGGGAGCGGCTCGACCGCTACGCCGGCTCGACGATCGTGCCCGACCGGGCCGACGGCTACCACTTCCCGGCCGCGCTGCCGCTAAACGACCTCGCCTACTCCGGGATCTGGAAGGTCGAGCGGCAGCGGATCGACGCCGTGCATGCGGCCCGGCTACGGCTGCATTTCGTCGCGCAGAACGTCTACCTCGTCCTCGGCGGCACCGGCCGCGTGAAGGTGCTCGTGGACGGCAAGACGGTGCGCACGGTCCCGATCTCGGGGATCAGCCGCCTCTACACGCTGCTGCACTACCCGCAGGAGCGCGAGGGCCAGCTCGAGCTGCGCTTCACGCCGGGGATCTCGGCGTACGCCTTTACGTTCGGCTAGCTATTGCTCGCGCGCCGCGTCTTCGCCGTTTTCCTCGTCTCGTTCGCGCAGGAAGCGCGTCAGCTCGGCCGCGAGCGCGTCGCCTGACGGGAGCTCGGTCTCGGCCTCCTCCTCCAGCGAGTCAACGCGCCGCTCGAGCTCCTCGACGTAGGACGCCGTCTCCTCGTCCGAGGCGACCGCCTCGCTGACCTGCTCCTCGTAGCTCTGCGCCGCCTCCTCGAGCTCCTCGACGTCGATCTCGAAGCCGATCAGGCTGCCGAGCCGCTCGCAGAGGGCCACGGCCGCCCGCGGGCTGGGCGTCAGCGAGACGTAGTGCGGAACGGCCGCCCAGAGGCTCGCCGAGGGGATGTCGACCTCGCGGCAGGCGTCGTGGAGAACTCCGACGATCCCAGTCGGGCCTTCGTAGCGCGACGACGAGAGGCCGAGCTGCCGGACGAGCTCCGGGTCGCTCGCGCTCCCGGTCACCGGCGAGGGCCGGGTATGCGGGACGTCGGCGAGCAGCGCGCCGAGGGTGATCATCATCTCGACGCCGAGCTCGCGGACGAGCCCGATCAGCAACTCGGTGAAGGTGCGCCAGCGCAGGTTCGGCTCGATGCCGAGCAGGAGGACCACGTCGCGGTCGAGCCCGTCGGGGCGCGCGTGGTAGAAGGAGGTCTCGGGCCAGTCGATCCGCCGCGTCAGGCCGTCCTCGAGCGAGACGTGCGGCCGCGTCACCTGGAAGTCGAAGAAGTTCTCGGGATCGAGGTCGGCGAACCGCTCTGCCTCCCACGTCTTGGCGAGGTAGCCGGCGGCGAGTGAGGCGGCCTGCGCACCGTCGTTCCAGCCGCGAAACGCGGCGATCAGCACCGGGCGGGTGAGCTTTGGCCGCCGGTGGACGCGGAGGTCTCCGGCCATCGTTTCAGTCTACGTGCGGCCCGCGTGACTCTGAGCGATAGCCGGCGGGCGCCACAGAACCGCCACGAACGCGACCACCAGCGCCCAGACCGCAGCGGCGAAGCCGACGTGCGCGAGGACGAGCGGCCAGGGCAGGTGCGTCCGGTACTGGACTTCGCCGATGATCATCTGCACGAGCAACGCGCCGAGCACGACCAGGCCGGAGGCGAACAGGCGCGGCGAGCGCTCCCGGCGCGCGGCCAGATAGCCGAGCACGAACACGAGGCCGACCGCGAACACGGCGACCGCCGCGGCGTGGACGTAGATCAGCGGCTGCAGCCGCCAGAGGCGGTGGACGTGCGTGGCGCCGCCGCCGGAGTGCGGTCCCGCCGCCGTCGCCAGCGTTCCGGTCACGAGCAGCGCGAGCGCCGCGCCGGCGACCACGAGCCCGGCGCGCCGCAGCTCTCGCGGGACGAGCGGCTCCGAGCCGCCTCTCGCGACGCGATAGGCCTCGAGCGCGAGCACGACCGCGCCGGCGAGCAGGAGCGCCGAGAGCAGCAGGTGCGCGGCGACCACCGGCCAGCGCAGGTCGGTCTTCACCGCGAGGTAGCCAAGCGGCGCCTGCGCGAGCGCGCCGGCAAAGATCGCGACCGCCAGCCGGCGGGCCCAGCGCGGCAGCGAGGGCGTGCGGAGAGCGGCCAGCCAGGTGACGAGGACGATCGCAATCGTCACGCCGCCGATCACCCGGTTCCCGAACTCGATGAAGGCGTGGTAGCTCTTCTCCGGCAGCGGATGGCCCGGCTCGCAGCCCGGCCAGTGCCGGCAGCCGAGGCCCGAGTCGGTGAGCCGCACCGCGGCCCCGGTGAGGATGATCAGCCAGAGCGCGCCGACCGAGGCGAGCGCCACACGGAGGAACCCGGCCGCGGAGAGCTCGAGGCTCCGGACCCGCGCGGCGGTGGTGTCGATGGCCATCAGGGCGTTGAATCCGTTCTCGGAGGGAACGGCTCCAGCAGCGCAGGGTAGCCGTCTGCGCCGTCGAACGGCGTCGGACGCGAGCCGAGGAAGAGCGGCCGGTCGGCGGCGTTCAGTAGCACCGGCATCAGGTCGGGGCCTCGCACGTGGCCGAGGATCCCGTTGGCACAGTCGGCCTCGCCGAAGCGTTCGACAGCATCGGCGCGCACTCCCGGCCCAGCGACGAGCAGCGGCACCGGGTCGCCGGAGTGGATCACGTCCGGCGAGGCAGGCGTCGCATGGTCGCCGGTGACGCAGACAACGGCGTAATCGGTTGGGAACGCGCCGACAGCCGCGTCGAGGAGCTCGATCGTCCGCTGCTTGATCCTAGGATCCTTCGTGTGACCGGCCGCATCGGTCGTCTTCTGGTGGCAGAAGACGAAGGTGTCGCCGGCGTCCAGCCGCTGCCGCGCGAGCTCGGCGCGGCCGCGGAGGTCGGCGACCGGGTCGTCGGTCTCGGGCGCCTCGACCGGCTCGAGCCCGAGCGCCAGGCCCAGGCCCCGCAGGAAGGCCGAGTCGGCGGCGAAGGCCCCGGTCACGCCGTGTCGCTCGAGGAACGACGGGACGGTACGCGGCCGGCCGAACCATTTGAGCGTGATCACGTTGAACAGCTCGCCGCCGAGCCGTCGCATCACCTCTCGCGTCCACTCCTCGCAGGCGCGCGCGGTGCGCCCGGCCTCCGGTACGAGCGGCTGGGGCCGCAGCAGCGGGTGCCGGTCGCGAAAGAACGCGTCGCTGTCGGTGACCCGCTCGTCCGCGCCACCCGCGATGCGCAGGATCGCCTCGCCGCGCCAGACGTGGGCCAGCGAGAACGTCAGGCCGTCGAGCTCGATCCCGTCGCAGCGCTCGACCAGCCGCTCCGCCTCCTCGGCGTCGCGGTCCGGGTCGGGTCTGCCGGTCAGCCACCAGCCGTCGTCGCGCCGTTCGGCCGGCCGCAACGCCGCGTAGGCGAACACGTGCTCGTCGCTCACCTCCTGCCCCCGGCCGAGCGCCTCGAAGACCGCCCGGCCCGGGAACTCGTCGGGCCGGTAGCCGAGCAGGGACCAGTGGGCGACCTCGCTGGACGGTGCGCGCCCGGGGCCCACCGCGTAGAGCACGCCGCACGAGCCATCGGCGGCGAGCCGGTCGAGGTTCGGCGTCGCCGCGGCCTCGTTGCCGGTCAGCCCGCCGAGAACGTCGTGGGCACGGTCGCCGAGGCCGTCGAGCAGGAAGACGACGATCGGGTACACGGCGCGGAGGCTATCCCCCGCGCCGCGTACCGACTGGAATTACCTGCGGTGGACGGCGACCGTGCGGCTCTCGCCGTCGAGGTACCCCGCACCGGCCTGGTCGACGGTGATGTAGGCGCGGAGCAGGAAGTGTCCCGGCGGCAGGCGCAGTCGAAAGCGCGCGCCCGAGTTGGCGCCGAGGAAGACCTTCCGGATCTTCACCCACTCGTGGAAGCGCGTGAACCGCTGGACGTAGACCTTGCGCCCGGCCAGCGAGCGGCCGGCCTTGACCTTGACCGCGGCGTAGCGCTTGCCGACCGTGAAGCCGACGTGCGGCTTGACGGCGACCATGACCGGCGCGCTGACGGTGCTCTTCCAGTGCGCCTGGTACGTCGTGAGCAGCGACGGCTTGACCGTCAGCGCCCAAGCGCCGTTTGTCCCGGTGAGAAGCGTCGCGATCAGCGTCTGCGAGACCTCCCCGTACTGCTGCCGGTAGACGGTGACGGTCTCGCCCGCCTGCTTGTTCGAGACGGCACCGGAGACGGTCGTCGAGTCGCCGTAGGTGAGGATCGACGGCGCGGCGCCGATGGTCACGTCGGGCGGCGGGCCGGTCACGACGATCTTCCCGGTCAGGCTCGGGTGGAGCGCATCGTGGTACTTGTAGGTCCCGGCCGTGTTGAACGTGTGCGTCCACGCATGGCCGGCCCCGATGACCGGCGAGGCGAACGCCCCGTTGTTGGCGATCACCTGATGGTTCACCGAGTCCTTGTTCGTCCACTTGACCGCGTTGGTCGTCGCGATCGTGACGGTTGCCGGCGAGAAGGCGGAGGAGGTGATGTTGACCCCCTTCGTGACGCTCGCGGCCGGGAACGACGCTCCCGCCAGCCCGAGCGCCGCCCCGGCGACTGCGAGAAGAACGAGCTTGCGCATGGGTTACCCCCCTGATTGGCGGCGGCTGCAACAACTGAAACGAGGGTCGGGACGAAAAGTTCTCGGCGCTTACAGGACTCTTACAGCCCCTTCGATTCCCTTTAACACGGTCGCCACACCGGGCGGGACGAGTCGCTCCCAGTCGCCGCCCTCACGGAGCACAGCGCGGACCTCGGCGCCGGAGAGCTCCTTTTCGGCCCCCTCGTCGAGAACGACCACCTCGTAGCCGGCCTGGCGCAGGCGCTCGAGCTTCGTGCCCCCCCAGTCCGAGAAGAGGCGAATGAACTGGACCACGTCAGGCGGGACGTAGGCGTCCCAGAGCTCCGGCTCGTTGACCGGGAACGGGATCACATGCAGGCGCTCGGCCTCGATCCCGGCGTCGCCGGCCGCTGCCTTGACCATCAGCAGCCGCTCGACGTAGGAGTACGGATTCGACTCAGGCAGGTGCCGGAGCGGGTCGGAGGCCTCGGGCACGATCCGCGCGGGGTCCGGGTTTGTGATCCCGACGAACAGCTCGTCCGAGCGCTCGGCCGCTCCGCGCAGGTACTCCAGATGCCCCTTGTGAAAAGGCTGGAACCGCCCGTGAATCATCCCGCGGGCGATCACTCGACGACGACTCCGACGCCCTCCTCGACGCTTCCCACGCGGCGGATGAACAGCTTGTGCGCCTCGAACTCCGCCTCGAGCGCAGCCGCCCGCTCTGCCGGGAGAGAGACGAGCAGCCCGCCCGCCGTCTGCGGGTCGTAGCCGAGCGAGACGAGCGTCTCCGGCACTCCCTCGAGCACGAGGTGCCGGCCGGCGAAGTCGCGGTTGCGCGGATCGCCGCTCGTGCGAACGCCGTGCCGCGCGAGGTCGAGCGCGCCGTCGATTGCCGGGAAGCGCTCCGACTGGAGCCGCACGCGGACGCCGCTGCGGTCGGCCACCTCGTAGGCGTGCCCGAACAGGCCGAAGCCCGTCACGTCGGTGACGGCGTTCGGCTCGATTCCGCGCAGCACCTCGGCCGCGTCGTTGTTCAGGGTCCGCATCCAGCGGATCGCACGCTCGAGCTGCTGCGTTCCCGCGTCGCCGCGCTTGTAGCCGCTCATGATCAGGCCGGTCCCGAGCGGCTTCGTCAGGAAGAGAACATCGCCGGGCAGGGCGCCGTTCTTCGGCCAGACGCCCTCGGGGTGCACCGTGCCCACGACCGCCAGTCCGTACTTCGGCTCGTCGTCGCGGAGCGTGTGCCCGCCTGCGAGCAGGCCGCCCGCGGCGCGCACCTGGCCGTCGGCCGCGGCGAAGATCTCGGCCAGCATCTCCATCGGCAGCTCCTCCGGGAAGGCGGCGATGGAGAGCGCGAGGAGCGGCGTGCCACCCATCGCGAAGACGTCGTTGAGCGCGTTGGTGGCCGCGATCGCGCCGTAGTCGCCCGGGTCGTCGACGACCGGCGGGAAGAAGTCCAGCGTGAAGATCAACGCGCGCTCGTCGTCGAGCCGGTAGACGGCGGCGTCGTCCGCCGGGGCGAGCCCGACGAGCAGGTTCTCGGCCTCGACCGGCACGAAGCCGGCCAGCAGCTGCTCCAGCCTTGCCGCCGAGTACTTGGCCGCGCACCCCCCGCAGGAGGCGAGATCGGTGAGCTTGACTTTCCCGGTGTCGAGGTCCACTGGCGCTCTCCCTGAGGTCAGCGTTTCGGGAACTGTAGGCGTCCCGCCATCGTTCGTCCATAGACGACCAGGCGGCCGGGTTTATTCCCAGGAGAAGCGCAGCGGCGGCCGGAGCCGCCGCTGCATTCGGGGGAGAGGAGGAGCCTTTGCTCTACCTCGAATGATTCGTCTCAGAGCTGCGCTTTCCTTCCGAAAGCGCCGTGAGCGTCAACGAAGCAGCCGTTCGACGGCACGGCGAACCGGCCACGTGCCAGGCGTGGACTCGGTCAACGAGGACGCCGCCGCCGCACCTGAAAGGAGAGGACCCCCAAGGAAGGGAGGACGAAGGCAGCCGGACCGCTGAGCAGGAGTGCGGCCGGACTCTGCCTGCCGCGCGCACGGGGCTCAAAGAGAAGACCCGCGACCCGCGCGCGCCAAAACGTCCGGCTTAGCCTCCGCCGTGCCCGTCGAAAAAGCTGCCGGGGCCGCCGAGGAGGTCGAGCCCCCTGGCGAACGGCCTCATTGCGCCTTGCAGGTAGAACGCCAGCAGGCACAGCGAGGTGGCGAGGGTGATGAGGCGTGCCTTTTTCATCTTCACCTCCTTTCTCGGCTTAGAAGCGGAAGTCCTGAAGGGCTTCTGCGGCTTTGCGATACAGCCGGGCAGCGGTGGTGTCCTCGCCGCGGCGTCCGGCCAAGTCGCCCTGCGCCATCCACGCGGCTGCGCGATGGCTGATCGATTCGAGTTGCTCTGCACTTGCCTCGGCGGTGCGCAGCATCTCCTGCGCCTCGTCGAGCCTTCCCTGCTCCATCAACGCGCGGCCCAGCACGAGCTGGGTCGGAGCGATGTCGAACAGGAAATCTTCGCGGTCGCCGAGGAGCTCGAGCGCATGGCGAGCTTCCTTCTCGGCGGACTCCACCTGGCCGGTCATCAGGTGGACGTGGGCGAGCGACGAGACGACGTTGCCCGCCTCGGCCTCGCTGCCCTGGTCGAGCAGCACACGGTAGGCGCTCTTCAGGTCCTCGACGGCCTTGTCCGGCTTGCCGAGCTGGAAGTTCAGCGCGCCGAGGTTGTTGAGGAGCCGGCCGACGTTGCGCTCGTCGTTCAGCTGCTCGTAGTAGGCCTTCGAGCGTTCCGCGTAACTGCGCGCGAGCACCCAGTGGCCCATACGCTCGGCGACCATCGAGGCCTGGAAGTAGACGTTGGCCATCGTACGGTGGTCATCGAGTGCCGCCGCGAGCTCGAGCGCGCGCTCGACGTCCTCGCGGGCCGCTTCGTAGTCGCGCTGCCGGCGGTAGCAGCGGGAGCGCCAGCCGAGGATGTCGGAGCGGAGCAGGTCGCACGGAAGCTGCGAGCCCTCGGCGAGGCCGAGCGCCTCGCTGAAGAGTGCGACCGCCGAGGCCATGCTCGAAAGGTGGTAGCGACAGACGCCCATGCGGAAGAGCACCTGCGCGCGGTCGACGTCCGAGAACCCCGGGTTGTCCGCGATCGTCCGGCAGCGCTCGAGCAGCTGGAGCGCCGGCTTGACCTCGCCGCCCTCCATCCGCGCCCAGGCCTCGGCCGAGAGCGCCCGGTACTCGAGCTCCGGCGCGCCGGTGGCCAAGACGGCCGTGCGCGAGTTCTCGAGCTCCTCGATCGCCTCCGCGAATTGCTGGGCGCTTGTCAGCGCCTCCGCACGCGAGAGCATCGCCTCGACGCGGCTGCGCTCGTCTGCGGAGACGCCCTTCTCCAGGAAGCCGGCGTCGACGCCGAGCTTGACGGCCAGCCACTCGATCGTCTCGCGGGTGGGACGGGTCTTGCCGCGCTCGATCTGACTGACGTATTCCTTCGAGAAGCGCTCGCCGGCGAGGTCGCTCTGGGTCAGTCCTGCGGCGACGCGGAGCTGCCGCAACCGCTCGCCCAGGCGTGCGCCGGCCGGGACGGCGGCGATTCTGGTCTGGGCGGTGAGGGAGGT
>Ga0187774_10000928_pt1 | contig 10211 bp, 9 predicted proteins | sample 0216_BV02_MP05_2_FD_133152 | JGI IMG/M metagenome (GOLD analysis project Ga0187774, IMG submission 133152) | Tropical peat soil microbial communities from peatlands in Department of Meta, Colombia - 0216_BV02_MP05_20_MG | ecosystem: Environmental > Terrestrial > Soil > Wetlands > Peat | place... | reverse complement strand
TAACAGAGATCTTGCACCTATAAGGTTCGTCGATGATAATGGAGAATTTACAGAAACGTACCCATTAAATCCAAATGGCTCACCATTAGGAATAACAGCTCTCTGTTCGCCCGATGGCAGACACCTCGCTATGATGCCCCATCCGGAAAGGACCTTTCTGAAATGGCAGTGGCCTTACATGTCAGAGGGATGGAGGAAAAACCTTGAAGCCTCTCCCTGGATAAAGACGTTCCAGAATGCGAAGGAGTGGTGTGAAGGATATACAGAAGAGCGTTAGAGTCTTCTCCTGAATAATGAGAAAAAGTGTTCTTTTATTTTTTCTGAAAAAGGTCTTTTCGACCACTGCTCTCTGTCTATCTTGTGAGAATGCTTCAGATCCTCTTCAAATATTTCCGCCATCTGTGAGGCAAATCCGGTATCAAGGATCCCGACATTCCCCTCATCATTGTATCTGAGAGACTGGAAATCGAGGTTGGTAGACCCGATAATACTCCAGCATTCATCAAATATGAAAGTCTTTGCATGGAGTATGTATTCTCCTTTGTAGGTGTATATTTCTACGCCAGCCTTTAAGAGTTTCGAGAAGAATGCCCTTCCTGCATATGATGCAGCAGGGACATCACTTTTACCAGGAACAAGTAATCTTACCCTCACTCCACGTTTTTCAGCTTCTTCGAGAGTCTCAACCATTCTTCTACTCGGTGTGAAATACGCTGTTGTTAGAGAAATGCATCTCTTTGCATGGTTGATGCTGTAATAGATAAGTCTTCTCATCTTTCTTCTGCCTCTGCTTGAATCTACAAAGATAGGAATTGCTGGAATACCTCTCGATGATGTTTCAGATTTTCCTTGAAACTCAATCTCTTCTCCTCCCCAGGCAGACCAGCTTTTTTTGAAACTCTTAAAAAGGGCATCTACTATGGGACCTTCAAGAAATATACCTGTATCACGCCAGACCCGTCCTTTGTGTTTAAAATGGAAACCGCTGTATTCATTAGCAATGTTTAACCCTCCTGTAAATGCCTTCTCAGCATCTATCACAATAAGCTTACGGTGATCCCTGTGCACGTAGTGGAAAGGGGCCGTCCATTTAAAAGGATGAGAGGCTCTTACATGAATACCTGCTTTTTTCATTTCTTTCCAGAAACTCCCCGGTGTTCCAAACGAACCAAAGTGGTCATACAAGATGTAAACACTGATGCCTTCTTGCCCCTTTTGTCTTAAAATTTCAGATAATTCCCTGCCTGTTTCATCATTTCTGAATATGTAGAATTGAAGGCATATGAATTGTTGAGCGTTCCTGATAGCATCAAAAATTTTTTTGAAAGATTCACTGCTTTTCCAGAGGAGTTGGATATTGGTAGATAGAGAAAATTCCCCTTGAAATATCTTCTCAATAGCGTTGGTGGTAAATGTGTCTGTTATTACCATCTGCAGGCCCTCAGGCTTTTAATAGAAAGCCCTGTTATCTATCCACTGATATGCAGTCTCCCCCTGAGGCTTTACTTTTATACATGAGACTGTCAGCCCTTTTTAAGACTGAGGATACCGTGTCTCTTGGCTTCGCAAGAGTTACGCCAGTGGAAACAGTAACTCTCAAGATTTCTCGTTCTAAAGGAATACCAGAACTTCTTACCAGGGATAGGAATCTCTGAGCAATTTCGCGCAAGTGCTTCTTTCGAACGTTAATGACTATCGCAACAAATTCATCTCCACCCCAACGTCCCACAATGTCGAAAAGTCTTAAGCATGCTGGCAGAGTTTTTGCAACCATCATGAGCACCTCATCTCCTATATCGTGCCCGTAGGTATCGTTGATAGATTTGAATTTGTCCACGTCTGCTAATATTATACCGAAGGGCCAGCCATACCTATTAAGCTCAGAAAGTCGATCCTGGATGTTTATCTCAATGTAGCGTCTATTTGCCAGGTGAGTGAGAGAATCGAGGAAAGCAATCTCCTGGAGTTCTTTTACCTTTTGTGTTAATGCAGTTGTTGAGGAAATGTCACTGAAAATTTCCACAGCACCAATAATCTCCCCATCTGTATTCTTTATGGGTACAGCACGGGTCGCAACAGGCACCCTGTGTCCATCTTTATGGTGTAGGTACACTTCTGCCTCCCATATTTTTCCATGGGAAATAGTTTTAAGGATTGGACATTCCTCATCGCAGAGGTTATTACCCTGAGCATCTACATGTCTGAGAACATCATTCCAGCAGCGTTTTCCAATGACATCTTCAGCAGAGAAACCCGTGATCTTTTCTGCTCCTCTGTTCCAATAAAGGATCTTTTTATCACGGTCAACAAAATATACGCCATCATAGAGATTATTTAGAATCATCTCATAAAATTCATTATTCAGTACCATGCTGTAAGATACCTTTTTTTGGTAAAAATGATGTATATCTAATTTGGGCAGCGTATCTAAAGAGCCATTGAAAAATTGAATGGCTCATATCGTGTTACCTTATTTCTGCCAGATCTTTTTGACTCATAAAGTGCTTCATCAGCATGTTTAATGACTGCATTAAATGAATTACCATCGACTGGAAACGTTGCAACCCCACCACTTATAGAAACATATCCGGACTGCTGTTTTTCCCGGTGGTTAAAGGGATATCTTTCGATAAGTTTTCTTATTTCTTCTGCATAGAGTAAGGCACTATCCTTATCAGTATCAGGCATGAGAATAATAAATTCTTCTCCTCCGAATCTTGCAGCCACATCTGTATCCCTGGAGTTTTCTTTAATAAGTCTGCTTAACTCCATAAGAAGTTGATCACCCTCGCCATGGCCATTTATGTCATTATATCTCTTGAAGTGATCTATATCAAAGATAAAAATCGATATTGGAGAATGCTGGCTGATAGCCTTTTGGGCAGCCTCTTTTGACTTCTCAAAAAAGTGCCTTCTGTTATAAAGCCCTGTCAAGGGATCTGTAATGGCTTCTTCTTTTGCTGTCTCGAGATATGTACAGTTCTGGAGAGAGACGCCGGCAAGGTCAGCGATCATGGAAATAAACCTCTTTTCATTTCCACCTATTGCTTTAATCTTGCCAAGCCCTATCACACCCATGAGCCTATCTTTGAAAAGGATAGGAGCAGCAATGTCAATACCATCATCAGCACTTGGAAATTGAGAAGTACGAGACACTAACATCCTGTTTTCAGCAGCCAGGCCCACAACCCCTTCCCCGACTTTTAAAACCCGCTTATTCTTCCTCTTTGAATTGTAAGCAATAGCAAGAGTAAGAGAATTGGTCATCTTGTCAAACACGTACAGTTCTATTATTTTGGGGTCAACAAGGAGTATTGTGAGACGAATGATGGACGACACAGTTTCTTCAAATGATAGATTTGAAACAAAGTTCTTCACAATATCGGGAATACTTATTAAAAATTGAATATATTTCTCTTTTTCTTGATTAAGGTGTTCAACCTCTTTTTGTAGTTCCCGACTTTTGTACTCCTCTATCCCAAATTTTTTATTGTAGTCTTTCTCTATTGCAGCCCTTTCCTCTGAGTAGTGAGCTTTGATAGCGACTATAACAGCAATAACGGTTAGAATTAGGAGTATGAGTATTGTTATTCCACTGAGCTCCATACTTACCTCCGTAATAAGCGTTTCTCTCTTTAAGTCAAATACAAAATTCGTGCCACTCCAATGTTCACATAACCCCCTGTAAATTCTCGTTTTATGGAAAACCTTCCTATTTTATTAACGATATTTGTAAATATCCTGGGCGATTCAGCACACAGAGCCTGTCTAAAAACTGAGATTTATGTAGTCTGTCATTCCCAGACTCGATCGGGAAATCCAGTGTTTTCAATAGATTCTGGATTGTCCGGTCAAGCCGGACAATGACAAGATGCGTGTTTTTAGACAGGCTCCATATCTATATATAAATAAGCAGCCCCCTTGCGAAGTCTGAACGATTGCTTCAAGGCCTTTCAGTTAACCCGAATAATGCAGCTACATCATGCAGATGTTGTGAGAAAATTTATTTATCGATACCTTAATTTACCTTTAACTGATGGTTTGCGGAATATTTTTGTGAATATAACCAATAAAGATATTCCCAATAATTCATCGAGTTAAATAAATTTTTGAGCAATGTCTGCATTATTTGGGTTAAGAGGATATCATCGCGTGTTTTAATCAAGAAGAAGCTTTTTCTTTGGTGGCGGTGCAGGGATTTGAACCCCGGACACTGCGGATATGAGCCGCATGCTCTAACCAACTGAGCTACACCGCCATATAAGATAGTGATGAGTGAAGAGTGAATAATTAACAGCCTTGAAACAAAAAATTATACCAAAAGATGCACTTTCAGTGAAAGAGCTCAAACCTCCGTGTCCGTACATTGATAAGTAAACCAACAGCCAGAAGATTTGACAGAAGAGCAGTTCCTCCATAGCTCATAAATGGGAGGGGTATACCGACGACAGGCATCATACCTAAGGTCATCCCGACATTAACAACAAAATAAGTCAAAAACATAAGTGTTATCCCGAGAGCAAGAAACTTTCCAAAGTCATCCCTCGCATTCCTTGCAGTATTGAGACCTCTCAGTATTAAGACAACGTAAAGAGATAAAAGGAAGAAACTTCCAATGAATCCCCACTCCTCAGCAAAGACTGCGAATATAAAGTCTGTATGCTTCTCCGGCAGAAATCTGAAGGGTCCCTGTGTGCCATTCAGGTAGCCCTTTCCAAAGAACTTACCAGATCCCACGGTAATCTTCGATTGGTTTATGTGGTACCCGATCCCTGTCGGGTCTCCCCCGGGTTCCAGAAAGGCGATAAGCCTGCTCTTCTGGTAGTCTCTGAGTCCTTCCCAGAGTATACTCCCGAGGAAAGGCAAAGAGATCAACCCTATAATTACGAGGAGTACAGTGATTTTCCGGTGGAGCCCCTTTGCAAGAGTTAAAGAGAGGAAGATTAGTATGGTTATTAATCCTGTTCCGAGGTCAGGTTGTTTAATGAGAAGGATGAAGGGGATAAATACAATGAAGAAGAATAAACGAAAGAGAGAGATTGTGCTGAGAGGACTATTCATAATGCTAAGTTGATACGAAAGCATGATGATGTATATGAGCTTAAAGAATTCTGAGGGTTGAAAAGAGATTGGTCCGATGCTCAGCCATCTTTGGGCACCCATTCCCACTCTACCTAAAATGAAGACGGTTATCAGTAAAATAATGCCCAGGGAAAAGAGGTGAATGGAATATCTACCGAGCCAAATATAATCAAAGCTGACCATCATGAATAAGGCAAGAACTCCAAGGATGAGCCACAACGCCTGTTTCAAATAAAATCGTGAGCTTACCCCTTCTTCGAGAGGACGTGTGGCACTGTAAATGGTTATAATCCCAATTAGGACTATGACAATGACAACAGAAAATGTTATCCAATCAAAATTTTTAATCAGTCTGCGATCTATTCGAAACATTTTGATTTTGTTTTCCAAATTCTGAGTTTTTTAAATACCCTTCTATTGCTCTTTTTGCAATTGGTGCTGCAGCCCCTCCACCATGACCGCCATGCTCAACAAATACTGAAAGTGCCACCTCTGGTTTTTCTGCTGGAGCAAAGGCAACAAACCATGCGTGATCCCTGAATCTTTCTGCCTGATACTGAGAACCTCCTTTCATCGCAACAACCTGTGCTGTTCCTGTCTTGCCACAGATGCTCACGAACTCCGACTTTGCAGCCCATCCAGTTCCGCCAGGCTCATTCACAACACCTGAAAGTGCCCTTTTAACAATTTCGAGGTTTTCAGGCTTTGCCTTCACCTTACCAGAAGGGATCGGCGTGGCATCTTTCAACAATGTTGGTCTGAAAAGATTCCCGCCATTAGCTACTGCACTTATCATAACAGCCATCTGTATCGGAGTGACAGCGACATATCCCTGCCCTATCGCTGTATTGAAGGTTTCACCGAGATACCATTTCTGCTTTCTCCTCTCCTCCTTCCACTTTGTATTTGGAACTATTCCTCTCCGCTCGGTCACAATTTGGAAGCCTGTCTCTTTTCCTAATCCAAAGCTCGAAGCATAGTCATAAATTTTGTCTATACCGAGACGTTTACCAAGCTCATAGAAATATACATCGCAGGATTCTACTAAAGCCCTGTGCAAGGAGACCACGCCATGTCCCTCTCTGCGCCAGCAACCGAAATGCCACCCGCCATAATTTATCCCACCTCTGCACTCTACCTTTGTTTCAGGTGTGATGACTCCTTCTTCAAGTGCTGCTATCGCTGTGATGATCTTGAATGTTGAGCCAGGTGGATACTGGCTTTGGAGTGCCCTGTTGAGCATAGGTCTCTTTTTGTCCTGGGTAAGGTCTATCCATTCTTTATAGCTTATGCCTTTGGCAAAGAGGTCAGGATCAAAGGAGGGTCTGCTAATGAGTCCCAGGATTTCTCCAGTATCAGGTTTGATAGCAACCAGGGCACCTGCCCTTTCCCCAAATGCTTCTTCAGCCCCTTTTTGCAGATTAATATCGAGACTCAGCCTGATATCCTCTCCCTTTACCGGCGGGTTCTCCTTTAAGAGTCTCAGCTCTCTTCCAAGAGAATCAACCTCTATAACCCTCTCACCAGGGGTGCCTCTCAGAGTTTTGTCAAAGAGCATTTCAGCACCCCATTGCCCTATGAATGCATCTGGTGGGACATCTTTGAATGCCGGGTCTTTAAATTGAGAGGGATTTGGTTTTCCGAGGTAACCTATGAGATGTGAACCAATGCTACCATAGATATATTCTCTGCTGGCGTCGACCTCAATGATAAGGCCTGGAAAATCAGATCGTCGAGATTCGATATATGCCACCTCATTAAAAGTCAGTCCTTGCTTCAGTCTTATGGGAGTAAAAGGGCTCAGTCCTTCCTTATTTAGTTTTTCGCGTATTTCCTCTATAGGAATGTTAAGGAGTTTTGCTAATAAATCAATTTTGCCACTATTGAATTCCCCATAGATTATAGAGACACAATAGTAAGAGGAATTTTTTACGAGGGGAATCCCATTTCTGTCAAAGAGGATACCCCTGGGTGCCGGTATCGTTATTATTCTGAGCCTGTTGACCTCAGAGAGTTCTCTATATTTATTGCCCTGCAATATCTGTAATTGCCATAGTCTCATGATAAGAAGGAGAAAGGCTGCAATCACGATATAGCTTATTCTTAAGATTCTTTCAGATTCCTTTTTCACTTTTATCTTCAAATTTTAGAGTCATGTTATGCTGTTTTCTGCATATCCTTTGGCTTCAGCAGTAACCCTAAAGGCGCATTTATGAGAGATTGTATAATGGTTATGAAAACAGCTGCTTTCATACTGGTTGGCATTCTATCAAAGAAGCTTCTAGAAGCAAAGACGAGGGCGTTATCGATTAATGTCAGGACAGATATGCCGATAAGACCCAAAAGGGGTGTCCATCTGAAGAAGCTACCAGACATGAAAGAGGAAAAATAACCCACGATGCTTTTGCTCAGGAGATTAGGGCCCAGGAATGCCCCTGAAAGGCTATCTTCTATGAAGCCAATAAGGGAACCGAGAAACATTCCCTGGAGTTCTCCTTTCCTCATGCCTGCATAGTAGACTAAGACAGCTGTGAAGTTAGGAGCCACGTCAAAGAATGATACCTTTTCCTTCATAAAGAAGGTAAAAAGGATTATAACAACCCAGAGAATGTAAGTCATCTTTTTATTATTGCTATTTCTTCAGTCTTTGAATTGTCCTCAAATGGGGTTACCTCTATATTCTGGAAAAGTCCCGTCCCCTTTTTATCAACCTTTGATACGTAACCAACGGGTATTCCTTGAGGGAATAAAGAATCCAGTCCTGATGTTATTACGATATCCCCTACTTTTACTTCTTCTTCATAAGGTATGTATTTTAACTGGCACTTTCTAAGTCCTATACCAGAGATTATCCCCTCTCTTCTGCTTTCCTGAAGCCTTACAGCAGCAGAAAAATTCAAATCTGTGAGAAGGAGTAAATATGAGTAGGAATTAGAAACTCCTGCAATCTTTCCCATGAGACCCTTTGGAGTTATAGCCGTCATATCTTTTGTTACTCCGTCAGAGAGCCCTTTGTCAAGAACGAAAGTGTTAGACCATTGATCTGCGCCTCTTGCAATAATTCGTGCAGCTGTAACATACCCATGTTCTTTTCCCTTAAGCGAAAGGAGCTCCCTGAGCCTCCTATTTTCAAGCAGGGCTTCCTGATACTGCTGCTGCTCTTCATGCAATCTCTTGATCTCTGCTTTTAATCTTGTGTTTTCCTCTTCCCTTATGAGCATCTTTTTAAAAGGGGAGGTGATTGAGTCTTTTACAGAATTCACTATAGCATGAAAGCCGTTCAGTGTATTATTCAGAAATCCTAAAGGCAATAAGTGTTCCTTTTTACTCTGGTAAGTCATCAAACCAAGGGATAAGATGATAATAAAGAGGAAAAGCAAGAGCCTCTTCTTAGGCATTACTAATTGAAAGCTACTCTTCTCAGTAACTCTAAATCATCAAGCATCCTGCCGACTCCCCGGACAACAGCTGTGAGGGGGTCATCTGCCACAATGACAGGAAGCCCTGTTTTTTCTCTTATCAGTGAATCAAGCCCCTTAAGAAGAGCACCCCCACCAGCAAGAACGATCCCTCTGTCTACAATGTCTGCTGCGAGTTCAGGAGGGGTATTTTCGAGAATAACTTTTATTGTATCAAGGATGATATTCACAGGCTCTACAAGGGCTTCACGGATTTCTTCTTCGGTGATTGTTATCGTCTTGGGTATGCCTGAAATGAGATCCCTACCCTTTATATCCATAGCTAATTGGTTATTCTTTTCAGCAGCTTGATATGCGTCCTTTTTTTCATGGAAACCCGGCGTAAACTCGATGACATCGCTATTGACAGTAGGTTTGAACTGCCTGCTCAGGACAAGCTCATTATCCTTTACATAGGCAGAACCTATTTCAATCTTTATCTGTTCTGCTGTCCTATCTCCAATCATGAGATTATATCTGCGTTTGATATAGGCAATAATACCCTCATCCATCTTATCGCCTCCTACCCTCACGGCTTTACTATAAACTACGCCGTCAAGGGATATGACAGCGATATCAGTTGTGCCACCTCCGATGTCGACAATCATATTGCCTGATGGCTCACCTACCGGTAGTCCTACCCCTATGGCAGCTGCCATAGGTTCTCCAACGAGGTATACCTCCCTTGCGCCAGATGCCTGGGCAGCATCCTTAACAGCTCTCTGTTCCACTTGTGTGATACCTGAAGGTACCCCGATAATTACCCTCGGTGATACAAAACTCCTCCTGTTATGTACCTGTTTTATAAAGTACTTGAGCATCTCCTCCGCTGCATCAAAATCAGCAATAACACCATCTTTCAATGGTTTTATGGCTATGATGTCTGAAGGGGTTTTACCAAGCATCTTTTTAGCTTCAGCACCAACGGCTATGAGTTTCTTATTGTCCCTTCTTTGCACGACAACAGAAGGCTCGTCACATACGATACCCTTGCCTTTCACATACACGAGGGTGTTAGCTGTCCCAAGGTCTATGGCAAGATCATTCGAAAACCATCCAAGTATGTTATGAAGCATTTAGCCTCCCTGTTAAGGTTTCTGCATCAGTGATTACTGTTACTACCCTCGTTTTTGCAATCTCGTCGCCCAGACGCATTCCATCTTTGCTCCCAAGCAGGATGATAAACTCAAAAACAATACCGATTACTATAAATATCCATCCAAGCCAGGGTATCTTATAAAGAAGGTATCCGATGCCGAAGATACTATTTCTGAGTATCGAACCTCTGAATGAACAGGGCTCATTTGTGTCTGCTGAGACAACCCTGAGTCCAATTAGTTTTTTCCCTAAGCTTCGCCCATCAAAAAGGCCGTCCCCTATCAAAAGATAGGCAAGCCCTGCAAAAAAGCCCGCTTTCGGAATCACCTCTCCTACCGCTGCGATAATAATAAAGTCAAGGGTTTTAGCAATTGCTCTGAGAAGCAAACCTGCCCGTTTAAATTCCCATGACATGCAAAATACTAACAGAAGATTCCTAAATTTTCAAGAGCACCTCAGTTGACATAGTTTACATCGTTTATTGAGTTTACCTGGTTTTTATGCTATAAATTCAGAAATTCAATAGAAGCTATCGAAACTGGGTAAACCTGACAAACTAAGTAAACCGAGATG
>Ga0187774_10000926_pt1 | contig 10214 bp, 10 predicted proteins | sample 0216_BV02_MP05_2_FD_133152 | JGI IMG/M metagenome (GOLD analysis project Ga0187774, IMG submission 133152) | Tropical peat soil microbial communities from peatlands in Department of Meta, Colombia - 0216_BV02_MP05_20_MG | ecosystem: Environmental > Terrestrial > Soil > Wetlands > Peat | place... | reverse complement strand
CCCTTAAAGCAGAAGTGGCAATAACAAGAGCCATCGGATCGGCATTGCCCACATCCTCTGAGGCGCAGATGACAATTCTCCTCGCAATGAATCGAGGGTCTTCGCCAGCATAGATCATCTTTGCCAGATAATAGATCGCTGCGTCAGGCTCTGAACCACGCATACTTTTAATAAATGCAGAAATCGTATCGTAGTGCTGATCACCTTTTTTGTCATATATGATATGCTTTTTTTGAATCGATTCTTCAGCGATCTCAAGCGTTATTTTTATCTGGCCATTGACATCCGCTGCGGTCGTCAGGGCAGCGATTTCCAATGCTGAAAGAGTCTTCCTTGCGTCCCCATCTGACATCTCCGCAATATGATTTAATGCCTCTTCATCAGCTACTATTGCAAGGTTTCCGAGTCCGCGTTCTTTATCTTCAATAGCCCTTTTCATTAGCTCTAAAAGCTCCTGCTTACCAAGTGGTTTGAGCTGAAACACCTGACTCCTCGAGAGTAAAGTTGAGTTTACATAAAAGAAGGGGTTTTCCACTGTTGCTGCTATGAGCGTAATATTCCCTTCTTCAACATCAGGCAGGAGGGCATCCTGCTGAAGTTTATTAAACCTGTGAATCTCATCGAGAAAGACAATGGTACGGTAACCCTCTGTTTTTCTCTTTCTTGCTTGTTGTATAACCTTCCTCAGCTCATCAAGCCCAATCGTAGCTGCATTAAGCCATTCAAAATCTGCTTTTGTTCTCATTGCAATTATCTTTGCAAGGGCTGTTTTGCCGGTACCAGGTGGTCCATAAAGAATCAGCGATGTAATCCTATCTGCTTCAATAGCCCTTCTGAGGAGTTTTCCCTGACCAAGGATATGCTTCTGTCCGACATATTCATCAAGAGTCCTTGGACACATGCGATATGCCAGAGGGGCATTACGATTTTTTTCATCTAAGAGCTTCATGTTTTATGTTTGCTGATATGATATTAATTTTTCAACCTTTGTTTCTCTCCTTGAGCGCAGCCTTCTTTCACTTGACAAAATTTCTTTACTGTTTTACGATTATTGCATCGATACAAGTAAAGGGGGATAAATGGCAACAACGACAATATCATCAAAATATCAGGTCGTTATACCAAAAGACGTGAGGGAAAAGCTCAATTTAAAGAGTGGGCAAAAGATGGCAATTGTTGTAAAAGGTGGTGTGGTTTATCTAATTCCTGAAAAACCCGCTGAATCTTTTAAAGGATTCCTAAAGGGAATGGATACAAAAAATGTGCGGGAGGATAAAGAAAGGTAATGCTCGTTGTTGATTCTTCTGGTTGGATAGAATTTTTTACAGAAGGACTTCTTGCCTCTGAATATTCAAAATATCTGAAAGACCTCACAAAGATTAAAACTCCTACTATTGTCCTTTACGAGGTTTATAAAAAGATAAAAAGAGAAAGGACTGAGGAGGACGCCTTGTTAGCAGTATCTCTTATAAACAGGACTTCAGTTATTCCATTAAGCGAGAGCATAGCACTTCTTGCAGCTGACCTCAGTCTAAAACATTCACTTCCTATGGCAGATGCCATAGTCTATGCAACAGCCTTGGAGGAAAATTGCAAAATAGTGACAAATGATGCGCATTTTAAAGGTCTTGATAGAGTAATACTTGTTGATTGATTAGGAGGTTATTATATGTTCCATACGGCCCACCCGAAGGAAATTATTGAGGGAAAGATTACAGATGTATATTTTGAAAGGACATTAAAGATACTCAAGGCCAAAGGGATGAATCCAGTTGTCAGGGCTGAATTCATTGCTAAAAGCCTTCCCGAGAACTGGCCCTGGGCTTTATTTGCCGGTCTTGAAGAGGCTATGTATTTAATGAAGCACTTGCCAGTCAGCGTCAGGGCGCTTAGAGAAGGATCAGTATTTTATCCCTACGAGCCTGTGATGGAGATAGAAGGTAGATACCAGGATTTTTGTGTTTATGAGACTGCCATCCTGGGTTTAATATGTCAGGCATCAGGGGTTGCAACAAAGGCTGCAAGGTTTAAAAAACTGGCCGGTGATAATATTGTTGTCAGCTTTGGTGCTCGCAGGATGCATCCGATCCTTGCTCCAATGATCGAAAGGAATGCATATATTGGGGGATGTGATGGTGTTTCTGTTGTCAAATCCGGAGAATTAATCGGTGAAGACCCTGTGGGTACCATGCCACATGCCTTGATCATATGCTTTGGTTCAACAGTTGAGGCTTTGAAGGCCTATGATGAGGTTTTAGAGCCAAAATTAAAGAGAGTTGCCCTCATCGATACATTTCTCGATGAAAAGTTTGAGTGTCTCAATGTAGCCAAAGCCCTCGGCAAAAAACTATTCGCCGTTAGATTTGATACACCCTCATCAAGGAGAGGCAACTTCTATAGGCTCATTGAAGAATGTAGGTGGGAGCTGGATATGAGAGGATATAAACATATAAAGTTCTATGTAAGCGGAGGAATAAAAGAAGAGGATGTGCCTGTCTTGAACACAGTTGTTGATGGATACGGTATCGGCACATCCATAAGCAATGCGCCTGTTGTTGATTATGCTATGGATATCATGGAGGTTGAAGGGAAGCCAAAGGCTAAAAGGGGAAAATGGTCAGGAAGTAAAAGGGTTCTCGTATGCCGCAAGTGTGGAGAAAGAAGGATTGTACCTAATGATAAAAAACAGCACTTCAGCTCTTGCGGACAGAAATTTGAGGATGTCCTCGTACCCGTTCTCGACAAGGGGAAATACCTCATAAAGCTTGAACCACCGTCAAAAATCAGAAAGAAAGTTCTGGATACTTTAAAATCCCTCTCTCTTGAGTAATACATTTTTTCATTTTAATAATAAAACTAAAAATGAAGAGGGATTTAGTATCTGAGCGGTTTCTTTTGCCGATAGTCATATAATATTTATTAAAATCAAGAGGCAAAAGCCTCGGAGTCCCGATCTTATCGGGACGAGAATGAGCGAAGATACTAATCCCTCTTCGATATCCCTCTTGATGTACAAAGATATAAATTATTATAAATAAACAACCATGGGGCATTTTTACATTCTTAGTGCTATTTTTCTTTGGAGTTCTCTCGGAGTAGTCGTAAGACTATCAGGTGTTGCAATATCTATACTTATCTTTTATTCCCTTGTAATATCTATCATTGTTCAGGGAATATTTTTATCCCGGAAATCTTATAGAAAAGAGATTCCTGAAATCAAGAGACTCAAGTACCCCATGATACTTGGCCTTGTTTCATTTTTAAATACATCCACTTACTTTTATGCATTCAAACATACCACAGTAGCAAATGCAGTCCTTACACATTATACAGCGCCTATAATCGTCGCCTTTCTTGCACCGCTATTTCTGAAAGAAATCATTACAAAAAGGATTATTCTTGTAATAATTATAGCCTCTATAGGTCTCTGGGTAATGCTTAATGGATTTTCACTCAGGGGAAGTCAAATGGAAGGTATTATGGCTGGTCTTGCCTCTGGACTTGCTTATGCAATAATCATTATTTTCGTGAGGATGCACTCTCAGAAATTTCATCCACTTGTACTTTCATTTTTCACAAATGCTTTTATCGCAATACTACTTGTACCTTTTATAAGAGAAATCCCCATATATGCCTTATGGAGCTTTTTGATCATAGGGATAGTACATTCAACAATTGCACCCATCTTATATTACAAAGGACTCCAACATGTCGCTGCTAACAAAGCAGCTGTTCTTGGTTACCTTGAACCAGTTTGTGCAATAATCTTCAGTATATTTTTCTTGAATGAAGTCCCAGGGATAAATTCAATTATCGGTGGTATGCTGATTATCTTTTCAGGTTACCTCACCCTGAGAGAATCTGAAGTTCTGAAGTGCTCTAGTTCTAAAGAGTCAAAGAGATGAAGAACAGAAGTGCAAAGATAAAAATGCTTCAGCTCTTCAGCTCTCCAAAACTTCCGTTATTTTACTCTGTTGCTTTACATAGAGAATTGCAATAAAAAGGGTTATAATTCAAATAAATGGACCCCATTACACACAGTCTTGCAGGTGCAACAATTTTCAACCTCGGCTTCAGGCGAAAGTCAGCCTTCTGGATATTGCTCTTTGCATCAATTGCACCGGATTTTGACTATATAACACGATTCTGGGGAATGGATATATTTCTCAGATACCATAGAGGCATAACACATGGTATACTGTTCCTGTTCCTCGTGCCTCTCATGATCGGGCTTATCTTTGGCCTCAGAAAAGGCTTTATATATTATTATTTTATAGCTTTCCTCGGCTATGCAGTACATCTTCTCATGGACCTTACAAACCAGTATGGAACAAGAATTCTTTCACCTCTTGACTGGGAGCAGTATTCTCTTGACCTGACATTCATCATAGACCCCTATATTACTATAGGTCTACTCTTATCTGTCTTATTGTGCAGGTTTAATAAAAAAAGGACTGTTGCTATAGCACTTATTACAGTATTTCTACTGATAACTTACATAGGCGGCAGATATTATCTTCAAGGCAAAACAAGAGATTTTTTGAAAGAAAGGATCGATGCCAATACATACGAGATGTATCCACTGCCCAATGACTTCCTCAGATGGTGGTTTGTCGTGAGATCAGATAATGAAATAAAGGTAGGGTTCGCAGATCTTTTTACACAAAGGGTATGCATCCAGGAGATATACAGAAAGATAGACAACGACCCTTTTATTGAACGCTCAAAAGAGACCAGGATTATTAAAAATTTTCTTTACTTTGCGAAATATCCATATGCCCAGGTCAGAAGCGAAAAGGACAAGACAATAGTCATCTGGCGGGAACTTGCCTACTCATTTATGGCAGGAGAGCACTTTGTTGCAAAAGTAGTATTTGATAAAGACGGTAGGGTACTGAATTCATACTTCAAGTTCTAAAGTTTATCGCCATCTCAAGCTATTGCAAAAATCCTGGCTTATGTGTACCTGTGTGCATGAAATCAGTATATTTCCATAGTATCCCGGACTGAATGGTATAATAAAAATGAATTAGGGAAAGGCATTTTCAAGTGAAGGTCTGTGAGATATTTACGAGCATACAGGGAGAATCAAGTTATGCAGGTATGCCATGTATATTCATAAGGCTAACAGGCTGCAATCTCAGGTGTTCTTATTGCGATACAACATATGCGTACTATGGTGGTAAAGAACTCTCAGAAGACGAGATCATAGGTGAAGTAAGACGTTCTGAAATAGGCCTTGTCGAGATCACCGGGGGAGAACCTCTTCTTCAAATTGAAATCTATCATCTCATCAAAAGGCTCCTTGATGAAGGCTATATAGTATTAATAGAGACGAATGGATCAAAGAGCATAAAGGAGATTGACAGAAGAGCAGTTGTTATACTCGACATAAAGACACCCGGCAGCGATATGAGTAGAGAGATGGATTTTTCGAATTTCAATAATATCAAAAATACTGACGAGATTAAATTCGTGATCACAAGCAGGATGGATTATGAATGGTCAAAGGAGATAATTTACAGGCATCGGTTGATGGATAAGTGTCACCTCCTCTTATCTCCTGCATTTGGAATCCTTCCTCCTGAAGATCTTGCAAAGTGGATGCTTGAGGATAGACTACGAGCCAGGTTGAACCTTCAGATGCACAAGTATATTTTCAGCCCTGAGAGGAAGGGAGTATAGTCTTCTCAGAATTTTTTACCCTTCCCTTTTCCGTTTTCTTTTATATTTTCCCCTTTCCGTTTTCTTGTTTTTCTTTTATGAATATCTTTTCTGTGATAAAGATCACGGCATGAAAGATGCTATTTCAGCAATGTAAAGGTGAATGATATTGACAGGCAAAGCTTTTAATGGTATGATGTTTTTAATGAAATTTATCCTTATTATATGCGGGCTTGTATTATTTCTTCATTCTCTTTCTTACGCTGATGTCTATCAATACGTATCTGAAGACGGTATAGTCTGTTATACAGATCTGCCGTTTGGTAAAAAGGCAGATCTTGTCATTAAAGAAAAGGCAGGCACAGCTTCATCCCAGCAATCATCTGACAGTAGAGATTATAAAGATACTATTGACTATCATAGCATTGTACACGAGAAGGCAACAAAATATAATCTAGACCCCTTACTTGTTAAAGCTGTAATAAAGACAGAGTCAAATTGGAATGAGAGAGCTGTTTCGAGAAAAGGTGCAATGGGTCTCATGCAACTTATGCCTTCTACAGCAAACGATATGAATGTTCGCAATCCCTTTAACCCTGAAGAGAACATCGAGGGTGGCGTGAAATACCTGAGATATCTCCTTGAACGATTCAATGGTGAATTGACCCTTGCACTTGCTGCATACAATGCAGGACCTAAGTGGGTTGAGAAATTTGGAGTTATTCCTCCGATAACGGAGACGAAACAGTATGTCAATAAAGTCCTTGCCCTTTATCATGGAAATTCTCCCTATTCTCCAACAGCAACTAATACTGGAAAAGAAAAAAGGTCCGAACCGATTTATAAAGTCAACTTGGATGACGGTACCGTTCTCTTTACAAATTCCTCGTTTTTACTCAAAGACGCCGTCAGGTTTTAAATGCCCCTTGATGATAAGACTTTTCTTCAAGAAGAGATTCTCAAACTAAAAGGACAACGACGGGCAATCATACTTTCCCACAATTACCAAAGAGATGAGGTTCAGGAGATTGCAGACTTTGTGGGTGACTCTCTTGAGCTTTCAAGAACTGCATCTACTATAGACTGCGATATTATTCTGTTCGCAGGTGTTACCTTTATGGCAGAAAGCGCTTCAATCCTCTCTCCCGATAAAATAGTCCTCACAACAGAGAAGGATGCACTCTGTCCCATGGCAGATATGATAAGGGTAGATTCGCCGAGAACTGAAAGAAAAGAATTTCCTGGTTTTGACAATCCACCTAATTTTGTCTTCCCCCGGGATTTTACTTTAAGGGATATAAAAAAGAGATATCCAGGAGTGCCCGTTGTTGCATATGTGAATACAACAGCTGAAGTAAAGGCAGAGAGCGATATCTGCTGCACCTCAGCTAATGTTGTTAAAGTCGTCGATTCGCTTCCTGATAAAAGGGTAATATGCATACCTGACAAGAACCTCTCATTCTGGGCAGCAAGAAATACAAAAAAAGAGGTTATTGCATGGGATGGCTTCTGCCACGTCCATGAAAGAGCAAAACCAGAAGATGTAAAAAAGGCAAGGACAGACCATCCAAAGGCAGTTTTCATGGCACACCCAGAATGCAGGCTTGAGGTACTCGAGATGGCAGATCATGTAACGAGTACATCTGGGATGTTGAGATTTGCTAAGGCCTCTTCTGAGAAAGAGTTCATTGTAGGCACTGAAGTAGGATTGCTTTATCGCTTGAAAAAAGAAAATCCTGATAAAATATTTCATCCTTTGAGGAAAGACATGATATGTCCTGAGATGAAAAAAACCACACTAAAAAGTCTGCTCAGGGCTTTAAAAGAAGATACATATCTTATAAAAATACCTGAGGAAATAAGAGTACCTGCGAAAAAGGCCCTTGACAGAATGCTCGAGATAAGATAAAAAAAATTATGGACATTTTCACCAGAATTGCAGAAAGGCGCATCATAGAGGCTATGGAAAATGGCGAATTTGAAAACCTTGAAGGAATGGGAAAGCCTTTCAATTTAGAGGATGAGACATGGATTCCTGAGGACCTGAGAATGGCCTACAGAATTTTGAAGAATGCAGGCTGCATCCCACCCGAGCTTGAACTTCGTAATGAGGTGATAAATATGTCTGCATTAATCAATACCATTGATGATGACAAAGAGAGGCTTAAAAAAATCAGGGAACTCAATTTCAAAATTCTCAGACTCAATATAATGAGAAGAAGACCCTTTAACCTCGATGACATTCCAGAATATGAAGGGAAAGTGGTAGATAAATTTACAGGGGGCCTTTAACTCTCCTGCTTTTTCATTATCTAACAGACTGCATCTTGCTAAAAGCATGCTAATCCTCCCGCTAATGGAGACACCACAAAAGAGACTATTTAGTAGTGAGAGAGTCGAGAGCAAAACATCCCTTTAAACATAAGTAAAGGGATAGTAATTATAGCACCCATAAGAGCGATAAGAATTATAGAAAAAACGATATACCCAAGAGTTCCAACTCCAATCCATTTGAATTTTTCTCCTGTGGAATGATGGTATATCATCCCCTTTCCTTTTAATACCCTCAGATCCTGATAAACCAAGTAGATGAAAATCATTGTGAAGGGGAAAAACAAAAGAGACAGTATAGGTCCAATGATCGGCACCATACCTAGACCACCAGCGACGAGCCAGATTACAAGAAGTCTGAGAAATACCTCAAACCATCTTCCCCTGACGTATTCCTTACTTTTGAGGATAGCGTTCATTCCCCTATCGTCCTCAACAAAGATGATAAACTGGGCAAAGATAAACCAAACCAGAAATATAACTCCGGGTATGATTAAGAAAAGGAATCCACCTGTAATAAGAAACCCAAGTAGTGAAGAAAGCCACATAAAGGAACCTGCTCTCTGCCATCCCTTTCCAAGGGCATCCTTTACACTGAGGGTCTCATCAACAACAGCACCTGTGAATGCAGCAATAGCCCAAAACATGGCCATAAAGCCTGGGATCATGCCGATCAAGACTCCTCCTGCAATCATGACATTTTTATTTTCAGGGAAAACCGTGGAAAGAAGATAACCTATTCCGATAAAAACTATTAAGAAGATAAACAGAAACACTACGGAAAGAAGATACAAAGAAATGAGCGTTACGAAACGACCCTTGAAAAGTTCCCATGAATCCCTGAAGAGTTCTTCAAGGGACCTCATTTCTGTTCCTTTTAATGAGACCTGGTTACTATCGGATCTACTGTACTTTCTGCCTGCTTTTTCATGTTCTTTTTTGTCGCTCTGTAACTTTTCAAGATTACTTTTTATTTTTTCATTTTTCCATTCCTCGTATTCCTCACGGTTTTTAAATTCTGGCATATAGTTCCTTTCTTAGCAGAAATATTTAAAAGGAAAATTGATTATAAGGCAGTGACGAAAATCACACTGTAGCTATAACAAGAAAACCCGAAAATTACTAACTCGGGAATTTCATAGTAAATCTTTATAAATTCTAAAATGAGCTATTTTTAAAGATCGCGATAAAATCATTATGCATATTCTGCCATTACACAGATTAAGGATGGAAACATTACCGGCCCTTTCTTTACTAAGTAGCCATTTTTTGTATAAACTAAAATAAAAAAACAAAAATTTTACGGTCAGCGTTGTATGCTCAATGAAAAGTTTACAAGACTGGTAACAAAGGGCTTCATTACCGAAGCAGAGTTAGATTCAATTATAGAGGAATCAGCGAAGTCATACAGATATCCTGAAGAATTATTTATAGAAAAAGGCATTCCTAAGCATGAAGTTTTATTTTGCCTTTCTGAATATTATGGCTTTCCATTTGTAGAATATGACGAGAGTATTACCGCTTCTTATTTCCTCATAAAACAGCTGAAGATAGAGAAGCTTATACAAAATCTCTGGTTTCCTTTATCAGTAGAACAGGATAAGGCTGAGGTAATTGTATATAACCCGTATGATACTTTAATAATCGAGGATATTAAAAATACGCTTGGAGTTGAACGGATTAGCTTCCTTATTGCTTTGCCAGATGACCTTATCGGGATTATTGAAAACAACTTTGATTTAAATCCCGGGTTTCCGGCCTCAGCCGGCAGGACATCCCTTGCATTAGTCAGGACATTCCTTGCAGAAAGACGCTCAAAGCTGTCATGTTACAGGACATCGCTGGCAAAGGGAAGGACAGGCCTCGCCTTTCTTCGTACAGGAATTTCCTTTGTTACTATTGCGGTAGTTCTTTTCAGGATTTTTGGTTTTGGGTATTTGACTATACTTGAAGCTGCTTTCCTCATTGCCGGCGTAGTAATGTCCTACGATGGCCTTATATGGTATTTACCCGGCAGAAAAACTGGATCAAAAAAGGTGGACTGCTCATCGACAGAACCCACGGGAGGAACGACTATTCTTGAAATTTCCAACCCGGGGAATAATCCATGTTTTAAACGCACTGCAATTATTAGAGGCGCAGAAGAACTATATAACGATTGGAGCAACCTCTCCCCGGTCATGAGACGCAGGTTCCTTGCAAGCGACAGAACCGATCTT
>Ga0187774_10000925_pt1 | contig 10220 bp, 10 predicted proteins | sample 0216_BV02_MP05_2_FD_133152 | JGI IMG/M metagenome (GOLD analysis project Ga0187774, IMG submission 133152) | Tropical peat soil microbial communities from peatlands in Department of Meta, Colombia - 0216_BV02_MP05_20_MG | ecosystem: Environmental > Terrestrial > Soil > Wetlands > Peat | place... | reverse complement strand
GGGCACCCTACCGACAAAATCGAGCTCATCATTATGGGCGGCACTTTTCTCGCCCAATCAACCGACTATCAATACGGCTTTATCAAAGACTGCTACGATGCTTTGAACGGTGAAACATCCGCCTCGCTGGCAGAAGCCAAAAAACTCAATGAGACGGCGCCACATCGCTGTACCGGACTCTGCATCGAGACCCGACCCGACTGGTGCGGTCAGGTCGAAATCGAGCGCATGCTGGATTTCGGTGCCACGCGTGTCGAGCTTGGCGTCCAGACGCTCGATGATGAAATCTATCGCCTGGTGAGGAGAGGACATGATATCGGGGCGGTAGTTGCCGCCACCGCTCTCCTCCGCGAACACGGTTTTAAGGTCTATTACCACTGGATGCCCGGACTCCCCGGCGCAACGCCCGAGAAAGACCTGAAGATGTCCCGCATGCTCTTCGCCGACGACCGCTTTAAGCCGGACGGACTCAAACTTTATCCCACTATGGTGGTGCAGGGAACAGAGCTGGAAAGGTGGTGGCGCCAAGGGCGTTACCAGCCATATCCTGACGAAACTATGGTCAACCTCATGGTCGCTATTAAATCGCTCGTGCCCGGGTATGTCCGTATTTCCCGTGTCCTCCGCGATATTCCTTCCAAGTTCATTGTCGCCGGAATCAAGGACTCTCTCCGCGATATCGTTCGGGAAAGAATGAAGCAGCGCGGCATTGAGTGCCGTTGCATACGCTGCCGCGAGTACGGCCACCGCGCGCAGGCCGGCTGGGCTATCGGCAAGCCCCATTTGGTGAGATTGGACTACGCCGCTGCGGGCGGCAGCGAAATTTTTTTGTCCTTCGAGGACGACCGCGGCACGCTCTTCGGTATCCTGAGAATGAGGATTCAATCACATCCCATCCCTGTGCTATCCGGCCCGGAAGGTAATTACGCCGTTATCCGGGAACTACATATCTTCGGGCCGGAAGTCCCCCTCAAAGAACAGAGGGATGAAGCCGCCCAGCACAAGGGCCTGGGTAAGGCGTTACTGCGGGAGGCGGAGCGTATCGCCCGTGACGAATTTCAGGCGCGTAAGTTGGTCATCCTGAGCGGGACCGGCGCGAAAGAGTACTACCGCCGCGAGTTCAACTGCCTCCCTCGGGGCGACTACATGGTAAAAAGTCTGGATTAACTAGTCGTTTCCAGTTTATTGATATGTTTATACCTCGCCCCCATCCCCTCTTCCAGCCTGTTCAGTATGCGAACCGAAGTTATTTCTGGCTGGAGAGGGGAATAATTATTGAAAGGGGCTAGCGCCCCTCTCGGCGGGACTATTCCCTTAAGAATACGAAGTATTTAAGAGGGTGTAGACCCCTTTTTCTAAATACCAACAGAATCTGCCGATAATAATTTGAGTCAGACTGGAATTAGAAAAATCGATGGGATGATTTCAGATACCACGTAGGGCGCTGCGTAGGGCTTCTTCCGATTCCTGAGTGGTCACCGCGATAATCTGGTCGCCGGCCTGGAGGACGGTATTAGGCGATGGCGTGCGGGCGCCGCCCTCATGGGGGATAATGAGCGCCAGATTGCTTTTTTCAGGTAAAGAGAGGTCTTTAACGGTCTTGCCCACCGTGGTCGATTCCGGTGAGATTTTTACATCGACGATAACCAGGTCCTTTTCATCGATGGTCAGCAGGTGCGTCAGGGGATGGGTCGGCACCTCCCTTTCAATCGCTTCCAGAATGAGGTCGGTGGTGCTGATGGTAACGTCCACTCCAAGTTTCTTAAAGAGGATGGCATTGCGCGGGTTGCGCAGACGGGCGATAGTGCGGGGGACATTGTGTTTGTGCTTGGCAATCTGGCAGGAGACAAGGTTATCCTCATCGTCACCGGTGACCGCCACAAACATATCCGCACGGCCGGTGCCGACCTCCGCCAGGGTAGCGGCTTCACAGCCATCGCCGCGGAAACACACGCTGCCCAGCTCGTCGGTAATAGTTTTGCATATACGGGGGTCTTTTTCGATAACAAGGACCTCATGACCTTCCTTAAGCAGGGCTTTGAGCAGGTAATATCCCAGGCGCCCGCCGCCAACGATAATGATATACATAATATTTATCCTCAGCCTTCTATCTTCTCCCGGAGCAACTGAGAAAAGATTTTAGTGGGGCTGATTGTTTCCAGCCCGAGGGCGGCATACATCTCCTCGCGGAGGGGGTCATAGATACGGCAGACCACGCGGGGAACGTTAAAGATATGCTTGGCCATCTGGCACGCCATGACATTACGATTGTCACCCTGCGTTACCGCCACAAAGACATCGGCATCCTCGATGCCCGCCTTTTTCAGGACGTCCTCGTCGATACCGTTACCGAAGAGGGCGGTCCCGCCGAAGGAGGGGGGCAAGCGATGGAAACTATACGTATCGATATCGAGGATGGTCACATCGTGACCGTCTTCATCCAGTAAAGCAGCGAGCCTGGCGCCGACGCGGCCGCATCCCATGATCAATATTTTCATAAAATGGCCTTTACTTGGTGGCGGTACTCTGCTGGTAGAGTATAACGGGACAAGGAGAATTTTTCAACACATAGGGCACGACGCTGCCCAGGTTGAACTGCCCAAAACGCTGTTTGTAAGAAATACCCATTAAAATGAGACTGACACCCCTCTCCACCGCCTCATCCACAATAGCCGGACCGACCTCACGGGCCTGGAGGACATCGGTCTCGACCTCATAGCCTTCTTCTTCGGCGACGGACTCCACTTTATCGAGGACTTCCTCGGCTTTTTTTATCTCGGACTCGATTTCGGCATCCAGAGGCAGGGCCCTCTTGATAGTCACCACGGAAACGGCCCAGACTTTGCCTTTGTCTTTCCTGGCCAGGCGGCAGGCCAGCCTGACGGTCTCGGCGTCGACACTACTACCGGCGACCGGCACGAGTATCTGCTTAAACACAAAACCTTCTTATAGTTATCTTTTTTATCAGACCGTGCTATTATAACCTTATTGTCAAAAATCCTCAATAGTCCGGAGGCGGACTATCTTTTCTCCGGTTTGATTTCCCATTCATCCGAGGGTTTCTTACGATAATTGCGATAGAAAAGATAGATGAGCAAGCCAAGGGCCAACCAGGCGAAACCAACAACGCGCCCGATAGCGTGGGTATATACCACGATGAACCAGGTGGTAAACGTAGCCAGACCGCCGATAACCGATGTGATAGGGATTTGTCGGCCACGAATACGGATATTCAACGGTATTTTAAAAGGACGGCGCAAACCGGGTTCTTTGACGCGTAAAGCGATAATAGATGCGTGGGCGGCGGTATAAGCCAGTACCGCGCCGAAAGCATAGAGGTCGGCAAGGAGGGTGATCTTGCCGGTAGATATTAAAACGCCGGCAATGATAGAGAACATAATAATAGCGTTAGCCGGGACGCGCGCCCGGCGGCTGACTTGACTGATAATACCGGGGAGCTGGCCGCGCTGCCCCATGAAATAAGCCAAGCGCGAGGCACCCAGCATACCGGCGTTGGTGGCAATAATCAGTATCGTCACGGCGAGGAAAACCACAAAAAAGCTCAAAGCCGGGCGGATATATAACGGCATGGCATTAACGATACCTAAAATGGGGTCGTTCAGGAACCTCTGCGTTAAATCCGTTACCCACTGGCCCTGGGCGTTCTGATATACCGGATAAGCGCTCAGGGCGGTCATGGAAAGCAGTGCCCAGAGAGACAAGACGACAAAAAACACCATGATTACGGCACGGGGAATGTCCTTTTCCGGTCGGCGCGCCTCGCTGCCTAAATTAGAAACGGTCTCAATGCCCGTGTAAGCTACCATCGATATAGAAATACCAAATAGCAATTGATGAGTAGTCGGGGCAACTCCCCAGTGGACATTGTGGATGAGCTGCGGTAAATAGATGATAAAAATGACACCGAGCACGGCAATCGACACCTGAGTAACGACATCAATAAAGACAAGGGCGATATTCAGGCGTGAAGAAGTCTGCACCCCACGAATGTTAATGAAAACCAGAAAGACGACTATCAAAATACCGCCCAAGCTATTTATCGGCCAATCTTTGAGAGCCGGAACATAATATCCTAAATAGCTCGCCGCGGTGAAGGCAGAGATGGACATGGTGACAATATAGTCCAGCATGAGCACCCAGCTGGCGACAAAGCTGACTAAGGGATTGAAAGCCCGGAAGGCAAAAGCACCGGAACCACCGGCCTCGGGGAGCATCGTGGCGCCCTCGGCATAAGTCAGAGCGGTGAAAAGGAAAATAATTCCGGATAGAATCAATACGGGCGGCGTAAGTCCCAGGGCGGACATAGCCACCACACCAAGGCGTAATAGATGGAAGAGCCGACATCCCCATAAGCGGTACTGAAAAGGCCGGTTACGCCTAAGACCCGCCTTAAATGGTATCTCTTAATCCTTTGGGGACGGAAGACCTTATCGCCAGGTCTGAGGGGTAAATTATCAGGCATATATTTTTAGTTAAATAGATTATATTACAAACAGTCAACAATTTACAGAGATGATTCCGTAATTTTAGATATTAAACAAAATCAAGTCGGAAACCTTTTGATAAACTTGACAATTGGCAATATAAATTACTAAAATAATGCCAATTGGCACTTATTTAATAGAGCTTAGCTGCCGTGATAATAGGGACAAGGGTCTTCGAAATGGCCGGCGAAAAATACCGCAACCTATCCGCCCTGGCAGTGGCGATGGGCCTATCGGTGAGCCAGGTGTACCGTGTCCGCGAGGGAAAACGCGGCATCAACGAAAAATTTATCGTCGGGGCGAAGAAAGCCTTCCCCGATTACCGGCTCGACGAGCTTTTCTACTTTACTAACAAGAAATAAACTAAATCTCGGTATCCTCGGGCTCGATTTTACGCAGATTCTCAGGATTTTCCATACGGTCGATATAAAGCACGCCGTTAAGATGGTCGGTCTCATGCTCCAACGCCTGGGAAAGCAGCCCTTCCGCCTTGATACGCACCGGCCGGCCAGACGCATTGAGTCCCTTGGCGGTGACTGATTCCGCCCGCATCAACTCCCCGACATAGCCCGGGATGCTCAGGCAACCTTCGCTAACGAGACGCTGGCCTTTGCGGCGTACGATTTCCGGGTTTATCAGAATAATGTCTTTTTCTCCTTCGCCCGGCAGGCAGATGACAGCGACGCGGAGAGAGACCCCTACCTGCGGCGCGGCCAGCCCCACCCGGCCGGCATCGGCATGGAGCGTTGCGCGCATATCGGCGATCAGCTTTTTCACCGACTTATCGATAGATGTTACGCGCTTCGCTTTACGTCTCAATATGGGGTCGGGCAAAGTCCTGATAGGTAATACGGACAAAAATACCTCCTCTTTAATCTGAACCTCACCCCCTTAGTCCCCCTCTCCTGTCAGGAGAGGGGGACGAGATTTTAGAGAGGGGGCTTTGCCCCCTCTCTTTTTTAACTCCCCTCTCCCTTAATAAGGGAAGGGGGTCAGGGGGATAGGTTTAAACCACTATTTTAAGTTTACTGAACAAGGCTGACGGGGTCAATATCCACGGTCCAGCCATGGGGCAAATCAAGGGGCGACAAAAAAGTCGAAAGCTCCGGGCCGCGCAGGACGAGCTGCCAGCGATATCGTCCCCGGAGGCGGTGGATGAAGGCCGGGGCGGGCCCGATAATATCAATGCCCCCGATGCCGCGGGCGGCCATTTCTTCGAGGAGGCGTTTTTTCATTTTCTCCGCCTCACGCTGGCAGGTGACGTCTTTGGTATGGACAAAAAGCAAACGGGCGAGGCGGGTGAAGGGGGGATTATGGAACTGCCGGCGGTAGGCAATCTCCTGTTCGTAAAAAGAAGCGTAGTCGTGGCGGGCGGCCGCCTGGATGGCATAGTGCTCGGGGGAGAAGGTCTGGATAATAACACGTCCACCGTGAGGGCCGCGTCCGGCCCGACCGGCCACCTGACTTAAAAGCTGGAAAGTCCTTTCGCCGGAACGGAAATCGGGGAGATTGAGCGAGGTATCGGCACTAACCACCCCGACCAAGGTAACCGCCGGAATATCCAGTCCTTTAGCGACCATCTGGGTGCCAATGAGGATTTCCGCCTCACGACGGCGGAATTTCTGGAGAATGACCTCGTGGGAAGTCCTGCCGGTGATAATATCGCTGTCCCAGCGGAGTTGGCGGGCGCGGGGAAAATTAAAACGCGTTTCTTGCTCCAGTTTCTGGGTGCCGGCGCCTAAAAACTTAAGCTGGCGGCTGGAACAATTCGGGCAGACCTGCGGGACAGGGGTCTTATAGCCGCACTGGTGGCAGGTAAGGACATCTTCAGGGATGTGCTGCGCCAGGGGCACGTCACAGCGGCGGCAGCGTAGAACGAAACCGCACCGGCGGCACTGGATGAAGGTGGCGGCACCCCGGCGGTTGAGAAAGAGAATCACCTGCTCATCAGCAACGATGGCTTCATTGATGGCATGAGAAAGAGACCGACTGAAAATGCCGAGGTTGCCCGCCTTGAGCTCCTCCCTCATATCGACGATTTCGACCCGGGGGAGGGGCGCCCCGGCGGTGGGGACAACGCGCTCGGGAAGGGTGAGTAGCTTATATTCGCCGTTTTGCGCTTTAAAATAGGACTCGACTTCCGGAGTGGCGCTACCAAGGAGCACCAAAGCACCGGTCAGTCCGGCCAGCCTGATGGCCACCGCGCGGGCATGGTAATAAGGGGAGTTGTCCTGCTTATAGGTCCACTCGTGCTCTTCATCAATGATGATGAGGCCGAGGTCAGGTTGAGGGGCAAAAATTGCGCTACGCGACCCGATGACGACATCGAACTCACCGCGGCGGATGCGGTGCCACTCGTCGTATTGCTCCCCGAGGGAAAGTCGACTATGCAGGACGGCAACGCGGCGGGGAAAACGGGCAGCAAAACGCTCGATGGTCTGGGGCGTTAAGGCTATCTCCGGCACCAGGACTATGCCCTTTTTGCCCCGCCTGACCGCCTCGGCTAATGACTGTAGATAAATTTCAGTCTTGCCACTGCCGGTCACACCATGGAGCAAAAATACGTCGGGAGCAGCCTTATGTAATGCCGATTTAACGGCATCGAAGGCGGCCTGCTGGGCGGGAGTGAGAGTCAGTGGCGTGGAAGGAGAAATATTATCATAGGAAATCGGCTCACGGCGGACATCGACTTCCTGAAAGACAGCCAGCCCTCGCCGCACCAAGGCATCGGCAACAGACTTGCTGCAACCGGTAATTTTTCTTGCTTCCGCCCAGGAAACCGGCACCTTTTTTTCGGTAAGGAAATGAAAAAGGGCAACCTGCTTAGGGGTCAGTTTAGAAGACTGACTTATGTCGCCTATCGATGTTATGTAAAGCTCTTTCTTGGGCTTGATGCGGACGGGACCGAGCTCATAGCTCCGGGCAACTAGCCCCTGCCGTACTAGCGATGATACCAGTGACGAGGCTTTTTTCTTACCGAGGGCTTTTTCCAGCTTTTTCAACGCTACCCTGCCCTCCCCGGGGATTAATTGCAGGACTTTGCGCTGGTCATCATGGAGCGAAGAAACATCAATATCGGGTCGCGCGAGGCTGACGAAAGTGACAGCCCGCCGCTCGAATCCGGGAGGCAGCATTAAAGCCACGGCATCGAACAGGGGCGCTAAATAATAATCGCTTATCCAACGGGTGAGCGACAAATAATGGGCGGATAAAATGGGGTCGGGCGTGATAACGTCGATGATTTCCCGGGTATCTTCCACCGCCGGTACCGAACTCAGTTCAAGAACAACGCCCTGGAGGACTTTCTCACCGAAAGGGACAAGGACGGCCTGGCCTTCGCGGACGTCCATGCCATCGGGAACGGCGTAGCTGAAAGTACGGCGCCGGGCGGCCGGTGAGTTGACACTGACCTCGGCGTATCTCATTGCAGACTCCAGCAGGCATTAATGACTACTGCTTAGGGGCTTCTTTTTCCTGGCTTTCGGCGGGTTTAGCGCTCGCTTCCGGCGCGACCGGCTTTTCCGCAGCAGGTTCAGTTTTAGCGGGCTCAGCGGGCTTTTCTTCCGCTTTAGCAGCTTTAGCTTCAGGGGCGGTGACAGGTACCGCGGCGGTTTCCGGTGGGGCCTCCACCGCTACAGCCTCTTCGACCTCTTCTTCCGGCGGGGCGACCAAAAGCTCTTCGCCGACCTGCTCCCTGACCTTCCTCTCAACGCGCTTTATCTTACGGCGGGCCTCTTTGCTACTGAGCCCGCGCAGATAGAAAAGGCGGGCACGGCGGACCTTGCCCTGCCGGACTATCTCCACCTTATCTACCAGCGGGGAATGGAACGGGAAGGTGCGCTCGACCCCAACGCCGAAGGCCATGTGCCGGACGGTAAAGCCAGCACCATTGCCGCCGCGCTTTATCTTGATGACGACACCCTGGAAGACCTGGATGCGCTCCTTGCCGCCTTCCACGATTTTAACACTTACCCGGACCGTATCCCCAGGGGCGATATCCGGTATTTTGGGGTTCTTTTTGATTTCAACGAGCGATGAAACATCCATGTTAAGACTCCCTACATTTTATCAGCCTGCGACCGGTCGGCCGTCAGGCGTTCGACCAGTTTTTTATCTTCTCGACCGAGATTTGCTTTATCAATGAGGTCGGGGCGGCGCTCCAGCGTGCGGCGGATGACCTGCTCGCGACGCCACTTGGCTATTTCCGCGTGGTTGCCGGAAAGCAATACCTCCGGCACTTTCCACCCGCGGAAATCGGGGGGGCGGGTATATTGCGGGTATTCTAAAAGTCCGCTGGCGTGCGAGTCCTCCAGCGGCGATGCCTCCGAGCCGAGCACCCCCGGGAGCAGCCGCAGCACAGCATCAATGACGACGAGGGCGGGGACTTCACCGCCGGTCAAAACGTAGTCGCCGATGCTGATTTCGTCGGTGGCCAGGTGCTCGCGCACGCGCTCATCGACGCCTTCATAATGACCACAAATAAAGACAAGGTGAGGCTGACGCGAGAGTTCCAGAGCAACTGCTTGCGCTAAAAGCCGTCCCTGTGGGGTAAGTAAAATAACCGGGAAATTTTTCTCGGCTTCAGGAAGGCTTTCCCTGATGGCTTCCACGGCTTCAAAGATAGGTCCGGGACGGAGTATCATGCCAGCGCCGCCGCCGTAAGGATAGTCGTCAGCGGTATGGTGCTTATCATGGGTATAATCGCGGATATTATGCACATTGATGCTCACCAGCCCGTTGTCAATCGCCCGCCGGAAAATGCCGAAATCGAACGGCGCGGTAAACATTTGCGGGAAGAGCGTTAAAACATCGATACGCATCGGCAACTTACCCCGGCATATTTACGGTATGCTCGGTGACCTCTCCTTTAATGATTTGCACGGCATGAGGGAGGGCCGGCAAGACAACCTCGAGACACTCCTGCACCGCTTTGGGACTGCCCGGCAGGTTGATAATGAGGCACCGACCGCGCAGGCCGGCGACAGCCCGGCTCAGCACCGCCGTCGGCGTTTTTTCGAGTGACTTCGACCGCATGGCCTCGGTGATGCCGGGCACCTCCTTATCGATGACGGCGAGGGTCGCCTCGGGCGTCACGTCGCGCTGGCCCAAGCCGGTGCCGCCAGTGGTCAATATAATATCCACTCCTCCCCCGTCCGCCCAGTCAGTCAGGGTCCTGGAAATGATATCAGCTTCATCAGGGACAATATCGTATTTAACAACAGAGCCCGGCAACCGGGCAACTACCTGCCGGATGACTTCGCCGCTTTTGTCCTGGCGCTGCCCCCGCGAGCCTTTATCACTGACTGTTAGTATGCCGATATTAATCATGGTCTTTTTCACAAAACAATTTATATTTTATCACATATGGCGGCAGCGGCGAAAGTACCAGCCTTTTTGTTTACTTTCTCGGCCTTTTCGCCTTCTAAAAATCACATATCTGTAACAATATAAAATTTTTCTGTAAAAAAACTTGACAAACGTGGTTCATTGTGCTATAAAATGGTGAAACGTGGAAAATAGTGGTAAAAGGTGGTAAATTAAAGCTATGTTCTACGGAGAATTCGACTACAAAATCGACGACAAGGGACGGGTACCGGTCCCTCCCCGTTTCAGGAACGCTCTAAAAGACGGCCTTGTCCTCTCCGTGGGGGCGGAAAAATGCATCACCGCTTACACGGTTAACGAATGGAAAAAGCTATCCGCCGCATTGACGGG
>Ga0187774_10000924_pt1 | contig 10227 bp, 11 predicted proteins | sample 0216_BV02_MP05_2_FD_133152 | JGI IMG/M metagenome (GOLD analysis project Ga0187774, IMG submission 133152) | Tropical peat soil microbial communities from peatlands in Department of Meta, Colombia - 0216_BV02_MP05_20_MG | ecosystem: Environmental > Terrestrial > Soil > Wetlands > Peat | place... | reverse complement strand
TGCTGGTATCTCAGAGTTGCTGGGCAAGCGCTAACTGTTGGTCGTCGTAATGTTGATTAAGTTTCCCCCCTTCACGCTTAAATAACCGAATATCCGGTTGAGCCAGAGATGCCAGAAAAGAAGAAGAAAAGCTCCAAGCGCAAGTCTAGGTTGCCACCCACTGGGTTGGGCTTGATGATGAACCTTGACGAGGAGACTGGAGGGCTCAGGTTGAAGCCTGAGGTGGTAATAGTTGGAGCTGTTCTCTTCATGGTTCTGAGCGTGTTGGCTCTCTACCTGTTTCCAGCAGCTTAGACGGGGTCACATTTCTTCTTTTGAGGCGGGCTCAAGTGACAGGGATATCTCTATTGCACTGACGGTTCGCACCCCTCTCTCATCTCCAACCTGATCCTCCACCAATGAGATCTTCTCTATGGTCAAGTCCTTGTAGAATGACCTCTTCAAGGCGTTCGCGGTGTCAACGGCCGTGGGGATACTTTCCCCCCTCGCTCTGATCATGAGTCTCTTTCCCCCCTTGTTGAAATGTGTGACACAAGCGGTGACATAGGCCCAGACCTTCTTCTGCCCGACCTTGACCGTGAAGAGCCTCTCATTGTCTGTCCGGTTCTCTAGCACCTCATCATCACCTTTGCTCGACCTCGGTCTTCTTGGATATCAGCAGCAGCAGATCCCCTGACAGGTTGTCCCTCTTGACATCGACCCACCTGAGCAGCACGGGTTTGTTTCTGTCCAAGTCCTTCACCTTCTCAACATCATCTCTCCAAGCGACAGCTCTGACGAGGCCCGTGTCGTCGGCTATGTTGAACTCCGCTCTTGGTAGTATGGTTCCATCCCTTGCCGTGATTTCCTGCACGTGAACGTTCGAGAATACCATGCCCCCGACCCATATGTTCCTCGTACCGTCTTGAATGTCCTTTACTTGGGTCGGCCCCACAGATGGTTCACTAAGTTTCTCAAGACTCTCCCTCGCAGAGTCCCTCTTCCTGAGCCTTCCGTAGGTCCCTAAACTCAGCTGCACTGATCTGCCTGATCCTCTAACACGAACCCCGGATATCTCTACAACATCTCCAGGCGCCAGTTCTGGCAGAGAGTCAATCGCTTCACCCCAAACGGTAAGGCTGGCCATACCGGTCTCATCATAGAGCGCTATTTCCTTGAACTTCCTTCCTACAAGATCTGTTGAGGAGAAGGTTGCCTCGTCGAACGACTTCGCAATCTTGCACACCAGCTTGGGCACGATGCCCTCTCGGAGTTCAGATATCCTCGTCTCTGCCTCTGGCTCGCCCACTTTTTCCCCGAGTTCGAGCGAGGTGCCTTCGTCTACGGAGAGTTCGACGCCACCTGCGGGGCCTAAGCGCACTCTAGCGCCGACTATATTGATCTGTCTTCCAACGTCTTCCTCGTCTACTGCCATAGAGGATTTTCCCCACAGTGCTGCTTGGATCTCTCCGTCTTGATCTCCTATGGTTATCCTTCTCATTTCACTGGGTCCTCTGAACCCTGAGAACTGTTTGGAGGGCGAGATCCACTTCACCGTTCCGGTCACATTGACGAGCGAAGGTTTCTGCGGAACCTTTGATGGCCCGACAAAGAAGCTCTGTCTACTTGGCAACTGTCCGAAATTCTGCACCTTCGTGACTGAGCCGAAGTTTCCGACATGGACTTCGGTAACACCTAATCTTCCTTCCTTTGAATATCCCCCTTGAACTTGAATCACATCTCCTTCTTTGAGCGAGAGAAGCTTGGGCAACTCCGATTTCTCCCTCCACAGGATCACCATACCCCATCCCGTCTCGTCGCCGACGAACAGTCTTGAGAGGTTGATCTCCTCACCAGTTTGTGTAGATACAGCCCTTTCAGAAATCCCGATCAGTCTCCCTGCTAGAGTTATGTTCCTCATGCCTGCCACCAGCTTTCCTATCTTCAGCGGTTGATCTAGGGAGGTCTGCTCCAGCTTTACCCCAAGCTCCTGAGCCACCATGAAAATGGAATACAACATCCTGTAGCTCTCGCTCGCCTTAACGGACTTCATTTTCTCTTGGAGCATTTCCATCAGTTTCTCGCGGGTCAGGTCTGGTTTGCTGCTCAATATGAGGGCAATGTACTTGTCAGCTAAGCTCTGCTCCATTAAGAACGCTAGGCGAACTCTCGCCAGACTTAAAACCTTTGACTCGTAGAACAAAGAGAAAAAGACAAATATGGACCAGTTGCACGGTGGGCGCGCACAAAGTTGAAGCCGAAAATCGACAGAGATACCTGCATTGGCTGCGGAGTTTGTGTTAGCCTGTGCCCGACGATGTTTGCACTTGACGAAGAAAACAAGTCCAAGCTAATCAGCGAATCTGGCTGTGGCACGGACTGCGACTGTGAAGCAGCAGTGGCCAGTTGCCCCACAGGATCAATTTCTCTGGTCGACTAGCACAGGTTTGTCGTCGGACGCCTACTTTGTCCTTCTCTTGTTCCACATCAGAAGTAAAGCAACGCATAGCGATACAAGTCCCAGTATCAGTATGATCGGGTCGATGAGCTGAAAGAACACGTCTATTGTCATGGGCAGGGACACAAAGGCCAGAGGCTATTTTAACCTAACCTGAGTCCGGCGAGATGAATCGATTCGAGGCCCACTTGGGCAGTTCTACCACTCCGCCCGGCCTGGAGGGGTCAGCTGACTCTTCTACGATGAGACATGCGCTGGAGGACAAAGCTTTAATGTGTCTAGACAATCCTTCGCTGTCCGCATACTATGAAAAAGGAGGAGCGGTCGATAATCTTCCCGATCGGAGAAGCGATGGCGTTCAGCGTCGAGAGCATAAGGAGGAGGTTCACTCGTGCCCTAATAACGATAGTTTCAATCGTGCTGGGCATAGCGTTTCTTTCTGCTCTACTGACCATCTCCAGAATAGTGATAGCGTTGAGCGGACCAGCTGCGGGCGCACAGGCTTTGCCTTCGTACCAACTGTGGATGGCGGTAATCGCGTTGCTCGTCTGTGCTGTGGGGATCGTGAACAGCATGTTGATGAGCGTCACGGAGAGGTACAAGGAGATAGGGACGATAAAGACCTTAGGAGCGGAGGACTTTCATATCCTTGAGCTCTTCCTTATCGAGGGAGGCATAATGGGAGTTATCGGAGGTGTCATCGGAGGTATCATTGGTTGGGGTGTCGCCTTCGCGATATACGCGTTCCAAGCGCAATCGCCCTTGGTCTCCAGTATCGTGACTCAAGCAGCTCTTGGTTCCTTGGACCTGATTGGATACTCAATTCTCCTGAGCGTCATCCTATCGTTGCTGTCCTCCATGGTGCCGGCCTACATGGCTTCGAAGCTGAACCCGGTAGAGGCACTCAGGTACGAGGTGTAGAGAGATGTCATCTGCTCTCAGATACGAGTACACTGTGGAGACAGAAGATCTGGCGAAGAACTACGTGATGGGACCAATAACCGTGAAAGCGCTTGACGGCGTGTCCGTCAAGATCCGAAGGGGAGAGTACCTCTCAATCATGGGGCCCAGCGGTTCCGGAAAGACAACCTTCTTCAACATGATCGGTGGTCTGGATCGCCCCACCAGAGGCAAGGTCTACATAGACGAGGTGGACATAGCCAAGTTGGACGCCTACGAACTCGCTTGGCTAAGGGCTAGAAAAATCGGGTACATATTCCAAACGTTCAACCTGATACCCGTCCTGACTGCCCTTGAGAATGTTTCCCTCCCGATGATATTCGCTGGCGTCGGCAGAGAAGAGAGACTACAGCGTGCTAAGGATCTGCTCGAAAGAGTGGGCTTGGGTGAGCGGCTAGATCACAAACCCGCCGAACTTAGCGGAGGTCAGCAACAGAGAGTCGCGATAGCCAGGGCTCTGGCGAACAATCCCGTGATAGTGCTAGCGGACGAACCGACGGGCAACTTGGACCTTCACACGGGACTTGACATCATAACCCTTCTGAAAAACCTCAACTCAGAAAAGGGTGTAACGATAATCACGGCGACTCACGACCTGAAAATGATCGATGTCAGCGACAGAATATTCTGGATCAGAGATGGGAAGCTGGAGAGAATAGAGACCAGAAAGGAGGTCTCAGTCAGGCCAGTGGAAAGATAATAAGACACAGGACGCAACTCTAGCACCAGAACCTACCGATGGGCGGACGTATCTCGGCGGACCAGGTGCTGTCGAGGATATCATCCCGAAAGGTGTTCGTTTCCCCCGACTACTTCGTCGATCACTTCATCAAGTATCCAAGACCCTATCCTGACCTGCTGAACCACCTCAACAGAATAATGGGTCAAGGAGGAGGCAACGTGCTGGGTACGAGACAGTACATAACGAAGGGTGGAAACGCGGTCAATACGGCGGTGGCGCTCGGCCGTCTCGGCGTCAAGGTAGCTTTGTTCACCAAGACTGATGCCCTCGGGCTCCATCTTTTGAGATTCTTCACCGAGGGACTTCCGATAGACCTGTCCATGGTTGATTCCAACAGCTCGGCCTCCATGACGGTTGCGTTGGAAGTCTCGGACCAGGGAGGAAAGCTCTCAAACATCATGATGAACGACTCGGGCAGCCTTCTGGCGCTCAGTCAGCAGGATATCAGTGAGGATGTGGCGTCTTCAATACGGGACTCCGATGTGGTGTGCACATTCGACTGGTCTCAGACAACAGGAGGAACGGAGATCGCGAAAAAGATCTTCTCGATAGCGAAGGAGAACAGCGCCTCGTTGACATTCATCGATATCAGCGACCCCTCATATCGAATGGGAGAGATACTGTCGCTGATCGAGCAGGTGTTCAAGCCGGGTCTTGCAGACATCTTGAGCCTGAACGAGAACGAACTCGGCAGACTGTCCAGATCCCTCGGCTTGGCTCCGCCCCCGAAGTCCGGAGCCCCTTCGGCGGATTTCCTGAGGAAGTTCTCTGACAAGCTCGGTTGTGTAATCGATTATCACACATCGGATTTCTCCATGTCTGTGGTTCGCGGCGATGTTGTCACAGTCCCCTCATTCCAGATCTCGCCTGCGAGGATGACGGGGGCCGGTGACACCTGGAACGCTGGTGACATAGCTGGTCATCTGGCTCACTTGACCCCGACCGACAGGCTCTTGCTCGCCAACGCCGTTGCTGGGTCATACATCTCGAACTCTCGGCCTATCTGCCCCACCATGGCCGAGGTCGTGAGTTTCTCAGAAGTCACACCTACGAAAGAATATTACCCATGATTCCGCCTCGAGGCTGGAAAATGAGCGGGGAGAACTGGCTCGCTGATCTGTCGAAGCTTGATCACAGCGACATGTACAGGAAGATCCTAGAGTTTCCATCAATGATCAAACGTGCAATTGAACTTTCGGCAGAGATGAAGGTGCCCAACGTGAAGGGGTTAGAGGATGTGGTCTTCTGCGGGATGGGTGGTTCCGGTATGGGACCCGAGCTGGTCAGATCCTGGCTCATGGATGAGGCCACGGTTCCGATCGATGTCATCAGAGACTATCGACTGCCGGGATACGTATCGCCTAATACACTGGTGTGTGTAGTCTCATACTCCGGCGATACCGAGGAGTCGGTCAGTTGCTTGAAGGAAGCTATCAATCGGGGGGCCAAATTGGTCTCGATAAGCTCCGATGGCGAGATGGAGCATCTGTCTTCTGAGTCCGGTGTGCCGCACTTGAAAGTCCCCGCGGGTTTCACGCCAAGGTCTGCCCTCCCCTATCTCTTCGTGCCTCTTGTCAAACTCCTGCAAGCGAATGGGATCGTATCTCCGGAGAGAATGATTGAGCTTCAGAAGAGTGTCGCATCCGTGGAGGCCGCCCTCGAAAGTGTGAAGGTTGAAGTGCCCGCTGACAAGAACGAATCAAAGTCGTTGGCTGCCAAGCTTTTCGGTAAATTCCCGTTAGTCTACGGACATGGTATTCTGAGTGGGGTTGCTCTCAGGTTCAGACAGCAGCTCAACGAGAACGCGAAGATGATGGCGTCAACCAACGCGTTTCCAGAATTCGACCACAACGAACTTGAGGCCAAGCGATTCATAGCCGAGGGGAAGTCGGTGGCTGTTCTCCTCCGATCGCGCTTTGAGTCAGATGTGCTGAGGTCGAAGATAGACGCCTCAAGGCAGATATTGGAATCGAATGGGCAGGCCGTCTTGGAACTGCGGGTTGCCGCTCAGACAGCAATAGCGGAGGCCCTCTCCTTCATAGCGAAGCTGGACATGACGAGTCTCTATCTGGCATTGTTGAACGGTGTTGATCCGAGTTCCACGCCCAGAATAAACGCGCTCAAAGAGATGCTCGGCGCAAGATACTAGTTCAGCGGTCACGCCTCGTGAGCGACGGGCTGAACGTTTTTATTTCCGCCGAAATATGAACCTCTGAGCTCCGGTAGCTCAGAGCGAGAATCCGCGAGCAACCTGGTAGAGCAATGCCTTGGTATCCGAGACGAAGAGGCAGAGGTCACGGGATCGAAGCCCGTCCGGGGCTCTCATGCAACCACGCTGACAGTTTCGAAAGAGAATGATGGTCGGAGCAAAGAAAAATAAGGTCAAGGGGCGTTCAGTTCACCTGCAGTGGTAACCAACCTTCCTCCGGATGCAGTGGCTCAGTACAAGAGAGTAGTTGCGTCGAAGACGAAACCAGAGAAATTGAAGAACCTTAGGTTGTTTCTTTCGATGATCCCGAGCCACAAGGGAACGGAGAAGCTCAGGGTCAACGTGAAGCGACAGATCACCAGACTGGAGGAAGGTATGGAAAGAGATCGAGTGAGGAGAAGACAAGCCAGACGCCAGAGGGCCCTCTCCATATCCAAGGGGAAGGATGAACTCCTAATGCTGCTACCCTACGGCAACATTGAACTTAGACACACGGTTCTTTCGAGGATTACAGGGTCAAGTTCAGTCAGTTTCTACTCAGATGCTGTCCGGCCACACTCAATCAAGCTAGGTGGCGTGAACACAATACTCCTGCCAATGAGCCTCTCGCTCGTCTCGAGCTCGGACTACTTGGACTTGGTAAGGCAGGCAGACGTTGCGCTATTCGCCGTTTCTTCCGAAGAGGAACTGCATGAGTGCGGTGTCGTGGCAAACGCGCTGAGGCGTTTCGATGTCTACTTCGTATCCCCAGGCTCGGAGACAAAGATGGCACTATCCCCAACCAAAAGCCTGGAGGTGAAAGGTCAGTCGGATTTCGTGGATCACAAAGGCGCGCTTGATCACATAAGACACGCTGAAGTAGGAGGGGTGACCGTCGAGATATCCAAGTTCTCCACCGAGTATTCTTTGGACGCTTCGTTGAATGCGAACGCGCTCGTTATCAAGTCCTGGGTGCTGGTTCCGGACGAACTTCGCGCCCGGCTCGGAGAGGTATTTCTCTTGGACGGTTCCATACCCGCTTTGGCGAAAACTATGTCTGAGATCGGGGACGATCCGCGTGCACTGTTGTACGACATTCTGAAGGTGACAGGGAAGATGAGGGTCTGGACGAAAGAACCAAGAGAGAAGGAGGTGCCGGGGGATCCGGTCCTGTTACGGGAAGGAGATACTGTGCTGGATCTTGCTAAGTCAATTCACGGCGAGCTGGCATCGGAGCTGAAGTATGCTGTGGTGTATCGGCCCTCTGAGCACGCAGCATCTGTCAGGGTAGGAAGCGGGTTCAGGCTACGAGACGGAGATATCGTCGAGATCCACTAGAAGAATATGTCGCATCACCACTTATGAACCGTTCTGTGCGACGGCTTGTGGATGCTTGACGAACGTATCATCAACAAAACAGACCTAAACCATTAATAGCCCACGCTCTCCACTGGCGAGACAGACGTGATCTTTGCCCCAAGGAGCTAGGGGAGCACACAAAACCGGGTTGATGCGTGAGGTAGAGCTACTCGAAGAAATGCGTGGCCAAGTCGACTTGACTCTGTCGGACCTCTCCAAGGCCGACAAGGTAGCTCCAGAGGACCAGATACGACTCAAGAGTCAAGGAGCGAAACTCCTCAGCGCAGTTGAGAAGGCGCTCCTGAAGAGGCAGATAGCCCTGCTGCTGGAAGATCTAGAAAACAGGAGGCCCGTGTTGCGGTCTTTCAGCCAGAAGTACGAGACAGTAGTTGCATTGCGGGCACCTCAGGTCTCTGGCATGACGATCGGCACAGTTCCGCAGACGACTTCAGGTGTAACGCAACCGGCCTCCAACATGTCCAGTGAGGAGTTCTTGTCGGAACTCAGGCGCGTCAGGGAACAGATATTCCGCGCTTTGGGCGAACTGAACGAGTCTGGTGAGACCAAGTGATCTCAGGCAAGGCTCTTCTGAAGAGAAAGACCGCGGTTCTGAAGGCACTCTCCTTAGTGGAGGGAGAGGAACGCTTGGGTGTGGGCTCAGGTTCCACAATGGGTATGCTCCTGCAGGAGCTCTCAAATGCAACTCGTGCAAAGGGACTGGAAATCAAGATAGTCCCTTCATCGTCTCAAGTGGAGCTGGAGTGTTCAAGACTTGGGCTGAAAATGTCTTCTCTATACGAGAACCCGAGGCTCGAGGTCGTGGTCGACAGTGCGGATGAAGCCGATGCGGAGGGCAACCTCCTCAAAGGAGGAGGAGCTGCATTGACAAGGGAAAAGGTTCTCTACTCAGCCGCTAACAAAGTCGTGATAGTCCTAGAGGAGGAGAAAAGGGTGGGGAGGTTGGGAGAGAAGCATGCCATACCAGTGGAAGTTCTCCCCTTCTCGATGCCATATGTTGCGGAAGAGATTGGGCGGAGTCTGTCGGTGGAGCCAAGAGTCAGGACACTCGCTGGAAAAGCAGGACCGCTCGTCACCGATAACGGCAACTACGTTCTTGATGTTCCTCTCGGCGGGACAGAAGGACTGTCTGCCGTCGATACCAAATTGAGAACCATTCCAGGTGTTATTGAAACCGGTATCTTCTTCGCGAAGGACGGATTCTTGGTGGTGGGAACAGATCAAGGAGTGACCGTGATGGAGACAAAAGCCATTCTGGATAGGAAGGAAGGTGGAAGGATTGACGGCTGATGAGCAACACAGGAAGGAGATGGCGCTCAAGGAGGCCTCGGTGAGTCTAGACATAATCCTCAGGCGCCTCCAGAATCAGCGATACAGGGTCACTGCTAGGGCGGAGTCACTGTTCAAAGATCTCGTAGAGTTCCAAGCGAAGGGGAACATGAGGAAAGCCTCGAACTACGCCGACGCGGTGGCGCAGTACAGGGCTCTTGCGCAGAAGCTCTACTATGGGGAGATATTGCTGGAGAAGGCTAAGCTGAGGCTTGAGACGATCACCCTCTTGGGGCCTGTCACCGAGGATCTGAGGATTGCGGGTGAACTCATGTCAGAAGTGAAGACCGTTTTCGCCGGAGTGGGTGACGTGAACCTTTCTGAGATGGACAGGATAAGGGATCAGGTCTCCGAAATGATAGAGACCACCCAACTGCAGCAGACCGAGCAGGTCCCACAGCTATCCGAGACAAGAAGTCAAGAGGTCAGCCAGATACTGACTGAGGCTTCGACACTAGCGGCTGAGCGCATAGCGAAGGAGTTCCCACAGATTCCGTTGAAGGAGGAGGCGAAGGTCGCTCCGGTAGAGGTGGAAAAGGAAGCACCTCAAGACACTGCACAACTTGAGGACCGCGTCTTCAAGTACTTGAATGAAAGGGGAGGAAAGTACTCCCCAGAAGCGGCGGCTCGGGATCTAGGAGTAAGTAAGGAAGAGATCTCAAGAGCTCTTAAAGGGCTGAGTGACAAGGGCAAGATCGTGCTAGAGGACTTCGAGCACGAAGACAGTTCGACCTAGATGCTTCCGTGCTCCTCATACCAACGCTGGTATCGTTGCACCAGATCCTGATCGATAGAAGGTCTTCTCCTGGACATCGCCCAGCGGAAGTCATCCATTGTCGCTTCCCTGATCTCGCCTGTTCCTCCTCTTTGCTCGAACAACTCATCGCGAAGCCTATCGTGCACGTCTGTCACCATCTTCGCTATGTCATCTCCTGAGTATCCTTCGGTGAGGCTTGCGATTTCCTGAAAGTCCACGTCGGCCGATAATGGTAACTCTTTGGAGTACAACTTCAGGATGAGCAATCTGGACTCTAGATCCGGTGGCCCAATGAATATCCTCTTGTCAAACCTTCTTATGAAAGGTGTGTCGAGCGTCCACGGTTTGTTAGTCGCTCCGACTACGTACAGGAACAAGCTCTGGTTCTCCTTCTCGGTCAGCCCGCCCATCTCTGTCAGTAGCTGGTTCTTCACCCG
>Ga0187774_10000923_pt1 | contig 10227 bp, 8 predicted proteins | sample 0216_BV02_MP05_2_FD_133152 | JGI IMG/M metagenome (GOLD analysis project Ga0187774, IMG submission 133152) | Tropical peat soil microbial communities from peatlands in Department of Meta, Colombia - 0216_BV02_MP05_20_MG | ecosystem: Environmental > Terrestrial > Soil > Wetlands > Peat | place... | reverse complement strand
GTGACCGGTTCGACCGCGGCCGTGATCGGTGTGAAATCGCCGATCGGATCGTAGGGCAGGCTCTTCGAGAGAAAGAGGCTCGTGACGTGAGTGCTCGGCGAGGTGAAGAGGATCGTGGAGCCGTCGGGCGCGGCGCGCGCCACCAGTTCGGCCCCGATCACCCCGTTCGCCCCGCCGCGGTTCTCGACGATCACCGGTTGGTGCAGCGACTCGCTCATCTTCGGCGACATGAGCCGGGCGAGGATGTCTGTGCCGTTGCCGGGCGGGAAGGGCACCACGATCCTGAGCGGCCGCGCCGGCAACTGCGCCGAGACATCCGCTGACAGTGAGCTTGCGAGCGCGGCGAACAGCGCGCCGATGAGCCCTGGCCGGAGCGTCTTACGCATATGGACTTCCCTTCCCCTCTGTCCGAACGCAGTCTTCACCCCACGCTCAGATCAAACAGCGTGGTTTCCTCCAGGTTCTCTCCGAACCAGGCCTTCAGCCTCGCATCGCGCTTGCCGAGGTAGGTGATCCTCCCCTTATCCTGCGTCATGGGCAGGTCGTGCCCGGGCACGAGGATACTGCCTTCGCGCCTGCGCCACAGATCCCAGATCATTTCGATCGAGGTCTTGCTCGCCTGCGCGTCGTAGGTCGCCTCGCCCTTTCGCGAGAGCATCTCGGCGCGGTTCTTCGCCGCGTCGCCGGTGAAGATGATGTCGCGGGTCTTTCCCTCGCACACGTAGACGAGATGGCCCGGCGTGTGGCCGGGGGCGAGGCGGGCGGTGACGCCGGGCATGACTTCCTTGCCGTTCTCGGCGACGTGCAGCGTGGGCCATTCGTCCAGCTCCCGCATGTAGAGCTCGGGAACCGGACCCGTGCCCCAGGCCTCGCCCATCGACCACGCGAGCTCCTTCGCGCCGATGACGATGTGCGCAGCCCGGAACATGATCCAGTTGAGCGAATGGTCGTAGTGCGAGTGGGTGAGGAGCACATCGGTCACGTCGGTCGGCTCGAGGTCGCGCCTCGCGAGCTGCTCGATCAGGCCCTTGCGCATGGCGAAGCTGCCCACATCGACGAGCGCGACGCGCTCGTGGCCGCGCAGCATGGCGATCGTGCTCCAGCCGAGGCCTCCGTGGCACACCATCCGTCCGGGAAAGCCCTGGAGAAGGATGTCGAGCTCGTAGTCGTCGACTCTCATCGTGCGCCGCGGTCAGGCGCCGAGCGGGTGCACGGAAACCGGGAGCTTCGCGATTCCCGCGCGCGCGGCTTCCCGCTGCAGCGCCTCGATCTCGCTCGCGCCGTAGGGAATGCCGCCCGCGCTGCGCTTCGCCTCCTCGCGTGCCTCGGTTTCCCCGGGAAGCAGGATCTCCTCGAAGCCCTCGGCCCTCGGGCAGGCTCGGACGCGCTTGACCAGCGTGTCCATCCGCGCGCGGTATTCCTTCTTCGAGACGAACAGGTCGGGCCTCATGGCGAGAAAGAAGTGTCCCACGTTCTGGGGGCGGTCGAACACCTTGTACTGGTCCGCGACGTCTCCCGCGTACGCGGCGCCGGACAGCACGCCGCCGAAGATGTCCATCAGCATCGAAAGGCCCGAGCCCTTCGGCCCGCCGATCGGCAGCACGACCCCTTTCAGCGCCTCGGTCGGGTCGGTGGTCGGGCGCCCTCGCGCGTCGAGCGCGTAGCCGAGGGGAATGGCTTCGCCGCGCTTCTCGGCGAGCCGGATCTTTCCGCGCGCCGCCACCGCCGGAGACATGTCGAGAACGAAGGGCGCGAGCGTCCCTCCGGGCGCGCCGAAGGCGAGCGGGCTCGTGCCGAGCAGCGGCTCGCGCCCGCCCCAGGGCGGCATGGCGCGCGAAGCGTTGGTGAAGACCATCGAGACGAATCCCGCGTCCAGCGCCTGAAGGACGTAGGCGGCCGCCATGCCGAAATGCGTGCTGCGCCGGACTGCGACGGCGCCAAGGCCGGACTTGCGCGCCATCGATATCGCTTCGGCCATGGCTCGCGTGGCGATCACCGGACCGAGGCCGTTCTGCCCGTCGAGCATCGCCGCGACCGGCGTCACGGGCGCGGGAGCGAGCTTCGGCTTGGGGTTCACGAGACCACCGCGCATCCTCTCGAGATATCCCGGGAGCCTCACCAGCCCGTGCGTATCCACGCCGCGCAGGTCGGCGAGTACGAGGCAGGCCGCGGCGGTCGCTGCGTCCTTCTTCGGCATCCCGTGCGCGGCGAACAGGGCCCGGGCGAAGGCGTCGGCCTCCTGGTGCTCGACCCAGACGCAGTCGCTCATGGGAGCGCCATGCCATGGACCTGTCTCGCGCGCACCGTGGACTCGGCGAGGAGAAACGCGAGATCGGTGCCGGTCGAGACGTAGCGCGCGCCCATCTTCACGAACTCGGCGGCGAGCTCGGGCCGGGTGGCGAGGCCGCCCACGCCGACGTGCTTGCCGTGCTTCCTGCAGGCGGCGATGGTGCGCTCGTAGGCCTCGCGCACGCCCTTGTGCTCGTACTGGCCCGGAAGTCCCATTTCGGCGAGCAGGTCGTTCGTGCCGATCAGCACCATGTCGACGCCTTCGACGGCGGCAATCTCCTCGGCGTACTCCACGGCGTTCGCTGTCTCGAACTGGACGACGACCATGGTTGCCTCGTTCATCGCGGCATTCGCTTCGGCCGCCGGGAACGGGCGGTATTGGAAGTGGGGCAGCGGCCCCGCGGCGGAGCGCTCGCCCAGGGGCGGGAATTTTGCCGCCGCGACGACTTCGCGCGCTTCGGCCGCCGAGCGCACGTGCGGGGCAATCACGCCGAGCGCTCCCCCGTCGAGCGCCCTCGAGACGTGCTCCGCGTGCGTGCTCGGAACGCGAACGAAGGGTGCGATGCCGATATCGAGCGCCGCGATGCAGATCTGGCTGGTCGTCTCGTAAGAGAGACTCGAGTGCTCGACGTCGACGTAGAGGGTGTCGAAGCCGGCGGTCTTGGCGAGGCGGGCGATCTCGATCGAGCGCACCAAGCGCACGGTCATCGAGGCGACGACCTCGCCGCGGGCGAGCTTCTCCTTCACGTTGTTGCGCACGATGTCGCGCGGGGCGACGGACATGAATTCCTCCTCGGCGGCTTCTGCACCGGGCACGCGTGCCCGCGGCTGCCCTGACCTGGAACAAGGGTGACCGCCTTTGCTCTGTCGAGAGTATAGCCGAGCGCAGGCGGGCCGCTGCGAATTGCGGTCCTGCAGGAGCGCTATACTCTTCGCCTTGCCGATACTCGATCCCGGGACAAGCGATCATGGCCGTGCATTCGTTGAAGAAGGGCAAGACCGTCCGCCAGCAGGTGAGCAGGGAGGAGTGGGAAAGGCGCGTGGATCTCGCCGCCGCGTACCGCCTCGTGGACCTCTATGGTATGACCGAGATGAGCGCCAACCACATCAGCACGCGCGTGCCGGGCGAGGACGGCGCCTTTCTCATCAATCCTTACGGGCTCCTGTACGACCAGATGTACGCCTCGTGCTTCATCAAGCTCGATCTCGACGGCAACGTGCTCTTCAATCCCACCGAGTTCGGATTCAACAAGGCGGGCTACGTCATTCACAGCGCCATCCACCGCGCGCGGCACGACGTCGACTGCGTGATTCACACGCACACGCGCGCCGGCGCCGCGGTGTCGGCGATGAAGTGCGGCCTGCTGCCGCTCGCGCAGACCTCGATGCGCTTCGCCAGAATCGCCTACCACGACTACGAGGGCGTGGCGATCAACCTCGAGGAGCAGGGGCGTCTGGTGCGAGACTTGGGCGATCACGCCGGCATGATCCTCAGGAACCACGGCCTGCTCACGGTCGGCGCGAGCATTCCCGAGACATTCAACAGCATGTTCCGCCTGGAGCGCGCCTGCCAGGTGCAGGTGGCGGCGCTCTCCTGCAACACCGAGCTCGTGTTCCCGCCGCAGGATGTCATCGACGAATCGTACCGCCTCTATCTGCCGCAGACGCGCCGGCCCTTCGGCGTGCTCGAATGGCCGGCGCTTCTCCGCAAGCTCGACAAGATCGACACCTCCTATCGCGAGTAGCCTCCCCAGGCCCAGGCGGGAAGGACCGGGAGGGACGGCGTTGAGCGTGCGCAAGATCCTGCCCGCCTGTGCTGCAGTGCTGCTCTTCGCATCCGTGCAAGCGCGGGCGCAGTATGTCGATCCTTCGCTTCCATGGAGGACGTTCGACACCGAGCATTTCTCGGTGCATTTCGCCGAGCAATACCGCGCGCAGGCCCGGACGGTGGCGGAGGTCGCCGAGTCGGTGTATCCGCGCGTCACCGGATGGCTGAAATGGAAGCCCGAGTCGCGCACGCATGTCGTGGTGCTCGACTCGTTCGATATTTCAAACGGCTATTCCTCGCCGCTGCCCTTCAATTTCATCGGCATCATTCTATCGCCGCCCGACTCGGGCGAGCTGCTGCAGAACCGCGAGTGGCTGGATCTCGTTTTCACGCACGAGTTCACGCACACGGTTCACATGGACAAGGCGAGCCGCGCGCCGCTCGTCATGCGCCGCATATTCGGCCGGGCGCCGCCCTGGTCGCTCCTGCTTTTTCCGAACACGCTGCCCAACGCCTGGTCCGCGAACTGGGTCAAGGAAGGTCTCGCCGTCTACGCGGAAACGGATTCGAGCAGGAGGTGGGGCCGCCTCGGTCAGAGCCATTTCGAGGGCATGATGCGGGCGGAGGTGGCGCGGGGCCTGGTTCCGCTGAGGGAGATTCATGCCGACGGTCGCGGCTTCCCGCTCAACCGGGACTACCTCTACGGCAGCTATTTCTTCCTTTTCCTCGCGGAGCGCTACGGAGCGCAGGCCATCGTGCGCTACGTGGAGAACTACAGCGACAACTTCATCCCGTACCGCATGGACACGAACACCGTCCCGATCGCGCGGAAGACGCAGGACAAGCTGTGGCTGGACTACGAGGCGTGGCTGCGCGCGCGCTTCGCCGCGAATCCCGCGCAAGGCGGGGAACCCGACGAGGGCGGGCGCATCATCGCCCGCGACTGGACGATCACGAGCCCCTTGCGCACGTCGCGGGGAGATCGCTGGTACATACGGGGCGACGGCTACACGCGCCCCAGGCTCGTGCGCCAGAAGCCGGGCGGCGACGCCGAGGCCGTGCGCGAAGTCGTAACCGGCACGCGGCTTGCGGCTTTTTCCGACGGGGAGGTGCTGCTCTCGAAGCCCGAGATCTGCGACAACTACAACTACTACTACGATCTGTATCGTCTCAGTCCCGGCGGAGGCCTCGAGCGGCTGACGCGGTGCGGCCGGTTCCGCTTTGCCGCGCCCCTCGATGACGGGCGCATCGCCGCCATCCGGGTCGTGAACGGCGAGGGCGAAGTCGTCCTCCTCGACTCGCGCGGCGGTTTCGAGCGCTCGCTCTACCGCGCCGCGCCGGGCGAGGAACTGAGCGGGCTCGCCGCCAGGGGCGATACCGCGGCTGTAACGAGCCTGCGCGATGGGCGCTGGTCGCTCGTCGAGATCTCCGGGGGCAAGGCCTCGGTTCTCGTTTCCGATGCAGCGGTCAAGCACTCCCCGCGCTTCGGCGAATCCGCCGATGAGATCTACTTCGTCGCGGACTACGGCAACGTGAGCAACGTCTGGTCATGGCGGCGCGGCGACCGGAGACTCGCGCGCTGGACGGGGGCGCGGAACGGCATCCTCGAGATCAGCGCGCCGGCCGGCGGGGAGATGCTCGTGACGACGATCGAGGCCGACGGCGGCGTGCTGCGGGCGCATGGTCTTCCCGCCTCGCCGCTCGAAGTCCGCGAGGCGCAGTCCGCCGGGGCGCCGCCGGCGGCGCCTGCGCCCGGGGCGGCGCCGGGCGCCGAGCGGGCCTATTCGGCGTGGTCTTCGCTTCTGCCGCGCTCGTGGTATCCGGTAGCCTATTTGGACCAGGGGGCACTGGCCCTCGGCGTGCAGACCTTCGGGCAGGACGCGCTGGGACTGCACCAGTACACGATCGCGCCCTTGTGGGAATTCACCCAGCACACGGGACTGGGGAGCGCGGCGTACGTCTACAACGACCGGCACGGCCTCCTCGTCAACCGCTCGATGACAGTCAAAACAAGCGATACGAGCAACCAGGAGCTCACCGGGGGCGTCGAGGCTTACGCCATCAACGAGACCGCGCAGTGGGTCTCGCTCTTGCGCCGTCTGTCCCTCGACTGGCGCTACTACGGCGGGCTCGGCGCCGCGTTCGATCGCGAAATCGACCACGACCGCGCCGCGGGGACGAGCGCGAAGGCGCACGACGAGCGGGTCCTCGGGCTCGTCGCCGGAGTGGACACCACCCGCCAGCAGTTCCTTTCCGAGGGCCCGAGCCAGGGGCAGGAGCTGAGGCTCTTCGCCGAGACCTCGAACCATCTGCCCGGATTCTTCTCGGGCAACTTCTACCGGGGCGACTGGCGCGCGTATCTCGCGGCCGGCAAGACGGTGTTGTCGCTGCGCTGGAACCAGACGTATTCGCAGCCCGGCGCCGAGCCGGTCCAGCTGGGCGGGACGGGGGCGAGCTTTTCGGAGACGAGCTTCGCGCTCCCCGTGCTCAACCAGCGCGAGTTTCCCCTGCGCGGCTACCGGAGCGGCGAGGCGGTGCTCACCGGCCATCGATCGAGCCTCGTCACGCTCGAGTGGCGGATCCCGATCTCCGACGTCGACCGCCACTTCATGGTGCCGCCGGTGGGAACGAACCGAGTCTCGATCGCCGTCTTCACCGAGGGCGGCAAGGCCTGGGACAGCGCTCCGCGCCAGTGGTACAGGAGCGCAGGCGCCGAGCTGCTCTGGGAAGTGCGGTTCGGCTACGTGTTTGGCGCTCAGCTGCGCATGGGCGTGGCGAAGGGTTTCGAAGCACCGGGCGAGACCCAGGCCTACCTGCGTTTCGGCCGCTCGTTCTAGGGAAATCTGAAAAAGTGTGCGTTGTGTCGCGAGGCAGCGAGGCTGGACGAGCGGGGGAAAGGGGTTCAGGGACTTGTGATGGTCGTGTCTCGGAGCTTTGCCTGCCGTTTGAGGTACTCAGAGCTTCGCTAGTCTTGCGCCTTGAACCCGAGCCGGGCGCACCCTAACTGGTGTAACTTGTCCTGCGTTTCCGGTGCGAAGGAGCCCTCATGTTCACGCAAAGCCTGGCCGCCCTCGTCGGCCGTATCTTCCTTGCCGCGATATTCCTCTGGTCCGGCGCCGACAAGGTCATGGACTACGCAGGCACGCTCGCATACATGAAGCGTGCCGGGTTGCCTTACCCGGAAGTGCTGCTCTTCGCCTCGGCGATCGTCGAGATGGGCTGCGGGGCGGCGCTCGTGATCGGATGGAAGACGCGTGCTGCGGCGGCGATACTGGTTCTCTGGCTGATCGCGGCCACGGCAGTGTTTCACAATCCCGCGGCCGGGCTCAATGCGATGGTTCACTTCATGAAGAACCTCGCCATCATGGGCGGGATGCTGATGCTCTTCGCCTTCGGGCCGGGCGCCTGGAGCGCGAAGCGCTGAGCCGCGTGGCCGTCTATTCGGGATCGATCCTCAGCTCGCGCACGATGGCGCTCCAACGTTCGCGCTCTTCCCCGAAGAACGCGTCAACTTGATCCGGCCCGCGCGAGCCCTCGCTGTAGATCCCGAGCGCGTGCAGTCTTTGCGAAACGTCGGAGTCGGAGAGCAGGCGGTTGATCTCTAGGTTCATGCGCCGGATCGGCTCCTGCGGGGTTCGGCTCGGCGCGACCACGGCGAGCCAGCCGCTCGCTTCGAGTCCTGGAAGGGTCTCTGCGAACGTCGGCAGGCCGGAGAGTTCCGGCAGGCGCTTCGAGGAGCTGACGGCGAGCGCGCGCAGCTCGCCGCGCTGGACGGCGCTCGCGATCTGCGGGATCTCCTGCACGGTGACATGAGTGCGGCCGGCGATCGTGTCGGCCACGCCCTGCGCGCCCTTGTAGGGGACCTGCTGCAGGCTGATGCCCGCGCGGATCCTGAACATCTCCACGAGGATTCCCGGAAGAGTCCGCGGCCCGGAGCTGGCAAGAGCGAGCTTTCCGGGCTCGGCCTTCCCGAGCTTGATCAGGTCGGCGAGCGTTTTCACGTTGAGGTCCGGGTTCGCCACGAGCGCAAGCGGGACCATGCCCACCAGCGCGACGCCCGCAAAATCGTCTTCCGCGCTGTAGGGGACGATCTTCATGATGTACTGGTCGATCGCGAGCAGCGGCGCCGGCGCGAAGAGGTAGGTGTAGCCGTCGGGCGCGGCGCGCGCCGCAGCCTGTGCGCCGAGGCTGCCGTCACCGCGGTTCTCGACCAGCACCGGCTGGCCGAGCATCTGCGCGAGGCGCTCGCAGACCACGCGCGCCCCGATGTCGGTTGCTCCGCCCGCCGCCTGCGGGACGATCATCTTCACCGGGCGCGCGGGCCAGCCCTGGGCGGCGGCCGGTGCGGCCGCTGTGCAGGCGAGCAGGACGAGGAGGGCTGCGATGCGCCGTCGAGACGGTGTCCGAAAGATCATGGGATTTCCGTTGCGTGCGATTTGCCATGCTAGCATCCAGGGGTGCGATCCGAGAATTCTCCGGGCGTTCTCCGCGAGTACCCAGAGTGACTACAATGGCCGCTCGCCTGCAACGGAGGCAGACATGCCACGACACGTGAACTGGGTTCCCCACGGCGTCATCCCCGCGGTGCTCCTGCCGTTCAAGGAGGATCTTTCCATCGACGAGCCTTCCTTCCGTGCGCATCTTCGCGACGTCGCGGCGGTCGAGGGGCTCTCCGCGATCACGATCAACGCCCATTCGACCGAGGTCGCCTCCTGCTCGCTCGAAGAGCAGAAGCGCGTGCTCGCGATCGCGAAAGAGGAGATCGGTGCGCGGCTCCCGATCGTGCACGGTGTCTACGCCGAAGGGAGCCTCGAGGCCGCGCGAATCGCGAAGATGGCTGCCGAGGGCGGCTCCTCGGCGCTCCTCGTCTTCCCGCCGGGACCCTTCACCATGGGCCAGCGGCCCGAGATGGCGGTCGAGCATTTCCGTCGCGTCGCCGAAGCGACCGATCTCCCGATCATCGCTTTTCAGTATCCACTCGCCGGAGGTCAGGGCTACCCCCTCAGGACCCTCCTCAGGATCATCGAGGATGTGCCTTCCGTGCGCGCCATCAAGGACTGGTGCGCGAGCCCCCAGCTGCACGAGCGCCAGATCCGCTCGCTGCAATCGCTCGATCCTCCGGTGAACGTGCTCACCACGCACAGTGCCTGGCTGCTCGGATCGCTGGTGCTCGGCGCAAACGGATTGCTCTCGGGGAGCGGCTCGGTCATCGCCGAACTCCAGTCGAAGCTCTTCCGCGCGGTGCGCGCGAACGATCTCGCCCAAGCGAAGGAAATCAACGACCGGATCTGGCCAACGGCGGAAGTCTTCTACTCCGAGCCCTGGGTGGACATGCACAATCGCATGAAGGAAGCGCTGGTGCTGCTCGGAAAGCTCCCCCGCGCGGTGGTGCGCCCGCCGCTCGTGAAGCTGCCGCAGGCCGAGATCGACCGGATCCGCAAGGCGCTCGTGGCCGCGGGCCTGCTCGATCAGGCCGGCCGCGCGCGCAAGGCCGCGTAGAAATCAATTACACACAACGAAGGAGGAGTCCCATGTCGCACCGGAATGTATCCTGGCTGAAGATCGTACTGCTTGCGGCAGCGCTGTCGTTGGCCGCGACCGCGGCGCAGGCCGCTACCAAGATCCACTGGTATGGGCAGGCGGCGTTCAGGATCGAGACGCCCTCGGGCGGCGTGATCCTCATCGATCCCTGGCTCAAGGTTCCGACCAACCCCGACAAGGAATCGATCGCCAAGCTCGGCCGCGTGGACTACATCATGATCACCCACGGCCATTGGGACCACGTCGGTGACGCGCTCGAGATCGCGAAGAAGACCGGCGCCGAGCTCGTCGCGCCCTACGGGCTGCAATTCAACCTGAAGTCGGTGCTCGGCTACCCGGAGAAGCAGGCGACGCTCGCCACCGGCGGCAACGTCGGCGGCACGATCAATCTGCCGAAGGTCGGAGCCAAGGTGACCTTCACCACCGCCGTGCACGGCTCGGAGCTGACGCCGCCGATGGTGCAGCCCTCGGGTCCCGGCCAGCCCTCCGCGATCGCGAGCGGCAATCCGGTCGGCTACGTGCTGCAGATCAACGACGGGCCGGTCATCTATCACACCGGCGACACCGATGTGTTCACCGACATGAAGCTCATCGCCGAGTTCTTCAAGGTGGACGTGATGCTCGCGTGC
>Ga0187774_10000922_pt1 | contig 10228 bp, 10 predicted proteins | sample 0216_BV02_MP05_2_FD_133152 | JGI IMG/M metagenome (GOLD analysis project Ga0187774, IMG submission 133152) | Tropical peat soil microbial communities from peatlands in Department of Meta, Colombia - 0216_BV02_MP05_20_MG | ecosystem: Environmental > Terrestrial > Soil > Wetlands > Peat | place... | reverse complement strand
GGGGAACGAACGAAGGCGGCGTGGCGATCAAGCCCCGATTCTATAATGCCCTCGCTGCGGCGGCCCCATCGGCCGGTCGGGAGTCGGCGCGCACGTGGCAGGCCTCCGCCGGGAGGTAGAGGTCCGTCCACGACATGTCCGCGCCGTTCGCGAAGTCCCGGACGACGAGGGCCGCGATCGTCCCGCGCGTCATCGCCGTGCCCCAGTCGCCCGCGGCGACGTAGACGCTCTCCGAGTCGCAGGCGCCGCGGCAGGCGAGGGCGAAAACGGCGTGCGCCTGCACGACCTGGCACGTGAGGCGCTGCACCACCTCGCCGGCGCGGGGGAAGCGGCTGCGTGCCCATTCCTCGAGGGCGAGATAGCGGAACGCCGTGTGATCGTCGTCGCCCGGGGGATCCTCGCCGCCCACGAGGAGCACCTCGCCGGCGCCCGGCCCCTGGGAGCGCAGCATCGCCCAGCGCGTCGGATCCGAGATCTCCCAGTAGAGCGCGTGCGGAACCGACCCGCGCGGCACGCGCACCCCGATCGTGTGCGCCATCCGCGGCACGCGCCGCGCGCCGAGGCGCCCGCCGCGCACCGGGTGGGAGGTGACGAGGGTGTCGGCCTCGATGCGATGCCCGTCCCGGGTGGTCACCGTCACCGGCCTGCCGGCCTCCAGCGACTCGCAGCGCACGCCGCAGTGGATGCGCCCGCCGTCGCGCCGGATGGCGCGTGCGAGCCCCGCGATGAAGCGCGTGGGATGGAAGTGCGCCTGCCCGGGATAGCGCACGCACGGGCCGCGGACCGCGGCCGGCAAGGGCGCTTCGTCCAGGCGCTCGACGCCGTCCACGCCCGCGCGGCGTGCGGCCGCGAGCTCGCGGGCGATGGCATCCTCGTCGCCGGGCGCGGCGAGGAGGTAGCCGTCGAGGCGCTCGAACTCGCACGCGATATGCTCGCGCTGCGCGATCGCCTCGAGCGTGTCGATCGCCGCCGCGTAGCTCTGGGCGGCCATGCGCGCGCCTCCCGGGCCGTAGCGCGCCTCGATCGCCGCGTACGGCTTCTCGACGTTGCTCGCGAGGTGCGCGCAGTCGAATCCGCCCTGCACGCCCCCCAGCGGCCCCTCGTCGATGACCATCACCCGGCGCCGCTCGCGCGCGAGGAGGTACGCGGCGATCATCCCGGCGAGCCCCGCGCCCACGACGCAGACGTCGACACGGGCGTGCGAGGCGAGCGGAGGGGCGATCAGCTCGTCGGAGAGGTTGCGGGCAGGAAACGTGCGGGATTGGGCGACGATCATGGAAGCTTTCCTTGCGTGGTGATGAAGGGAACGCACCGCAGCCGACGCAACCTTCGTGCCGCCTGCGGAACGCGGAGAAATCCCAATGGGGTCAGGCACTCGGCCTGCGGCAGCGCCGTGCAGGCGTCGCCGGAAGGAAACATTTCCGGGCGGGACGCGAGGTCGCATCCTCCCCCCGCGCTTGCCAGCGCGATCGTGCCGCTCCACAATCGCCATGGTCGCGAAGGCCGATGTCAATATGACGAACAGCTCGCGGCAAGGAAGGCGACGGCATGGCGGCACGCAAGGTGGCGGTACTGGTAGGCAGTCTCCGGAAGGGCTCGTTCACGCGCCGCGTCGCGCACGCGCTGCGCGCGCTCCAGCCCGCGACGCTGGACCTCGAGATCGTGGAGATCCGGAACCTGCCCCTCTACGACCAGGACCTCGAGGAGAACGTTCCCGCTGCATGGACGGAGTTTCGCGCTCGCGTGCGCGCCGCGGACGCCGTGCTCTTCCTCACGCCCGAGCACAACCGCTCGGTGCCCGCGGCGCTCAAGAACGCGATCGACGTCGGATCGCGCCCGTACGGAAAGAGCGTATGGTCGGGGAAACCCTGCGCGGTCGTGAGCGGCTCGCCCGGCGCGTTGGGCGGATTCGGGGCGAACCACCATCTGCGCCAGAGCCTCGTCTTCCTCGACATGCCGGTCCTGCAGCAGCCGGAGATGTACCTGGGCGGCGTGGACAAGCTGGTGGACGAGTCCGGGAGCGTGACGAGCGATTCGGGACGCCAGCTCTTCGGCAGGTTTCTCGACGCCTTCGCCCGCTGGGTGGAGCGCAACGCGGCTTCCGCGTGAGCGGCGCGCCGCGCTAGGCATGGCGGGCGGCGCCGACTCGACGCGCGCGATCCTCATCGCCCTCGGGGCCAACGGCGCCATCGCGGCGGCGAAGTACGCGGCGGCGGCGCTGACGGGCTCGAGCGCGATGCTCGCCGAGGCGGTGCATTCCACCGCCGATTGCGGCAACCAGCTCCTCCTGCTCCTCGGCATGCGCCGCTCGCGCCTGCCTCCGAGCGACGAGCATCCGCTGGGCCACGGGAAGGAGACGTACTTCTGGTCCTTCGTCGTGGCGATCATCCTCTTCAGCCTCGGGGGCCTCTTCTCGATCAACGAGGGATGGCACAAGCTCGCGGCGCCCGAGCCCGTGGTTTCGCCCGGGGTCGCGCTCGCCGTCCTCGGCTTCTCCATCGTGATGGAAGCCTTTTCCATGGCCGGCGCGATGCGCGAGGTGCGCAAGGTGCTGCGCGGCCGGACGCTCTGGCAGTGGTTCCGCGGCACGCGCGACGCCGAGCTCGTCGTGATCTTCGGCGAGGACCTCGCCGCGCTCGTGGGGCTCGTGATCGCTTTCTGCGCGGTGCTCGCGACGTCGCTCTCCGGCGACCCGCTTTACGACGCGGCGGGCAGCATGGCGATCGGGGCGCTCCTCGTGGCGGTCGCGTTCCTCCTCGCCGTGGAGGTGAAGGACCTGCTGGTGGGCCAGGGCGTGGAGCCGCGCGTGCGCGGCGAGATGGTGGGCTTCCTCGAGGGCGAGCCCGAGGTGGAACGCGTGCTGGACCTGCGCACGCTGCACATGGGCCCCGACGTGATGGTCGCCGTCAAGGCGCGGATGCGCGAGCAGGGCGGCGAGGCGCAGCTCGTGGAAGCGATCAACCGCGTCGAGGCGGCGTTCAGGGGCCGCTTCCCCCAGGTGCGCTGGATGTTCTTCGAGCCGGACCTGCACCCGTGACGATCGGCCCCGACGCCATCCGCGCCGCCGCCGCCCGCATCGCGCCCCACGTGCGCTGCACGCCCGTGATCGAGGTGCAGGGCGCGGACTTCGGAGCGCCGGGCGTGCGCCTCGTCTTCAAGCTCGAGTTCCTGCAGCACGCCGGGTCGTTCAAGACGCGCGGAGCGTTCAACAGCCTGCTCTCGCGCGAGCTGCCCGCGGCGGGCGTGGCGGCGGCATCGGGCGGCAACCACGGCGCGGCCGTCGCCTACGCGGCGATGCGGCTCGGCGTTCCCGCCACCATCTTCGTTCCCGAGGTCGCTTCCCCGGCGAAGATCGCGCAGATCCGCGAGTACGGCGCGCGCCTCGTGGTCGGCGGGGAGCGCTACGCCGACGCGCTTGCCGCGGCCGAGCGGTTCGTGCAGTCCTCGGGCGCCGCGTCGATCCACGCCTACGACCAGGTGCCGACGCTCGAGGGGCAGGGCACCGTCGCGCTCGAGCTCGAGCGGCAGGCGGGCAGGCTCGACGCGCTGCTCGTCGCCGTGGGCGGCGGCGGGCTCCTGGGCGGCATCGCGGCGTGGGACGAGGGGCGCGTGGCGCTCGTGGGCGTCGAGCCGGAAGCTGCGCCCACCCTCACGCGCGCGCTCGAGGCGGGCGAGCCCGTCGACGCGCCCGCGGGAGGCATCGCGGCCGATTCCCTGGCACCGAAGCGCGTGGGATCGCTCATGTTCCCGCTCGCGCGGCGCTACGTGTCGCGCACGGTGCTCGTCGCCGACGAGGCCATCCGCGAGGCGCAGCGCGCCCTCTGGAGGACGCTGCGCATCGTGGCCGAGCCCGGCGGAAGCGCGGCGCTGGCGGCGATCACCTCGGGCGCGTTCCGGCCGCGCGCCGGCGAGACCGTGGGCGTGCTGCTGTGCGGGGCGAACACCACCGCCGTGGATTTCGGCTGAAGCGGAGGCGGCAAACCGCCTCAGCGCAGCACCATCGCGAGCCCCTTGCCGAGGTAGACCGCGCCCAGCGCGAGAACCGTCCAGCGGGTCCAGCGGCGAAACGAGGCGTCGTTCATGCGCTCGAGGACGCGGCGCGAGAGCAGCGTGCCGGCCACCGCGAGCACGACCATGAGGGCGGCGAGGTGCGGCTCGACGCGGCCGCCTTCGAGGGAGATCACGGCGCCGAAGTAGAAGATCTTCGTGAGGTGGCTGAAGCTCTGGGTCATCGCCTTGGTCGCGACCACGGCGTGGCGGCGCATCATCGAGCGCACGAAGAAGACGTCGAGGAGCGGCCCCGAGACTCCCGCGGTGAGCGACAGCGCCGAGCACGCGAGGCCGCAGGCGAGCGGGTGCCCGCGCCGCTGCACGTTCAGGTGCAGGCCTTCGGGCAGCCACATCGTCGCGAAGGGCGTGATCCCCAGGGCGATGAGCGCGGCGGGCTTGCCCACCACGAGCCGCACCGCGGCGAAGAACGCGAGCGAGGCGGCCGCGCCGTACGCGTAGCCGCGGAACACGCGCCAGTCCACCTCGCGGCGCCAGAGGAGCGCCCGCCAGCCGTTGGCGGCGAGCTGGGTCACCCCGTGCAGCATCATCGCGGCGGGCAGGGGCAGGAGCGCGAGCAGCACGCCCATGAGGATCATCCCGCCGGCCATGCCGAGGATGCCCGAGATGAACGACGTGACGAGCGAGGCGGCGCCGAGGGCGGCGAAGAGCAGGGCTTCGGGCATGGACGCCGGATTCTAGCGGCTCGGGGACGCCGCGCGCGGCGCCGTCACGCGCTCACGCGCATCGCACCGCGCCCTCGCGCTCGAGGGCCTCGATCCGCGCGGCGTCGTAGCCGAGGCCTCGCAGCACCTCGCGCGTGTGCTCGCCGAGCAGCGGCGCGGCACGCCTCACCGCGCCCGGCGTCTCCGAGAACTTGATCGGCAGGCCAAGGGCGCTCACGCGGCCCGCGCTCGGATGATCCACCTCGACCACCATCTCGCGCGCCTTCACCTGCGGGTCGGCCAGCATGTCGCCGATGCGGTTCACCGGCCCGACGGGCACGCCTTCGGCCTCCAGCTCCCGGATCCATTCGGCTGACGGGCGCGTGCGCAGGCGCTCGGCGACGAGCGGCGTGAGGGCTTCGAGGTTGCGCATGCGATCGGCGTTGGTGCGGAAGCGCGGGTCGTCGATGAGCTCCGGGCGCCCGATCGCGCGCGCGATGCGCTCCCAGTTCGGCTGGTTGGCCCCGCCGACGTTGATCCAGCCGTCCTGCGTGGGAAACGCCTGGTACGGCGCCGTGAGGATGTGCGCCGAGCCCGTGGGGCCGGGGTTCACGCCCGTGGCGAACCAGATCGCCGCCTGCCAGTAGGTCTGCTGGACCGCCGCCTCCATGAGCGAGGTCTCCACGCGCTGACCGCGGCCCGTGCGGCTGCGCGCGAGGAGCGCGGAGACGATGCCGAGCGCGGCGAGAATGCCGGCGTTGATGTCCGCGATCGAGGTGCCCGCCTTCGCCGGCGGGCGGCCCGGCTCGCCGGTGACGCTCATGATGCCCGCGAACCCCTGGGCGATGAGGTCGAACCCGCCCTTGTCCGCGTAGGGCCCGGTGCGCCCGTAGCCCGAGATCGCGCAGTAGACGAGCCGCGGGTTGAGCGCCTGCAGCACGTCGTAGCCCAGGCCCAGCTTCTCGAGCGTGCCCTTGCGGTAATTCTCCGTCACGACGTCGGCGCCGGCGACGAGGCGCTTGACCACCTCGAGGCCGCCTGCGGTCTTGAGATTCACCGCGACGCCGCGCTTGTTGCGGTTGAGCATCATGAACGGCGCCGACTCGCCGCCGATCGAGGGCTCCGTGTAGCCGCGCGTGTCGTCGCCGCCCGGCAGCTTCTCCACCTTGACCACGTCCGCGCCCATGTCGGCGAGCAGCATCCCGCACGTGGGGCCGGCCATGATCTGCGCGAGTTCGACCACGCGGATCCCCGCGAGCGGCCCTTCCATCGGCGGTTCGGGGCGCAGGATCACTTGCCCTTGAAGAGGGGCTTCGCCTTCGCGAGGAAGGCCTTGTAGCCCGCCTGGAAGTCCTCGGTGCCGAAGCAGGCGAAGCCCTCGTCGTACTCGGCCTGCGTGAGCGGCGCCGGGTCGCGCAGGCGCCGTGCGAACTTCTTGTGCCAGCGGGCCACCAGGGGCGCGCCCTCGGCGATGCGCTGTGCCGCCGCGCGCGCCTCATCCTCGACCTGGTCGTCCGGCACGACCCGCGTGACGAGTCCCTTGGCGAGCGCCTCGCGCGCATCGAAGACGCGGCCCTCGAGCAGGATCTCGAGCGCGGCCGCCTCCCCCGCGAGCGCGATGAGCGAGCCGATCTCCGCGTAGGCCATCGTGAGCCCCAGGCGGTTGATGGGAACGCCGAAGCGGCTCGACTCGCCGCAGATGCGGATGTCGGCGAGCCCGGCGATCTCCAGGCCCCCGCCCACGCAGACGCCGTGGATCTGCGCGACGACCGGGTGGCGGCAGCCGCCGATCGCTTCGATCGTGCGCCGCATGTCCGCCCCGTAGGCCTTCGCCTGCTCGACGTTCGAGCGCTCCGTGGCGAACTCCGAGATGTCGTTGCCCGGGGCGAAGGCCTTCGTGCCGGCGCCGCGGATCACGATGCAGCGCAGGCCCTCGTCGGCGGAAAGCTCGAGGAAGACGTCGGCGAGCCGCCTCCACATCGGGCGCGAGAGGGCGTTGAGCTTCTCGGGGCGATTCAGGACCACGGTGGCGACGGGGCCGCCGCGATCCTGCACGAGGACCGTGTCTTCCATGGCGCTACTTGTAGAAGAGGTGGACGAGCCCGAGGCCGCTCTCGGGAATGTACGTGACCATGAGCAGGACCGCGAGGAGCACCCCGATGAAATAGATGTTCACGCGCGTGACTTCCCAGACCGTCGCCTTGGCGATGGAGCAGGCGACCATCAGCACGGAGGCCACGGGCGGCGTCTGCTGGCCGATGCCGAGGTTCACCGTCACGATGAGGCCGAAGTGGATGGGGTCGATGCCCACGGCGCGCACGAGAGGCATCACCACGGGAACCACGAGGATGATGGCCGCGGCCGAGTGCAGGAACATCCCCAGCAGCAGGAAGAGCAGGTTGAGGAGCGCCAGCACGAGCCACTTGTTCTGCGTGATGCTCGCCACGGCCTGCGCGAGGTGCTGGGGCGCCTGGATCTCGGTGAGGTAGGTGCCGAGGAGCGCCGAGGCGGCCACGAGCAGCATCACGACCGAGGTCTGCACCGCGCCCTCGATCATCGCGGTCTTGAGATGCCGGAGGTCGAGCTCGCGGTAGATGACGAGCCCCACGAAGAGCGCGGCGATCACCGCCATGGCCGCGCCCTCGGTGGCGGTCACGATGCCGCCGAAGATCGCCCCGAGGATGATGACCGGCAACGTGAAGGCCCAGAAGGCCTCGCGGAACGTCCTGCGCACCCGGGCCCACTGGAACCGTTCCTCGATCGGCAGGTTGTAGCGGCGCGCGAACCAGTAGGCCATCCCCATGAGCCCGAGGCCGCCGATCACGCCGGGCACGATGCCGGCGACGAAGAGCTGCACCACCGAGGTCTCCGCCATGACCGCGTAGAGGATCATCGGGATCGAGGGCGGGATGATCACGGCGAGCGTGGCCGCCGAGGACAGGATCGCCGCGGCGAGCGGCGCGGGATAGTCCTTGCTCTTCATCGCCGGGATGAGGATCGAGCCGAGCGCGGAGATGTCGGCCACGGCGGAGCCGGAGATCTCCGCGAAGAAGAGCGAGGCGCCGATCGCCACCATCGCGAGGCCGCCGCGTATGAACCCCAGCGTGGCGCTCGCGAAGGCGATGAGGCGGCGCGTGATGCCCGAGGCGTTCATGATCGCGCCCGCGAGGATGAAGAGCGGGATCGCGATGAGCGGGAAGCTGGTCGCCCCGTTGTACATGACGATGGGCAGGTTGGGGAGGGACTCGGCGCCGTGGGAGGCGAGCATGGCGGCCACGGCGACAATGCCCAGCGCCACCGCGATCGGCACGTCGATCAGGACGAGCGCGAGCACGCTGCCGAACAGCAGCAGGATGGTCATTGCGAGGCGCCTCCCGCGACCGGCGGCGGGCGCAGGGCCCCGGCGAGGACGCCCGGCAGCGTGAGGACCTCGGCCACGACGAAGAGCGCGGCGCTCACGGGCACGACCGACTGCACCCAGGCCACGGGGATGTCGGGCAGGCTCACCAGGTGGTCGGTGTCCAGCACGCCGAGCACCCGGTAACCGGTCCAGCCGAGCAGCAGGAAGAAGGCGGTCGTGAGGAGCTCCGCCACGAGCCGGAAGGCGAGCTTCACGCGCGGGGGCATGAGCGCCATCACCTCGGGGCAGCCGATGTGCGCGCGCTTCACGGCCGCGAGCGCCGACCCGTAGAACGTGAGCCACGCGAGCAGGATCGAGGCCACCTCGTCGTACCAGACGAGCGACTCCCCGAGCGTCCGGTACAGGATGCCGAGCGTCACTTCGACGAACAGCACGGCCATCAGGACCACGACGACCCACTCGAGGAGCCTTTCGTAGGCGCCCCGGATCCGCTCGAGCGTCATGGAGCTACTTTCCGAGCGCGATGGCGCGGTCGATGATCTCCCGCGAGCCGGGAACCTCCTTCGCGAACTCGTCGTACACGGGCTTCGAGGCGGCGATGAAGGCGTCCTTGTCGGGCGTGTTCACCTGCATCCCCGCGGCCTTGAGCTTGCCGAGCAGCTCCTCGTCGTCCTTCGCGGCCTGCTCGTAGACGTACGCCTGGGTCTCCTTCGCCGTGTCCTCGAGGATCTTGCGCACGTCCGCGGGCAGCGTCTCCCACTTCTTGATTCCCACGGTCACGTACGCCGGCGTGTACACGTGGCCCGTGAGCGAGAGGTACTTCTGCACCTCCTGGAACTTCGCGCTGTAGATCTGGGTGAAGGGGTTCTCCTGCCCGTCCATCACGCCCGTCTGGAGGGCCGTGAAGACCTCGGAGAACTTCATCGGCGAGGGGTTCGCGCCCCAGGCCTGGAACATCTTCACGCGCCACTTGCCCTGCGGCACCCGCAGCTTGATGCCCTCGAGGTCCTTGGGCACGTTGATCGGGTGCTTGTTGTTGGTGATGTGGCGGTAGCCGTTCTCCCACACGGCGATCACCTTGAGGCCGTTCTTCTCGACGCTCGGGGCGATCTTCGACCAGAAGAGCTCCTTCTCGATCCGCTTCATGTGGCTGCGGTCCTTCACGAGGTACGGCATCTCGAAGATGCCGAAGAGGTCGGACTCGGAGGACATGACGGTCGAGGGCAGGGCCATGTCGACGGTGCCCAGCTTGAGCTTCTGGAGCAGCGTCTTGTCGCCGCCCAGCTGGCTCGATCCGTAGACCACGACCTTGGCCTTGCCGGCGAGCTTCGCGTTCGCGCGCCGGGCGAATTCCTCGGCCGACTTGTCGAAGAGCGAGCCGGGGTGACCCACGTGGCCGAACTTGATCTCGATCTGGGCCGAGGCCGCTCCCGCGAACGCGAGGCAGGCGACGGCGATGGCCTTCCAAAGGCTGCGGATGTTCATCTCGGGCTCCTCCTGGGTTTCTGGTCTTCTTGGCCCGCTAGTCTAGAACGGCGGCGTGTCCGAGTCGATTGACCGCGGTCAGTTCGCCGCGCGCGGCGCGGCCGGCGACTGCGCGTCGAGCCCGCCCGCGACATCGGCGAGCGCCCCGTCCACCGAGGAGGCCGCCACACCCGGGCCGTCGACCAGCACCGCGGTCCCCGCGCGGCGGCGCTCGCGCAGCTCCTCGAGCCCGATCGGGAACGAGCGGTTGCGCTCGAGGTCCTTGAACACGCACGCGCCTTGCACCGGGCTTATCCAGGTGAGGCGGCAGCGCCGCGTCTCTCCGCCCGGGTCGCGGAACTCCACCCACGCGCCGCGCACGAGGCCTTCCTCGCGGACCGCGCCGGACACGTGCAAGGTCGCCGTATAGTCGTCGACCACGGGCTCGGGCGCGACCTTGCGGCGCATTCCGTGGGCGGCGGCTATCGGCGAGCGCATGACGTCGTCGAGCAGCACGCGCAGCTCCTCCAGGCGCCGCGCGGCCTCGTCCGGGTCGATCCGGGCGCGCACGAATCCGAGCTTCAGGCGGAAGATGAGCGAGGGCAGGAGCGCCGCGAGCCGCGTGCGCTCGTCGGAGGAAGCGCGCGGCACGAGCACCCAAAGGACGTCCTCGAGCACCTCGAGGTCGAGC
>Ga0187774_10000920_pt1 | contig 10248 bp, 7 predicted proteins | sample 0216_BV02_MP05_2_FD_133152 | JGI IMG/M metagenome (GOLD analysis project Ga0187774, IMG submission 133152) | Tropical peat soil microbial communities from peatlands in Department of Meta, Colombia - 0216_BV02_MP05_20_MG | ecosystem: Environmental > Terrestrial > Soil > Wetlands > Peat | place... | reverse complement strand
TCCGCTTAATGTTTGTTTCAAAATCCTGTTCGACCTTTCCAAGCTGCAATACCTCGGTAACAGAGTCGAAGATCTGCTTTCGGTACCCTGCATCCGGGTAAAGCCACTCCCATATCTCACTGTGTCCGATCACGTCTTCACTTGAATAGCCGCTTATCCTTTCAGCAGCCTTGTTCCAAATCACTACGTTCTTTTCTTTATCGAGTACATTAATCCAAATGTACGCATTCTCGACTATAGTTTCCAGAAACTGATTTGAACGAATGGCATACTTCAGTTCTTCTTTTTCTCTGTCAAGCTCCTCAGTGCGTTCCTTCACAAGCGCCTCGAGTTGCTTCGAGTACATCTCAAGTTCCTTTTCATGTTGCAGACGCTCCATTTCAGACCCCACGTACGCAGCCAATGTTTCAAGAAGCCTTTGATCACTATCGGAGAACGCTCCGAGAGCAGTGTGCTCAACGTTCAAGACGGCGACTGTCCTTCCGTCAACTATGACGGGCACAGCTAACTCGGAGAGAACAGTAGGCGTCTGTTTCCAGTCAAATCCCATCCTATCAACGTAATCTGGTTCTTGTCTTGTATCCGTTACTCGAATCGTCTCCTGGCTTCTCGCAGCCTTCGCCACTAAGCCCGGCCCATTCAGGTCTTCACCTTGGAATTCCAACGGCTTTCCTCTTGCGCCTTTCGCTCTGAGATAATCGTTTTCGACGATATAGAAATCAGCGACCTCGAATCCAAGCGCCAATTCGATTGCGTCCAGCGTTCTAGTCACGATTTCGTCAATGCTCGTCGTAGATCCGATATGGAATGCGTGTCGGTGAAGCGCAAGCAGTTTATTCTCAACTTCTCTCAATTCATTTTCGGCGCGTTTTCGTTCGCTGATATCCACGAATAGGAATTCGTCAGCAGGTTTCCCTTTGTACATGATTCTTGCGCCATGAACCAAGGCTGGGATCTGTAATCCGTTCTTGGCGACTAGGCCGATTTCATAAGGAGCAACTTCTTCTCCGCGCAGTCTCCTGACCATGTTCATTCTTATGAGGTCAGCGTGTTCTTCCGTGATCAATTTGCCTATGGGGTCAGGAAAGGATAGAAGCTCTTCTATGGTCCAACCTAGTTTTCTTGATGCAGCTTCATTGACGTATTTCAAAGTACCATCTTGAATGATTCCAACCAAGTCAGGTGAGTTCTCAACGAGGGCGCGATACTTCTCCTCGCTCTCACGCAACGATTCCTCAGAGGCGATTTTGCCTACTCTCATTCTTCCTGTGCGTTTGCCTTTCAATCTTTGATTCAACTGATCTACACCGTTCTGCTTTGATTCACAGACTCGAGCATCGCTTTCGCCTTCTCAACATAAGCGGGAAGGCCGCATCTCTGGTCTTCAAAGCGGAGGCTGAGATGCTCGTAGAATCTTTTCGCGGCATGTTTCTCTAGAGTCTTGGAGCCGACTGCAAATGCTTTTTCGAATGCAGAGTGAACTAGGGGAAGCTGGTTTGGAATCTGATCAACTGTAACTCCATAGAATTTCAATAAGTGTTCGTGAAGAGATTGAACAACAGTTACACCAAGCAAATCTTGGACTGTTTCATCGATTGCCATGATCAGGAGGCTGTTGAAGTTAGCTTCCGTCTGCTCGGTGACCATTCACAAAGTCCTCTCCACTAGCCTTTTTCTCATAATGTAGAAGCCAAGGGCAGCAGACAGATAGCCCCAGTCGAAGGCTAAGTCCAAGGGATGGCCTGAGTAGTAATTTCCGATCGAAACTATCCAGTCGGAAAGCAAATGTCCAGATAGCGCTAGAACAATGCCCAGCACTAGGAACAGAAAGGGTTGCCAGAACGTGCCCTTCGCGAATACAAACAATGCAGGTATTGCGATGAGTAAAGCGACAATATCAAGGACAGGATAAGCAGCGCTTACTAACAACCCAAGTGATGTTTCTCCGCGAGCTACAGCAGGCAATAGGATGGCCAGGGCGGCCGCGCCGGAAATCACTAGCACAACTAATGCTAGAATTACGCGCCTCGATTTGTAAGCTTCTCTAAATGGTGAGATCTGCGTTGTTAACCCGAAGATAATGGGAAGATAGCCTGCGATTCCGAACGCATCAGCCAGCGATGGGTAGGGCGTTGGCACATTCAGTAACATCGGGTAGCATGCCCATGAGACTTCAGATAGAAACCACATGAATACTCCTAACATCAGACTGAACCATACTCTTGAAAGTCTACCATTCCTCCGCCCAATTCTCCACACCGTCAGCATTGCCGCTGCAACAGCGATGGATGCAAGAGTGGGTGACAATACGTCCGAGACAACGCCAATAAAATCGCGATTGAACTGTCCGGAAACGAAAATTAAGCCAAGAAGAACGCTGCTGAACAGTGTCACATAACACGCCTTACATCGCGTTATTCCCGGAGTTTCGCGCATGATCATCGCACTTCTCTTGTCGGACGAATCGACTGCCAAATCACTCTTCAACGCTCACCTTACCGCGCTTAATCGAGACACCATCCCGCTGCCTGACGAAAACCAAGAGATCACCCGTTTCCAACTCGAGGATCTCCCTAACCGCTTTTGGAATCGTTACTTGGAATTTCGGCGCAACCTTCGAATTCCCCAGCAATTCCAAAATCCAATCTTCAAGGAATATGGGAATCAAAACAGAATAGTGTAGTGTAACCTATGACGTATGACATGGAGGACACGTATCGAGCAGGCGTGGTTTTCATCCACACCAAGACTTGAGTGATTTTCGTTAGCAGGGCATATATTAGGTGCTGGAAATGTTTACGAAACCCAGTTGCTCCCTCTTGCTTAATTTCACCAATGCTGTCTCAACGTATTTTCCTAATTCAGTATTCGGCGTCTCAATGAATTCAAGCATGAGTTTTTCGTAAAGTTTCCTAGCGATCGCCGTCTGCATAATACTGCTGTCCTTACCGAAATTTCTTTTTAATGCCGAGTAGAAAGTTGGTAGATGGCGTTGTAGCTTGTCAAACGGAACCTCTCGTTCCAAGAATCGAAATGCTATTTTTGCTGATTCCTCGCCAATGGCTGCTTGAATTGCTTCTTTCACAGATTCTAGGAAAAGTTGGTCGAAATCATCTCTCAAAGGCAGATTGACGCTGGCAGAACCAGAGATAGGTGCTGCAGGTTTGAGTTTGTCTCTGGCATTCTTGACGTAATCTGTGAGTTGATACCTTTCATTCTTTTGAAATTCGATCCCGTACCGTGAATAAAGTCGCTGAGCAATCGTTCTCTCTATGGTTTCAGCGCTCGGCCCAAAGTACTTCCTCAGCAGAACTAAGACTGTTGGCAGATGGTTCGGTATGTCTTCAGGGTTGATGGATTGCTTGCTTGCCAAATTTGCGTGAAAGGCGTCTAGGATATCTTGGCTAAGAAGTGACCTAATGGATTCGTCCATTGACTCAATAAGTGCGTCATCGATTTCGTGGTCATCGTGGGTTATCATGATTACTCCAGCACATTGGTTCCGATTCCGTTTCTGAACCTCAGATAGAATCCGTATGCTAGCGTCAGGTATGACCAGTGGAAGAACAACTCAAAGTAGCTGCCATCGTAGTATGTGCCATTTAACGAAGTCCAAGTAAACATAATGTCTCCAACGAAGGTAAGCATCAAACCGAATGTAATGAATAGGAAGGGCCGCCAGAACGTGCCTCTTCCGTAGAGGAATAAAGTTGGTAATGCAACAACCAATAGGGCCACGTCAAGCAGGGGATATGTTAAACCCACAGCAACAGGCACAAAACTCTGACCGATATTGGATGCATAGGTTGAAGGAATCAGCGCTGAAAGCAGAAGACCTGCCCCACAAAACACCGCAGCGACTACAGTCAGCATTTTTCTTGAGAGTAGGAATTCGCGAAATGGCCAAGTCTGAACTAATATTGCGAATATCAAAGGAGCGTATCCTGCTAACCAGAATCCATCCGCAATTGAAGGAAACGGATTAGGAATGGAATACCATAGTGCATACACGGCCCAAGTTGATTCGCCAAGAAACCAAAGCAGCATTCCAAGCCAGTAACCTAACCAAATAATTGAAAAACGGTTTTTTCTCCTCACGCCATTACGGAGTAGGCCAGCTGTTGCCATGGCAAATGCAGCAAAAGCCAGCAAAGGAGGAAGCCCATTCGAAAGCAAGTACAAAAATCTATGGTCACCTTGCACCGTTACATACACGAAGCCAATCACGACTGCGGAAATCAGAACAATAGTCATGTCCGCACCGGCTCGAGAGTAATCATGATGACCACTTGCAGTTGTCGATTGGGTGACTTCCTTCATGCTAACCCTCACCATTCATTCTTTCTACATATACTCTCAAGAGACCTCGAAAGCATCGCCGTCACCGAGGTTCGGCCGGTGCTGTGACAGTTTCTGCTTCTGTTGAATTCTCAAATCGGTAACATGAACGGTTTTCGCTAGGATAAGAGCGGGTTCTGCTTTTGTTCCACATTTGTAGCAGTAGTATGCCTCGGGAGGCTTGATCCTTGCTCCACACTTTCTGCAGAAAGGTAGTATGTAATCTATTGGAATGCTAGTAGAAGTCTCGTCTCCTCTTGAACCCCAGGCGGTGCTGTTCAGTGAGAAGAGAGAATAGATCTTGAGAGGCAGAAGCACGCACACGAACAAGAATCCGTACAACGCGAACGCGAGGAAACTAGAATCTCGGGTCTTGACTGCGCCGTAAATTGGTCTTATGAGCGCGGACGTCAAGACTATTGAAAGGTAGATTGGTAAAACTTGGGAAGCCATGAATGCCGTGCGTGTCAATACTAGCATTATGTTGAACAATACGAAGATTGGGAAGAGAGCTAGGTAGGTGAGGTCGTAGGCGAGCCAGGGTGAACAGTTGGCGAATGTTCCGAGGTTAACGAGGAATTCCCTGTAGAATGATCTTGCCCATCTCAGCTGTTGTCGAGCCCATTTGAGTTTTGTTGAAGGCAGCATTGTAAGGGCTTCGGCTTTTGCAACATATTTTGTCTCATAGCCTCCGGCAAGTACGAGGTTAGTTAGGTGTCTGTCGTCACCATATGTGCATTTTCTGCCAAAGAACTTCTGGTTCACCCAATCATCGAGAACCATTTCGATTGCAATGCGCCTATATGCTCCGCACGGTCCACTGATGCAGCTTACGACGTTGAAATGGCTTTGGGCTGCTCTTTCCAGGTTGAATGCGATCCAGTATCTGAAGTCAGTCAACTTTCCCAGCAGTGATTGGTTATTGTAAATCCTGACGTTACCGGTGGTTGCTCCTACTCGTGGATTGGCGAACGGTCTAACGAGTTCTGAGATGCAGGATGGAGAAAAGATAGTGTCCGAATCACAAAAAACCAGTATGTCTCCATTGGATGCCTTGAACCCGTCATACATTGCTTCCCTTTTTCCTCGGTGGGGAAGATTCAGGTACTTCCAGTCGACTCCCTTTTGGTTCTCGAACACTTCGCGAATGTCAGGCACTAGCGTCCCATCGTTTGCTACGATCACTTCGAGATCAGTTCCCGTTTGGTTTCTCAGACTTTCAAGACACTTGCTGAACATCTCAAGATCTTCATTGTAAACTGGGATGACCGCTGACACCTTGGGTTTATACGACGTACTATTTGTGCCGTGGAGTTCTTTGCGTGCATATGCCATCTGCAGGAGTAAGTGTAGATTGATGAATACTCCGTATAGAGTAATTGAATAAGTCAGAATCAAGGGCAGGTGAATGTCGTATAGGTACCCTGCGATGATTAGCGCGGGAGGCAGGATTCCTGCAGCAACCGCTACTGGAACACCAAATCGTCGGTGTGTACTAGAGGGATTTCCCATTCTTTCCGCCTTTTATGTTGCAGACCTCTGCGGAATTGTTTACAATGTTTACAAATTCGCTCTGTTACGCCACTTGCCTATGTTTCGTTACATAAAGTTCAGAGACCTAGTTTCAGTAACAAGGAACATGCTTTAGGGTCGGCGCCGACACAACGAGGGATAAATAGACAAGAAACGATGACGTAAAAGGAAGTGGCATAAGGCTTGAGCGATCGAAAGCGAATCAAGACAATTGTAAGAGCGACCCGGATGACTGAAGACATCGATCGTCTCCTTGAAGGGGACGCCGCAGAAAAAGGCATACCAATTGGAACGCTCATCTCTACGATTCTCCGGAAATATGCTGATTGGGATCGACTTACTGAGAAATACGGCTTCGTTTCGCTTCCATCTGCCCTGTTCAAGTCCCTCTTAGGGGAAATCAGCCCAGACAAAATCACGAGAATCGGAAGGGAGTCTGGAAAAAGCTTCAAGGACCACTTGCTGTTTTGGTTCAAAGAGGCGAATGTAGAATCCTTTATCGCAATGATTCTCATAACATACCGCTACAGTGGTCTCGCAAGATGTGAATATCAGAAATTTGGAGACGAGTACGTAATCACGTTGAAGCACGAACTAGGAAGAAAATGGTCAATCTACACGCGTGAACTCTTAAGGGTCGCCCTAATCGAAATACTTTCTAAAACCTCTGTGAGTGAAATTACAGATTCGTCAGTTCTCATCAGATTCAGCGCTCCCATGCTTGAGACGAAGCAGGGGCATCACGGATCCGCGGTACAACAGGCGAGAGCGGAATAGGATCTGTTCGCGTTTCAGTGAGCGGTCAGCGATAACGAGATCCGGTTGTTATGATCTGGCAAAACAATCCTTACTCTTACCCTCTCTTTTTCGCAGCTGTCCTGTCAGTAGCGTTAGCACTCCGCATTCTGAGGCGAAGAGCTTCCCCTGGGGCTACTGGATTTAGCTTACTCTTGCTGGCGGTCGCGGAATGGTCATTGACGGCCACAGGAGAATTCTCAAGTGCTGACCTACCATCCATTCTTCTTTGGGATAAAGCCGTGTACATGGGCGTGGTTACCATTCCTGTGGCATGGATGGTTTTTGTCCTGCAATATACCGGTCGCGCAAAGTGGTTGAGAGCGCGTAATCTATCCTTCTTGTGCCTCGTGCCGGTCGCCACATTGCTCCTTGACTGGACCAATGAAATTCATCGCTTGATCTTCAACACATTCGAATTGGTATCCTACGGCTCATTGTCGATAGTCGAGGTGACCTGGGGGATGTGGTTCTGGCTTTTCGCTGCGTATTCCTATGTACTCATCACTCTTGGAACGGTCATGCTTCTGCGGTCAAGTTCGCTGCGGAAGAATCGTGGGCAAATGGCAACGCTGGTAGCTGCCTTGCTTGTTCCATTAGTGGCGAGCGGAATGGATATTTTCGGTTCTGTTTACCCTGTTGACTTAACGCCTTTGGCCTTCACCTTCACAGGATTCGCGATCTTCTTCGGCGTGTTTCGTTTTCGCCTTTTCGAGATCATGCCGGTTGCGCGTGAAGTCGCTATTCAGGATATGGCTGATGGTATGATTGTTTTGGACATTAGCAATCGCGTTGTTGACATTAACTCGGCCGGTGCGCAGATGATTGGTTACGGAGCCAAGGAGGCCATTGGCAAGCCCATATCCGAACTTCTGAAGGAGTTGAAAGTGCATGGCTCAACAGGCTTGCCTCCAGCACTCACTTTGACCCGAGATGGTTCGAGGCATGACCTCGACGTGCGCCAAGCTCCTCTCTATGATATGGCCGAGCACCTCGTAGGACACGTGGCAGTCATGCGTGACGTCACCGAACGCATGCGCGCGGAACTGAAATTGCGGCTTCAAGCAGAAATCACAGAAAACATGTTCGAGGGTCTTGTTCTTGTCCGAGAGGCAGATGGCGTAATCGTGCAAACGAATCCGCGATTTGAGTCAATGTTTGGCTATAATGCAGGAGAGCTGATTGGAAAGAACATAGCGACGGTAAACGCTCCAATAGATGGCAAGAGTCCTGAAGATCGCGCTAAGGAAATCATCGCAAGCCTTAGGCAGACAGGATCCTGGAAAGGAGAAGTGAGAAATGTCAAGAAAGATGGCACTACATTCTGGTGCCAAGCCAACGTGTCGACGTTAGTATCTTCTGAGTACGGAAGAATTTGGGTTGCGACTCATGTGGACTTAACCGAACGCAAACGGCTGGAGGAGACATTACATCGACGAGCGCAAGAATTGGATTCGCTTCAAGAAACACTTCTTGAGATTACGGGTCAGCATGAATTGCCTTTGCTGCTGAACGGCATTGTGGAGAGAGCGGCACAACTACTGGACGCACCCGGCGGGGGAATGTATCTCTGCGACCCTGAGAAACAAGAGGTTCGGTGCGTGGTCGCTTACAACACGAAGCTAAATGCCGTCGGATTCGTGCTGAAATATGGCGAAGGAGCAGCAGGACTCGTAGCACAAACTGGGAAACCGCTGATCATTGATGATTATCGTACATGGCTTGGGCGGGCAGCTGCATATGAGAAGGACAAACCTTTCGGCGCAGTAATTAGCGCTCCTATGATCTGGGACAGGAAAGTTGTCGGCGTAATCCACGCACTCAGGTATGAAGCAAATAGATTCACCGAGAACGATCTGGAGTTGTTAACAATGTTCGCCAACCACGCCGCCATAGCAGTGGAAAACGCCAAGCTTTTGGAACGGGTAGAGCAACATGCCGTTCAACTTAAGGGCATGGTCGAAGAGAGAACGAACAAACTAGCTGCGAGTGAGAAGAGATTCAGAGATTTCGCCGATCTGCTGCCCCAGTTAGCTTTCGAAACAGACATGAACGGGCGCCTCATCTTCGTTAATCGAGCCGCATCTACCCTCACGGGCTATAGCTATGAAGACTTGAGGGGTTTGAACGCGCTTCAGTTGGTCGTTCCTGAGGAGCAAGAGAGAGCTAAGGAGAACCTTAGCAGAGTACTGCATGAAGAGAAGCTTCTCCCTCACGAGTACACAGTCGTGAAGAAAGATGGCACCACTTTTCCCGTCGTATTGGATTCTGCTCCTCTCATTCGTGAAAGCAAGGTTATCGGCATGAGAGCAGTTGCTGTAGACATCACAGAACGGAAGCGAATGGAAGAAGAACTTCGAGCAGCGAAGCAACGACTTGAATATGTTGTCGCAGCGAATCCCGCTGCAATCTACAGCGGCAAACCCCTCGCTGATTGTTCGGATTGGCACTTAACTTACATAAGCGACAGAGTCACCTCGATGCTTGGCTATGAACCGAAAGAATTCGTTGGTCATCCAGAATTCTGGGAGAGTCACATTCACCCAGACAGCTTGAAACCCACGTTAGCGGCGATCTCGCACTTCTTCAAAGAAGGCCATCATACGTTCGACTACCGTTTCCTGCATAAGGATGGAACCTACAGATGGCTCCGCGAAGAAGCAAATTTAGCCCGTGATAGCGCTGGCAGACCGCTTGAGGTTTATGGATACTGGACTGATGTCACAGAACTCAAACAGTTGGAGGAGCAGGTTGCAGCCTCCACTAGGGTAGCCACTATCGGTCAAACCGCCGCTATGGTTGCCCACGACATCCGCAACCCATTGCAGGCGCTTACAACGGCCGTATACGTCCTGAAACAGCAAATGAGGTTAAGAATGGATGAGACGACCAGACGAATGCTTGAAGTGATTGAAAGTAGTGTGCAACGGTCCGATAACCTAGTCAAAGATCTGCTGGACTACTCCAAAGACCTTCATCTCGATTTCAAGGAAACCTCTCCAAGATCAATCGTGAAAGACTGTTTGCTGCTCGTGCAGATTCCGAAAAAGATAACAGTTCAAGATTATACTGAAGACAGGCCGAAACTAGAGTTGGACGTGCCAAACATTCAGAGGGCTTTCGTCAACATAATCAATAATGCTATTGCCGCCATGCCCGAGGGCGGTGAGCTTAGGATCAGTAGCAGGGCATCAGAAGACAATGTCGAATTTAGCTTTGCAGACACAGGGTCAGGTATGACTCAAGCTACTTTGAACACGCTCTGGGTGCCTTTTAAGACAACTAGGGCGAAGGGGGTGGGATTAGGGTTGGCTATCTGCAAACGCATAATAGAAGCTCATAGCGGCTCGATATCGGTGGATAGCGCTCTAGGAAAAGGCACAACCTTCTTGGTAACACTCCCGTTGAGACCGGTGGGAAGGAGGTGAGAGTAGCATGACCTCAATCAGAATCTTAGTTGTGGATGATGATGAAGGCATAAGGGAAAGTCTCTCAGCCGCCTTGAAGACGGCGGGGTACTTGGTTGACACAGCTGAAAGCGGAAGGGAAGCGATTGAGAAATTGAACGGCAATTATTACAAT
>Ga0187774_10000917_pt1 | contig 10262 bp, 7 predicted proteins | sample 0216_BV02_MP05_2_FD_133152 | JGI IMG/M metagenome (GOLD analysis project Ga0187774, IMG submission 133152) | Tropical peat soil microbial communities from peatlands in Department of Meta, Colombia - 0216_BV02_MP05_20_MG | ecosystem: Environmental > Terrestrial > Soil > Wetlands > Peat | place... | reverse complement strand
GGCTTTTGCCCTGACAAGTATCTCAGTAGCCTTTTTTTCGTCCTTAGTGGATATAAGTCTGAGTCTTACACTCTCCGGCTGTTTAAACTTTGAAGCATTTTTTTCGTAATAACTTTTAACCTCATCTTCACTTAATTTCGCTGGCTCAGTCACCATTTTGGCAATAGCTAATTGTATAAGCATTTCCTTTTCAATCTGCGCCCGCAGTTTTTCTTCTGTCAAACTCGCCTTATCGAGAGCTGCTTTATATTCTTCTTCTGATTTGAACCTGTCTCTGATCTTCTCCATTTCGGAATTTACTTTTTCCTTATCTGGTTTCATACCTTTTGCCACAGCATCCTGAAATTGAAGTTCCCGGTTAATAAGCTCTTCGAGCGCTTTATCATAGTATTGTTTGCGCTTCTCAACTGGTATATTACCGTGAAATGTGATTTGAGGTATCAATCTATCTAACTCCCTATTGAGATCTTTTAAAGTTAAAGCGACACCATTAACCCTCCCAACCACCGTATCATCAGCGTATGATGAGATGGAGAAGAGAACAATTATAAGGAACGACAAAAAAAATCTATTCATATGGAAAAACCCCCTTTAATTTATAATGCAAGATATGAGTCATAAGATTCAAGTTATGCGTTAAAAGAATGAGAAAATCTTTTGTTGATTCTCGTATAAATAAACAGGATAAAGCTAAAAATAGAAAAAAATTAAAAGTTGTAATATAATACGACTTATTTAATCTGAAATATCTACGGAGGTACTAATGGTAAAGATTTATTATGAAAGAGATGCAAATTTAAAGATTCTTAAGAAAATCAAGATAGCTGTGATTGGTTACGGAAGCCAGGGTCATGCCCATGCCAACAACCTAAAAGAGAGTGGGATGAATGTGATAGTAGGCGAGACAAAAGGAGCAAACTGGGAAAAGGCAAAAAAGGCAGGCTTCAATGTCCTCACAGCTTCCGAGGCTGCAAAGAAAGCAGACCTGATAATGATGCTTGTGCCTGATGAATACATGGCAGATATATACAGAACAGAAATAGCACCCAATATTAAAAAAGGGACATATTTAGGATTTGCCCATGGCTTTAATATCCATTTTGGTCAGATAGTGCCTCCAGCAGATGTGAATGTTTATATGGTTGCTCCAAAGGGACCTGGACATCTTGTCAGGTCTGAATATTTAAAAGGCAGTGGTGTCCCATGTTTGATTGCAGTCCATCAAGACCCTTCAAGGAATACAAAGAATGTTGCTCTTGCGTATGCCTCTGGAATTGGTGGTGCAAGAGCAGGTGTAATAGAAACAACTTTCAGGGAAGAGACGGAGACAGATTTATTCGGCGAGCAGGTTGTCCTCTGCGGTGGCCTCACATCCCTTATCCTTGCAGGTTTTGAGACCCTCGTCGAAGCTGGTTATTCACCTGAGATGGCATATTTTGAGTGTCTTCATGAAGTAAAGCTTATTGTTGATTTAATATACGAAGGTGGAATTTCTACTATGAGATACTCTATTAGCAATACTGCCCAGTACGGAGATCTGACCCGTGGACCGAGAATTATCACAGATGAAACGAAGAAGGAAATGCGGAAGATACTTCAGGAGGTACAGTCTGGGCAGTTTGCAAAGGAATGGATATTGGAGTGCAGGGCAAACAAGCCAGTATTCAATGCCCTTACAAAAAAGGGTGAAGAACATCCTATTGAGAAAGTTGGTGCAAAACTCAGGGCCATGATGCCTTGGCTTAAGAAGGGAAAACTTGTAGATAAAACCAAGGCATAAGAAGCCAATACATGTCAAATCAAGCTATGCGATAGGAAAAGCTGTCTCAGTCCGCCTTAGGCGGATTATAATCGACAGATTATTCATATGGCAATCGTAAATACTGGACGTATCAAAAGTTTATCCGTTTACGCCTTAAAAGGTTTCACTTTAAGGTGTCGTATAAAAATTCTTTGCCAGCCTTTCCTATCTATCTGATGTATGACTATATGTAAATTTGCTCCTGAGGGCTATCCATTTATTCTCGGATCCCTTTTTGTTGCGATTATAGTATCAGTACTTTTAATCCGCGACCTGATATTGGGAATCCATAATTTCTCTTTTTATTTTTTACTCTCTATTTCCTGTTTTTTTCTTGGTTTGACAGTCTTCATGGCTTTCTTTTTCAGAGACCCTGAAAGAAAAATTCCAGAAGGCAATAGCATCTTTGTATCTCCTGCAGACGGGAAGGTGATACTTATAAAAGATGTGTATGAGAAGGATTATCTAAAATCTGAGTCGAAAATGGTGAGCATATTTATGTCGCTCTTTGATGTGCATGTCAATCGTGCACCATGCGACGGTAAAGTTAGTTTAATAAATCACTCCGCTGGAAGGTTTGTGGTAGCCTATAAAGATACTGCTTCAATCGAAAATGAAAATACCGTCATGATCCTTGATGGAAAAAATGGGAAAATTCTTGTAAGACAGGTTGCAGGTTTTCTCGCAAGAAGAATTGTCTGCAGGGTAAAGATTGGCGATACCCTTAAACACGGTGAACGATATGGCATGATAAAGTTTGGTTCGAGGCTTGATGTCTACCTGCCAAAGGATTCCGAGGTTAAGGTTTCATTAGGTGATAAAGTAAAGGCAGGAGAGACAGTAATTGGCGTGGCTAAGCATGCTATCTGATATCTCTGGATTTCTTATTGAAAAAGGATTTTGAGGCTCCTTGCTTTATTCTTTCGAGTAATTTCCTCGCCCAGACAAACTCTGTTGCAAGAATCGCTAAGCCTGCTGGAATCACCACTATTGCAGGACCTGGCAATACCGTCATAGCCACGCCTATAAGTAATACTGTAAAACCAATAACAACCTTGATAGATCGCTTTGCCTGCTGAAGTGTTTTAATCATGCTGAACAATGCAAAACACTCCTCATTTTTAAACCCTTAGACTTTAAACTCAATTTAATTCTTGCCTGTAATAATTTTCAAAATCTCTTTATATCGTGCGACTGTCTTTTCCACAATCTTATCGGGAAGCGCGGGACCAGGATATGTTTGATCCCAGTCGAGTGTTAGCAGGTAATCCCTTACGATCTGCTTGTCAAAGCTATCCTGGCTTCTGCCAGGGGCATAATCCCTCTTAGACCAGAAGCGTGATGAGTCAGGTGTTAAAAGTTCATCGATCAGCACAAGCTGGTTATCATTTAATCCAAATTCAAACTTTGTATCCGCTATTATAATACCTTTTTTTTCTGCTATATCTCTCGCCTTCGAATATACCTTAAGACTTATGTCCCTTAATTTTTCTGCCATCTCCGGTCCCACTAATCCCACAACCTCATCAAAGGATATATTTATATCATGTCCCATTTTTGCCTTTGTGCTCGGTGTAAATATTGGCTCGTCAAGTCTTGAGGATTCAACAAGGCCTTCTAAAAGTCTAATCCGACAGACGGTCCCAACCTTTTTGTATTCTTGCCATCCTGAGCCAGAAAGGTAACCTCTTACAACACATTCCACAGGAACTGGACTTGCCTTTTTTACAAGCATACTCCGTTCTTCGAGAACCTCCGCATACTTATGTAATTTCTTTGGAAAATCGTCTACCTTTGTAGCTACAACATGATTTTGAATGATATCATTCATTTGTCCAAACCAGTAAATGGATATCTGGGTAAGCACCCTACCTTTTTCAGGAATCCCGTTCGGTAGAACAACGTCAAAAGCCGAAATACGGTCAGTAGCTACGAGGAGCAGGTGTTCTCCGAGGTCATAAATGTCCCTCACTTTTCCGCGACTAAGGAGAGTAACATCAGAGAACTCAGTTTTCAAAACTACTTTACCCATAATTGCTGACTCTGTCATTCCCGTTGTCAGAAATCCTCTGAACCACTCTTCGGAAAAGAGGGGTACGGGGAGATTTATGGAGAATAGACTTATTCAAAAAATCCCCCTCAATCCCCCTTTGCCAAAGGGGGGAATTAAGATTTTTTGCTTGTCTTGGCAAAAAAGGATGTAAGTTTCTTCGCTACATTATCGCTTTGACAGTTAGGACATTTGATTTTCGGTTTTGCTTCAAATTCTTTGAGAGATAGGAAAATGGTAAAATCTCTTTTACAGTCATTACACAAATACTCATATGCTGGCATAATGACCCCCTTTTAAGCTTCTGAGTTCATATGATTTATACCACAGGAAAACATGCAAACTCAAGAAATTGGGTTAATTTAGTACTCCTTTCAAATCCTTTTCATGTACTGGTCCATGAACCGTAAGAGAAAACCCTTCTTTTTTTATCAGCTTCTCCGCAAGGTCTTTAATGTGGCTAAGGGTAATAGAATCGACTTCTTTCATAATCTCCTTAGGGGAGTAATATCTGCCATAATATATTTCCTGGCGTGCAATATTGGTCATGCGGCTACTCGTTGATTCAAGCCCGAGGATTATGTTCCCCTTAAGATGATTTTTGGCTCGCTGTAACTCCACATCGTTGAGTGTTGATTCTAAATCACGCATTTCTTTAAGAATCAGTTCTACTACCTCCCCTACCCTTTTTCTACTTATACCAGCATAAACACCCCATATACCTGTATCAAAATAGGATGCGATAAATGAATAGATTGAATATGCAAGCCCCCTTTTTTCCCTTATCTCCTGAAAAAGCCGTGAGCTGACACCGCCCCCAAAAATGGTATTGAGTACAAAAAGGCTGTAGCGTTCTTCGCTATTCTGGGGAATACCCTCCACTCCCAAGCACAAATGAGCCTCAGAGAGTTCTTTATGGAACACTTCAACCTTACTCTTAAAAACTGGCGGAGGACCTTTTTCGGGCTCAGAGCCCCTTCTAAGGCCACCGAGACTCTTGTTAAGCATGTCAATAAGTGCTTCGGATTCAAAATTTCCAGCACAGGATATAACCACATCCTTTGTACCATAATACTTTCTTATATGCGAGATGAGGTCTTCTCTTGTAAAAGATCTCACTGTCTCCCTTTTTCCAAGCACAGGCTGCCCGAGGCCTGTATGATCCCAAATTATCTGGTTGAATAAGTCATGAATATAGTCATCAGGTGTGTCTTCAACCATTTTTATCTCTTCTTTTATTATTCTCTTCTCTTTTTCTATATCCTCTTCCGGAAATGTCGAGTGCAGGAAGATATCCGAAAGCAATTCAATACCCTTTTCAATGTATTCATCGAGGACCTTCACATAGAATGTTGTGTTCTCTTTTGATGTAAACGCATTGAGCTCCCCCCCGAGGGAATCAATCTCAACAGCTATATCCTTTGCCGTTCGTTTATTTGTTCCTTTAAAAAACATATGTTCAAGAAAATGGGATATTCCGTTTTTAAGGGGTGTCTCGTTTCTCGAACCCACTTTGACCCAAACGCCAAGGGACACAGAGCGCATATTCTTCAGTAGCTCCATAACTACAGGTATACCGTTCGACAAGTGTTCTTTTCTAAACATGGCTGGCTATTGTTTAAGTGACTACGTTTATAGACTGAAAACTATCAGAGAGCTTTTTCTGTTCTCTTTACAGTCTTATGCTCCCTCATTGCTTCTTTCCTAGACAGGCGTATCCTCCCAAACTTGTCTACCTCAATGACCTTTACAAGAACCTCATCTCCCTCATTTATCTCGTCTGTTACCTTTGATATCCTCTTATCTGATATCTGTGATATATGAAGTAGACCCTCAGTTCCGGGGAAGACTTCAACAAATGCTCCAAAATCAACGATCCTTTTTACCTTGCCGAGATATATCTTTCCGAGTTCGACTTCAGCGGTAATACTGCTGATTATCTCCATTGCCTTTTTGGCAGATTCTCCATCCGGGGAGGCTATATTGATAAGGCCACTGTCGTTTATATCTATCTTTACGCCTGTTTGTTCAACAATACCACGGATAACCTTACCACCTGTACCTATTACATCTCGAATCTTGTCCTGCTTAATCTGCATCGTATAAATTCTTGGAGCATGTGGTGCAAGGTTTTCTCTTGGGACAACGATCGCCTCTCTCATCTTGGAAAGTATATAGAGCCTCCCTTGTCGTGCCTGTTCGAGTGCCTTTTCCATTACCTCATGTGGGATACCACCTATCTTTGTATCCAGCTGGAATGCCGTAATCCCTTTATCTGTACCTGTCATCTTGAAATCCATATCCCCAAGATGATCTTCGAGACCCAGAATATCAGTGAGGATGACAACTCTGTCCCCTTCTTTTATAAGCCCCATTGCTATACCCGCAACGTGAGTCTTAATCGGAACACCTGCATCCATCAATGCAAGGCAACCACCGCATACAGTTGCCATAGATGAGGATCCATTTGATTCCAAAATGTCAGATACTACCCTAATTGTATAGGGAAACTCTGTCTTAGTAGGTATAACAGCTTTGAGAGCCCTTTCCGCAAGCATACCATGTCCTATTTCACGCCTGCCTGGTGCCCTCAATGGTTTTACTTCACCGACACTGAAAGGTGGAAAATTATAGTGCAACATGAATGTCTTTGAAGATTCACCCTCAAGAGAATCAATCCTCTGTTCATCTTCTGCGGTACCAAGAGTCGTAACGGCAAGACACTGCGTCTCTCCTCTCACAAAAAGCGCCGACCCATGAGTCCTTGGTAGGATGCCGACCTCACAGCTTATTTTCCTTATTTCTTCAGGGCGCCTCCCATCTACACGAATGTTTTCGTTGAGGACCATGCCCCTCACAAGCTCCCTCTCTATATCATTAAACACCGACCCAATCTCCCTTGAGATATCAGTCTCTCCAGTGTTGAGACTTTCAATTGCCTCTGAGAGTATCTCGTCGAGTGTCTTCTGCCTTCTCAGTTTATCAGGAATAGTAATAGCACTTTTTATCTTCTCCATAGAGATATCTGCAACAACCTTTTTGAGCTCTTCATCCACAACAGGAGGCGTTATCGTCCTTTTCTCCTTGGTAACAATTGTTTGCAATTTCTTTTGAAAAGTGCACAGGCGCTTGATATCTTGATGTGCAAGCCATATAGCCTCAAGAAGGTCCGCCTCTGTAATTTCCTGACCTTCACCCTCCACCATCAATACGGCATCCTCAGTACCGGCTACAACCAAGTCAAGGTCACACTCCTCAGCTTCTCTTAAGTCAGGGTTTATTACAAAAGAACCTGCAATCCTACCAATCCTCACAGCACCAACAGGGCCATTAAAGGGAATGTCAGAAATTGTAAAGGCAGCAGACATGCTTATGATGGCGAGTATATCAGCAATATTCTCATCACCATAGGAGAGGACATTAACAATACCCTGTGTCTCGTAGAAAAAGCCTTTTGGTAAAAGCGGCCTTATGGGCCTATCGATCAGGCGTGAAGTAAGGATCTCTTTTTCTGAGGGTCTTCCCTCTCTTTTAAAAAACCCGCCGGGTATCTTCCCCGCTGAGTATGCCTTCTCTTGATAATCTATTGTGAGGGGAGAAAAATCTAAAATCTTTTTTTCAGTTTTGTCTGCTACCACTGTAGCAAGGACTACAGTGTCACCACATTGAGCAATTACTGCACCATCTGCCTGCCTCCAATCCTGCCCGTTTCGAGGGTAAATATCTTTCCCCGAACATCAATCTCAATCTTCTCCATTATTTTCTGAGTCCAAGCTGCCCAATCAGCCTTTCATAGCTTTCCTTTTTTGTCTTCTTGAGATAATCAAGTAGCTTTCTTCTCTGACTGATTAGTTTCAAAAGACCCCTCCTCGAGTGATGGTCATTCTTATGGGTCTTGAAGTGTTCATTGAGGTAGTTTATTCTTTCACTCAACAGGGCAATCTGAACCTCAGGAGACCCTGTATCATTATCGTGGAGTTTATAGTTACTTATTATTGTATGTTTTTGTTCCTTATCAAAGGACATTGTATTACCACCTTCAAAAATTTATTTAAAAATAACACATTAACCTTCTATATGTAAACCCCTTTAGAAAATCTGACCCTTACACTGTTGACCTGGTTAAATCTTTTTTCATCTTTTCTTTCAATGCTGCCTGTGCCCCAGCAAGTTTTGCTATAGGAATCCTGTAGGGTGAGCAGCTCACATAATTGAGGCCTATCTTGTGGCAAAACTCTACCGACTTCGGTTCACCCCCATGTTCTCCGCATATTCCTATCTTGAGGTTCTTCTTAGTCTTTCTCCCTTTCTCTACACCTATCTTCATAAGTACGCCAACACCCTCCTGATCAATAGTTATGAATGGGTCATCGCTGAGAATTCCTTTTTCCACATAGTAGGGCAAAAATCTTCCTCCATCGTCCCTTGAAAGTCCATAGGTAGTCTGGGTAAGGTCATTGGTACCAAAGGAGAAAAAATCTGCCTGAGTTGCTATCTCATCTGCTGTTATTGTAGCACGGGCAACTTCTATCATTGTCCCGACTGTATACGGAACTTTGATATTATATTTTTTCTGAACCTCATCAACCACCCTTATAACCATCTCTCTCATCATCTTCAGCTCATTTACATGGGCGACGAGGGGAATCATTATCTCTGGGATAACCTTTACTTTTTGTTTTGCGAGCTCACATGCAGCCTCCATTATGGCCTGAACCTGCATCTCGTATATCTCAGGGTATGTTATGCCAAGCCTGCATCCCCTGTGACCGAGCATGGGATTAAACTCACGTAATGCACTGTTTCTTGCCTTCAGTTTTTCAAAAGGAACACCCATTTCTTCAGAAAGTAATTTGAGCTCATCGTCAGTCTGGGGGAGAAACTCATGGAGAGGTGGATCAAGGAGTCTTATTGTTACAGGCAATCCCTTCATCTCGGTAAATATACCGATGAAGTCCCCCTTTTGCATAGGAAGTATCTTTTCAAGGGCCTTTTTCCTCCCCGCTGTATCGTCAGCAAGGATCATCTCACGGACTGCCTTTATCCTTTCAGAATCAAAAAACATATGCTCTGTGCGGCAAAGGCCAATGCCCTCTGCTCCAAATCCTCTTGCAACACGGGCATCCTTCGGCGTATCAGCATTAGCCCATACCCCAATCTTTCTGAATTCATCTACCCATTTCATAATGGTAGTAAAATCACCAGTGAGTTCAGGCGTTGTGAGTACTACCTGACCGAGGATAACTTCTCCTGTGGTACCATTAAGGGTAATATAGTCACCTTCCTTTACGATATGCGTGTCTACAACAAAATACTTGCCCTCCTCGTTTATATTGATTGCACCACATCCAGCAACACAGCATTTACCCATACCCCTTGCTACAACAGCCGCATGAGAGGTCATGCCACCCCTGGCAGTGAGAATACCCTGAGCAGCATGCATTCCCCCAATATCTTCTGGCGATGTCTCATGCCTTACCAGGACCACCTTCTCACCCCTTGAAGCCGATTTCTCAGCATCTTCTGCAGTGAATACGACCTTTCCAACAGCAGCACCAGGTGAAGCAGGGAGTCCCTTCGCTACGATAGTAACCTGTGCCTTAGTGTCTATTGTTGGATGAAGAAGCTGGTCAAGCTGGCTGGGATCGATCCGCATGATAGCAGTCTTCTTATCGATAAGCTTCTCCTTGACCATATCAATAGCAATCCTGAGGGTCGCTGCTGCGGTCCTCTTCCCAACCCTGGTCTGAAGCATGTAAAGCTTACCTTCTTGAACAGTGAACTCAATGTCAAGCATATCTTTGTAATGCTTCTCAAGCCCTTTATATATTCTATCAAGATCTTTATATGCATCAGGCAATCTCTTTCCCAACTCCTCTATGCGAAGAGGTGTCCTGATTCCTGCTACGACATCTTCACCCTGTGCATTTATGAGACATTCAGCAAAAAATCTTTTTTCACCTGTAGAGGGATCTCTGGTAAAACCAACACCTGTTCCTGAACTGTCACCCATATTTCCAAAGACCATTGCCTGGACATTGCAAGCAGTACCAAGATCATCAGGGATACCATGGAGTTTTCTATATTTGACAGCCCTGTCACCAAACCAGGATCCGAAGACAGCATTAATAGCAAGCTTGAGTTGCTCATGAGGGTTTTCAGGAAAATCCGTTCCTGTTTCAGATTTATATATAGCCTTAAACTCCTTCACGAGTTCCTTAAGGTCATCTGCAGTAAGATCAGTATCCAGTTGAACACCCTTTTTCTCCTTCACCTTCTCCAATGCCCTTTCGAAATGTTGCCTCTCTATCCCCATAACAATGCTTCCAAACATAGTTATAAATCTTCTGTATGCATCGTAAACAAAACGTTCATTACCAGTCTTTTTTATGAGAGCCTGCATGGTGGTTT
>Ga0187774_10000916_pt1 | contig 10265 bp, 10 predicted proteins | sample 0216_BV02_MP05_2_FD_133152 | JGI IMG/M metagenome (GOLD analysis project Ga0187774, IMG submission 133152) | Tropical peat soil microbial communities from peatlands in Department of Meta, Colombia - 0216_BV02_MP05_20_MG | ecosystem: Environmental > Terrestrial > Soil > Wetlands > Peat | place... | reverse complement strand
TGGCCGGCGCTCGAGGCCGCCTTCGAGGGCTGGCTCGAGCCCTCGAACTTCGATGCGTCGGGGCGGCAAAGGCGCCGTCTTGAGGAGCTGCGCTGAGGCCACTCTTCGTGGTGCGGTTAAGGGAACGCGCAGTATGATGGACGCCGATGGAGCAACAGGTCAGGTTCTGCTCGAGCTTCGACGGCGCGCGCCTCGCCTACGCGCTGTGCGGCCGCGGCTCACCGCTGGTCATGTCGGACACATGGCTGAGTCATCTAGAACATCAATGGCGCAGCCTCGCCTGGCGCCCGTGGCTCGACCATTTCTCTCGTGAGCACACTTTGCTGCGCTACGACGTGCGCGGCACCGGCCTGTCGGATCGCTCGTTCACGCGCGCCTCAATGGACACCTGGGTGCGCGATTTCGGCGCCGTGGTCGACGCCGCCGGACTGAAGCGGGTTCCGCTGCTCGGAGTATGCCAAGGGGGCCCGATCGCGATCGAGTACGCCGCGCGCTATCCCGAACGCGTCGCCCGGCTGGTGCTCTACGGCACCTACGTACGCGGCATGTTCAAGCGCACCGACCTTCCGCCGGAGCCCGCCAAAGGAAAACTGTTGCTCGAAATGACCCAGCTCGGCTGGGGACGCGAGAATCACGCCTTCATGCAGGTCTGGGCCTCCTTGTTCCAGCCCGGCGGAGGCATCGAGCACCTGCGCTCGTGGACCGAGCTGCAGCGCCTGTCGGTTTCTCCGGAAAACGCGGTGTCGTTCTTCAATACCACCTTCAATATCGACGCGCGCGAAGCGGCCCGGAACATCAAGTGTCCGACGCTCGTCGTGCACGCCTTCGGCGACAGAGTGGCGCCCGTGGAGGAGGGTCGCCTGCTCGCGAGCCTGATCCCCGACGCGCGCTTCGTCGAACTCGACAGCGAGAATCACATGCTGCTCCCGGACGAGCCCGCGTGGGCGAGATTCCTGGACGAAGTACGCAGCTTCCTCGGCGCCGCGCCCGATAGGGCGCCGACGGCCGACCTCGAGACGTGGCTCCGCGCGCTGACCGAGCGCGAACGCGAGGTACTCGAGGCAATCGCTCGCGGTCTGGACAACGCCGAGATCGCCGCCGCGCTGTGCCTGTCGGAAAAGACGGTCCGGAACCACATCACGCGCGTGTTCGACAAGATCGGCGTAGCGCATCGCTACCAGGCCATCGTGATGGCCCGGGATGCCGGCCTGGGCGTCGCGCGGCCCTGACCGGGACAACGGTCCCGGAACGGCGGCGGGCCATCGCTCTAAAAGGGGACTCCGGCCTCAATACGGCTTCGGCCGCTTGCGCCACAGTCGCGCGAGGCGCGGCAACCATGCCCGCCATCAAGTCAGACCGAAGGAGGCCACCATGCCCAAGTTCGTCATCGAGCGCGAAATCGCCGGCGCCGGCAAACTCCCACCTCAGGAGTTGCAGGCGATCTCGCAGAAGTCCTGCAGTGTCCTGGAGAAAATGGGACCGAAGATCCAGTGGGTGCAGAGTTTCGTAACCGACGACAAGATCTACTGCCTGTATGTCGCCCCGGACGTGGGGACCGTGCGGGAGCACGCCCGCCAAGGTGGCTTTCCCGCGAACAGTGTGGCGCGCGTGCGGGCGGTCATCGATCCGACGACCGCAGAGTAAGAGCGCGGCGATTCACTCGCGCGGCGCTGTGTCGATCGCCTCGATGCGGCGCCGCTGCCAGACGAGCATCGCCACGCCCGGCAGGGCGATGAGGAAGGTGGCGAAGAAGAACTCCGGCCAGCCGAGGTGCTGCGCCAGGACGCCGGCCGCCGGACCGACATAGACCCTCCCCAACGCCGCAAGCGCCGAGAGCAGCGCGTACTGGGTGGCCGAGTGGCGTCGGTCGCACATCGCCATCAGGAGCGCGACGAACGCGGCCGTGCCCATGCCGCCGCACAGGTTCTCGGCCGCCACCGCCGCGACCATCAGCACGTAGCTCTTGCCCGCCAGCGCGAGCAGCATGTACCCGAGATTGGTGACTGCCTGCAGCACGCCGAACAGGAGGAGCGACCGGTACAGCTTCAGGCGCGCCATGAGCGCCCCCCCGGCGAGCGCTCCGGCGATGGTCGCGAGCACACCGAGCCACTTGTTCACGACGCCGACCTCGGTGAGCGAGAAGCCCGGTCCGCGGATCAGGAATGCCGTGGACAGCGATCCGGCGAAGGCATCGCCCAGCTTGTAGAGAACGATGACCGCGAGCAGGATCCATGCGCCGTCTCGGCTGAAGTATTCGACGAGCGGCTCGCGCACCGCCTGCTCGAGCGTGTGAGGCGCGCGCGGCGGTGCGTTCGGCTCCTCGGCGGTCCACGCCGCCACTACGCCCACCAGCATCAGCGCCGCCATCAGCCAGTAAGTCCCCCTCCAGCCCAGCCAGTCGTCGGCCACGATCAGCGCCAGGCCGCCGGACACCAGCATCGCGATGCGGTAGCCGAGCACCGACACCGCAGCCCCGGCCCCGCGCTCTTCGGCGTCGAGCACGTCGGTGCGATAGGCGTCGAACACGATGTCCTGCGAGGCCGAAAGGAAAGCGACCGCGAGCGCGAGGCTCGCCAGCAACCAAGGTGAGCGCTCGGGCGCGAGCGTTCCCATCCAGGCGATCGTCGCCAGCAGCCCGAGTTGCGTGACGACCAACCAGCCGCGCCGCCGGCCGAGCAGCGGGATCGTGAAGCGATCCATGAGCGGCGCCCACAGGAACTTGTAGGTGTAGGGCTGACCCACAAGCGCGAACATGCCGATGGTGGTGAGATCGACCCCGCTCACGGTGAGCCACGCCTGCAGCGTCGCGCCGGTCAGCGCGAGCGGCAGCCCCGAAGAGAAGCCCAGCAGCAGCAGCAGGAAGATTTTCCTGCTGCGGAACACGCCCAGGAGTTCAGCCCCCCAGGCGCCACTCATAATCGATGATGAGCGGGGCGTGGTCGGAGAAGCGGCGGCGCTTGTAGATCGACTCGCGCACGGCGGTCTGCGCGACGCCGGGCGTGGCGACCTGGTAGTCGATGCGCCAGCCGACGTTCTTCGCCCAGGCCTGGCCGCGGTTCGACCACCAGGTGTACTGCTCGGGCTTCTGGTTCAGGCGCCGGAACACGTCGACGAAGCCGGCCTCATCGAATACTGCGCTCAACCAGGCGCGCTCCTCGAGCAGGAAGCCCGAGTTCTTCTGGTTCGAGCGCCAGTTCTTCAGGTCGATCTCCTTGTGCGCGATGTTCCAGTCGCCGCACAGGATGACCTCGCGCCGGCTGCGCTTGAGCTTCCTCAGATGCGGCAGGAAGGCGTCCAGAAAACGGAACTTGGACGCCTGACGATGCGGTCCGGCGGATCCCGAGGGCAGGTACAGCGACACCACCGACAGGCGCCCGAAGCGCGCCTCGAGGTAGCGTCCCTCGTCGTCGAACTCGCGCACGCCGAAGCCCTCGCGCACCGAATCGGGCTCGACGCGGCTGTAGAGCGCGACGCCCGCGTAGCCCTTCCTGTCGGCATGCGAGAAGAATCCGTGCAATCCGCGCGGCGCGCGCATGGTGGCGTCGAGGTCGGGCTCGTGCGCCTTGATCTCCTGCAGGCACGCCACATCGGCGCGCTGCGCGGCGAGCCAGCGGTAGAACCCCTTGCGCGCGGCCGAGCGGATGCCGTTGACGTTTAGGGTTACGATCCTCACGCGGAGGGGAAGCTGGACACGCCGCCGTGCGCCGCCGACCACTCCGCAGGCGCGCGCAGGAACTTCTCCACCTGCGCGATCTGAGCGGGGGGCAGGTAGGCGCCCGCCTTCACCACGGCGAGCACGTCCCACCAGCTCGCGAGGTAGTGCAGCCGCACGCCCAGGTCCGCCAGGATCTTCTTCGACTCGGGAAAGATGTCGTAGTAGAAATTCACGAACACGTGCTCGACCACGGCGCCCGCGTCGCGCAGCGCCTTGCAGAAATTGATCTTCGAGCGCCCGTCGGTCGTGAGATCCTCGACCAGTAGCGTGCGCGCGCCCTCGCGGATGTCGCCTTCGATCTGCGCGTTGCGGCCGAAGCCCTTGGGCTTCTTGCGCACGTACTGCATGGGCAGTCCGAGCCGGTCCGCAATCCATGCGGCGTAGGGGATGCCGGCGGTCTCGCCGCCTGCGACCACGTCGAACTGCTCGAAGCCCGCGTCGCGCGCGAGCGTCGCCTCGGCGAAATCGACCAGCTGCGAGCGGATGCGGGGGTAGAAGATGAGCTTGCGGCAGTCGATGTATACCGGGCTCGCCCAGCCGGACGTGAAGATGAACGGCTTGTCCTCGGAAAAGAGCACCGCCTTCACCTCGAGCAACATCTTTGCGGTGGTCTCGGCGATGAAGCTGCGTTCGGCGGAATACATGAAAAAAGTCGCACGGAGGGTGGCGCGGATTCTAGCAGGGTCAACGCGGGCCGCGCGCGACGCGTTAGAATTGAGCAGGTCAGCTGGAAGGAAGGGGAAGCAGATGTTCCGGAGCATCGCGATTGGCGCGGCAGTCACCGCCCTTGCCGCAGCGGCTTTGCCGCTCCATGCCGCGCAGCTGATGTATCGCTGCACCAGCAAGGACGGCAGGGTGTACTACGGCCAGACGGTCCCGAACCAATGCATCGGTCAGCTGGTCGAGCAGATCAACTCGCAGGGGCTGGTGATCAAGCGCATCGTACCGACCAACGCCCCGGTCGAGGATCCGGCGGCGAAAGAGGCGGAGGAGAAGAAGAAGCAGGAGGAGGCCGCCCGCGCCAAGGAGGAAGAGCGCCGTGACAACGCGCTGCTCGCGACCTACACCAGCGTAAAGGATGTCGACGACGCGCGTACGCGCGCGCTCGCGGAGCCGACTGCGCGCGTGGCCGAGATCGAGGCGCGCATCGCCGAACTCAAGAAGAAGCAGGCGGGCCTTTCCCAGCGGCGTGCTACGTACACCAGCGACAAGCCACCGCCGGTTTCGCTTACCGAGGAGATCCAGAACGTCGAATCGGAGCTCGGCCTGCAGAACGAGCTGGCGGCCTCCAAGCGTCGCGAGATCACTGGCATCAACGCCAAGTACGACGAGGACAAGAAGCGCTACATCCGGCTGACCGGGCGCTAGCGGCGCGCCGCTAGCCGAGCCGGCGGCGCAGGATCTCGTTCACCTGGGCGGGATTCGCCTTGCCCTTGGTCGCTTTCATCACCTGGCCGACCAGGGAGTTGAACGCCTTTTCCTTGCCGGCGCGGTAGTCATCCACCTGCCTGGCGTTCGCAGCCAGCACCGCGTCCACGATCTTCTCGATTTCGCCCGCGTCCGAGATCTGCCGTAGCCCGCGCCTTGCGATGATCTCGTCGATGGTTTCCTCGTCCGACCAGACCGCGTCGAATACCTCCTTGGCCATCTTTCCCGAGAGCGTCCCGTCGTCGACCTTCTCGGCGAGTCGACGTAGCTGTTCGGCGGAGATCTTGGTTTGCTCTATTTGGAGATCCGCTTCGTTCAGCTTCGCGCTCAGCGGGCCTGCAATCCAGTTGGCGATGCTCGCGGCTCGTCCCTTCGGTACGCCCTCGAGCGCGCTGATCGCGTAGTTGCTCAGGCCGATGCTGGAGGTGAGCAGGTCAGCTTGGGCACCGGGAATCCCGCGAGCGACAAACTCGCTTCGTCGCGCCTCCGGCAGGACAGGCAGCGACTGGCGGATGCGCTCAACCTCGTCCTCGGTCAGAACCAGCGGCAGCAGGTCGGGGTCGGGGAAGTAGCGGTAGTCCTGCGCCTCCTCCTTGGTGCGCATCGGGCGCGTCTCGTCGCGCTCCGGGTCGTACAAACGCGTTTCCTGGATCACCTTGCCGCCGTCCTCGAGCAGCGCGATCTGGCGCGCTGCCTCGTGCTCGATGGCGCGCTCCATGAAGCGGAAGGAGTTCAGGTTCTTGATCTCGCAGCGCGTGCCCAGCGCAACGTCGCCCGCGCGGCGCACGGACACGTTGGCGTCGCAGCGGAACGAGCCCTCCTGCATGTTGCCGTCGCAGATGCCGATCCACGTGACCAGCGCGTGCAGCGTGCGTGCGTAGGCCACCGCTTCCTTCGCGCCGCGCAGGTCAGGCTCGCTCACGATCTCGAGCAGCGGCACTCCAGCCCGGTTGAGGTCGATACCGGACATGCCGTGAAAGTCCTCGTGCAGGGACTTGCCGGCATCCTCCTCGAGGTGCGCGCGTGTGATGCGCACGGTTTTCTCGCCCGTGGGCAGCAGGATCCTGAGCGACCCGCCCTGCACGATCGGGATCTCGTACTGGCTGATCTGGTAGCCCTTGGGCAGGTCCGGGTAGAAGTAGTTCTTGCGCGCGAACACCGAGCGCCGGTTGAGCACGGCGCCGATCGCCAGTCCGAAGCGGATGGCGTGCTCGACCGCCGCGCGGTTCAGCACCGGCAGCACCCCGGGCAGCGCGATGTCCACCGCCGAGGCCTGCGTGTTCGGCGCGGCGCCGAAGGCGGTCGAGGCGCCCGAGAAGATCTTGCTGCGGGTGGCGAGCTGCGCGTGCGTCTCGATGCCGACGACGATCTCCCAGCTCACAGCGGCGTCTCCGTGGGGACCCTGAGGTGCCAGTCGGTGGCTTGCTGATAGCGATGCGCCGCGCCCAGCATACGGGCCTCGGAGAAATAATCGCCGATCAGCTGCAGCCCGACCGGCAGCTCCTTGCCGTCGAACCCGCAGGGGACCGACAGCGCCGGCAGCCCGGCGAGCGGCGCAGGGATGGTGAAAATGTCGTTCAGGTACATTTGCACCGGGTCGTCCACCTTGGCCCCGATCGCAAAGGCGGTGTCCGGCGCAGTCGGCCCCAGGATCAGGTCGCAGCGCTCGAACGCCGCCGCGAAGTCGCGCGCAATCAGCCGCCTGAGCTTCTGCGCCTGCAGGTAGTAGGCGTCGTAATAGCCGTGCGAGAGCACGTAGGTGCCGACCAGGATGCGGCGCTTGACTTCCGCGCCGAAGCCCTCCGCGCGCGTGCGGCAATACATATCGATCAGGTCGTTGTACTCGGCGGCGCGATGCCCGTAGCGCACCCCGTCGAACCGCGACAGGTTGGACGACGCCTCCGCCGGCGCGAGCACGTAGTACACCGGCACCGCGAGCCGGCTGTTCGGCAGCTCGATCGGCACGGTGCTCGCGCCCTGCGATGCGAACCAGCGCACCGCCTCGTCTACCGCCGCGCGCACCCCGGGCTGCACCCCCTCGCCGGTGAATTCTCTGGGCAAGCCGATGCGCAGGCCGGCGAGCGACAGGTTCAGCTCCCGCGCGTAATCCTCCGCAGGCCGCTCGAGGCTGGTCGAGTCGCGCGCATCGAAGCCCGCCATCGCGTTCAACAGCAAGGCGAGGTCGGCGGCGCTCTTCGCCATGGGTCCCGCCTGGTCGAGCGACGACGCGAACGCCACCATGCCGTAGCGCGACACGACGCCGTAAGTCGGCTTCAGGCCGCATATGCCCGTGAGCGACGCGGGCTGGCGGATCGAGCCACCGGTGTCGGTGCCGGTCGCCGCCGGCGCCATGCGCGCAGCCACCGCAGCGGCCGAGCCGCCGGAGGATCCCCCCGGCACCAGCCGCTTGTTCCACGGATTGCGCACGGGGCCGAACCAGGAGGTCTCGTTCGACGAACCCATGGCGAATTCGTCCATGTTCGTCTTGCCGAGCATGACCGCGCCGGCGGCGCCGAGCCGCTCGACCACGTGCGCGTCGTAGGGGCTGACGAAGTTGGCCAGCATGCGCGAGCCGCAGGTCGTGGGCATCCCCCGGGCGCAGAAGATGTCCTTGTGCGCAAGCGGGATTCCGGTGAGCGGGCCGCCCTGTCCCGCGGCGCGCCGCGCGTCGGCGCGGCGCGCATCGTCCAGCGCGCGCCCCTCGTCCACGGTGATGAAGGCGTTCAGCGCCTCGTTCAGCGCGCGGACGCGGGCGAGAAATAGTTCCGTCAACTCGACGCTCGAGACGCGCCGGGCCGCCAACGCCACGTTCAACTCGGTCAGGGTGGCGTTCAGCACCGGCTACTCGATGACTTTCGGGACCAGGTAAAGCCCCCGGTCGACCGCCGGGGCGATCGCCTGGAAGCGCTCGTGCTGGTCGGTTTCAGTGACGGAATCCGCACGCGTGCGCTGCACCACGTCCAGCGCGTGGGACATGGGTTCGATACCGGATGTGTCGACCGCCCGCAGCTCGTCGATCAGGGCGAGCACGCGGTTTAGCCTGGCAGCCACCGCCTGGCTCTCGGCCGGGTCGAGCGCAATACGCGCCAGCCGCGCGAGGCGTTCGATCTGATCTTGGGAAAGGGACATTGCGCCGCAAAAAAGCCCGCGGCAGGCCGTTGCCGGGGTCGCCGTTAGAGTATCATAGCGACACCATTGAGAGGGAGATTGAGCTTCCGAACTCCAATCGGGACACGGCCTTAGCCGAGAGAGTTAAGGCTCAACGAAACGCTCCACGACACGCGAAGCGCTACGCACATGCTCGGATTCCTGCGCAGTTACTTTTCCAACGATCTCGCGATCGACCTCGGCACCGCGAACACGCTCATCTACGTGCGCGGCAAGGGCATCGTGCTCGACGAACCTTCCGTCGTCGCGATCCGCCAGGAAGGCGGCCCGAACGCGAAGAAGACCATTCAGGCGGTCGGCAAGGAAGCGAAGCAGATGCTCGGCAAGACGCCGGGCAACATCACCGCGATCCGACCGATGAAGGACGGCGTGATCGCCGACTTCACCATCACGGAGCAGATGCTCAAGCAGTTCATCAAGAAGGTGCACGACAACAAGCTGTTCTCGCCCTCGCCGCGCATCATCATCTGCGTTCCCTGTGGCTCGACGCAGGTCGAGCGGCGCGCCATCCGCGAGTCGGCAATTGGCGCCGGCGCCGGGCAGGTCTACTTGATCGAAGAACCGATGGCCGCGGCGATCGGCGCCGACCTGCCGGTCGCCGAGGCGACCGGCTCGATGGTGGTCGACGTCGGCGGAGGCACTACCGAGGTCGGCGTGATCTCCCTCGGCGGCATGGTGTATGCGGGTTCAGTGCGCGTCGGCGGCGACAAGTTCGACGAGGCGATCATCAATTACATCCGTCGCAATTACGGCATGCTGGTCGGAGAGACCACGGCCGAACTGGTGAAGAAGGAGATCGGTTCCGCGTTCCCGGGCAGCGAAGTGCGTGAAATGGAAGTGAAGGGACGCAACCTCGCGGAAGGCATTCCGCGCAGCTTCACCATCAGCTCGAACGAAATCCTGGAAGCGCTCACCGAGCCGCTCAATCAGATCGTGTCGGCCGTCAAATCTGCGCTCGAGCAGACGCCGCCCGAGCTGGGCGCCGACATCGCGGAGAAAGGCATGGTGATCACCGGCGGTGGTGCGCTGCTGCGCGACCTCGATCGCCTGCTGATGGAGGAAACCGGGCTGCCGGTGATCGTCGCCGAAGACCCCCTCACCTGCGTCGTGCGCGGCTCGGGCAAGGCGCTCGAGAAGATGGAGCATTTCGGGCCGATCTTCACGAATGACTGAGTGATGGGGGGATGGAGCACAGCCCCCCACCGTTCTTCAAGCGCGGCCCGGCCCCGGTCGTCCGGCTCGCGTTTTTCGCGTCACTCTCCCTCGCGCTGCTGGTACTCGACGCGCGCTTCCATTACACCGAAGGACTGAGGCGCGTCCTCGCGATCGCTGCGTATCCGCTGCAGCTTGCCGCCACCGCGCCGCTCGTGCTCGGCGCGCGGGTCGGGGACTACTTCGCCAGCCAGTCGACTCTGCGCGCGGACAATGCCGAGCTGCGCGCGCGCCTGCTCGCGGCATCGCTCGACGCGCAGCGCTACCAGGCCGCCGAGGCCGAGACGGAACGCCTGCGGCGTCTGATCGGCGCGGCCGAGCATCTCGATCGCCCCACCATCCCGGCGGAGATCGTTTACGCGGGACGCGACCCCTACAGTCTCAAGGTGATACTCGACAAGGGCACGCAGCAGGGCATCGTCGCGGGCGATGCGGTGGTCGACGACACCGGGGTGATCGGCCAGGTCACGCGCGCCTATCCGCTTACCTCGGAGGTAACGCTGATCACCAACAAGGACCACGCCACACCGGTCCAGGTGCTGCGCAGCGGCTTGCGCGTCATCGCCTTCGGCGGCGGCTCCTCGGGCCTGCTCGAGCTGCGCTATGTTGCGCCGGACGCGGAAATTGGCAGCGGTGACGTCCTGGTGACCTCCGGGATCGACGGCACCTATCCGCCCGGGCTGCCGGTGGCGAAAGTCGCGCGCGTGGAGCGCGACGCAGCGCACGCCTTCGCGCGCGTTCT
>Ga0187774_10000915_pt1 | contig 10275 bp, 5 predicted proteins | sample 0216_BV02_MP05_2_FD_133152 | JGI IMG/M metagenome (GOLD analysis project Ga0187774, IMG submission 133152) | Tropical peat soil microbial communities from peatlands in Department of Meta, Colombia - 0216_BV02_MP05_20_MG | ecosystem: Environmental > Terrestrial > Soil > Wetlands > Peat | place... | reverse complement strand
TGGCCACGCTGTCGGGCGGGGAACGACGGCGGGTGGCGTTGTGCCGCCTTCTTCTGCAGTCGCCGGACCTGCTCCTGCTCGACGAGCCGACCAACCACCTCGATCTCGACGCGATCCTCTGGCTCGAAGACTGGCTCAAGCGCTATCCCGGGACGCTGCTCGTCGTGTCACACGACCGCGATTTTCTCGACGGCGTGGTGAACTTCGTGGTGCACATCGACGCAAGGAAGCTCAAGCGCTACTCCGGCAACTATTCCGCCTTCGAGACGCAGCGCGCCGCGTCGATCGTGCTGGCGCAGGCTCAGTACGAGAAGCAGCAGCGCGAACGCGCCCACCTGGAGTCGTTCATCAGCCGCTTCCGCGCCAAGGCCACCAAGGCGAGGCAGGCCCAGAGTCGCATGAAAATGCTGGCGAGGATGGAGGAGCTTGCTCCCCTGCACGTGAGCGCGCCGTTCTCGTTCGAGTTCCGCGAGCCGCTCAAGGCGCCCGACCCGCTGCTGGTGCTGGAAGACGTCACGGCCGGCTACAAGATGGAAGACGCGCCCGACAAGGCGGTGGTGCGCGACATCAGGTTTTCGCTCCAGAGCGGCCAGCGCTACGGGCTGCTCGGCGTCAACGGCGCCGGGAAATCCACGCTGATCAAGACCATCGCGGGCGAACTGAAGCCCCTGGCGGGCAAGGCGATCTTCAACAAGGGGCTCGCGGTCGGCTACTTCGCGCAGCACCAGGTGGAGATGCTGCGCCACGACGAATCCCCCCTGTGGCACCTCGCGCGCCTTGCGCCGCCGGGCGGAAAAGCGATACGCGAGCAGGATCTGCGGGATTATCTCGGCGGCTTCGATTTCCCAGGCGACATGGCGACGGGCTCGATCGAGAACTTCTCCGGCGGCGAGAAGGCGCGGCTCGCGCTCGCCCTGATCGTGTGGCAGAGGCCAAACCTGCTCCTGCTCGACGAGCCGACCAACCATCTCGACCTGGAGACGCGCGAGGCGCTCACGGTGGCGCTCGCGCAGTTCGAGGGCACGCTGGTGCTCGTCTCGCACGACCGCCACCTGTTGCGCGCGACCACCGACCAGTTTCTGATCGTCGCCGACGGGAGGCTCTCGCCCTTCGACGGCGATCTCGACGATTACCGCGACTGGCTGTTCCGGACCAAGCTCGCCCCCGGCCCGGCTGCACCCCTGCCCGAAGCCCGGAACGCGGTCCCGGCAAAACCGGCCGCGCCGGCTGCCGACCGCCGCGGGCAGAAGCGCAAGGAAGCCGAGGAGCGCCAGCGACAGTCCGACGCGCGAAAACCGATCGAATCGCGCATCAAGCGGCTCGAGGAACAGATGGCGAAGCTGAACGCGCAGAAATCGGCCATCGACGCCCGGCTCGCCGACCCGGAGATCTACGGCGACGCGAACAAGGAGGCGCTGAAAGCGCTTATCCTCGACCAGGCCTACGTGGCGCGCGAGCTGGCGCTGCTCGAGGCCGAGTGGCTCGAGCAGCAGGAGCGGCTGGAGGCGCTCGCCGCCTAGTCGCGCGCCGCGCGGCGCGACCGCAGGCGCACCCGTTCTCTTCACCGGATTTGATCTGGATCAAACCGGGTGCAGCCGCCGTGCGCGATGCTGGGGTTCCGGCGCGAGCTCCCCATGAGCGATCCGACCGTCCACTGGCACGCGGAGCACGCAAATTTCTCGCGGCTCCTCGACATGCTGCAGAAGGAAGTGGATGCCTTCCACGACGGCAGGGATCCGAATTACGACCTGATGGTGGACATCGTCACCTACCTCCGGCATTTCCCGGACCTGCACCACCATCCGCGCGAGGACGTGGCCTTCGCGCGCCTGGCCGAGCGCGATGCCTCGGCGAGCCTTGCCCTGCAGCGGCTGCGACAGGAGCACCGGGTCATCGCCGCCGCCGGCGAACACCTGCTGAAGACGCTGAACGAGGTGACCTCCGGCACGCTGATTGCGCGCGCCGTGGTCGAGTCGATCGCCGCCATGTACCTCGTCTACTACCGCCACCACATCGCCGAGGAGGAAAGAGAAGTCCTGCCGCGGGCGGCGAAGCTCCTGTCCGACGCGGACTGGAAGGCCGTGCTCGCCGCGGGGCCCGCGGGGCGCGATCCCCTCTTCGGGGACAGGGGCGACTCCGGGTACCGCGAGTTGCGCCGCCACATCGTCCTGGAAATCCACGAAGCTTGAGCGGCGGCGAGGGCCCCTAGCGGCCCTGCAGAAGAGACTCGGCCAGCTCGCGAAAGCCCTCTCCGCTCTCCGCGCGAGTCACGTAGGCGGGCTCGGCCTCCAGCCTCCCGGCGAACGAGCGGATATTGGCGACGCCGACCGAAAGCGGGAAGCTGGCGAACATCGGCGCGTCGTTCGGAGAATCGCCGGCGAACACGAACTCGTCCTTGCGCGCATCGATCTCGATCCCGAAGCATTCCCCGAACAGGATCTTCGTCATCGCAAGCTTGTCGTAGGCGCCGAACCAGCCGTTTACGTGGATCGAGCTGATCTTGGCGGTCAGACCCGCCTGCCGCATGAGCGACACGATTTCGTCGACCGCGGCGCTCGGCAGGGGTGGCACGTCCTCGCAGTAATCGATGGCGAGGTCCGCCTCGCGATAGCCCTGGTCGGCCGCGACGGCGCAGCCGGGCACCGCGGCGAGTATCCGGTCCCGGATCGCGGCGAGCTTTTCGCGGTTCGCGGCGCGGGTCGGCGCGTCCACCGCGTAGCGCCGCTTCATCCTCCGCGCAGCGTGATCGTAGCGGAAATAGAACGCGCCGTTCTCGCCGACCACTGCGTCCACCGGCCACATGCGCGCGATGTGATCGCACCAGCCCGCGGGGCGCCCGGTGATCGGCACGACGCGAAAGCCCGCGCCCTGCAGCGCCTCGAGCGCCGAATAGGCTGCGGCCGTAAGGCGGCCTCCGGTGGTGAGCGTCTCGTCGATGTCGCAGAGCACGCTGCGGACGCGGCGGCGCGCGTCGCTCGGAAGCTCGGCGAGCGGCCGCATCATGGGGCGAGGCGGAAAGCGCGGCGCCTGCGCGCGCGGGAATTCGTCCGGGTCTCCATGATGTTCTGCATGCGCGTCGTTCGCCAACTATAGCGCGCAGGCGGCGGCGCGTACAATTGCCCCTGCACCACGCACTCTATCCCTGCGAGGACGACGATGGACGCCGATGAAGTCAACCACATGTGGAAGGGCCTGCTCGCGCCGCACCTGGGAATGCGCTTCGTCGAGACGGGCGCAGACCGCGTGGTCGCCGAGCTGGAGATCGGCGATTCGCTGCGCACGATCGGCGGGGCGCTTCACGGCGGAGCGCTGATGGCCCTGGCCGATACGGTCGGCGGGACTGCCGCGGTGCTGAATCTGCCCGCGGGCGCGAGTACCGCGACCATCGAATCGAAGACCAATTTCTTCGGCGCAGGGCGAAGCGGCCTGGTGCGCGCGGAGTGCACGCCGCTGCACAGGGGCAGGAGCACCACGGTGTGGCAGACACGCGTGACCGACGCCTCGGGCAGGCTCCTCTCCCTCACCATCCAGACTCAGGCGGTGCTGAATCGGCACGGGTGACCATGACGACTCCTCCGCACGAATCGCAGGCCGACTCCCCCTACGCCTGGAGGCGCCTCGGCGCCGCGCTCGCCCTCATGACCATCGGCGGCGCGGGGATGTACTCGATGGCCGTGGTGCTGCCGCCGCTGCAGGCGGAGTTCGGCATCGCGCGCTCGGACGCCTCGCTGCCGTACACGCTGACGATGATCGGCTTCGGCGTCGGCGGCGTGCTCATGGGAAAGCTCTCCGACCGCTTCGGCGTGATCGTCCCGGTGCTGGTCGGCTCCGTGTGCCTCGGGCTCGGCTTCATTGCCGCAGGGTTCGCGCCGGATCTTCTCCGGTTCGCCGCCGCGCACGGCGTCCTGATCGGCCTGCTCGGCACCTCGGGCTCCTTCGTGCCGCTGGTCGCCGACATCGCGCTTTGGTTCGCGCGCCGGCGCGGCATCGCCGTGGCGATCGTGATGAGCGGCAATTACCTCGCCGGCACCGTGTGGCCGCCGCTCATGCAGCATTTCATCGATGTCGCCGGCTGGCGCGCGACCTATATGGGAACGGGCCTGTTTTGCCTTGCGACGATGCCGGTGCTGGCGCTCGCGCTCAGGAGGAAGCCTCCCGGGATTGAAGCGCACTCGAGCCGTGTCCCTGCGCAGGCAGGCCCGCTGGAACCCCGGCTCACGCCGCTCGGATTTTCCCCCGGGGCGCTGCAGGCGCTCCTGTGCGTGGCGGGCGTCGCCTGCTGCGTCGCCATGTCGATGCCGCAGGTGCACATGGTCGCCTACTGCGGCGATCTGGGCTATCCGGCCGCGCGCGGCGCCGAGATGCTCTCGCTCATGCTCGGGTTCGGGATCGTCAGCCGGCTCGTCTCGGGCTGGGTCGCCGATCGCATCGGAGGCCTGAGGACGCTGCTTCTCGGCGCGGCGCTGCAGGCGACCGCGCTCGCGCTGTTCCTCCCGTTCCAGCAGCTCGCGGCGCTCTATGTGGTCTCGGCGCTCTTCGGCCTGTTCCAGGGGGGGCTCGTGCCCTCCTATCCGATCATCGTGCGCGAGTACTTCGCGCCGCGCGAGGCGGGCGTGCGCACCGGCACCGTGCTCATGGCGACGCTCTTCGGCATGGCGCTCGGCGGCTGGCTCCCCGGGTGGATTTTCGATGCGACCGGCTCGTACCGCGCCGCGTTCGCGAACGGGATCGCGTGGAGCCTCGTGACGACGGTGATCGCGCTGGTGCTCCTCAATCGCGCGCGGCACCGGGGTTCGCCGGCACGGCAAGCAGGCTGAGTTTCCGCGTGCGCTTGCGTTCGCCGCGCCGCGGCTCTAGAAATACTTGATCCCCTGGATCCAGCCGCGGACGCGGCTGTTCCGGCCGTCGGCGTCTTTGTCGTTCGCGTCGCGCCCGGGGTTGGTGCCGAGTTTCATCGCCACCATCACGCGCAGCAGCACGTTCCCGGGCCGCGCATAGTCCACGCCCAGGCCCAAGCCGCTGAGGGAATACGAGTTGGTGGTAGAGATCAGACCGAGTCCGTTCGCCAGCTCGTTGTTCTTGTGCAGGCGAATCTGCCCCCGGTCGTAGAAGAGCGTGCCCTGCCAGTTGTCACTGAACTGCCATCGGCCCTCGACAGTGGCGAGCATGCCTTGGTCCCCGATCGCCTCGCCGATAGGGTAAGCACGCACGCCGTACGGGCCGCCGAGCGCGAACTGCTCGGACGAGTCGAGGTTCTTCGACGCCATCTGTCCGCTGAGCGAGGCGTAGAGGCTGGTCGCGAAACCCAGGCGCTGCAATCGCGAAAACGCGTAGTTGATTTTGGAATAGCCGCCGTCTTTCTGAGTCGTCTGCTCATCCTGCGACAACTCCCCTTCGCCCGTCAGGTCCAGCTTGCCGTTCGTATAGGCGAGCGAGTACGCGTTCAATCCCCCACCACCCGCACCGTCGCGACTGTCGCCTGACACGCCCAAGGCGGCCGAGCGCGTGGTCCTGTCGCTGAACTTGTTCTCCCCGTTTTTGTCCGCGAAGCGCTTCGCCGACGCGCTGAGCGCTCCATACACGTTGACATTTCTGCTGCGCACGAATGGATACTGTCCCGTCATCGTGAAGTCGGTCGCCGAGCCGGTGAAATCGCTCGCCGAAGCGCCGGGCGCGGTGGAGCTGACAAAACCGCAGCACAGTTTGTACCGGACCGCCGAGAACGCCGCCCTCACGCGCAGGCCCCTGTAGCCGACCGGGATCTGATACCCGAGGCGCGCATTCTGGCTTCCCATGGATGCCTGAATGCGGGCCGAAACGATATCTCCCAGCCCGCCCGGGCTATTTAGGTATGCGGTGCCGCCCAGCCGAAACTCTCCGGAGTAGCGGTTGCCGAAGTTGTCTATGTCTACGCTGCCGGACAACGGAGGCGGATCGCCGACATCGACCGTGAGGTCCGAGGTCCCCGGCTCCTCGCCCGGGGCAAGGCTCGCGCGGGCGACGATGCCGGGCGTATCGCTGAGAAGCAGCAGCCCGCGCTCCAGCCCGCTGTTGCGGATCACGCTTCCCGGAGGCTGGTTGGCGGAAATGATTCCGCGGACCAGCCGCGGGGAAGTCTCCGAGCGCCTGCCTTCCGGAACGAAGAGCTTGATCGCCCCGAGCCGGCCCTCGAGCACCGTGATCTCGACGATGCCGTCGCGGATTTCCTGGGCCGGCACGTACGCGCGGGCGACGAAGTAGCCGCGGTCGCGGTAGTAGCGGGTGATCACGGCTGCCGCCTCTTCGAGATCGGCGAGGCCGAGCTCGCGGTCGACGTACGCCTTCAGCAGCGCCGTCAGGTCGCTCTCGGCGAAGACGGTGGCGCGCGTGACCCGGAATCCCTTGACGAGCACGCGAAAGGAGTCCGGTGCCGTCAGCGCGGGGCGCACCGGCTCCTGCGTCTCCAGCCGCGGCGCGGGGCGCGGCGGCTGCGGCGCGCCGCCGGTGCGCGAGTCCTCCAGCATCCGTCCCGAGTCGGGCCGCACCTGCGCCAGTGCGGCGCCGGCGAGCACGAGGAAAACGAGGCCTGCCGCGCACCGGGATCGACCCACCCGGAGCATGAACACCTCCATAATTATCCGGCCGGACGGCCGAAAGGCGCAATTATCGACGATTCGACGGCTTCGGTGTTCAGGGCGGAGAAACCGGAAGCCGTACGCCGCCTCCACGGATCGCGAGGCTCACGAGATTGTTGTAGCTGAACTCCTCCGTGGGAATCGCGCCCGCAGCTTCGCGCTGCGCGAACAGCCGCCGCCCCGGGGACGTGCGAAACGAGGAGGCGACACCGGGCGGGAGCTTGCCCATGTCGTCTACGGCACTAGCGATCGCGCTGTCGCGCACGGGGTCGCCCACCGGCGCGAGCAGGATCATGAGCGTCCCGGGCACGAATGAAATCGCGTAATTCGAGCTCGAGACGCCCGAGGACGTGATCGAGTAGTTGCCGATGGCCGAACTGCTCGTCGCGGTCGTGGTGACGCTGAGGGTCCCGGCAAAGCCCGGGCCGGGCGGGGTCTGCAGGGGATTGAACGTATCACCTGGAACCAGCCCGCTCACGGTAGCGGTGAGCGTCGGCAGCGGCGAGTTCACGATCATCATCTGATTGTCGGCGCTGATGGTAAGGGGGGCCGGAGTGATCGATGCGTTCGTGCTGTTCACCAGCGTCACCGCATAATTCGCCCCGCCGTTGCCGTCGTTTATCGTCACGCTCGGCGTGAGCGTCTTGTTCGTGCCCGCGATCGGGCTGTTGTAGGTCTGGGCAAACGTAACCGTGTCCCCCGAGACAATTGCCCCAAGAGTGATCGTAGGCGCGGTTGTTGTGTAGGCGGTCGTGGCGTCGTACGTCTTGGTGGCGTTGTTCGTGGCCGTCACCGTGATCGGCGCGCGCCCGATCACGCCGGTCGTGTTGCTCACCAGCGTTATCGTGTAATTATTGCCTCCGTTCCCATCATTGATCGTCGCGGTGGGTATGAGGGTCTTGTTCGCCGTCAGACTTGCGTTCTTGTCGGCGTAGGCTTCGGTGAGCGTCGGCGTGTCCCCCGTAGCGAGCGTCCCCGAAGTGATCGTCGGTATCGCCACCGCGCTGGTGGTGCCATCGTAGGTCTTGGTGTTGGTCGAAGCCGTGACCGTGATCAGGCGCTTGTTGATCGTGCCCGTAGCCACGCTTGCGAAGGTTACCGTGTAGTTGAGCCCGCCGTTGCCATCGTTCACCACACCGCTGGGCACAATCGTCTTGCCCGTGCCAACGTTGCGCGTATCGAAGGTCTGCACGAAACCGGGCGTGTCCCCGGTGCCCAGGCCGCCGGTGATGGTCGGTATCACACTCACGCTGCTCGCAGCCGTCGTGCCGTCGTAGGTCTTGGTGTCGGTCACCGCGGTCACCGTGATCGGGCGCGCGGTGATGGCGGCGGTGTGCGTGCCGCCGACGAGCGTGTAATTGGAGGCCAGGCCGCCGTTGGTGCCGTTCGCGAGCGCGAGTGTTCCCGTGGTGAGCGCCTTGCCCGTCCCCACGTTCTTGCTCGCCACCGTGCCCGTGCCGCCGGCCGCGATCGTCAGGGTCTCGGTGCCCACCGTCCCGGTGATCATCGCCGGCGTGATCGCCGCCGCGGCGAAGTTGACCGTGCCGTCATAGACTCGTGTCGCGGTAAGGCTCACCGGCTTCGCGGTGATGGTGGCGGTGCCCGCGGTCAGCGTGTAGTTCGAGGCGAGGCCCGTGCCGTTGCCGAGCACCAGGGTTCCGACCGCGAGCGTCTGCGCCACCGCCGACGCGTTCGCGCTCGTCACCGTGCCCTGGCCGCTCGCGAAAGTCAGCGTTTCCGACCCGATCAATCCGGTGAAAGCTGGCGTGAACGAGCCCGCAACAAAGGTCGTCAGGGCGTTGTATTGCCGCGTGCCGGCGACGGTGATCGACTTCGGCGCGATCGTCGCGGTGTTCGTGCCGCCGATCAGGGTGTAGGCCGAAGCGTTGGTTCCACCCAGCGTCAGGCTGCCGATGCTGAGCGTCTGCCCCGCGGACACGTTAGCGCTCGCCACCGAACCGGTGCCGCTCGCGATCGTCAGGACATCCCCGTTGAGCGCCCCGGTGATCTGGACTACGGTGAACGAACCCGCGGTGAAGTTCTGCGTACCGTCATAGACCCGGGTGGCGGTGAGGCTCACGATGGCCCCGCCGGTGATCGTGCCAGTGTGCGTGCCGCCGGTGAGGGTGTAGTTGGAGGCGAGGCCGCCGTTCGAGCCGTTGGCGAGCGCAAGCGTGCCAATAGTGAGCGTGTACGTCCCGGGGCTGGTGTTCGTCCCCGTGTTGCCCGTGCCGCCGCTGGCAATGGTCAGGGTCTCCGTGCCCACCGTACCAGTGATCGTCGCTGTAAACGCACAGGGTAGTGTTGCACAGGAAAAGTTAGCGTTCCCGTCAAATATCTTCTGGCCGGCGAGATTGACGACTTTCTGGTTGATCACGCCCGTCGTATTCGGGATCGACTGCACCGCGTAATTCGCGCCGTTGTTGCCGTCGGTGATCGTCGCGGTCGGCACGAGGTTCTTTCCCGTCCCCGCGTCCTTGCTCGTGTAGGCCTCGGTGAGTGAAATGCTGTCGCCCACTGCGGGAGACGTCCCACCAGTGATTGTCGGGGTCGCCGCCGCAGTGGTGGTGCCGTCGTAAGTCTTCGTATTGGTCACAGCGGTGATCTGGAGCGGCCGAGGGTTGATCGTCCCCGTGGCGACGGTGGCGAAGGTCACGGTGTAGTTGAGCCCGCTGTTGCCGTCGTTCACCACGCCGCTCGGCGTGAGCGTCTTGCCGCTGCCCGCGTTCTTGTTGTCGAAGGTCTGCACAAAGCCGCTCGTGTCCCCGGTGCCCAGTCCGCCGGTGATCGCCGGAGTCACACCCACGCTTGCCGCGGTCGTGCCGTCGTAGGTCTTGGTGTCGGTTACCGCCGTCACGGTGATCGGGCGCTTGTTGATCGTGCCCGTGGCCGCGGTGGCGAAGGTCACCGCGTAGTTCGCTCCGCCGTTGCCGTCGTTCACCGCGCCGGAGGGCGTAAGCGTCTTGCCGGTGCCGAAGTTCTTCGTGTCGAAGGTCTGCACGAAGCCGCTGGTGTCCCCGGTGGCGAGCGTCCCCACAGTGATCGACGGCACCCCCGCCGAAGTGGTCGTGCCGTCGTAGGTCTTCGTGTCAGTCACCGCCGTAACCGTGATCGCCAGCTTGTTAATCGTTCCCGTCGCAACCGGCGTGAACGTCACCGTGTAGTTCAGCCCGCCGTTCCCGTCGCTGACGACACCGCTCGGCGTGAGGGTCTTGCCGGTGCCGGCATTCTTGTCGCTGTAGACCTCCGCGAGGCCGGTAACCGTGTCACCGGTCTGCAGCCCGGTCACCGTCGGGACCGCCGCCGCGCTCGCGGTGCCGTCGTAGTTCTTGGTGTTGGTGGCGGCGGTGATCGTAAGGGTGCGCACGGTGATGTTGGCCGTCGTGCTCGCGGTCGTGTTGAACGTATAGTTGGCGGCATCGGTACCGGTCACGCTGATCCCGGTCACGCTTACCGGCTTGGCGGTGCCCACGTTCTTGTCGGCAAAGGTGGCAGCCGTGTTGGTCAGCGTCAGCGCGTCGCCGGCCACGCGGTTGTCACCGAGCGTCACCGTCGCCGCCAGCAACCCGTCATAGACCTTGTTCACCCCCGTCGCCGTCACCGTGAGCGCGCGCTGGGTGATGTTGGCCGTGGTGCTCGCGGTCGTGTTGAAGGTGTAGTT
>Ga0187774_10000913_pt1 | contig 10295 bp, 8 predicted proteins | sample 0216_BV02_MP05_2_FD_133152 | JGI IMG/M metagenome (GOLD analysis project Ga0187774, IMG submission 133152) | Tropical peat soil microbial communities from peatlands in Department of Meta, Colombia - 0216_BV02_MP05_20_MG | ecosystem: Environmental > Terrestrial > Soil > Wetlands > Peat | place... | reverse complement strand
TTAAAGGAGACCTTTTATCCTCCGTCTATGGTGTCTTCCCCGATAACTCTTTTTGCCCCTATAAATCTCTTGAAATAGTAAGGTTCCATGAGACTATTTATCGTAACCCTCTTTCCTTTTGAAGAAGCATGAATAAAAAGGTTATCTCCGAGGTAGATCCCTACATGGGAAGGGAAGGGTGCATATGTCCTGAAGAATACAAGATCACCTATGGATAGCTCTGCACTATTGATAAAGATGCCTTCATGGAATTGCTCTCTCGCTGAACGTGGTAGGTTTACTCCTATCATACCATAAACCTTCTGAACAAATGCTGAGCAGTCAATGCCGAGAAGACTGTTTCCACCGAACCGGTAAGGGATATTGATGAATTTTCTTGCAAAAAGGATGAGCTTATCTTTTAAACTGGTTTCTTCAGATTCGGTGACACCCTGGATTTCTTTGTCTATTTGCGCCTGTGACAGTATCGCCTCATAGTTTGACGTTGTTGTTTCATCTGGTTCTGCCTGGGGCTCAAGAAAAAGTTTCTGGCCTGGTTTCAAGATATCTGTTTCAAGATCATTCATGCCTTTTAGTTCATCTACATCTATATCAAATTTTCTGGCAATCTTATAAATGTTATCGCCTTTCTGTACTGTATATGTCCTCGGTCCTGTCCGTTTGACAATGAGTTGCTGGCCAGGTTTTAGTTTTGTTGACCTGAGGTCATTCATTTCTCTGATCTCGGTAACAGGGACGGAAAACTTCTTTGATATAGTTAACAGGGTGTCACCTTTTCTTACTGTATAATGATAAGGTTCATCTTCAGCATTACGAACTGAAGCTTTATCTTCAGTGTTTGGTTTTGACGAATTATGCTTTACGCTTGATGTTTGAAGAGTTGTCTCTTGCTTTTTGTCTTTTGTAGGAATAATTATTTCTGTTCCTGGTTTAAGGCGAGATGATATAAGTTCGTTATTGTTCTTTATTTCTCTGATTGAAACCTTGAATTTTTTCGATATCTTGTAAAGACTGTCCCCTTTTTTAATGACGTACGTTGTGTCTGCAAACGTGTAGGCAGGAAGGAGAAGGGAACATGTTAAGAGTAAGATCGATAAAAAAAATCTTCTCATAATAATACCCCCTAAAATTAAGCTGCCTCTTCTCTCACGAGGTCTTTAAGGGTCGGCAGCTCTGTAAGATCTTTTAAACCAAAATATTGCAAAAATTCTTTTGTTGTCCCATAGAGAAATGGCCTGCCCGGTGCCTCTTTACGACCTATTACCTTTATCAATCTCTTTTCAAGAAGGGTCCTGATGGCACTATCTGAATTGACACCTCTCAATTGTTCGATCTCTGCCTTGATTAAGGGTTGCTTGTATGCAATGATGGAGAGGGTCTCAAGTGCAGGCATCGAGAGTCTGCTTGATAACTGGGTATTTCTAAATTTTATTACCCATTCAGAATAACCAGGATTTGTTACCATCTGGTAACCGTTAGCTATCTCAGCTATGAATAATCCTCTGTTTTGTTCCCTGTACTCAATAATGAGTTCGTCCATAAGCCTTTTTATTTCTGGCTCTGAAATGTCAATAACATCTTTTATAGTAGAAAGGGTTATTGGTTCTCCTGAAAGAAAAAGGAGAGCCTCCAGAACTGATTTCTTTTCTCTGTCTTCCATAAAGGCCGCACAGAGTATACCAGATAAAGGGAAAAGATTCAATTTTTTTTCTTCAGTGATTTCTATGGATATACCCTTACTAAACTTATGTGCTGATGAATAATATCTATTGTCTGCAAAATATTCTTACTCCTCTGTGATTCCTCTCACAATTCTCTAAGAACCCTTTTCTTCCTCTATGATTTCTCTGGCCTGCTTTTTCAAGCTCTTTCTATCGTATCCTTTCTTGCCCTTCTCAGTTGTAACAGGGTGACTACGGAGTTTTAACACTGCCTCAATAGGAAGGCGGGGCTTTGGTTTTTTCTTTTTCCGAGGTTTTTTCATTAGGATAAATATACTTAAAAAGTTCTTAAATATAAAGCCTTGTTTATCGAAATTACCTTTACCTTTGCAAATAATCAGAAAGTGAGATAAAATTTTTAGAGGTGAAATATTTATCAATGGATAAAGTGGTAGGACTTACTCATCGAAGAGACTGAGATGAAAGATGAAAAAATAAGGATAGGTGTCTATATATGTGAATGTGGTCCTAATATTAAAGAGGCTATGGACGTCAACGAGATAGCAGAATTCATCCGAGGTTTTGAGAATGTGGTCTTGACCAAGCCTTTTCATCTCCTGTGTTCAGAAGAAGGCAAAACACTTATTGAAAAAGATATTAAGGAATATCAGTTAACGAATATAGTACTTGCCGCTTGTTCACCCAAGGAACACGAGATCACGTTTCGGAAAGTTCTTCGTAATGCAGGCCTCAACCCATTTCTGTTGCAGATTGCCAATATAAGAGAACAATGTGCCTGGGTGATTAAAGATAAGGCATTGGCGACTCAGAAAGCCAAGGCAATGATTGCTGCGGCAGTAAAAAGAGTTGCCTATCATGAACCTTTAGAAACGAAGGAGATACAATGCCATTCTGATGTTCTCGTTGTTGGGGCAGGTGTAGCTGGAATAAGTGCAGCGCTGACCCTCGCACAGAAGAACAGGAAGGTCTATCTTGTCGAAAAACTACCATGTATTGGAGGCAAGGTTGCCAGATATGAAAAGGTGTTCCCGAGTTTGGAGTGTGCCTCTTGTGTGCTTGATCCTCTCTTGGATGAGGTTTTACATAATGAGCATATAGAACTTATAGCATTCAGTGAAATAGAAGAAGTACTTGGATTTTACGGTAATTTTATCGTAAAGGTCAGAAAGAAAGCTCGATTTGTTGACAGCACAACCTGTATTGGCTGTGGGGCATGTTCTGAGGCCTGTCCTGTTAAGATAAAAAATGAATATAATGAAGGACTCGATAATCGGAAGGCAATTTATATTCCCTATCCTGGTGCTCTTCCTCATGTAGCAGTTATAGATGGGAAGCATTGTTTACATCTGCAAGGAAAAGAGTGTAATGCATGCCAGGATGCCTGTCCTTTTGGTTCTATTCGTTATGAAGATACTGATCAGATCCAGGAATTAGAAGTTGGTGCCATCGTCTTAGCTACAGGATTTGATATCTTCGATCCCAAAAAAGTTTCCAGGTACGGATACGGCAAAATTAAAAATGTATATACCAGCCTCGAATTCGAAAGATTATTAAATTCAACTGGACCAACCGAAGGAAAGATTTTATTAAAAAATGGCCAGCCTCCCAAAAGGATTGGCCTCATTCATTGTGTAGGTTCCCGGACAAAAAAATATCATGAATACTGTTCTGGTATATGCTGTATGTATTCATTGAAATTTTCCCATCTGATCAAAGAGCAATTACCTGATAGTTCAATCACCGAATTTTACTCTGATTTTTGCCTGCCCGGCAGAGAATCTCAAAGTTTTTTTAAAAAACTTGCAGATAAAAAAGGAGTAAATTTTATTCAAGTAAAAAATATTGATTCAGTAGAGCTAAAGAAAAAAGACAACACGATTTTGGTGAAATATAGAGATATTAATGGCAAGATAAAAGGGCGCTCTTTCGATTTAGTAATTTTATCTGTTGCCCTTGAGGCGGCAAGGAATGCCAGAGAATTAGCCGAGATTTTTGATATATCACAAGATAAAGATGGGTTCTTTCTTGAGGAACATACAAATATTGCACCTGTCTCGACTTCCGTAGGAGGTATCTTTATCGCTGGATGTGCACATGGACCAAAAGATATTCAAGGTGCGGTAGCAGAAGGTCAGGCTGCAGCAGGCAGGATACTCTCCAAACTTATACCCGGTGAGAAGTTATCGCTTGAGCCCATAACTGCTGAGGTTGATGAAGATCTCTGCTCAGGATGTAAGACATGCATCAGCCTGTGTCCTTATAAGGCTCTAACCTATGACCAAAAGAAAAAAACTGTTTCAGTTAATGAGGTCTTATGCAGAGGTTGTGGTATTTGTGTGGCTACCTGCCCGGGTGCTGCGATCAAGGCCAGACACTTCACTGATAAACAGATTGTGGCTGAGATAAAAGGATTATTACAGAGATGAATAGTTTTGAACCAAAAATTATAGCCTTTCTCTGTAACTGGTGTTCTTATGAATGTGCAGATTCTGTTGGTAGGGCACAAAAGGAGTATCCCTCAAACCTGAGGGTTGTTCGAGTTATGTGTAGCGGAAGAGTTGATCCTCAGTTTGTGATAAAGGCATTCAAGGAGGATGCTGAGGGAATAATGATTTTAGGCTGTCATGCTGGTGAGTGTCACTACAAAGAAGGAAATTATCAAGCCCTTAGAAGATATATCCTCTTAAAAAAGATGCTTGCGCAATTTGGTATAGAGGGAGGAAGGTTGAGGTTACATTGGGTTTCTGCTAGCGAAGGCGATAAGTTTGTTACGATTGTTTCGGAAATGGTCAGGGATTTGAAGAAACTCGGACCTTTATTATTAAGGGACATGGAGAGATAATGGAAAGACCTAAGATTGCACTCTATTGGTGTTCAAGCTGTGGAGGCTGTGAAGAGTCAGTCCTGGATCTGTCTGAGAATATATTAAAAATAACAGAATCAGCTGATATCGTTTTTTGGCCTGTGGCTTTAGATACCAAATATGAAGAGGTCAATCGGATGAAAGATGGCGAAATTGCTGCATGTCTTATAAATGGGTCGATCAGGATGGATGAACATGAGTATATGGCACAACTGCTAAGAAAGAAGTCGAGAATAGTTATCGCCCATGGCTCCTGTGCATATATTGGCGGAATATATGGACTCGCTAATTTCTATAAGAGAGAAGAGTGTTTAAATAGAGCTTATAAAGAGGTTCCCAGCGTGAAAAATCCTGAAGGGATACTGCCTCAGGCACAATCAAGGGATGGTGAAGTTGAAATAGAATTGTCAGGATTTCATGATTTAGTAAAACCCTTAAATCATGTGATTGAAGTTGATTATTATATCCCTGGATGCCCTCCCAACCCAGAAAATGTTTTTGAGGCCATAATGTCAGTTTTACAAAATAGAACTCTACCTAAAGGAAATGTCTTTGCAGATCAAAAGGCCCTTTGTGCTACCTGTTCAAGAAGAGATACAAAACCAGAGAAAGCTGTTATTAAAGAGATTAAGAGACTTCATGAATGGCAGTGGGATCCGGAGAAGTGTTTTTTAGCGCAGGATATGATATGCCTTGGACCCGCAACAAGAGGAGGTTGCGGGGAAAGATGTATAAAGGCAAATATGCCATGCCGGGGATGTTACGGACCAACAGAAAATATCATTGACCAGGGTGGGAAGTTTTTATCTGCTTTAGCATCAATAATTGATTCAAAGGATAAGAGGGAAATTGAGAAAATAGCAGATTCAATTTTAGATATGGGAGGATTGTTTTACAGATACTGTCTGCCCTCTTCATTATTAGAAAAGAAGGTAAAAAGTTTAAGCTCATAGACAAGGTTTATATGCATAAAAGGATAACCATAGATCCAATAACAAGACTTGAAGGTCATGGTAAGATAAACATTTTCCTGGATGACAATGGTGAAGTCTACAGGACATACCTGAGTGTGCCTGAATTTAAAGCTTTTGAAAAATTCTGTGAGGGAAGACTTGCCGAAGAGATGCCTGCAATTACGCAGAAAATTTGTGGCGTGTGTCCAACTGCACATCACACAGCATCAAGTAAAGCACTGGATGACCTCTTCTCAGTAGAACCGCCAGGGGCAGCTAAAAAGGTGAGAGAACTCATGTATAACGCATTTATGTTCGAAGACCATCTCCTCCATTTTTATTTTTTAGGTGGACCGGACTTTATCGTTGGGCTGGATGCACCTAAAGAAAAAAGAAATGTCTTTGGGGTAAAAGATACAGTAGGAGTTGAGGTTGTAAAAAAGGTCATTGATATAAGGAAGAAGGCGAGGGGTTTGAATGCCATGATCAGCGGAAGTCCACTGTATCCTGTTTGTGGACTTCCCGGCGGTGTTTCAAGGGCATTGACAGAAGAAGACAGGATTCATATAAAGGATTTAACAAAAGATTTCATAACATTTGCAGAGTTTACGTTAAAGATATTTGACGATGTCTTTCTCAAAAATAAAGAGAATTTTGATTTAATGGTTAGTGATATTTACTATCACAGGACTTATTATCTGGGCCTGGTGGATGAAAATAATAAGGTGAACTTTTACGATGGGCAGATCAGAGTTGTTGGTCCAGATGGGAAAGAGGTCATGAAATTTGGATCAAAGGACTATCTGCAATATCTCCAGGAACGGGTTGAGCCATGGAGCTATATGAAGACACTCTATTTAAAAAATATCGGATGGAAAGGATTTGTTGATGGAAAAGAAAGTGGAATATATAGAGTGGGTCCCCTTGCCCGTCTGAATGCCTCTGAAGGGATGGCTACACCTCTTGCGCATGCCGAGCATGAAAGAATGTTCAGCACCTTAGGTGGCAAACCTGTTCACAACACGTTGGCCTATCACTGGGCAAGACTCATTGAGGTCTTATATGCAGCAGAGAGGATGGATGAGCTTGCCAGTGATCCCGAACTTACCAACCCTCAGGTAAGAAATATTCCTGATGATATCCGGAAGGAAGGTATCGGTGTTTGTGAAGCTCCGAGAGGGACGCTTCTGCATCATTATGTAACCGATAAAAAAGGGGTATTAAAAAAGGTCAACCTGCTCGTTGCTACACAGAACAATGCTGCAGGTATCTCTATGTCAATTGAAAAGGCTGCCCGGGCGATTATAAAGAATGGTAATGTCTCAGAAGGTGTACTTAATATGATAGAAATAGCATTCCGGGCCTATGACCCATGCCTTGCCTGCGCTACCCATATTCTTTCGAGAAACATAGCTTGCTCTTAACCCAAATCATGCAGACATTGTTCAAAAATTTATTTAACTCGATAATTTATTGGGAATATCTTTATTAGTTATATTCATAAAAATATTCCGTAAACCATCAGTTAAAGATAGACTAAAGTATCGAAAAATAAATTTTCTCGCAACATCTGCATGCTGTAAATACATTATACGGGTGAAACGAGTTCCCTGTGTTGTAGACAGGATGACAATTTCCGGACAGCCCCTTAAGTCCGCAGGAACAGATGTAAAGAACAGGTGTTCAGAAAGAGAAAATTTCCCATTTCTTGTTTACACATACTGACAATATTTGTCATCATCTCTCATTTATCCCTCCTTGAGCTCAATTTCCTATTTAAAATCAACATGTTATATATAACTGTTATTGGCATAGAACATGCAAAATTTCTTTTGTGGTTTTAGAAAGAGATGATATGTACTTAAACAAAAGGAGGTTTTCAAAATGGCAGTAAAAGTTTTGGACACTATCGGTCTTAAGTGTCCTCAACCCGTTCTTAAAATAGCAGTAAAGGCTGCAGACATGAAAATTGGAGACATCCTGGAAATATTAGGTGATTGTCCAACCTTTGAAAGGGATGTTCGAGTATGGTGTGAACGACTCAATAAAATTCTTCTTTCCATAAAGAATGAAGGTGGATATCAAAAGAGGATACAGATACAGTTTTAAAAGCGGTCTAACCTCAGTCCTTATTGGGGAGGCAAGATGAGCAAGAAAGTAAAATGCTGGGACATTTTTACATGCAATGATGAGAAATGTCCTGTTTATGAGTTGAAGGAGCTGAGGTGCTGGCTTATCTCAGGAACTCATTGCCGGCAGGAGATACAGGGGAAGTTCCTCGAGAAGATGGAGATGTGCCTTAGTTGCGAGATATTTGAAGCGAATATGGATGTCGACGCAATGAGGGATACTCTCAATATAGTAGATAAACAATTCAAGGAGTTTAGATCGGCAATTATAGCAAGAGACCAAGAGCTTGAAAGCACAAGCATGGAATTGGCTCTTGGTCTATCCGAGGCATTCGAAGCATTAAATAAGGTTGCTACAGGAGATCCTCGAGCAAGAATATCAGAAGCTTCAGCAAATGAGCTGATTGGAAAGCTAAAACAAACAGTTAATAAGACAGCAGAAGGAATCGAGGCTGTTGTGAATCAGTCTCACGAATTTGCAATAGGTCTCGCTGAACACTTTGATGTGTTGAACAGGGTTTCAAAAGGAGAGCTTACTGCCCGAATCTCTGAAAGCTCTGAAGACGAGCTTTTGAAGGCATTGGGCAGGGTTACAAACCAGATGATTGAAAGTGTATCCAGAGAGATAAGCGAGCGAAAGCAAGCAGAGATTGCACTGCGGGAATCAAAGGAAGAGCTTCAGACAATATATGATGGAATGGTGGACGGGGTACTAATCGCCCTGACAGAAACCAAAAAGTTTATTCATGCAAATTCAGCAATTTGCAACATGCTGGGATACTCGGAAACCGAATTTTTGTCCATGACTGTAAATGATATTCATCCTCAAGACAAATTAGCTTATGTGATCGATAAGTTCACAGCAATGGCAGAAGGAAGAATTAGCCATGCAGAAGATCTTCCTTGTTTGCGAAAGGATGGCAGTATACTTTTCGTTGATCTTAGCACAAGATTAATTACTTACAAAGGACATTTATGCCTTGTTGGTTTCTTCCACGACCTCACCGAGCGCAAAAAGGCAGAGGAGGTGCTGCGAGAAAAAGAAGAACGAGAAGCACTCATCCTTTCCTCTCTACCAATGGCTTTTTACACTGCGCTGCCATCAGGAGACTTTAATTGGATATGGGTAAGCGAACAGATTGAACGAATCACAGGATTTACAGCCAGTAAATACTTAGAAGAAAAGCATTTCTGGACATCAAAAATTCATCCTGAAGACCGTGACGAGGTATTAAAGCAATGTAAAACAATCTATGATAAAGGCACAATTGCTATCGAATACCGCTGGCAGTGTTCTGATGGTTTATACCATTGGTTCAAAGACCAAGCGGTTCTCATAAGAGATGAGCAGGGTAATCCGAAGGAGATCATTGGAACATGGAGGGATGTCACCGAGCGCAAGCAGGCAGAGAAGAGTCTGCTGGATGAGAAAAACTTCTCTGATTCAATAATAAATAGTCTACCAGGAATCTTTTACCTTTTTGATGAAAATGGTCGTTTCTTGCGATGGAATCAGAATCTTGAAATTGTTACCGGGTATTCAGCAGAAGAGTTGTCAGAGATGAGACCACTTGATTTCTTTCAAGGTGCAGACAAAGAGTTGATCGAAGAGGCGATACGGGGAGTATTCATTGATGGTACATCTACTGCGGAAGCGAATTTGGTATCCAAAGACAGAAGACAGACTCCTTATTTCTTCAAGGGGATGCGATTTATTTCAAATGATGAAAATTATCTCGTCGGAGTAGGGATTAATATAACTGATCGCAAGCAAGCGGAAGAAAAAATCTGCAAACTGAATGAGGAACTTGAGCAACGTGTTGTTCAGCGTACTGCACAGCTTGAAGCTGCCAATAAAGAAATGGAATCTTTCAGTTATTCTGTCTCCCACGACTTACGTGCGCCAGTGCGAGCGATTGACGGATTCTCCCGCATCCTGCTGGAGGATTATGGCGATAAATATGATGCTGAGGGTAAACGTCTTCTGAATATCATTCGAAGCAATACGAAGAAGATGGGAGAACTGATTGATGACCTCCTTAACCTCTCGCGTTTAGGTCGCAAGGAGATAGAGCTATCAGATATTGATATGGATAAACTGGTAAAGGGGCTATTTGATGAACTCGGGCTTGCTACCAATAACGGGAAGGTACAATTTGACATTAAGCCTCTTCCTCATGCCCTTGGAGATGCAGGGATGATTCACCAGGTGTTTGCGAATCTTCTGCTCAATGCCATAAAATTCACGAAGCCCAAGGATGAAGCGATTATTGAAGTAGGCGGATACACTGAAAATTCAAAGAATTTTTACTATGTCAAAGACAATGGAGTGGGGTTTGATATGAAGTATAAGGATAAGCTATTTGGTGTTTTCCAGAGGCTTCATAGTGGAGATGAGTTTGAGGGAACGGGCATTGGACTTGCTATAGTACAGCGTATACTTAAACGACATGGTGGACGTGTATGGGCTGAAGGCAAGGTGAATGAAGGGGCAACATTTTATTTTGCATTGCCATTAAAGGAGGGTAGATAGAAATGGAGTCAAATGAAGTTGAAATTCTTTTAGTAGAAGATAATCCAAACGATGCCGAATTAGCAATAAGGGCATTGAAGGCACGCAACCTTGCGAACAAATTAATCTGGCTGAAGGACGGGGTAGAGGCGCTCG
>Ga0187774_10000908_pt1 | contig 10316 bp, 12 predicted proteins | sample 0216_BV02_MP05_2_FD_133152 | JGI IMG/M metagenome (GOLD analysis project Ga0187774, IMG submission 133152) | Tropical peat soil microbial communities from peatlands in Department of Meta, Colombia - 0216_BV02_MP05_20_MG | ecosystem: Environmental > Terrestrial > Soil > Wetlands > Peat | place... | reverse complement strand
TCGGGACGCTGGTGGGCATGCTGCCCGGAATCGGCCCGCTCGCCGGCATCAGCATCCTGCTTCCGCTCACCTTCGGCCTGGACGCCACCAAGGCGATCGTGATGCTCGCCGGGATCTATTACGGCTCGCAATACGGCGGCTCGACCACGTCGATCCTGCTGCGCATCCCGGGCGAGGCCTCCTCGGTGATGACCTGCATCGACGGCAATGCCATGGCCAAGAAGGGACGCGCCGGCGCCGCGCTGTGCATCGCCGCGGTCGGCTCCTTCGTCGCCGGCACCTTCGGCGTGGTGATGCTGACGCTGGTGGCGCCGCCGCTCGCGAACTTCGCCCTGGGGTTCGGCCCGCCCGAGTACACCGCGCTCCTGGTGCTCGGGCTCATCTTCCTCGCCTACATGTCGACGGGCTCGCTCATCCGCACTCTGCTGATGGCCGCCCTGGGCCTGCTGCTCGGCACCATCGGCATCGACGTGATGACCGGCCACTTCCGCTACTCATTCGATATTCCAGAGCTCGGCGACGGCATCGGCATCGTGCCGGTCGCGGTCGGCCTGTTCGGGATCGGCGAGATCCTGTCCACGCCGAGCCGGCAAGTGACGGCCGAGGTGATCCGCCCCAAATTCCGCGAGCTCTGGCCGAGCCGCGAGGAATGGCGGGCATCGGCACTGCCGATCGCCCGCGGCTCGGTGCTCGGTTTCGTCATCGGCATCGTTCCGGGCTCGGCCCACATCATTTCCAGCTTCATGTCCTACGCCTTGGAGAAGCGCGTGTCGAAGGCGCCCCAGGAGTTCGGCAAGGGCGCGGTCGCAGGCGTCGCCGGGCCCGAATCGGCCAACAACTCGGCCTCGACCGGCTCCTTCGTGCCGATGCTCGCGCTCGGCATCCCGACCGGGCCCGTGATCGCGGTGTTGATGGCGGCGCTGCTGATCCATGGTGTGCCGCCGGGACCGACGCTGGTGAACGATCATCCCAACGTGTTCTGGGGCTTCGTGGCCTCGATGTACGTCGGCAACCTGATGCTGCTCGCGCTCAACCTGCCGCTGGTCGGCGTGTTCGTGAACCTGCTGCGCATTCCCTATGCCTACCTGTATCCGCTCATCATCATGTTCTGTGTCATCGGCGTGTACGAGGTCAACAACTCGATCATCGACGTCTGGATCATGCTGATCATGGGTGCCGTCGGCTACGGCCTGAAGAAGTTCGAGTTTGACCCCGCGCCGTTGGTGCTCGGTCTGGTCATCGCACCGATCTTTGAAATGTCGCTGCGCCAGTCGCTCATCATGTCCGACGGCACCTGGATGATCTTCCTGCAGCGCCCGATCGCACTGGTGCTGCTGGTGCTGAGCGCGGGTCTGCTGGCCTTGTCCGCCATCGCCATGGTCTCGCGCCGCGGCGATTGGCGCACCAGACTCCCGGAAACCGAGACGAGCAAGGAGCTCTGACCAACCGGACGTTGGCCTGAGGTGCCGTTGACTCTGCTTCGCGGCTCAACCGAGCTTCATGCCGATCTCGTCGACGTAGCACCAGCTCCAGCTCTCCCCGGGCTCGAGCGAGGTGATGATCGGATGTCCGGTCTTCTTGAAATGCTTGGTGGCGTGCTTGTTCTTCGAGTCGTCACAGCATCCGACATGCCCGCACGCCCGGCACAATCGAAGATGCACCCAGGTGTCCCCCATTGCAAGGCACTCCTCGCAGCCGTCGGTATTGGGAGCGTCCGTTTTCACGAGATTCAGATGGGTGCACCGGGCAGACATCACGGCCCTTCCGCTCATTGGCCAAAGAAAACCGGCAACAGCCTATGCTAACACCGCGAGCCTGCTACGCAGGCTACGGCCCGTCCTCGATAGCACGTTTTCCAGACAGACGCGTCGTCTAGCTTGCTTCATCGATCCACGCCGCCTGGATCGCTTCCAGGATCTTCTCGCCGCAGTGCTTCGGGTCGTCGTCGAAGCCTTCGAGCTCGCTCACCCACTTGAACAGGTCGGTGAAACGCACCGTCAGCGGGTCCACGCCCGGGTGCTTCTCCGAGAGCGCAATGGCGATGTCCAGAGTGTCGGTCCATTTCATGTGAGCGCTCTCCTCGCTTCTCTATTTGCTCTCTTTTGCCATGTTGATCGTGTATTTCGGAATCTCGATCGTCAGGTCCGTGTCCTTGACGATCGCCTGGCACGAGAGCCTGGATTGCGGCTCGAGCCCCCAGGCCTTGTCGAGCAGATCGTCTTCCTTCTCTTCAGAGGGGTCCAGGGTCTCGAAGCCCTCCCGCACGACAACGTGGCAAGTCGTGCACGCGCAGGACTTCTCGCAGGCGTGTTCTATTTCGATCCCGTTCTGCAGGAGGTTGTCGCATATCGAGACGCCGCTCTTCGCTTCGATGACGCTGCCTTCCGGGCACAGCTCTTCATGCGGCAGGACGATGATCCGCGGCATGAACCTAGAGCGTCTCGACTTTCTTTCCGGCGAGCGCGCGTTTGATGGAACGGTCCATGCGACGGCCGGCGAAGGTCTCCGTGGCGCGATTGACGCGCTCGACAGCCGACCTGATGGTGCGGTGATCGGTGCAGGAGAGCGTCTTGCGCAGTGCTTCGAGTTCCGCGCGCAACGCAGCCGCCTCCTCTGCGGAAAGCAGGTCGATGTCATCCCGAAGCGCGGTTTCGGCGGCGGCCAGCATGCGCTCACCCTCGACCTGCTGCTCCCTCAGCGCCCGGAGGTGCACGTCCTCCTTCGCGTGATCGAAAGATTCCCTGAGCATGCGGGTGATCTGCTCGTCGGTAAGGCCGTAGGACGGCTTTACCGCAATGGCGGCCTCAACCCCGGTGGTCGCTTCCCGCGCCGACACCGCGAGCAGTCCATCGGCATCCACTTGGAATGTCACGCGGATGCGCGCGGCTCCGGCGGCCATCGGCGGAATGCCGCGCAGCTCGAACTTCGCGAGCGAGCGGCAATCCGACACCAGCTCGCGCTCGCCCTGCACGACGTGGATGCTCATGGCCGTCTGGCCGTCCTTGAAAGTAGTGAACTCCTGCGCGCGCGCGACCGGTATCGTCGAGTTGCGCGGAATCACTCTCTCGACGAGCCCGCCCATGGTTTCGACGCCGAGCGACAGCGGGATCACATCGAGCAGGAGCCAGTCGTCGCCCGAGCGCTTGTTCCCGGCCAGCACATCCGCCTGGGTCGCCGCACCAAGCGCGACGACCTTTTCCGGGTCGAGATTGGTGAGCGGCACCTGCCCGAAGAACTCCGCCACCGCCTGCTGGACGTGCGGCATGCGCGTCGCCCCGCCGACCATCACGATTCCCTTGATTTCCGTGACCTCGAGCCCGGCGTCGCGCAGGGCCTTGCGTGTCGGCCCGAGCGTTTTCGCCACTAGATGCCGCGTCATATCCTGGAATTCTTCCTGCGTGAGCTTCAGGTCGACGGCCTCCCCGCTGCCGAGCTGGGTGGAGATCCGCGTTTCCGCGCTGGCCGTGAGAAATTCCTTGGCGGCGCGCGACTCGATGAGGAGCAGCTGCGTGTCCTCCGCGGAGAGCGGAGCGAGCTTAGCGCGCTCTCCCACCCAGCAGAACAGCCTGTGATCGAAATCGTCGCCGCCGAGCGCCGGATCCCCGCTCGTGGCCATCACTTCGAACACGCCCTTCGACAGCTTCAGAATCGAGATGTCGAACGTGCCGCCGCCCAGATCGTAGATGGCGTAAATTCCCTCGGCGGCGTTGTCCAGGCCGTAAGCGATCGCCGCGGCGGTCGGCTCGTTCAGGAGCCGGAGCACGTTCAGGCCGGCGAGCTTCCCCGCGTCCTTGGTTGCCTGGCGCTGCGCGTCGTCGAAATACGCGGGCACCGTTATGACGGCGCCGAGCAGTTCCCCGCCGAGCGCCTCTACGGCGCGCGCACGCAGCGCCTTGAGGATATCGGCGGAGACTTCGACCGGACTCTTGACTCCGGCGGCGGTGCGCAGCCGCACCATCCCGGGCGAGTCGACGAAATCGTAGGGGCAGTTCTCGACGTGCGTGACGTCCTTGAGCCCGCGACCCATGAAGCGCTTCACCGAGACGACGGTGTTCTTCGGGTCGCGCGCCTGCTCGGCCTGCGCCTCCCGACCCACCACGGCGCGACCGTCGCGCAGGTAGCGAACGACCGAGGGCAGCAAGCCGTGCCCTTCGTGGTCGTTGAGCACCGTCGCGATGCCGTTCCGGACCGTGGCGACCAGGGAATTGGTGGTGCCCAGATCGATGCCGACCGCGCGCCGGTGCTGGTGGGGCTCGGGTGACTGGCCGGGTTCGGAAATCTGCAGCAGCGCCATTTCAGGGTTCTAAGCTCACGTTTCCAGCTCTGCCAGCTTGTCCTCGATCTCTTCGTCGAGCTTTGCGTAGAACATCAGCGCGCGGACAGTCTGCGACGCGCCTTCGTCATCGCCGGCTTCGTCCAACTGGTCATGCAGCTTCTCATAGACCTTCCTGCTCTCGTCGCGCAAGCCGTCTCGCAGTCGAACCAGCGCTTCGGGCTCTTCGGAGCCCGCTTCGACGCGCTCGCGCCAGCCCATCTGCTCCATGAGGAAATCGGGGGGCATCGCCGTGTTCGTCTCCAGCCCGGGATCCACGCCTCGCAATTGCAGGATGTAAACCGCCCGCCTGAGCGGCGACTTCAGGGTCTGATAGGCCTCGTTCACGCGCGTTGCCAGCTGCATCGATACGCGCCGCTCGGCGTCGGCCGCGGCGGCGAAACGATCCGGATGCACCTCGCGCTGCAACTCGTGGTAGCGCGCTTCGAGCGCCGCGGCATCGACGGCGAACAATGCCGGCAAACCGAACAACTCGAAGTGGTTCTGATTCAGGTTCATCTCAGGTTCCAGGGATAGAAAAAAAGGGGCATTCGCCCCTTTCTCAGCACCCGCGAGGCCGGGCCTCGCTAAACGTTGAAGGACTCGCCGCAGCCGCACGCATCCTTGACGTTGGGATTGTTGAACTTGAAGCCCTCGTTCAGCCCTTCGCGCGTGAAATCGAGCTCTGTCCCGTCGATGTAGCTCAGGCTCTTCGGATCGACGACGACCTTCACGCCGTGGCTCTCGAAAGTATGGTCTTCCGGGTTGATCGCGTCCGCATACTCAAGCTTGTAAGCCATTCCCGAGCAGCCCGATGTCCGTACGCCCAGGCGCAGCCCTACCCCCCTGCCCCGCTTGGCGAGGAAGCTCGAAACGTGGTTCGCGGCGCGCTCTGTCAGGGTAATGGCCATGGTGCTCAGGCTGCTTTCGCCGCCTCCTCGGCGGGCTCCCCGAGCCCGTGCTTCTTGCGGTAGTCGCTGATGGCCGCCTTGATCGCGTCCTCAGCGAGGATGGAGCAATGGATTTTCACCGGCGGCAACGCCAGCTCTGCGGCGATCTGGGTGTTCCTTATGGTCTCCGCCTGGTCGAGGGTCTTGCCCTTTACCCACTCGGTGACGAGCGAAGACGAGGCGATGGCCGAGCCGCAGCCGTAGGTCTTGAAGCGCGCATCTTCGATGATCCCGGCCTCGTTCACCTTTATCTGTAGCTTCATCACGTCGCCGCAGGCCGGAGCGCCGACCATGCCGGTGCCGACGTGCTCGTCGCTCTTGTCAAAAGAGCCGACATTGCGCGGATTCTCGTAATGGTCCAGTACCTTGTCGCTGTAGGCCATGGTGTTGCTCCTAGGTTTTGCTCTTTCCCTGAATCCCGAACCCTCGAACCTGAATCCTCAGTGCGCCGCCCACTGTACAGAGTTCAGGTCCACACCTTCCTTGTACATTTCCCACAGTGGAGACAGCTCGCGCAGCTTGCCGATCTTGGTGCGCAGGAGCTTGACCGCGTAGTCGATCTCCTCCTCGGTGGTGAAGCGGCCGATCGTAAAGCGAATCGAGCTGTGAGCAAGCTCGTCCGAGCGCCCGAGCGCCCGCAGCACGTACGAGGGCTCGAGACTGGCCGAAGTGCAGGCCGAGCCGGAGGACACCGCGATGTCCTTGATCGCCATGATCAGGGACTCGCCCTCGACGAAATTGAAGCTGATGTTGAGGTTGCCCGGTATGCGCCGCTCCAGGTCGCCGTTGACGAAGACCTCCTCCATGTCCTTGAAGCCGTTCAGCAGCCTGTCGCGCAGCGCGCGGATGCGCTCGCCCTCGGCCGCCATCTCAAGCTTGGCGATGCGGAACGCCTCGCCCATCCCCACGATCTGGTGTGTCGGGAGCGTCCCCGAGCGCAAGCCGCGCTCGTGCCCGCCGCCGTGGATCTGCGGCTCGATGCGCACGCGGGGTTTGCGGCGCACGTACAGCGCGCCGATTCCCTTCGGCCCGTAGACCTTGTGCGCGGTCACGGTCAGGAGATCCACTTTCAGCTTCTGCAGGTCAATCGGAATCTTTCCGGCCGCCTGCACCGCATCGCAGTGGAAGATGATGCCCTTCGAACGGCAGATCTCGCCGATCTCGGCGATCGGCTGGATCACCCCGATCTCGTTATTCACCATCATGACGGACACGAGGATCGTGTCGGGGCGGATCGCCCCCCTGAATTTGTCCAGGTCCAGGACCCCGTTCGGCTCCGGATCGAGGTAAGTCGCCTCGAATCCCTGGCGCTCGAGCTCGCGCACGGTGTCGAGCACGGCCTTGTGCTCGGTCTTCATCGTGATGATGTGCTTGCCTTTGCCCTTGTAGAAATTCGCCGCTCCCTTGATCGCGAGGTTGTTCCCCTCGGTCGCCCCCGAGGTCCAGATGATCTCTTTCGGGTCGGCGTTCAGCAGCGCCGCGACATGTTCGCGCGCTTCCTCGACCGCCTTCTCGGCCTCCCAGCCGAACGCGTGCGAGCGGCTCGCCGGATTGCCGAATTGCTCCGTGAGGTAGGGAATCATCTTCTGCGCGACGCGCGGATCGACGGGCGTGGTCGCTGAATAGTCGAGGTAGATGGGAAGCTTCATGTCGTTTGCGAAATCCCGGGTCAGGCTGCCGCGGCTTCCTTAGGACGGCGGTCCCGCAGCACCTTCACTGATTCAGCGCGGGAGGCCTGCTGGGCGACGAGATCGGAGAGCTTCACGGAATGCAGGTACTCGTACATCTTCTCGTTCAGGGTCGCCCACAGATCGTGGGTCATGCAGCGCTGCTCGTCCTTGCAGTTTTCCTTGCCGCCGCACTGGGTCGCGTCGAGCGGCTCGTCGACCGCCATGATGATATCGGCCACCGACATCTCGTCAAGACCGCGCGCGAGCGTGTAGCCGCCGCCGGGCCCACGCACGCTCTCCACGAGCGTGTGGCGGCGCAATCTCCCGAAGAGCTGCTCCAGGTATGAGAGGGAAATACTCTGCCGCTGGCTGATGCCTGCGAGCGTGACCGGGCGCGTGCCTCCATGCATCGCAAGATCCAGCATGGCGGTGACTGCGAACCGCCCCTTGGTCGTCAACCTCATCGTCTCACCTGGTACCTGACTAAGATGCTCGAGTATAGCAAATCCCGACAAAATCCCTCAACTATTTTCCTGCGACTTTCCGATCTCCCCACCGGGACGCCGAAAGAGCGCTGTCCTGCTCGGCTTTAATCGCCTCGATCTCTTTCAAAATCATATCGATACGTTTCTCTATGTCCATGCTGTGGTCAAGAAGCCCCTGCAGGGCCTTGGCCATGGGATCGTCATCGGCCTTGCTGCTGACGGCGTAAGCGGAGAAGCCAAGCTTTGCCGCCTTTTCCTCTCTGCTCTTGTCCTGCTCATCGAGGATGATGCGGGCGGGAATGCCGACCGCCGTCGCCCGCGGGGGAACGTCTTTCACCACCACCGCATTCGATCCGACCCTCGCGCCCTCCCCGACGACGATGGGGCCGAGCAGTTTCGCCCCCGCCCCGACGACGACACCGCGCGCAAGCGTCGGGTGGCGCTTGCCCTTGTTCCAGGTCGTGCCGCCGAGCGTGACGCCGTGGTAGAGCGTGCACTCATCGCCCAGTTCGGCCGTCTCGCCGATCACCACGCCCATTCCATGGTCGATGAACACGCGCCTGCCGATGTTGGCGCCGGGGTGAATTTCAATGCCGGTGAGGAAGCGCGAGCAATGCGACACGAAACGCGCGAGCCAGCGCAATCGCAGGCGCCAGAACCAGTGCGCCAGCCGGTGGATCTGCAGCGCGTGGAAGCCCGGATAGCAGGTGACGACCTCCCAGGTCGAGCGAGCAGCCGGGTCGCGCTCGAATATACAGGCTATGTCTTCGCGAATTCTGGCAAACATGGGAATTTCCGCAGCGTCTATACGCAATTATCAGAAGCCAGAGTGAATTGGTCAACTATTTTTCGAGGGGCTTCTGCGCGTCCCAGAGCGTGAGCATCCCGCGCAGGATGTTGACTTCGACCTTTTCCAGCCTCGCCTTGGCGAAGAGCCGGCGCAAGCGGTCCATCAGCTTGCGCGGGTAGCGCGGATGCAGGAAACCGCTGGCGTAAAGGCTCCGCTCGAGGTGCGCGTAGAAGTTCTCGACCTCTTCATGCGTTGCAGGCTCGATCTTCGGCGGCGGCGCGCCCGGCACCAGCGCGGCCATATGCACCTCGTAGGCCATCACCTGCACGGCCTGACCGAGATTGAGCGAGGCATATCCCGGGTCGGTGGGTATGCGCGCGATCCGGCTGCAGCGCATCACCTCCTTGTTCGACAGCCCGACGGTCTCGTTGCCGAAGACAAGGGCGACCTCGTCGCGCCGCGCAGCACGCAGCAGTTCCTTCGCTGCCGCGCGCGCATCGAGCGGAGGATGCGAGAGTTCCCGCTCGCGCGCGCTCAAGGCGACCGAGAAGCTCGTGCCGCTCAGCGCTTCCTCGAGCGTTGTGCACACCCGGGCGGAATCAAGGACGTCGAGCGCGCCCGAAGCCATGGCGCGTGCATCCGCGTGAGGAAAGCTCTTGGGACGCACCAGATGGAGCCGAGCGAGCCCCATGGTCTTCATCGCCCGCGCCGCCGCACCGATGTTGCCGGGGTGAGACGGCCTCGAGAGCACGACGCGGACTCGGGACAGCGGATCGGCGCCTTTCATATTAGAATCCGGGCCTCCGCAGTGCTGCTCTTTGAAAATCTCCGCAAGTGAACATGCATCCGATGCTCGGAATCGCGGTCAAGGCCGCGCGGCGGGCCGGCGCGATCATCAATCGCGCCGCACGCGACGTGGAGCGGCTGGCGGTCACGCGCAAGCGGCACAACGACTTCGTCACCGAAGTGGACAAGGCCGCGGAAGAGGCTATCATCGAGGTGCTGCGCCGCGCTTATCCAGACCACGCGATTCTAGCAGAGGAGTCCGGCGCGACCGCCGGCAGCCAGGGGGAATCCGAGTACACCTGGATCATCGATCCCCTCGACGGCACGACCAATTTCATCCACGGATTTCCGCAGTACGCCGTGTCGATCGCCCTGCGCCACAAAGGCGTCCTCACCCAGGCGGTGATCTTCGATCCGACGAAGAACGAGCTGTTTACGGGAACGCGCGGGCGCGGCGCTTATCTCGATGACCGACGCATTCGCGTCTCGAAGCGCACGCAGCTGGCCGAGACGCTGATCGGCACCGGATTTCCCTTCCGCGATTTCGAGACTCTCGACGAGTACCTAGGCATGTTCCGGGCGCTTACCGCACGCACCGCCGGCCTGCGCCGCGCCGGCTCGGCGGCGCTCGACATCGCTTACGTCGCGGCGGGCCGGCTCGACGGGTTCTGGGAGCTGGGGCTCTCGCCCTGGGATATGGCTGCGGGCGCGCTGCTCGTGCAGGAAGCAGGCGGCCTGGTGGGCGATTTCCGCGGCGAGCCCGGGTATCTCGAATCGGGCCGCGTCGTCTGCGGCAACCCGAAAATCTACGCCCAAATGCTTCAAGTCATCGGGCCGCTCGCGGTGAAGTAAGCGGCGCAAGCCATGCGGCGCGCACAGCTCCTGATCGTCGGGGCGATCTTGTGGATCTCCGGCGTGCAGGCCGAACCGCTGCGAATCGGCCTGGCGGCCGACGTCACGTCGATGGATCCGCACTTCCTCAACCTCCAGCCGAACGTAAGCATTTCCTGGCATGTGTTCGACGCGCTCACGCACGTGGACGAGAACGCGCGCCTCATCCCCGGGCTCGCCGAATCCTGGCGGGCGATCGATGCGAAGACCTGGGAATTCAAGCTGCGCAAAGGGGTACGATTCCACGATGGAAGCGACTTCACCGCCGAGGACGTGGTGTTTTCGATCGAGCGCACTCTCCGCGTGCCCAACGGGCAGTTCCGCCCGTTCACCCAGCGCATCGTCGGGAAGGAAATCCTGGACCCGCATACGCTGCGCCTGCGGACCGCGGCCCCGTACGCGATGCTGCCCTACGATCTCGATTCGGTGTTC
>Ga0187774_10000907_pt1 | contig 10317 bp, 9 predicted proteins | sample 0216_BV02_MP05_2_FD_133152 | JGI IMG/M metagenome (GOLD analysis project Ga0187774, IMG submission 133152) | Tropical peat soil microbial communities from peatlands in Department of Meta, Colombia - 0216_BV02_MP05_20_MG | ecosystem: Environmental > Terrestrial > Soil > Wetlands > Peat | place... | reverse complement strand
CAGATAAATTGTATTTCAATGTCTGGGCTATTGACTTAATCACATCGGCATACCTACACGCTAAATAAGTAATCTTTAGAAGCTATAAACATTTATAGCTCTAGACTAATGTAATTCGATCAACCTGTATAGGCTTTCCTCTCCTTTGAGCTTTTTACATGTAACTTTCACTAGGCTTACATCAATTAAACAAGAGGCATTTACTATTATTCGGGTGGCAAGTCTTTAGGCACCGGCTCACCACAGGCAATAGCGATCCGGCAACGCATCTCATAGTCAACTGCCCAGTCTATCTCTCGTGGACTCAGGCCGCGCCTAATATACTTAAGCATTATGTGTCGAACGGTTGCCTCTACTTGCAACCAATGACGCATTTCTTGATCCAATACATCAGCCATTTCTTGGTCCAGCCTATCAATCTTCTCGATCGTTCTTCTTCCTACGTGATGTTGTTGGATATGCTGTCTTAATTGTTCGCTCCCCTCTGTTTCTTCTACCATCTTCGTTATTGGTCCAGCAGAAAGCTGGAAAGCATGTTCGGAAAGAGCATATAGAGGGACATTAAGGCGATCTGCCAGTATTTTCATTCGAGCTGGTATGTCGGGGGAACAAGGAAATCCCCAAATCTTACGCTCCGAGCCTGTAACCTGTGAATGGATATTTGTTTGCCCATCATATTGTTCATCTTCGATCTCATCTTCTTTCCTTTTACGTTTCCAGAACATTTTTTCCTCCTTTTTTAAGATAAAAAGTTTTCTATAAAACTAATTATTTGAGGAAATTATCTGGGAAGGGGATAAAAAAGAACGACCGACAATATTGCAGGACACCCCCCTTTATTGCCAGAGTTTCTCATACCAGGCTTTGTGCTCTTCACCGGATACTTTGCGATACTTGGCCGTCGTATTGAAGCTTTGGTGTCCAAGATGTTCTTGGAGAAGTCGCAGACCATCACCGGAATCGTCACGTTTCACCGCATTGACAGAGAAGGCATCGCGGAGTTTGTGAGGTGAGACATTATGAACTTTCCCTGTTTCAGGATTGACCAGCCTGGGAAATCCTGCCTTTTCAGCGGATTCCTTCACGATTTGCCAGGCGCGGTGACGATTGATTCCAAAGATGAATTGCTTTCCATCTTTAGCGATCGGTCCACCTTGGTCAATATATTCTTTAAGAAAATTTTGTGTATCTTGATCAACCGGGAGTATACGCTGTCTTCGGCTTTCGTGATCACGCGAACATTTCTCTTCTATCCGATTGCCGCACTTAGGACAAAAAATATGAGACGCACTAAGCATTGCTCCGCAGGTAGGGCAGGATAGTTTCAAATGGCGTTTCAGGTGAATGATAGTAACATTACCTTGTACGAAATCGATATCATCAACTTTAATAGATAGGGCTTCACTGATTCGGCAACCAAACCGGAAGAGAATATGGATAAGAAGTTTATCACGCAGGTTGGAGCGGACAGGATGCCAAAAGTGGAAAATTCTCGTATTACATCTGTAGCTCTTTGACAAAAAAGGGAGCAGGGGCATGCTCAACACCTTACCTAAACAGCACTAAATTTGAGCATCTCGTGATATCAAAGATCAAAGGACACATCCTCACTCCCGAGAATTTGACCGAACTAGTCGGACTGGTCAACGTAGAGTTGGATGCTACCTCCGACGCAAATAATAATGAGATGGAAACTATAATGAGTGAGATTGGTGGAATCGAACAGCGGTTGGGCAACCTATATAATGTTATTGAGAACGGCAACATCGAATTTAACCTCTTAAAACCACGGTTGCAGGAGTTACGGGCACAACATGACCGATTGCTGAAGAGAAAAACCGAATTAGAGACTATTCTGTCTCAAAAGAAAATAGAGTTGGCGAGTCCAGAGGTAGTAAGAAAATATGTTGAAGATCTAAACCAATTTCTCGATAGCGGTGACTTGATAGAACGAAGAGCGTTTATTAAGAGCTTCGTGAAGGAAATCAAAGTTGTTGGAAACGAGGGACACATCAAGTACACCTTCCCGGTACCTCCGGACAATCACGAGGAAGAGGGTTTAGGAGTTCTGCCTATTGTACGCTACAGTGGGCGGTACAGGGCTCGAACCTGTGACCTTCAGTGTGTAAAACTGACGCTCTGACCAGCTGAGCTAACCGCCCGGATGGCGCGCTTGGCGGGGCTCGAACCCACGACCTGAGCCTCCGCAGGGCTCCGCTCTAATCCAACTGAGCTACAAGCGCGTCTTCTTCCCTGGTGCCGAGGGGGAGAGTTGAACTCCCATGCCCTTACGGACACTACGCCCTGAACGTAGCGCGTCTGCCATTCCGCCACCTCGGCCCGCTTTAGTATTGTAACAATAAAAAAGGGGCTTTTCAATACTTACGATAAAAAGAGGGACTGATGACACTCGTAAAAACCCTAAAAACTAACTACTAATTACTAACTACTCGTTTATGGCCAATAGAGCTTTTCCGCCTCTTTCTTGAGGTCAGCACGAAAGTCCGGATGGGCGATAGCAATCAAGTCTAAAGCTCTCTGCCGCTGTGTCTTGCCCTTGATGTGGGCGATGCCGTATTCCGTTACAACGTAGTCGGTAATGGTTCGAGGGACAGTGACAATCGTGCCTTCCGCCAGCATTGGCACGATGCGGGAAAATTTCTTATCGCCGCTCCCGGCATTAGAAGTCAGCACGGTAATGCTGCGGCCGCCTTTAGAAAGGAAAGAGCCGACGGCGAAAGCGGTCTGGCCGCCGGCACCGCTAATGACGCGGGGGCCGATGGACTCGGCGGCAATCTGGCCGGCAAAATCCACGCTGACGGCGCTGTTGACGGCGACCATATTGTCGTGCGCTGCAATAACTCTTACATCGAGGCAGTATTCGGCGCTGTGCAACTCGAAAGCGGGGTTCATATTAACGAAGTCCATATCCTCTTTGGTGCCGCCGCCGCAAGCGGTAGCGATGGCTTTGTTGGGATTTAGAGTTTTACGCTTGCCGGTAATGACGCCATTACGTATCAGAGGGATTATACCGCGGGGCGTCGTTTCGGAGTGCCAGCCGAGGTCGTTCTTGTTATCGAAACTGCCTAGCGTGCAGCACCATTCGCTGGTGGCCCCCACGCCCACCTGTAAAGTATCGCCGTCGCGCACGAGGGTGGAAACATAGCCGGCAATGGCCTTTTCTGCTTCGCCGGCCTCGACACTTTTACGCCCTAGCAGGTCGGTGCCGCCCGGCTGCTTGCCGGAAGGCGTATGTTCTACAAAATAGTCGATTTCGTCCACGTGGATGAAGTTATCGCCGTAGGTGCGGATCAGGTTTTTATTGACCTCCGCCATGGCGATTTTCGCGCGGCGGATTTCCGATTTCTTTGTCCAGACGGAGGCGCCGAAGCTGCAATAGCCGTGCTCGTCGGGCGGCGAGAGTTCGACCATCACCACATCGGCCGGGCCCCTGTCCTCTTCGGTGAAGATAAAGCCCAGCCCGCCGATTGCTAGGTCGCACCGCTTCTCGGCGATAATCTGGCGTACGATAGGTAAAGGAAATCCCACCTCTATTTTAAAGGACATCTCGAAAACAGGGTCATACCAACCGAAGTCACGCCCCGGTGTGCGCAGGGAGAGCAGCACGTTTTCCACTTCGCCGAGTCGCGCCGCCAGCGCCAGTCCTAAGGCCTGGGGCTCGTTGCCCTGCACGAAGCAAACGCGGTCGCCGCTCTTGATGACGCTAACTGCCTGTTCCGGCGTGACCAACTTTTTCTTGTATTCCTCTTGCCAGCCCATAGTTTACCTCCCGATTTGTCATTCCCGCGAAGGCAGTAATCCATTCGCTCTATCCTCTGTATCCCCTTCCCCTCAAGGGGAAGGGGATTGGTTGGAAGAGAGGTTTCAGCCCTCTTAAACTCCTCGTCGCGTATTTCGTCCCCCTTGTCAAAGGGGGAGTGAGGAGGATTTTATCTCGCCCTCGCACTTACCCTCCCCCTCTAACTAAATCGGGGAGGGAGAGACTCGTTTGTCTCCCGTCCCTCCCCGATTTACTCAAGTTTACTTCAGCTTTAGTACCTTACCGCCGTGCACCGGCAGGTGAGGCAGCGCCGGGCCTCGGTAACGCAGGTCTGCTTGTCTTTAAAGCCCAGATTAATTTCTGTGAAACTGCTCTTCCTGCTGGCGGCTGACGCGGCTTCCGCCGTAAGGCGTGGCTCCTTAACATATTCCCTCAGGTGGAACTGGAAGGCGGGCTCGGTGACATCCGCTAGGATGGGCTCAGGTGGGGCGGGCGGTAACTCAACACCACGCAGGTAGCAGTCTATCGCCACCGCCGCTTTTTTGCCGTCGGCCATAGCCTCAATCATGTTTCCCTGGCCGCGGGCGACGTCTCCGCCGGCGAACACACCGGCCACGCTGGTCGCCAGACTGCGGTTGTCTTTGGTCTCGATGGTGCCTCTCTTGGTAGCTTTGACCTTGCTGTCTTTCATAAATGAGAGGTCGACCCTCTGCCCGATGGCGGTGATGACCATGTCGGCATCGATTTTCTTGGTGGTCTTGTCATCGTAGACCGGGGCGAACTGGCCGGCCGCGTTATAGCAGGTGACACAGCGCTTCAGTTCCATCCCGCTGATCTTGCCTCCCTTGGTCAGGATTTGTTTCGGGCCCCAGCTCATGTCGACGTTGATGCCTTCCTCGATGGCCTGTTCGATTTCCTCGTTCTGGGCGGGCATTTCGTCGTGACTGCATTCGAGGCAGACCACTTGGACGCTTGGGGCGCCGAGGCGCAGGGCGCAGGTGGCGACATCGATGGCGACGCTACCGCCGCCCACCACCACGACCTTCTTGCCGACCTTTGGTTTCTTGCCTAGGTTAACTTCTTTCAGGAAAAGAAGGGCCTGGATAACGCCATCGGTATCCTCGCCGGGGACGTTCAATTTGGCGCTGTTTTGTGAGCCGACAGCGACGAAAACGGCGTTATATCCTTTCTTCAGGAGGTCTTCCGGGTTGCCCACGGGGCTATTGGTCTTGATTTCGATGCCCATCTTCTTCAGAGCATCGATTTCCCAGTTGAGGACTTTGCGCGGCAGCCGGTGCTCTGGCACGCCGAAAGCCATCATACCGCCGGCGACGGAGGCCGCCTCGAAAACGGTGACGGCGTAGCCTTTCTTTATCAGGAAGTAGGCGGCGGTCAGGCCGGCCGGCCCGGAACCGACCAACGCGATTTTCTCTTTCTTGGTTATCGGGCAGTTCTCCGGGAGCGACTGCTTCTTTAGGTAGTCTGGCAGCCCTTCGGCCATCACGGTATCGGCAACAAATCGCTTGATATTGTTGATGCTTATCGGGTCATCGAGCTTGCCGCGGTTGCATTCTTTCTCGCAGGGGTGCGGGCAGACCCTCCCAATGACCCCGGGGAACGGTATGGACTGCTTGATGTAGCGGTAAGACTCGCCGATCTGGCCGCGCGAGGCCATGAGCACATAGCCGTTGACGTCTAGGCCGGCCGGGCATTTATTCTGACACGGCGGCATAAACGGTTCCGGCAACGGCCGGAGCGCCTGGGCCATGGTGGCGGTATTATATTTCGGGTCGTATTTTTCGCGGCCGATGTTGGGATTGACGGCGCAGCGGATGGCCAGGCCGCGGTTGAACCGCGCGAGGCAGACGTTGCAGCGTAGACACCGGACCACATCATCTACTTTGCCTTCCTGCCACTTGCGCGGGGTGCGCTGGTCGGCGACGAGCTGGCGGCCCATGGTGATGCAGTCCGCCCAGCCGTTACGCAGGACTTCCTCGGCAAGGTATGGGTCGTGCTGACCGGGGACAATCAACGGTATCTTTAGTTCGGGCTTGAAGTGCTTGGCGTGCTCGATAAAATCGTGCTGGTCCTGCGGGAAAAAGTATTGCCGGGCTTCGTAAGAGCCGTCGGAAAGGTGGATATAGCTGGCGCCGAGCTCTTCGCACCACTTGGCGACCTGTATCAGTTCGTCTTCGTGGATGGCACCTGGCATGTGCTCGTCGCCGCTGAGTCGGATACCGAGACAGAAGTCCGGTCCGACCCTCTTTCTGGCGCCCACTAATAAGTTACGCAGAAATCTAAAGCGGTTCTCGAGAGAGCCACCGTATTCGTCGGTGCGCTGGTTGGAGCGCGGCGAGAGGAACTGGTGGATGAGGTAACCGTGCGGACTGTGGAACTCGACGGCGTCATAGCCGCAGATACGCGCGGCGGCCACGGCGTCGGGATAGGTCCTTTCCATGTAGTTGATTTCTTCCAGGGTCAGCACCTTGGGAACGGCGGTAGCGCCCAACGTCTGAGCCTTGGTCTCATAGCCGCGGGGCATGATTCTCAACTCGTAGTCCTGCGGCCGATTGGAGGGGATGGCAGAAGGCGCGCCGGGCGTCTCACCGGATGTCTTGCTCGAACCCTGTCGGCCAAAGCTGGGGGTAATCTGGATAAAAGCCTTAGCGCCGCACTGCTTGATGCCCTCGGCGAGGTTGGACTGCCCTTCGTAATAGGAGCGGCCGGAGATACGCGGATTGCCGAAGCTCGTGGTCTTGGCGCCCCAGTCGGTGGCGAAGGTACACTCGATTGTGATGAACCCCGCCCCGCCTTCGGACCTCCCGGCGTAAGAGTAGATACACTCTTCACGGATGAAACCTTCAGAATCGGCGCCGCCGGTCGTCGTGCACGATCCACCGATCCTATTTTTTATCTCCAGCGGGCCCAATTTTATGGGCGAAAACAATATCGGGAATTCTGTTGACATATTCTCCTTTCTCGTATCCTTTTTATTCTCTTCTTTTAATCCTCTGGATTGTCCCCCTTGTCAAAGGGGGATAAAGGAGGATTTATTTCACACGTCTTTTTGACGTATCAATGCCGAGTAGTTTGGCGAGGTTGGTACCGAATATCTTGCCTTTGACTTCATCGGTTACCGGTGCGAAGCCATAACCCTTTTGCAGGTCTTCCGGCATCTCGAAAGTCCTCAGCCCGATGACCGCCTCCCGGAACAGGCCGCCGGGGCCGTAGAAGTCGGTGCCCCAGACGATGCGGTCCGGGCCGGCGAACTGTATCGCCTCGCCGATTATTTCTGCCAGTCGGCGGGGCGCTGCCCGGTACCAGGGCATGATCAGGCTTAAGCTGATATATACGTTAGGATGGGAGAGGGCTACCATGTTCAGGTCGTGGCACAACGGGAAACCGGCATGGAAAGCGATAACTTTCAGGTCGTAAAAGTCATTGACAACATCATCCAGCAAGACTGGTGCGCAATACTTGGCTTTGCCCGGTGGGCACCAGCTCCACCCCGTGTGGATGGAAACTACCACTCCCAGTTCTTCGCATCTCTTGTAGAATGGCCATATCCGCTCGTCGTTGATGTAGGTGTCTTCCGGCGGGTAGAACTTGAAAAGCTTGCAGCCTCTTTCTTGTGCCAGGTAGTCAAGCTCCCAGAGTACATCTTTCATGCCCCTCTTGATGAACGGCCCGACGTTGGGCTGGACAATGAGCCTATCCGGGTATTTTTCCGCGGCGAGCAGCAGTTGGCCGTTGGTGGACCATTTTGTGGCATAACCTGTTGTCTCCATCATGGATTCGGGCAGGATGCAGGCCATGTCCACACCGTAACGGTCCAGGTAAACTATCAACTGGTCTTCTTCCGGTATTTCCGATTTTTCGGCTTTGGTTACGGGCGGTTCTTTCCAGTCTTTGGTAACATGGTGGGGAACGGCATTAAACGCCCGGGCGGTTTCTGCCGTGCCCCATACCCATTTCCTGTACTCGGGGAAGTAGTTGAAGTATTTCTTGTTCGCCTCACCGCTGAGGTGGCATTCGACGTCTATCTTGAAATAGTTATCTTTAGTAAACTCTGGTCTTGTTACCATGATAACAACTCCTTATCCGCCCATCCTGAGCATATCGAAGGACTATTTCTTTTTGGCTTCCGCTGACTTTTCCGGGCGATAGCTGCGGAAGTATTTGGTCTTGTTCAGGCGCTCCTCGTATTTCTCGTGCATCTTGTGGAAAGCTTCCCTCTCGCCCATGGTCTCGCGGTCGCGGATGAACATCAGTTCGCGCTCGTCGTCGCTGTATTTGAGGTTAGTGGAGAAAGTATGATAGAGGATGACCTCTTTAAGGCTGTGGACGCCCATTCTCTCCAGCATATGGCGGCGGGCGAATTTGCCCATGACGACGCAGTCGCGGGGGAGTAGGGCGATAGCCGCAGCCAGGTTATGTACTTCTGATTCGAGGTCTTCTTCCGGGACAGACTTGGTGACGTAGCCAGCCTCTTCAGCCTCTTTACCGCTGATGGTGCGGCCGGTGAGCAGGATTTCCTCGACTTTTTTAGTATGGCCCATCAGCAGCTCGATGGGTAGAGTGGGTAAGCCGCCGAAGGCGAGCCGCTGGCCCATCTGGGAGAGTTTGGCGGTATCGGCACAGACGACGATGTCGGCCGCCTTGGTGATGTAGAGTCCGGCCTCGATGGCCCAGCCGTGCACCTGTGCTATGACTACTTTGTTGCAGTCCAGGATGGCCTGGGGGAAGCCGTAAAGCTGGTCCTGGTCGGTCTGGAGACGGATTCTCTGGGGCGGTTTATAGTCTTTAGCGCCGCCGTAGACGCGGTAGACCATGGAAAGGTCGAACCCCGCGCAGAAGTTCCTGCCGGCACCCCTGAAAATTACTACGTTGCAGTCGTCATCGTGGTTGATTTCCCACATCGCCCTCTTAATGTCGCCGGTCATATATTCCTCGCCGATGCTAATGGCATTGTTCTTGTCCGGCCGGTTCAGGGTGAGGTAGGTAACTTTTGGTTCTTCTGTGTCTTTCTCCAGAAGAATCGAATTGAATGTTGGGTAAGACATACGTTTTCCTCCGCTTTATATTTAGTATTTAAGAAGTCATGAATACTGAACTCACTGTTAAACGGGACATCAACTGCTGTCACTGCCGTAGATTGGCTGAGGTAATGTGATAAGCCCAGGAAAAAGCGAAAATACCTTTTTACGTCCCTTTAACAGTCCCATCTCACCAACACAGTGGAAATTATGCCGTTTTATTTTAACGTAAATGAAGAAGGGATGTCAAACCAATGGATTTGGCTTATAGGGTAACGTTTGGGAGCTCATTAATGGAGCCCGTGGAAAGCGCTAAGATGTAAATCATAGCTATATTTTCTAGGAGTTCGCAGGCATGAAAGGCGGCCGGCAGATTGGCGCCGACCCCCACCGCGCCGTGGTTCGCCAGTAAAACGGCATAGCGTTTGCCCAGGGCGGTGATAGCGTTTTTGGCGAGCTCGGGACTGCCGCTGGGGGCGTATTTGGCCAGCATGATTTCACCGCCGAGATAAGCCACCTGTTCGTCGATGATGACGGGGATGGAAAGTCCGGCCACGGCTATGGCGCTGGCGAAGACCGAATGAGTATGGATGATGGCGTTAACGTCTTTCCGTGCGCGGTAGATGCCGATGTGTAGTGGCGTCTCTACCGAAGGCGCCAAATCCCCCTCGACTTTTCGAGCTTTGAAATCGAGTATTTGAATATCATCGGGAGAAAGCGAAAGATAGTCCCGCGAACCGGGTGTAATGGCAAGAAGGGGACGTCCGCCTTCTGCCGCTAGACGCAGCGAAACGTTCCCGGCCGTACCGGTGACGAGTCCCTTTTCCAGTATTTGCCGGGCGGCTGCCAGCACTTCCTTCTTTTCTTTAAGCCATGCCATTGTTCACCCCGCGCTATTGGGCTAGCTTAATCCCCGGTTTCTGTATGGCGATGTGCGTAAAAGAGGAGTCTTTTGCTGCCCCGTGCCAGTGGACTTCTCCGGGGGCGATGAAAACGACCGTGCTGGGTGTGACAACATGTTCTTTGTCGCGCGTGGCTATAATCCCCCTGCCCTCGGTGACATAAAGGATTTGTTCGTAGGTATGGGCATGAAAATTGAGTCGGGCGCCCGGCCCGAAAGTTACCAGCAGTACCCCGAACCCTCCCGTGTCTTTGGCGTCGATGAGCACCTTGCGGTGGACCGGCCCTTTGCGGACGATTTCATCTTTGGTTTCCACCGCGGCGACATTATCGCTATTAACCACAATCATATTGCCTCCTTTTGCATTGTACGCACTTCAACGCCGGCGGCCTTTTCCCGTCCCAGAATTACGGCATCGACTCCTTTATCCTGAAAGCCCGCGGCGATGGTATCCTCCAGGTCTTTCTTTACAACGGCCCCCACCGGCAAAGGCACGCCGTTTTCTTTACCCAGTTCAAGCGCCAGGTTGATATCTTTATACGCCAGTGAAATTTTGAAGCCCGGCTCAAAATTGCCTTTAAAGACCGTATTGGGGTACT
>Ga0187774_10000905_pt1 | contig 10332 bp, 12 predicted proteins | sample 0216_BV02_MP05_2_FD_133152 | JGI IMG/M metagenome (GOLD analysis project Ga0187774, IMG submission 133152) | Tropical peat soil microbial communities from peatlands in Department of Meta, Colombia - 0216_BV02_MP05_20_MG | ecosystem: Environmental > Terrestrial > Soil > Wetlands > Peat | place... | reverse complement strand
TCGAGAGATGCCTGCGGCCGGAGACGCGGCTCCTGTTTATCGAGACGCCCTCCAATCCGACGCTGGCCATCACGGACATAAGGGCCTGCGCCCAGCTGTGCCGCGACAAGGGCATCATTCTCGTCGTCGACAATACGTTTTCTAGCCCCCTCCTGCAGAATCCGCTCGCCTTGGGCGCTGATGTCGTCATCCACAGCCTGACCAAGTTCATCAACGGCCACAGCGACGTCGTGGGCGGCGTCATCATCGCCCGCGATGAAGCGCTCCATCTGAGGCTTCGGAAGGTCCTCGTCCTCATGGGCGGCACCATGGACCCCCATCAGGCCTGGCTCGTTCTCAGGGGCGTCAGGACGCTGGCCCTCCGTATTGAAAAGAGCCAGGATAACGCAGCCAAGCTGGCCCCGTGGCTTGCCGCCCATCCCAAGGTCCGCTGGGTGAACTATCCGGGACTCGAGAACCATCCCCAGCACGCCTTGTCTAAGGAGCAGATGCGCGGCTTTGGCTCGATGATCTGCTTCGGCCTCCACGGCGGCTACGAGGCGGGGCGCAAGATGATCAATGCCGTCGAACTTTGTACGCTGGCAGTCTCGCTCGGGGGGATCGAAAGCCTCATCCAGCACCCAGCCAGCATGACCCATGCCGGCCTGCCGAAGGAACATCGGGAGATGGCCGGCATCACTGACGACCTCATACGGCTATCTGTCGGCTGCGAGGGCGTTGAGGACCTTCGAGCAGACCTCGGGCAAGCCCTCGAAAAGGCCTGAGAACCACACACGGTAAGGTCGTATCGCCGAGGGGACCTTGACAGGCGCGGAGCCGCCCGCATATAATTAGCATATGCCAATAATAATTTTATGGATGGCTCAATGCCAAGACCTTTGATCTGTCGCCGGGTCTCTGGCTGTCCTCGGAGCGAGTATTTTAAGCCGGCCGGAATTCCCTTGTCGGGTCTCGAGGAGGTACGTCTGACGCGCGATGAGCTGGAGAGCCTCCGCCTCGCAGACTTGGAAAGGATGTACCAGGCCGATGCCGCTTCGAAAATGGGAGTTTCCCGCCAGACCTTCGGGAACATCGTAGAGTCTGCCCGGCATAAGGTCGCGGACGTCTTAGTCAACGGTCGAGCGTTGAGAATCCAAGGAGGAGTAATTCAAATGATGGAAAGAACGTTTACCTGTACCAGATGTCAGCACCAGTGGAAGGTGCCTTTTGGGACGGGCAGACCTCAAGTTTGCCCTCAATGCCGGAACGCCGATATCCACCGGGTGCCGGCCGAGCGGGGCTGCGGGCGTAGAGCTGGCCGGGGAGGCTTTCACGGTGGGGTGCGGCCATGAAAGTATGCATTCCGACCGAAACAAATGAGGGCCTTAAGGCCCGGGTCTACGGACATTTCGGCAGCGCTCCGTTCTTCACCCTCGTCGATATTGAAGGGAAGAGGGTCGAAGTTATCGACAATGGGAACCAGGCCCACGCCCATGGCCAATGTCATCCGATTGCGTCCCTCCAAGGACGAGAGGTCGAAGCGGTCATTACGGGAGGCATGGGTCTCAGGGCCGTTCAGATGTTCAATGACGCCGGGATCAAGGTATTCAGAGCCGAGACGGGGACCGTTGAGGATGTCGTTCAGGAGATCGCCGGAGCCCGACTCAAGGAGATCACGCTCGACGATGCCTGTGGGCATCACGGAGGCTGCCGCTGAGCGGGGAGAATATAGGGAAGGCATGATACTAGCAAAGACTGAAAGGAAATCCCTGCCTTGACAGAAGCCGGTCCGCTCCTTATCATAATAACGATTTTCTGCATCATTAACTCTCAATTCCCATGAAAACGAATAGAGCACGGCAGCATCTGACTCAGATAGAGAATCACTGCACACGGTGGACGGTGCCCCGGGAGCAGATCTTCGACCTTCTGATCCGGAGCCGACAGCACCTGAGCGCCAAGGACATCTATGCTGCGCTCGGCTCGGCGAATCCGGAAATCGGATTGACGACTGTCTATCGGACGCTCGACCTGCTGGACAGGGCGGGGCTGGTGAGGAAAATCAACGCCGGTGATGGACAAATCCGCTTCGAATATAAACGAGGTGACTACTCGGATCATCATCAACACCTGATCTGCACAAACTGCGGAAAGATCCTCAACTTTCGGGATTTCGAGAAAGAGAAACTCGATCTCGTCCGGAAAACCGAGGAGATAATAGCCGCCAAACACCGGTTTCAGATCCGTGAACATAACATCGAGTTTTTCGGTCTCTGCGAGGATTGTCGACCAAGTGGAAAAAAGTCCGCCATCAAATAGGCCGAACCCGGCTATTTTTTCGAAGGACGGGTCCCGGACGGACGGCGCCGGTGAGCCTGCCAAAGGGAGTTCAAATGAGAATTGCCATCGCAACCGACCAGGATTTCGTGTCTTCATGCTTTGGGGATTGCCCGGAATGCACGATCGTGGAGCTTGACGGGGGAAAGATCCAACGGACATTTCTCGTGCCCAACGCCGGATGGAGGCACCGGTACTGGGTAGATCTTCTGCAGAAAAACTCGGTCACTTGCCTCATCGTCGGGAACATCGGCGACAATGCCAAAGCTGTCATCAAAGGGGGCGGAATTAAGTTGATATCGGGCGTTGAGGGACAGTTTGATGATGTCGTCCGGCGTTATCTCGAGGGCACCCTCCGGTCCGACGACGGCTCATAAAGCCCAAGCCAACAAGTAATTCTCGACCTTTACGAAAAGCTAGTACGTAACTCTTCTATAAGCGATGTCTTCAGGCTTATAACTTTCCTGGCCATAAGATGTGCCGGCCGCATTCGGACCTTGATGAGGATCTATGTAATGAGGGCACGCTCAACCAAGTCCATCACTTGGACAATGCCCATATCCAGCTTATAGTGCTTGATGACATCCGTAAGCCCATCTATGCAGTTATGGCACATGGTGCAGACGAGCCTTGCCCCCGTAGCTCTCAGCTGGTCGGCCTTAATCTTGGCTACTTCGAGCCGCAGCGGCCTATATTCCGCCATCGAAAGCAGTCCCCCTCCGCCTGTACAACAATAATTATCAGTGCGGTTGGGATACATCTCCCGGAAATCCATGCAAACACGTTGCAGCACCCAGCGCGGTTCTTCAATAAGCCCCCCTGAACGGGCAACATTGCATGAGTCGTGAAATGTGACAGGTTCCCCGTTCTTTGACGGATCTACCCTTATGCGTCCTTCTTCGATATAACGTTTCAAGGTCAAGATGACAGATTCAGTAGGAATCCGCTGGTCATAATCTGCCCAGTTATAGCCTTCCCAGCGGGTTGAACGGTATCCGTGGCCGCATTCAGAAATCACGATGCGCTTGGCCCTGAGCCGGACGGCAGCCTCATAGACATTCTTCGCGACATAGGCGCCCAGATTGTCATCACCTGAAAAAAGCCCGAAGTTCGTCTGGTCCCAACCCCACCTCGGCAGTGTCCATCGTTCTCCCGCGAAATGAAAAATCTTAGCAGCATTGGCGATCGAGCGGGGATCAAACTTGATCTCCCTCGGGTTTATAGTATAAAGAAAATCGCAGTCCTTCTCGTCCACTGGAATTCTGACCGGGACCCCGAGCTCGTCCTCGACCTCCTGCCTCATCCACTCCAGCGTCTCGAGATAGTCCTCTTCGGTCACGGCCATCTGGTTCCCAGTTTCCCACTGGTCCCTGCTGACGTTGAAAACGCCTTCGGGGACGATGCCGAGCTCTGTCAGAAGCCCCCGGGCAAATCTGACTAGGAGTGCCGTGTCCACCCCCATCGGGCAGCTATATGTGCACCGGCGACAGGCGCTGCACATGCCGAAAACGATATTTTTCAATCGGTTAAGATCTTCGTCATCAGCCGGGTACTGGGCATGCACCCACCAAGGAACAATTCTCCCCGCCCAGTCCATATGCCTTTTAAATATCCGCCGGATTTGGTCTGCCTTATAAACAGGTGTCATGGTTGGGTCGTCGGGCTTTGCGAGGGCATAATGGCAGGAATCGGCACACAAGCCGCAATGAACACAGGCAACCATAGAAGTGGCCAGCGACCGGTTGATCTTCCGGCTGAGCAAATCAAGAAATCTTCTCGAATTATCGGAACCAGGCTCATAGAGCTTTAAACGTCCTTCAGCTACAGAGCGGAGCTGGTCGGCCTTTGCTTTGTCCTGGGATTTCGTTTCCAGGGGGAGGTTAATAACCCCTGACGTCGTGGACGGACGGCCCCTTTTTCTTTTCACTCGGCTTTGCCCTTCGACAATTTCTTGGCCGGCGAAATACCTCTGTGCCCCAGTGTCCGGCCAAAAAAGAACCGGCCGAAAGGATAGTATAAGTAATGGCTGATTTTCGAAAAGGGCACAAAGATGAGCAGGAACGCCGTCAAGCCGAAGAAAAGGATTAAAGGCCATTCCGCGGTTTTGAACTCGTTCGGCACAGCTAGCACGGCCGCCGCAAAAAAGAGGATCATGAAGATCAGTGAGAGGTAATCGTCTGGGGTGCTGATCAACCTGATCCTCGGCTGGGCGATCCTCCGATAGAGACGCAGGAGGCCGACGATAAGCCCGCCTGCGATGGCCACCTGGAAGAGCCTGACCACGGCTTTGATCTCAAGCAATGATGGCCAGTACGGGATGATGAAGGAGGCGGCGATAGCCGCGGCCACCCCGATGTGGAAGATGACAAACTGGACATAGAATCCGGGATTTTTGCGCGTGGATTCCATTGCCCAGGGCATAGCCACATTCATCAAAGAACGGGCGATGCCTCGTCCCTCCTTTCCGACAGGAAAGGTCCTTTCTTTCCTAGAACGGAATTTGAACAGCCAGACGAGACGGAAAAGATAGACGAACACAAGAAAAAGCAGCGCTACAAGCTGGACTTCATTCTCGAGGATCCGCAAAAATCCGCTCATATCGCCTATCTTGCCCCGCCCGTTCCAAAATCGATCTTACTGGAAGAAATAAAAATGTGATCTTCTGCGACGAAGAGCCATTATACAGGAGCATTCCGGCCTGTCAACACAGTGTCCGGGCGTTTGAAACCTTAAAACCGTTTGCTTTTCAGTGCCGGATTATCTAGTATTAAAAGCTAATTTGTCAGGTCCATAATCACGATTCTTGGAGGTCTTGCATGGAGAACGTCGATAAATTGATCTATCTCGATAATGCAGCGACATCCTTCCCAAAGCCCGAGGAAGTTTATCTCTTTATGGACCATTTTTACAGGAACTTCGGAGTCAATCCGGGAAGGTCCGGATACGACCTCTGTATGGAAGCCGGCAATATGGTCGAAGACACAAGGAAGGAACTGACGAACTTATTCAATGGAAAAGACCCGAACCGGCTTTGCTTCGCCTATAATGCGACAGATGCCCTCAACCTGATTATTTTCGGTCTGCTAGGTAACGGCGACCACGCCATCACCACCACCGTTGAGCACAATTCCGTCCTCCGGCCGCTATATCATATGGCTCGCGATAAAGGCGTCGAAGTGGACTACATCCCTTTCGACAACCAGGGTTTTGTCCACCCCGACGACTTCCGTAAAAAATTCAAGAAAAACACAAAAATGGTGGTCGTCAATCACGCTTCAAACGTCATCGGAACGGTCCAGCCTATTCGGGAGATCGGCAAGCACTGCCGGGAAAGCGGCATAATTTTTGTGATTGATGCATCCCAATCAGCGGGCAAGATTCCCGTCAATATCGAAGAATCGTTTGTGGACGTTGTGGCTTTTACCGGCCATAAGTCGCTCCTCGGGCCCACGGGAATCGGCGGCCTCTATGTCCGGGAGGGGATCGATATCCGTCATACCCGGGCAGGGGGTACGGGCGTTCGCTCCGCCGTCCGCACGCATCTCGACGAGTATCCCTACAGGCTGGAATACGGAACGATCAACGTCATGGGAGTGGCAGGGATTCATGCGGGAATCAAATGGATCGAACAAAAGGGCATGGAGAACATTCACGCCCACGAGATGAAGCTGGCCTCTCAGCTCGTCAGCGGGCTAAAGACTATCGATAACGTGACCCTCTATTGTCAAGATAGCCTTACGGATCATATCAGCGTCGTCAGCTTCAACATCAATGGCCTGGAAGCCATGAATACCGGAACGATACTGGATGTGGATTATAATATCGCATGCCGGACGGGGCTTCATTGCGCGCCCCTCGTTCATGAAGGGATCGGCACCGACAAAATCCATGGTTCCGTTAGGTTCGGGATCGGTCCCTTCAACACCGAGGGTCACATCCAAGCGGCAGTTGAAGCCGTCAAGGAAATAGCCAAAGTCCGCGTGCGAAAATAATGACTCCCTGCCAAGCTTAAGAAGGCAGAGACAAAGTCAATTCCAGCTCAGACGCAGCCGTCCGGTTTGGGGAGTCCGGCGACTTTGCATGCGCCCTTGGCAGGGCCGGATGGAAAAAGATCGTAAATACGCCGTAGCGGCAAACCGGTGGTCTTGCAGATTGACCGGACCATGGGAGCCAGATTTTTTTCCAAAAAATAACTGCGGATAAAGTCGACTACAGCCCAGTGTTCCTTGGTCATGGCCTCGATCCCTTCCTCGTGGCGTGCGAGGAAGATAGCCACTTCTTGGTCCCATACCTCGGAGTGGACCAGGAATCCCTCTTCATTCACTTCCAGTTGTTTCCCGTTTAACTCAATAAAAGGCATCGTTCTCTCTCTTCCAGATGCTCCGGTTTAATCGGCAATACCAAATATCAAAGAAAAATATTATAGCAGATTTTAAGAGCAGATCTTAGAGACTTTTCTGTAGTTACCTGATGCCGGAATATCCAAGATCAGGGCCGGTTCGATTATCTCTTCAAAAGAAACATCTCTAGTCTATGATAAAATACGGTTGCTCTCAAGGGTGCCGGCGAAGTGGGGTCGCCCATAGCCCTTGACGATCTCAAGGAGGCAGCCATATGTTCGACCGACACCAGAAGATCATGGATAAGATCACGACGCTCCCCAAGGGAAGCTTTTCCTCGTCCGGGCGCTACTGGTGCGTCACGTGCAAGAAACTTTTTCGCATAGGGGAACCCGTCTGTCCGTATATGACGGACATGTGCGTGAATTCACCAATCACCCTGGAAAATTTCGTCCCAGAATCGTCCGAGTGGCTGGAAAGAATGGCCCTTTTTTACCCGAAGATTCCCCAGAGGGTCATGGGCGCGCTTCTCAAGGAAAATCCCGCGCCGATCGGCAAAAGCCTGGCCGAGGCTTTTATGGATTTCCTTGCCGAATGGAAAATCGAACATCGCGGCCAGCCCCTACAGACGATAAGAAGCTTTATCCTGATCCTCAGCGGCTGCGAGACAGCGCAACGCGTGACCGAAAGCGAAATCACGTTCATCGTGATTGACTCGCAGAAAATTTGGGATGAGGGAATCCTCTTCCCCCTCCTAAAAGACGCTCTGGATGAACTCAAGAAAAGACTGGGTGTTCGACAAGACATTAAGTTCGATCAGATGGAAATCATTGGCGAAAGAGACATGGGCAAGTATTACTGCGGGAGGTGCCGGAAATTCTTCGAATTCGGGATCGAACGAGAGAAGGTCACCTGCCCCCTCATGGCCCAGAAATGCATGTTTGACCCAGTGAACATCAAGACCATAAAATACGTCGTCGGTGACCTCATTAAAGTCCTCAAGATCAGTCCTGACATTTATTCGAAATTTTTATCCCTTGTCCCCGAGCATGGGAACGGCCCGGCGATCCTTAGGGAGATTCTTGCCAACGACTGGAAGTTCGAATTGACCGAACCAGACCTCCGGGAAATTCTGGGGCTTCTTGGCTTGGCCCGAAGGCGGCCCCGGGGCCTGTGAGATGGGCGGAGGCAGAGTTTATCGGGACGTTCAGGGGCTCCGCGCTCCTGAACGCTTGGCCCTTCTTGAAGCGGATCGGGTTGCCTCCATCTGCGTCCACGACCACGACGTCCGGACGGTCCTCGACATCGGGACAGGAAGCGGCGTCTTTGCCGAAGTTTTCTCTGGCCTGGGGCTCGACGTAACGGGGATCGACATACAAGAGCCGATGCTCGAAGTCGCCAGAAAGCTTATCCCCCGAGCGCACTTTCAATACGGCACATCCGAAAATCTGCCATTCGCCGATGGTTCGTTCGACCTGTGTTTTTTGGGTCTTGTCCTGCATGAATCGAGCCGTCTTCTTCGGACCCTTCGCGAGGCTCGACGTGTTTCCGCTGTGAGGGCCGCAGTCTTGGAATGGCCTTACAAGAAACAAACCATGGGGCCGCCCCTGAAACACCGCCTGAAGACCGAAGACATCCTCCGCAGGGCGAACGCCGCCGGTTTCTCTCGCACCCAGGCCATCTCGCTGGAACATCTGGTGCTCTTCCTGCTGGACAAATGATCCGATCCCGCCGGAAATGGTGCGGCCGACATTCCATAGAACAATTTTATCGGCAATAAGGAAAATAGCCGAGGCCACTGTCAATGGCAAAGCCATCAAGATTCGAGGAGGAACGATGAGAAAAATCGGCATTATCATCTGTGGACGCTACCAGAGTTGCGGCGGCGGGAAATGCTTCAGGGCGCTCCGCGAGCGCGCCGGCGCTTTCGCCGCTTATCCGAAGGAAGAGTCCGTCGAGGTCGTCGGCTTTTCGACCTGCGGCGGCTGTCCGGGTGGGAACGTCGAATATGTCCCGGAAGAAATGATCAAGAACGGGGCCCAGGTCATCCACTTGGCCACAGGGCTTGTCGTCGGGTACCCCCCGTGTCCCCGGATCAGGCAGTTCAAGGAGTTCATCGAGGCCCGCTATGACGTCCCTGTCGTCGTCGGCACCCATCCGATTCCCCTGAAATACTTGAAGGTCCACGAGCAATTGGGCTTCTGGAGGGAGACGGGCATGGAGGAAGTCGCCGGGGCCTTGATGAAGGACGACAAAAAGATCATGGAAGCTTACAACTAAAGATCGAGGAACAAAGATGAAGACCATCGGACTCGTCGGCGGGATGAGCTGGGAATCAACCCAGGAGTACTATCGGATCATCAACGAGACGGTCAAAGAGAAGCTCGGCGGCTTCCACTCGGGCCAGATCGTCCTTTACTCGGTGGATTTCGCCGCCATCGAGGACCTGCAGCAAACCGGGGGATGGGACCGCATGGCTGAGATACTCGTCGAGGCCTTCCGCAGGATCGAGGCCGCCGGCGCGGACTTCGGCCTCCTCTGCACGAACACCATGCATAAGGTCTTCGACGAGATCCGGAAGAATGTCCGCATACCGCTCGTCCACATCGCCGACGTCACGGGGCGGGCCATCACTGCTCGCGGGCTCCGGTGCGTCGGCCTGCTGGGCACCCGCTTCACCATGGAGCAGGATTTTTACAAAGGAAAGCTCACCTCGGATTACGGCATCGACGTCCTCATCCCGGACGAGGAGGAGCGGCGGGCCGTCCATGCCATCGTCTATAACGAGCTCTGCCTGGGCCAGGTGAAGGACGCCTCGCGGGAAACGTTCAAGAAGATCATCGCCCGCCTGGAGGACCGCGGCGCGCAAGGCATCGTCCTTGGCTGCACCGAGATCCCGCTGCTCGTCAAGCAGAAAGACCACCGGCTGCCGCTTTTCGACACGACAGACCTCCACGCCCGGGCCGCCGTCGACCTTGCCCTCCGGGACTGAGTTGTTATCGTACGTGTTCATTAGCTCGTGACGCATAAGCGGACCCGCCGCCAAAAAATACCGATACAAAGCCCCGCTTGGGCTGCTGGCAGACCACTCCGCCGTGTCACAGCCGTGTCACAAAAAATGCGTAAACGCGCTTAATTCTGACTAAAGGTGCGTAAAGGAAAACCAGACATTTCCCCCTGGAAATCGGGTTTTCCCCATATGTCCAGGAGGATAGAGCGTTGGACTCCGGATCCAAAGGTCGGAGGTTCGAATCCTCTCAGGCACGCCACGTTTCCCCCTGATATTCAATCATTTAGCTTTTTCCGTCTTTCAGCCTGAGTCACTAAAACTGAGCCTTTTTTAGCGGTTTTGTCCACGTGGTGTCCACGTGGGAATCCGTGTGGAGGTCTAGAAAACTATGGGCCCGTCTGACCGTGAGCCAATTGATTGTTTGCTTAAGTTATCCCGGCTGCACTCCTCTTATTTCCTCATAAGGCATTAAATCCCCCATAAAGCAGACATGCCAACCAATCAAGTTGAAAAAGCGCGGTCGGCCAAATAAGATGAATGCGAAGAGATGGTTGGGAGGGAACGATGCCAAACCATAACGAAAAGGAATTGGAGGCTGCGCTTGTTGCAATCATGCACGAGATAGTCATGATTCATGCCGTCTGGGACTTATTGGTGGGCCTCTAC
>Ga0187774_10000904_pt1 | contig 10336 bp, 9 predicted proteins | sample 0216_BV02_MP05_2_FD_133152 | JGI IMG/M metagenome (GOLD analysis project Ga0187774, IMG submission 133152) | Tropical peat soil microbial communities from peatlands in Department of Meta, Colombia - 0216_BV02_MP05_20_MG | ecosystem: Environmental > Terrestrial > Soil > Wetlands > Peat | place... | reverse complement strand
TGAAGTTTTCTGCAAAAAAGATGACTTAGTAACAGCAGTATTTACTAGCGAGTCTTATGAAGATGTTAGAAGAATTAAAGCTCAGCTCATCCAATGGATACCAACAGGCGAAGAGTTTCCGTGCCAGATTGTAATGTCTGATGCGTCTATTACCGAGGGATTTGCTGAGAGTGCTTGCAAAAGGTTAAAGCCAGATGATGTAATACAGTTTGAGCGCTTTGGTTTCACACGTGTAGATGAGGTTAGCAAGAAATTAGTCGCTTATTATGCTCATAAATAAGGAATGAAGGAACATGAGAAAACTTGATAAAGCAATAATTTGGCCGATCTATTTTGATGCCTCAAAAACCAGAAAGCAAGGGCGTCGCGTCCAAAAAAACCTAGCAGTACAATACCCAAAAATCACCGAGATCAAAGAAGCTGTGGACCGCTTGGGTTTAAGTAATGAGGTTAGAGTTGATGCTTACTTTTCAAAAATGCCTTGGGCCAAAACTGGAATGCTCCTTGTTGAAAAGAGGGAACCAAAAGAAAAGATTATTCAAAAGATTGCTAAACAGCTGGTTAAGATCAAAAGCGCGACTATTATTCAGAAGTAAGTCAAGCTTTCTCTTTAGCTGCGACTAGTACAGCGTTGATTATCCCGTCATTTCCTGGGCGACTGGTAACTTTCGCTAAACCAAGTGTTGTTTCTATTTCTGCGCCTTTAGTTATTACGCCTCTTCTGTTATAGTCAACGTTGGCACCGTTCCTAACCACACGCGTGATTTCGGTTTTTTGTGTTTTGCCTGTTTTAGGGTCCGTTACTGAAGCAAACTTGTCACTTAGCGCTTTGACTTTACTATTACCACCATAACCTCGTGAGGTTTTCCTTTTTGGTTCACCGAGGATTGTTTCCGCTGGATAGCCACCTTGCTCATATTTTTTCTTTGTTCGATAGGCTCTTTTTTTGCCACCTGAGAGTTTTCTCTTGCGTAAACTGCTATGCCAAATGGACATTCTATTTTCCCTTTTGCAATTGTCTAATTCGAGCAGTCACTAAAATAAGTAATTTCAATATAAACATAGCTGTTCTATGATTGTCCATCGTCCTTTAGAGCTTCGCCGAAAATGCGTTTGAGATCTTTTTTCATTACGGTGATATCATGTGTTAACCCGAAATAATCAGCGAAATAGTCTGTTGTTTTCAAAGCCATTGAACGCCCACTTCTTTCAGCCATAACCAATCCCATATCCTTAAGCTGCTTCACATGGCCATAGGCATGTTGTCCTCTGACGTCAATTACTCTTTTCTGGGAAACAGGCTGTCGGTAGGCAATGTAAGAAAGCGTTTTTAAAGGTCCCGAAGATAGCAAGGGCCTATTTACAAGTTTTTTGATCAGAGGTGTAAATTCTGGTTTCACCTGCAAAACATAACGTTCGTCTTTTAGTCCTAAGATCTCAAGTGCCGTCTTTCTTTGATTATATTCTTGCATAAGGGTCTCTGCATACTTCTGGGCTTTCTTTTTAGAACGGCTGCCGATGACTTGGCAGAGCTCGTTTAGATCTAATGGGCGACCCGCAATGTACAAGGCTGCTTCTAAAACTGCTAAGCAGTGAGCTTTTCGCTCAGCGTCTTGTGCCTGTTCCGCATTAAGGTTTAGGTTAGTTGGTTGTTCCTTCGACTTTTCCAATATTCAATTCCCCCACAGCAATATACAGTTCTTCGGTTTCTTCGTTCTGCCATAAACTTATCAAGCAATCCTGGGCCAAAAACAAGAGATAGACAAACATTCTAAGTGCTTCGATTCTAGTAGCACCTTTCGAGAGGGTTGAAAAATCAATTATTCCTGAACCCTGCACTTTTTCGCATAAAATAGCGTACAACTTATCAACCTGCAGTTCAAGATCCGCGACGAACTTGTCAAATTGGGGTATTAAATCTGTAACGGCCGGCAAAATAGGATGTTGCTGAACTGCGTGATCCAATCGAAGCAACCTTTCTCCCTTTAGTACGTCGTCCAAGACTCCTAGCAAATGCTGAATAGTTGTAGAAGTTAGCTCATGCCGAAGAGGCAAAAACAATGGCGGTGGAACAAAATCCCCTGGACCTTTTGGCGGCAATTCTGGCGGCTCTTGCAAAGTGAGCAAAAGCTTGGACTTCATTAAGTAGATAAGAGCTGAAGAATCTAAGGCTACACCCGAGGCTCGAAAATCAACCTTGTCGGTTCTCTCCATTTCGGTTAGAAATGATCGCAGTAGGTAAGCAATGTTAACGTTCCAGGGCGTGAGCTTTTCAAGTTTCCTTATTTCAAATAGGATGTTCCAGGGAGGTCGGAGATAAAATGGCTTTCTGGCTGGTGGAGTTGGTGCTGTTGCCATTTAGCTTTTTACCTCCGCAGGGAACTTGGCTGTGACAACGTTGGAGACGCCGTTGCGTTCGTAGACTCCGTAGATTCTTTGTGCTTTGTTGACCATCTCAGGTCGTAAGGTGATTACTATGAATTGCATTTTTGCTGCTTCTTCGAGGAGGAGTTCGGCGAGTCTTGCCGTGTGGAAGGCATCCAAGTGTGCATCAATTTCATCAAGTATATAGAAAGACGCTGGTGTGAACTCCTTTAGCGAGAATATAAAACTGACTGCTGAGACTGAACGTTCTCCACCGCTTGCTCCGCTTACAACGATTGAGGGTTTGTTTGGGAACTGAACGTTCATGTCTATGCCACCTGTAAAAGGCTCATCTGGATTTTCAAGCTTGAGCGTGGCTTCTCCTCCACCGGTGAGTTTGGAAAAATAGTTTTTCATGCTACGATTAATTTTTTCGAAAGCAGACATGAAAACATTGCGTTTTTTCGCTTCAATTTCATCCATGAACTGTACAATGGCTTGTTTTTCTCTTTCCAATTCGTTCAACCGCACAGACAACTCTCTATATCGGGAGATTTGGTCCGAATAATGTGAAAGCGCAAGCTGGTTAATCGCGCCTATTCTTTCCATTTCAAACTGCATCATGCGGATGGTTGTTTCTGCTTCTTCAACCTGCTTTTGATTTGTTTCTATTGGCTGTTCGAAGCCAAATTGGTGTAACTGATCTTGAAGTGTCTGCAAGCGAAGTTGGCTTGTCTCTATGCTTAGTTGTGCCTGGTTTAACAACTTATCTGACTGTTCATACTCTGAATCGAGCCAACGTAACTCTGCATCGATTACATCTATTTGTGAAGTGAATTTTTTGGACTCTTCTCTCGCAGAAAAGACAGCCTTTGAGAGTTCAACACGGCTTTCCTCTTGCTCATCAAGTTCTTTCTCGATAGTTTCATGCTCTTGAAGTGCTACAGTAATTTCTTTTTCGAGTTTTCTTTGCTGCTGCTCGACTTTGGTTATTTGTATCTTGATGTTTTTGTATCCGTTTCTTAGCACTTTGTCAAATTGTGACTGGAGGGTTGAAATTTCCATTTGAACCGATCCGGACTTTTGAAGTAACTTGTTTAGTTCTTCGCCTACCTTTTCCCTTTGGACTTCGAGTTCTTGAATGTGCGACATGTCAGTTTTCAATCTTAAATTAGCCATTTCAGCGCGAAGCTTTTGGTCTTCTCTTAGAATAGAATTGCGCTCGTTCCTATACATGGCCATGCGACCCTTGTAAGCTGCTGCTTCACGCTCAAGTTTGCCGCCATATTTTTCAGCATGGCGAATGTTAAATTGTGTTCGTTTTATGCTTCGTTTAATTCTTACTAGTTCCCTATCCAGAGTTGCAATGGATTCTGTGAGTCTAGTAATTTCGATTTTTGTTTTATCAATCTCTTCATCGATTCCCGTAACGTCCGTTCCTCTTTGAGTTAGATGGGTTTGTAAAGCATTTACTGCTTCGTCTAAACTTTTTAGCGCATTCTCACTTGGAATTATTGTTGAGAAATCGATAGGTGCACGATAATAGCCGCTTTCAAAAGCACCTGGCTCATAGAGATCTCCATTAATTGTAACGGCGCGATAGCCTTCGTTTGAGAGCGCAAAGGCTATTCGGTCGCTTGAGACTACTACAGTGTCTCCGAAAACATAGTTGACTGCCAGCTCATAGTTGCTTTCATATTTCATGAAGCTTGAGAGGGCGCCTACGACTCCTTCGCGAGTCGGAGTTGGCTTGTTTTTTTGGTTTATTGCTCCTTGTAATGGAATAATTTTGATCCTGCCAAGCTTCATGCGTCTGAGCGTTTCGGTGCAAGTGAAGGCTGAATCGATGTTTGCAACGACCAAAGCATCAAGCCAGCCTGTTGCTGCTGCCTCTATGGCTTTTTTGTAATTTTTGTCAATTTTTATTAAATTGCGAAGTCTTCCATGAATTCCATTTATGGCACCGACGTTGCCCATTTCCTCGATGCTTCTCAGAGCTTTTTCTTCAGCCGCTATAGTCGCTGCAAGGTCTCTTTGCGTGGCGAACTCAATTACAGCCTCTTTTGCTGAACTGGCAATTTTTTCAGCTTCAAGAATTTCTTTTTCGACTGTATCTCTTTGGACTTTTTTGCGTTCTATCGTACTTCCCATGTTTTTAAACTGGTTTTTCTGATCTTTTTGGACTTGTTCCAGTTCGGAGAAGGATTTTTCGATTTCAATGAGACTTGTCTGAAATTTTTCTTTTCTTACGCTCAAGTTTTTGATTCTTCCAGTACACAAACGAAGAGCTGCCTTATCCTTAGTATATTCAGAGCGCAAATATGCAAGCCGTTTTACGTGATTTTCGATTTCGGTTTGCTTTGCATGTATTTGCTCATTGTTGTCGTCCAATCCTCCCCATAGTTCGGCAGTTTGTTTTGCTAGTTCTTCGTGATCAGATTCTTTCTGAACCATTTCATTTTTTATTTTTATATCTTCGTTTCGGTAGGCTCGGATTTTCAAACGGTTGTCCCGAATCTCGTTTCTAATGTTTTCCTGTTGGGCTAGGTTGTTTTCTCTTACACGTTTGAGGCTTTCAAAGCTTCCTTGTGCAGAATTAATTTTAGACGTTAACTCCGTAAGTTTGGATTTTAACTCTCCAATGGTTATTTGAACCTTTAGAACTTGTGAGCCGCCTTCTTCAAGATTTTCGCCGCTGAGTTTCCGCCACTCGCCTTCAATATCATGGCGTTTAGATCTGCGCAGGTTACGTTGATCCTTTAGCTTGTCAAGTCTGGCTTTGACTTTTTCTGTTTGATTGATGGCTTCAGTTATTTTTGCGTTTAGTTGGGTTATGTCGCTTGAGATTTTGATGGCTTGGAACTTTTTGACTTCGCTTTGGATGAAGTTATAGCGCAAGAGCTGGTTTCGTTCTCGCTCCAGATCGTCCAGTCGTTTTTGGACTTCGTCTATTCTGCCCATTGCTGTTCGAATTGAAATGTCTGCTGCGCGTAGTTTTTCCTCCGCCTCCGTCTTTTCAGAGTCATACTGGCCTATCCCAACAAGGTCTTCGATGATTTTTCGTCGTTCAAGCGGGTTAATATCAGTTAATCGAGTTAGGGTGCCTTGGGGAATAATATTCTGGCTCATGCTGCTAATTGAACTCATAGATAGAGTTTCTGTGATGTACGCCCTCGACATTCTTCTGCCGTTTAGCCTGTAAACACTTTGACCATTTCTATAAACTTCACGAGAAATCGTGACAGTGGTCGTGTCTACCGGCATTGTGCCGTCTGAATTGTCAAATTGAATAACAACTTTTGCCATTTTGGCTTTTTCTTGACCTGCTTTATCTGAGCCATGAAAAATTAGTTGAGCTGCGCTTTCAGCGCGTAACCTCCGCGTGCTTAGTTCCCCTAATGAGAAAAGTACTGCATCCATGATGTTTGATTTTCCGCTTCCGTTTGGCCCAGTTACAGCGGTAAAGCCTTTGTCAAAAGATACCTTGATAGTTTGTGGTCCAAAAGACTTAAAGCCTTTTAATTCAATTTTTTTGATGTAGGGCATTTAGTCTTTTCCTCACGGTAAGCGGCGCATATTATTTTAACATCTCATCAACATACGTATAAAAGCTTATACCAATGTTGCTATTCTTATACGCATACTTTGGAAGTACTGAAAGTCTTAAACGTTTGAGAACCTTTTCGGTTTTTGTAGAAATGCAATTGAGTTCCGTTTAATATAGAGTGATTCATATTTCAAATTCATAATTGCTATATGAAGTAAGGATGAGTGAATACACGGTCTTTAATATTGACTGAATTAGAGTACCTTCAGAGTAACGTTATAAGTTTAGAGACAGACTTTGAAAGGAAAAAGCTTAAGTTAGCGAAAAATCCGCTGAGAGAACTCAAAAAATTTACAGGTTTGTTGAATGTTGGTTGCGGAGACCAAGCGACCGGCGACGTTAACTGTGACTTCTGCGTTGAAGATACTGAGCAGCATAGGCATAGCAGTATAGTGACTAAGCTTAATCTTCAAGCGATTAAGAATTTTGTTCTCTGTGACGCTCAGCATCTTCCTTTTAGGGATAATGTGTTTGAAACTGCTTTTTCTTCTGAAGTGATAGAACACGTTAAGAATCCCTTTCTGATGTTGAGGGAGCTTGGAAGGGTTTCCAAATCGAAAGTGATTGTTGAGTGTCCTCATATTTTGTGGGAAAGAGCGTTTGCTTGTCGGAGTCTTCATAATTGGAGATGGATTAAGAAGCATCATCTTAACCATTTTAATTCACGATGGTTCGTGCGAGAAGGAGCTAAGATTGGTTTAGTTGTTCTTTCAGGTGAGCGGATACATGAAACCTTCTATCCTTCTTACTATTTTCCTTTGATTCGTTTTCCGCGGTCTATTAGAATAACCTTCAAGAAGATGGGGTAATATTCTTTGTTCACTTGCAGTTTCTTAAACCCAAGATGACTCTGTCATTCTTCTTATAAAAAACCTCTAGTACTGTCTTTGAGGTTCAAGTAAATTCGTTGTGCAAAAAAGAGAAGTTTGGTGTTGAGGGCGATGTCGCCAGAAGAGTATGTATAAGAGCTTATCATATGCCACTGGATTTAATCTGTACTTTAATTTTATCGCACGTCCGAAAACTTTCACTTTGTAACAAAAATGATTGCAGTCCAGATCATCGATGATCGTCGCCGCGAACTTTTCAAAAAAATAAAACATGTTGAGACGCAATTGTATTTATGTTATTTCTTAACTGTTTGCGACCCCGAGAAAACACTTGTTAATACAATCATTTAGCCAATTCATTTAAGCTTCTAAGCTGGAACAGCTTTGCTCTTGCGCTTAAAGTACGTTGGGTCCATTATTTGCGGTAATTTTTGATAGGCGAAAGCGGAATGGTGAAAGTTTCCATAACACCTTCCACTAGCCGGATTTTGTCTCCGACAAAATGCAAAGCATCGTTGTTAGTATCTGCTTGAAATAGAATGGCGAAATCCCATTGGCCAAACACTTGATATGCCTCTTCCAAGGTAACACCTTCAATTGGTTTCTCGCTAAATTCCATCAATGGTTCATACAATTTTGCAGCCATGTTTGGGCTTATCTTTATCATTGCCAAATATTTTTGAGATTTTGCCATAATAGTCCCTAACATAATTCTTTAGAACGGTTCCGCTTAAAAATATCTCGCTTGCATTTTTCCTAGCATATAATCGTGTATCATTAATTCTATATCCAGGAAGTAGTTTGTTTAGAATTTTGGGAAGTTGGTAAGAATGTATCCAAACATAAGCAATATGCCAGTAAATAAATGTGTCAGAATAGTGCCTACGCTTGCCGACACCAGTCTTGAAGTCTCTTCATAATGTCCCCTGACGACTATTATCGATTGCAAAGCCAAAGGCAGAGTCGCTAGAGCGATAGATGAAAAAGTTGGCAACAATCTCGACACAACCCCGAAAATTATCAAGACATATGGCATTATCATTAGTATTGCATATACGTCAGCAGCTTTTTTCTTTCCAAGCCTAACCACTTGCGTGTTTTTTCCCGCGGCTTTATCAGCTGCACAATCAGGAATTTCATTAATCCACAAGACGCTCGCAATGAGGAATCCTATTGGAAGGGAGGCTACTATTGGCTCAACTGAAAGGTTTTGAACCTGAACATAGTAACTTCCTATCACTACAAGTGGTCCTGCATTTAAAAACACGAAAAACTCCCCTAAACCCCGTGACGAAAGTTTTGTGTACAGATACCCCGAAATAACACCAATGGCCCCCAGCAAAAGAACAACCCATCCAACCTTAAAAGCGAGAAGAACTCCAATAGTTCCTCCAAGTGCAAATGAAATTACTGCAGCAATGAAGACATCTCGAGGTTTAAGAATTCCCTCTGGAAGTAGTCGACTCCCGCCAAAGAATGGGGCCGAAAACTCTTTGTATTGTGGATGCAAGTCGCATCCGCTTCTGTAATCAAAATAATCATTGATCATGTTCGTTCCACCATCCAAACACAAGGCCGCTGTCAAAGTTAGCACAAAAATCGTTGCACTGAAAAACCCGTATTCATACCATGCGATAATTGTTCCAAGCAATACGGGGACTATAGTCGCTGTAAAGAACGGAGCTCTTAGTTCCTTAATCCAAACCGCCACTTTGAGCAGAGATCTTCTGGAATTTCTCAAGCTGGTCAACTTAATCTTTTAGATTACTAAAGAATCGGTTATTTGGATAAGATAAGATTTGCTTTCGCTCTCCCTGAGAGGTTTTATGCTACTTAAGGACTTCTGCATGTAATCGCTCATTTTTCTTTTGCAATACGCAGTGGATCCTGCCTCCAGAAGCATTCTTTCAACCCTTTCGGCAATTATGCGGCTACGGAATTGGTTTGCTGCAAATAGGTCTTTTTCTAGCTGATCCCTTGTTTTCAAATCGCTTTTTTCGTACAAGTGAATTAGAGGAAGGGATATGCGCGGAGGTTTTAGATTTTTCGAGGACTCAATTAAGGTTTCCAGATCAAGAAGATCGTCTCTAAGTTGATAGGCCATTCCTAAATTCTCTCCATACTTTGAAAGGGAAAGTGCCTCAGAAGTTGTGGCTCCTCCAACCAAGGCTCCGCAATATGCTGAATCCCTGAAAAGCGAAGCAGTCTTTTTCTCAATCATCTTGAAATAAGACTCTTCGGTTGCTGTCTTCAAGGCTGAGTTTGCATCCATATGTTCACCGTCGCAAAGTTCGAGTGCGCACCTCGCGGCAGTACTAATAATTTCTTCTCCATACTTTGATGCAAGATGAATAGACAAAGCGACTAAGGCGTCCCCCGTCAAAATAGCATCGTTGTTAGACCATTTTTTGTACAAAGTAGGTCTTCCTCTGCGCGTCTCATCTTGGTCGATAATATCATCATGAATCAAAGTGGCAGTGTGCATTAATTCAAACGCTATTGCAAGGGACATGAGATCATCTTTATTTCTTCCTACACTTTGAGCCGACAGAATAACAAGGATCGGGCGCAATCGCTTGCCCTCAGACAAAACTGCATACTCAATTTGAGGATGAAGATTCAGTTCAGAAAGTTTTGAAACCAATATAGCCAGTTCTGAATCCACTTGCCTTTTTGTTTCTGAGAGATAACGTTTGAAAGCATCTTTCTGGGTTGCATATTCGTTTTTCAATTAGAAGCCACCGACATTCTGAATAATCTTACTGTTCTCTTTACATGTATAAATCATTTCAATGAACCAATAACCACGTCGCTCAGCTTTGGTTAAGCTTGCTTAAAACATTCCGTTTTTGCTAACGTATGAAGCATTGCGTCCAATTAATTAGCGTGTTTTCAATTGTTCGTCCAATTGGCGTGATGGCGGAAGTCAACAACTCGAAGGATACCACTTCTTAATAGCTTCAACGCTTTCCTTAGAGCTAATATAATAGGATAGCATGCAGTCTATAGATTTGGGGCATTCGAAGCACCCTTCTGGGATTCCTTCTCCTTTACTCCGTTTGCCAAGATATCCAAAGTAGCGCACACATTGAAAGTCCGTTTGGAGATTTTCTTTTTCTTCGATTACTGGTGGCGATTCTTCGCTTAAATCAAGGTTTGGTGCCTTTACCTCTTCAGTCTCGCCAGGGCTGGTCTCAATTGGTTCATTTATAACGCTGTTTTCTGTATCGGGCATTTCAAGGTCCGTTAGCGGCATTGTCGTAGCTAACGATGTCGTTATGTCTTCCTCCATTGTTCCAGATTCGGCCGTTGAAACTGGTTCTTGCTCTTCTTGTTCTTCTATCTCTTCGATTAATTTCTCATTCTTATCTTCTGATGATTTTTTTGCTTTCGGTGATAAACAAATTTCTTCTTGTTTGATCGGCTCAAACAAGATTTTCTGAGAAGATGTGTCAATTAACGTTTGACAGGCAGGACACACATAGTACTTGATAATTTTAGGTTTGGAAAAGATCTTATTACAATTTGGATTACT
>Ga0187774_10000902_pt1 | contig 10342 bp, 12 predicted proteins | sample 0216_BV02_MP05_2_FD_133152 | JGI IMG/M metagenome (GOLD analysis project Ga0187774, IMG submission 133152) | Tropical peat soil microbial communities from peatlands in Department of Meta, Colombia - 0216_BV02_MP05_20_MG | ecosystem: Environmental > Terrestrial > Soil > Wetlands > Peat | place... | reverse complement strand
GGTTCGGCCAGTGCCTCCAGCCGCGCCGCCACATTCACCCCGGCACCGTACACCGTGCCATCGGGCTTCTCGATGACATCTCCCAGGTGAACCCCGATGCGAAATCGCATCCGCTGATCTTCGGGAACGGCGGCCGAATTTGTCGTGAGCTGCTTTTGCACGGCGAGCGCAGCGTTCACGGCCTCGGCCGCAGATTCGAAAACCGCAAGCACTGAATCCCCCGCGGTGTCGACAACACGGCCTCGCCGACCTTCGATCTCTGATCTGAAGATCGCACGCGCGGCGTCAAGCGATGCGACTGTCCGGCGCTCATCGGCCGCCATCAGTCGCGAGTAGCCGACGACATCCGCGGCTAAGATCGCCGCCAGACGCTGCTGCTCACGTGAACTGCTCATCCCAGTTCCATTCGCATGGCGTAAGTGCTTCTAGGGGGCGTTTACCACCGGCCTGATCTGCTCAAACACAGTGCTACCTTACTCTCCCTTGAGCTTGCGCCTCAAGTCGCCGAACGTAACGTTGTGCTGTGCGGCCGGCTGCGACAGACCCTTGATATGCCGCGACGCTTCCTACCGGTCCGTACCAGCTACGGGTTAGCGGTCGAAAGACATGAACGAGTTGGATCATTCCGTTCTCAGTTCTCTGATCACTTCCTTGCTGAAATCGTCCTCATGCGGAGCGCCGAAGCGAGTGCAACACAATGCCGATGAGTATCGCGATGCACCCAAGCGCTGTCGCCGCCATGAAGAGGAGGCCGAGGCCAATAGGGTTGGGGTTCGGGTCGCTCAACAGCCCGAGCCAGGACAACAGGCCGACGATGACCAGCGGCAGAGCCCCGAGGCAAATGATGGCAACGCCCGCCTTGAACCAGGGCGAGCGGAGGTAGACCGCGCGATCCGAACCGCTCAGCAGGATCCAGCCAGCCAGGCCGAGGGGAGGAGCAAGGATAGTAAGCACGATGGTGACTGGCCACCTGTAAGGTGAGGGAGGAACCGGGGAAGCGCTGTAGTCTTTCACGAAGCAATCCTCCCATCCGTGACAAGTGCTGTGGTGGCTTTGTGTGGACCGATCAGTGTGTGCACATGCCAAATGTCTCGGATCGCGGCGGCCAACGCGATCGCTCCGAAAACAATGATGGCTGATCCCACCTCGACAGCTAGCGACCAACTTAATAGTCGAGTTGGCGAAAGCCACTCAAGAAGCAAACCAAGCCCAAGTACCCCCAGGTAAATCACCGGAGGAGGAGCAACAATTCTGGCTCTATCAGGCGCGACGTCTTGCATACAATTGCCGAACACCGGCGGTGAGCGGCTGGAAATAGCGCCGGCTTTTTCCCAGTCCGCTCCACTGCGTGGTTAGGCCATCCTCTCGATCTCTGTTACCTCGACTTACCCTTGAGGCATGGAGCGCCTGAGCCAGTCTTCGAAACGCGTCGTGCCGATGCGCGGGTTGTCGCCGGGGGTGAGGCTCTGATCGTTGACTGCTGTGCCGAAGTAGCCTGCGTGGACGTCCGTGGTCACCTTCCGTGCGTCTCGGGTTGCGCTCAAGAATCGTCGGACGAGTTCGTCCATACGTATCGGTTCCGGGCCCGCCAGCTCGACGGTGCCATTCAACGGCTCCGAGACTGCGATTTCTGCCAGCGCGGCAGCGACGTCATCGGACACGATGGGTTGCATCAGCGCAGGCGGCAACCGGACCGTTTGCCCGTCGGTGGCCGATTGGGCGATGGCTCCGACGAACTCGAAGAACTGCGTTGCGCGGACAATCGTGTAGGGAATCTTGGAGGCCTTGATCAGCTTTTCCTGGGCCAACTTCGCGCGGAAGTAACCACTCGCAAGAAGGCGATCGGTGCCGACAACCGACAGCGCAACGTGATGTCCCACGCCAGCGGCCGCTTCGGCAGCGAGGAGGTTGCGACCTGATGTCTCGAAAAACGCCAGGACTGCGTTGTCCTCCCACGCGGGTGCATTCGCGACATCGACGACCACCTGAGCGCCGGCGAGCGCTTGCCCCAGTCCCTCGCCCGTGATGGTGTTGACACCCGATGAGGGTGATGCCGCCACGACCTCACGCCCATGCTGACGAAGGTTGTTCACGAGCTTTGCCCCGATGAGCCCGCTGCCGCCGATCACTACGATTTTCATGTTTGAATCTCCTGTGTCGCCCATAGCGGGCGCTCAAAAAAGGCTACTTGCGTTATTTGCCCGGAAGCACTGCCGGAACACCCTGGTTTTTCACCAGGAACACGACGAACTTCGCCGCTTTGCTGTCGCTCGCGCTGCGGCCGACGATGTGAACGTCATTCGGGCCTTCGTAGAATCCTTCGCCGGCTTTGAGCGTGACTGGCTCCGCGCCCTGCAACTGCATCACGATCGAACCCTCGAGCACGTAGACGAAGGCGTGCGCATTGTGTCGATGAATTTCGTCAGCGCCGCCAGGCGGGTAAGTGACCGTAAGTACGAGACCTTCTTTGCCGGGAATGTCCGTGAAGGGTTTGGACATGATTTGTTTTACGTCCGCATGTGGAGCGGTCGGCGCAATTTGCGCGGCGAGCGCACCAGCAGCGATTGCGATGGGTAGGATGATCTTTTTCATGGCGACTCCCAGTGGCTTAGCTCAGATTTGCATTTCTTTCAAAGCCTAACTTCAAAGCTGAGGGGCGTGGCGCTCTTTGCCGCGTCCCTCTCGAGCGCCTTGTTGGGCTGGGACATGTCCAGCCCGAACGGAGTAAGGCGCTTGAGTTTGCCTGCAAGGCTTGAGCACGAGGGTACGCCCTTGGCGAGGCGCCAGATAGTACCGCGGCGCAGGAAGCCCCGATGGGCCGCAACTGGCTCGGCGCAGGCGTTGAGCTTTCCGCTGCCGATATGCCGAATGCCTTTCATTGGATGGGATTCCCAAAACCTGAAAACCATGGAGTTCCGGTGGCCTTGACCGAGAACGGTTGAGGCATCGCCTTTCGCTTTCCTTGCCTTCCCTTCAAAGTCTAACTTTAAAGTCGACGGCCGAAAAGCCATCTTATAAGGCGGCATTCTGCGCTTGTCGTTGTCGCCCTTCAAGCTGGTCATGGCATTATCGAGAAAGCAACGTGAGCAAGCCTTTAAGCGCATGCGCTACGGACCGGCGGCGCACGGCCTGGCGGTCGCCTTTGAAACGCACCGTCTCGATTGCAACGCTGCCGTTTTTCCTCGCCCAAGCAAAACATACTGTTCCGACCGGTTTATCAGGAGTGCCGCCAGCTGGCCCTGCAATTCCGGTTATCGCCACTGCGACCTGGGCGTGGCTCATTTTGAGCGCGCCCAGTGCCATTTCGCGCGCAGTCTGTTCCGATACCGCACCGAATTTCGCCAGTGTTTGGGGTTTCACCCGAAGCATCTCACGCTTGGAAATATAGGTGTAGGTGATGAATCCGCGCTCATACCAGTCGGAACTTCCCGGTACCCGGGTCACGGCTTCTCCCAGCCAACCACCGGTGCAGGATTCGGCAGTGACCAGCATGAGCTCGCGGCCTTTCAAAATTCTGCCTGCGCGGGCGGCGAGCTTGTAAAGTAAATCGCTTGCCATTACTCGATCATAGTTCTCAAAAACGCAAGGCAGAGCAGAGTGTAAAACGCGGCAAGCAAATCATCCAGCATCACACCGATACCGCCGTGTACCGTTTTGTCTAAATAGTCTATCGGCGGCGGCTTGAGAATATCAAAAGCGCGAAACAAAACAAAAGCAAAGGCCTGCCACAGCAGCGAAGCGGGAGTAAAACTCAACACAAGCAGGAATGCCGTGATTTCGTCCCACACGATACCGCTGTGGTCATGCACTCCCAGGTCTTTGCCCGTCTTCCCACACACCCAAATGCCGAGTGCAAACAGAACGGCGATCAGCGCAAGGAAAACCATTGGCGCAAATCGCGGGTTCAAAAGCCAGAATAGGGGAAATGCGACCAGAGTTCCAAAAGTTCCCGGCGCGCGGCGCGCAAGCCCTGCCCCAAAGCCGAACGCCAAAAAATGCGCCGGATGAGTCAACACAAAACGCCAGGATGGAGTCGCGTCAGCCAAAGTGGTCATAACCCTTGCGGTCCCACGCCATGCGTTCACCCGCGGCGTCAAGCAAGGTCAGGCCCCTGCCTTTTTTGATTTCGCCGATACGTGTCAATGGCAGCCCCAATTCGCGCGACAGTTTTGCCAGTTTCGCGCCGTTTGCTTTCGGCGCGGTAAAGCAAAGCTCGTAATCGTCTCCGCCCGCGAGCAGCGCATTTAACGCCGCATGGTGTTTCAAATATTTATTTAGCACCACGGATTTGGGCAAGGCATTAAATTCGATCACTGCGGCAACTTTCGACCGCTGAAGAAGATGCCCCAAATCGGCAAGGAGCCCGTCGGAAATGTCGATTGCCGAGTGCGCAAGTCCCAGAAGCCGCCGTCCAAGTTCAACCCGCGCAGCAGGCAGGTGCAATTTTTCCAGGCAAGCCCGCGACTCTTTCATTTCAAGACGGATGCGTTTTTGCAAATGCGCGAGCCCCAGAGCAGCATCTCCAAGCCGGCCCGACACCCAGATCTCATCTCCCACCCTCGCGCCATCGCGACGCAGTGCCTTTCCGGTCGGCACCTCGCCCATGATTTGCACGCAGATATTGAGCGGACCGCGCGTGGTGTCGCCGCCGATTAAGTCCACACGCTGCGCTCGTGCCAAGTCCATGAACCCGTTGGCAAAAGGCTTAAGCCATTTTTCGTCGGCGTGCGGCAACGCGAGCGACAGGGTCGCCCAGCGGGGAGTGGCGCCCATCGCCGCCATGTCAGAGAGATTCACCGCCAGCGCTTTATATCCCAACTTGTAAGGATCGGCCTTCGGGAAGAAATGTGTGCCGCAAACCAGCATGTCGGTGGATACCACGAGTTCCATGCCTTTAGCCACCTTCACCAGCGCTGCGTCATCTCCCACTCCCAGCGCCGTGTGTGGCGTCGGATGTGTGAAGTACCGGCTGATGATTTCGAACTCGGAAAGCATGTGTTAAACCTCGCCAGCTTCCTGCGCCCCGTTTGAACACCGCAGCATACCAACGGGCCATTAACTGCGGCTAAAAATCGCAGTAAGCATTTATTTCACTACCGAAATATAGCACGAAGAAATGCTTGCAATTCTCCCGGTTAACGGGCGTGAATATTAGTGGCGCGGCGTCAGTGTAGTCCGTAATTCGCTATAAAACCCGGGGTGCGTCTCCAGAAACCGGGTTCGGCTCGCTAAAAACTCGCGATAGGCTTCGCCCACATTGGCGGGCGTGATTCGGCGTCCGAGAGTGCCTACCGGCCGATCGCCAAACATGTCAGCAAGCATGAGACTGCCCAGCTCATAGTTCAGGTGGTACGGATCCTGCCAGTAAACGGTCTCGGGCCCGACCACCGATTCTCCAGTCCAGTCGTTGTAACCGTAAAACTCCCACAGCTGAATATTTCCATGTTGCGACTCTTCAGCCACAACGCGCGCAATTGCCGCCATATCCGTCCAGCGCTGCGCATCGGTTCCGCACAATAAATGGAGCTCGAGCAACAGGGCATGCTCCGGGGGCAAAAATAGACGGAGCTCGATACCTTGCTCGCGGGCGGCCTGCAACATGCCGCGCAATCCTGTGAGGTCGAGTCCCGGCTGCGGCGTGATATCGGTCATGAGAAACTGCGAAGATGGCGGCGGGTGGTCCGGGACGTGGGCCAGTGAACACTGTGGGGTAACACGGACTCGGCCAAGGAATATCTCGTTGAAGCGCGCAAGCACATTTTTGAAATCACCGCGCGCGTAAAGAAAACGCCCTTCGCGAGTGTGGCTGGAGCGCCCGCGGCCTTGCTCGAAAATAGTCCGCAATGAGTCGTTCAGCGCGGTCACCGACAACAAGAACTTTAGCTGAGAAAAATCCTCGATTTCGCCAAGGCGGTGCGTGCAATCCACGCGTGGCATTGCCTCGGGTCGGATTTCGAATGCCGCACGCTTCAGATCTGTCGCCTGCAGCGCATACTGGAAATAGCACTGCGCGAGATCCCAGCCGGCGCCCGCGAAAGCAAAATTATACCCGCGCAATTTTCCTTTTTCTGTCAACGCCGGATCGTTAGTATCGAAACCGATCTCAGCGAGGGAACTGCCAAGGACAATCGCCTGCGGGCGCATTCGGGCCAGGAGCTGGGGCTTGACGTGTCTTTCGTAAGGCGCAAATCGCGGCTTCACTACATTAAGTCCTGGAATCTTAAAATCGCGGTAATACCAAAACGGATCTATAACGCGGTTAAAGCCGGCGACCGCAGCAAGCAGAAGTGCCAGCCATGCGAGCAAACCAAGCGTGTAGGAACGGGCTGACATCAGAACTGGAAGTAGATGAATTCACTCACCTGATTGAGCGACAATACTGCAAATAATGCAAGGATGACGCAGGCAGCAAGCCACCGCCTCGTCGGTCGCCAAAGCCACCAGTGAGCGACTTGGTCGGGTTCGACCCCCAATGCCGGCCGGAATTTACGCAGAATCTGCTGCGTGTTCGGCGCCAGCCACGCGATAAGCCAACAGGCAGCAAGCCATTTTAACTGGGTGAAACCGCCAAACGTTTGGGTGTTCTCGAAATGCACACCGCACCGCGCCAGCCAGGGACCAACAAACCACCAATTGAACCATTGGTAGGGCAAAGTCACGCCGTTCATGCCCGACATCGCCTGAACCATTGCCAGCGCATGATTTAGAGAATCGGCACGAAAGAATACCCACGCCACCACCGTTGCCATAAAGGTCAGGAGCACGGCCACCGCTTTTCCAATGCGGCCGGGCTCGGCAAACCATCCGTATCGCTGACGCAAATTGCGCCAGGCATGATTGATGACCAAGTACAATCCGTGCAGCCCGCCCCATACGACGAAGGTCCAGTTGGCGCCGTGCCATAGACCGCCGAGGAGCATGGTGATCATCAGATTGATGTAGCGACGACCGACACCTTTACGGTTGCCACCAAGCGTGAAATATAGATAATCGCGCAGGAAACGCGACAGCGTCATATGCCAGCGCCGCCAGAAATCGATGATAGAAGCCGCTTTGTAGGGCGATTCGAAATTGAGCGGCAAGCGAACCCCGAACAGCCGCGACAGCCCAATGGCCATGTCGGAGTAGCCTGAGAAATCAAAGTAAATCTGGAAAGTGTACGCGAGCGCCCCACCCCAGGCGTCGACCGCGGACAGAGGAAGTCCATTTCCCACCCAGTCAAATGCGGGTCGAGCGTAAAATGCGACGCCGTCAGCGATAACCGTTTTCTTGAAAAGCCCGATAAACAAAATTGTCAGGCCAACGGCAAAATTTTCCCAATTAAGCTGGTAAGTCTCGCGCTGCGCAAATTGCGGCATCATTTCCTTGTGATGCAGAATCGGCCCGGCGATGAGATGGGGAAAATAACTTACGAACAGACAGTAATGAGTGAATCTATATTCTGCGGCCTTGCCCTGGTAGGCATCGGCGAGAAAAGCGATTTGCGTGAAGGTAAAGAACGAGATGCCGAGAGGCAAAATCACGTGCAACGGCGTGAGTCCTGCGCCGAACGTATTCAGGTTGGAAACAAAAAAGTCCGCATACTTGTAGTAGCCGAGCAGAAGCAGATTTAGGGTCACACCAAACAACAGCAGTCGCCTGCCGCCGGGAAGTCCTTGTCGCCGTATGATCCCCAAACCCACTGCGAAGTTACAGGCGATAGAAATCGTGAGCAGTATCACATACCACGGGTTCCACCAGCCGTAGAAGACAAACGACGACGCCGCGAGCCACGCTGCCGCGAGTGCATTGCTCGCGCGCGCGATGAGATAAAAGCCGAACAGAGTGATCGGCAGGAAAACAAACAGGAAGGGATACGAGTTGAACAGCATTTTCGGGCGGGTGCGCTGTCCTCAGGTTCTAGGCTTGATTTCCGCGGATCGCAACTTGGCGGCGAGCTTGTCGAGAACACCGTTTACGTATTTATGGCCTTCGGTCCCGCCGAATGACTTGGCCAGCTCGACGGCTTCGTTGATCACGACTTTGTAGGGTACGTCAGGCTGGTTCGCGAGCTCATAGGCGCCCAACAGCAGAATGCCGTGTTCGATAGGGCTCAGTTCCTTCAGCGGGCGATCGAGAAAGGGCCGCAACTTTTCCTCAAGCTCACGCACGCCGGAAATTGCGCCGCGCAGCAGCGCCAGAAAATACTTTTCATCGAGTTTGTCGAAACCCTTTGCCTCGCGTAGCTGCTTTTCGAGGATGTCTGCGGTGTCGCCGCTCAGCTGCCATTGGTATAGCGCCTGCAGGGCAAATTCGCGCGAGCGCCTGCGGCTACTCCTGCCTGAATGTGGCCGTGTTCTGGTCACGTGACTTGCGGCGCTAGTTCTCGTCTAGGCGGCGCAGCAGCTTGGCCATTTCTATTGCGACTCTGGCCGCTTCGGCGCCCTTGGTGTCCATGCGCGCGCGCGCTTGACTTTCGTCCAGGGTGGTCAATACTGCGTTCGCGACGGGAATACCGCTGTCCAGTTGCACCGAAGCCATTCCGCTTGCCGACTGGTTCGCCACGATTTCGAAGTGATAGGTCTCGCCCCGGATCACTGCGCCTAGCGCAATGAGCGCATCAAACTTTCCGCTGTTGGCCATCTTCTGTAGCGCCAGCGGGATTTCCAGCGCACCCGGCACTGCCGCCACAGTAATCGCATCTTCCGCCACGCCGTGTTTTAGCAGCTCGCTGCGGCAGGCTGCAAGTAAGCCCGCGCTGATCTCCGCATTGAACTGGCTCATCACAATACCAATGCGCAAGTTCGCGCCGCTTGCGTCAGGATTCATTTTTTTCATCGCGGTCGAATGAAGCGCTATTTCTTATCAGGCAGCTCGTAACCGGTAACTTCCAGTCCGAATCCTGCCATGCTGGGCATCTTGCGCGGCGCGGCGAGCAGGCGCATTTTGGTGACATTGAGGTCTTTGAGAATCTGCATGCCAATGCCGTAGTTTCGCAAATCGCTTCTGGCCTGCTTCCTTTCCAGACCCCGTCCCGGTTTTAGCCGCTCCATCAGCTCGTCCGTACCGTCCTGCCTCTGCAATAAAACAATGACCCCCTTTCCAGCCGCGGCTATGGTTTTCTGGGCATCGTACACGCTCCATGTATGCCCGCCGGAATCTTTTTCGAGCAAGTCCATGATCGACAACGGTGCGTGTACCCGCACCAGAATTTCTTCGCCGTGAACGATTTCACCTTTAACGAGCGCAAGATGGATAGCATTTGCCGTCTTGTCGCTGTAGCCGATCAATCTGAACTTGCCGTGCACGGTCTCCACTATTCGTTCGGTAACACGCGTGACCAGCGACTCGGTGCGGCTGCGGTAATGAATCAGGTCGGCAATGGTGCCAATTTTCAATCGATGCTGTTTTGCGAATTCCAGCAGGTCCGGAAGCCTTGCCATTTCGCCATTTTCTTTCAATACCTCGCAAATCACCGCCGCCGGCATAAGACCGGCAAGCTGAGCAAGGTCGCAGCCCGCTTCGGTGTGGCCGGCGCGCGCCAGTACGCCGCCTTGCTGCGCCATGAGGGGAAACACATGCCCCGGTTGAGCGATGTCTTCAGGCGCTGCATCTTTTTTTACCGCGACTTGAATAGTACGTGCGCGATCGGCCGCCGAAATGCCGGTCGTGATACCCTCCCGGGCATCGATCGACACCGTGAAATTCGTACCAAGCACGGAACGATTTTGCATAACCATGGGAGCCAGGCTTAGTTGTTGGCAGCGCTGTTCAGTGAGTGTCAGGCAAATCAATCCACGGCCGTATTTGGTCATGAAATTGATCGCTTCGGGCGCCACGAACTCCGCGGCAAGCAGCAGATCGCCTTCATTTTCGCGTTCTTCCTCGTCAACCAGAATCACCATCTTTCCTGCCCTGACCTCAGCGATGATGTCCTGAACCGGTGAAATGTGCGAGCTCATTCTGAGGCTTTTAACAGGCGTTCCGCGTAGCGCGCCATCAAGTCAGTTTCAATGTTCACCCGGGCGCCGCGCTTTAAAAATTTCATGTTTGTAGCTTGAAGCGTGTGCGGAATCAAATTGACACTGAAGGTACCTTTCTTGATGCCATTGACCGTCAGGCTCACGCCGTTTACTGCGATTGACCCCTTGCGCGCGATGTACTTGGCGAGTCCCAGTGGCGCTTTAATGGATAGCAAACGGCAATCACCCCGGCTTTCGAAATTCATCACCTCGCCTATGCCGTCAACATGTCCACTGATCAGGTGGCCGTTGATTCGGTCGGAAACACGCAGTGCTTTTTCCAAATTGACCTTGCCGCGATTCACGAAACCGGCGGTGCAGTTCAATGTTTCCTGGGACAT
>Ga0187774_10000900_pt1 | contig 10346 bp, 8 predicted proteins | sample 0216_BV02_MP05_2_FD_133152 | JGI IMG/M metagenome (GOLD analysis project Ga0187774, IMG submission 133152) | Tropical peat soil microbial communities from peatlands in Department of Meta, Colombia - 0216_BV02_MP05_20_MG | ecosystem: Environmental > Terrestrial > Soil > Wetlands > Peat | place... | reverse complement strand
CGTCGGGCGTGATGACCGAGAGGCCCACCGCGGTGCGGTCGAAGGCCTCGCGCGAGAGGTCGATCCCGGTGTCCGGGCCGTCCCGGGTGACGGCGCTCACGGGGCTAGCGCAGCCGGGCGAGGCCGCCCGCGGTGGCCTCGGCCGCCGCCCGGCCGAACGCCGCGCCGAAGGCGGTGCCCAGGCGCCGCGAGAGCGCCTCGAAGACCGTCTCCTCCGGCGTGTAGTCGACGATCCTGTCCGCCTTGATCACCTCGCGCGCCACGTACGCGGTGCTGCCGAAGCCGTCGGCCAGTCCCAGGGCCACGCTCTGCTCGCCCGTCCACACGAGCCCCGAGAACATCTCGGGCGATTCCTTCAGGCGCTTGCCGCGGCCCTCGCGCACGACCTTGATGAACTGCTCGTGGATCTGGTCGAGCATCTTCTGGGCGTAGGCGCGCTGCTCCGGGTTCTCCGGCGCGAACGGGTCGAGGAAGTCCTTGTTCTCTCCCGAGACATACGCGCGGCGCTCGATCCCCAACTTGTCCATCGCCCCCGTGAAGCCGAAGCTGTTGATGATCACGCCGATGGAGCCCACGAGGCTCGCCTTGTCGACGTAGATGCGCTCCGCGCCCACGGCGACGTAGTAGCCGCCCGAGGCGCAGAGGTCCTCGACCACGGCGTAGAGCGGGACCTTCGGATACTTCGCGCGCAGGCGCCGCATCTCGTCGTTGATGTAGCCCGCCTGCACGGGGCTGCCACCCGGGCTGTTGATGCGCAGGATCACGCCCTGGGTCCCGGGATCCTTGAAGGCGCGGTCGAGGGCCTTGATGATGCGATCCGCCGAGGCCTTCCCGTCCGGGGCGATGATGCCCTCCAGGTCGACCACCGCCGTGTGGCGCGAGCCCGCGGCGACCTCGGTCTCGGCGCCGCGGCCGATCCATCCGAGCCATCCCGCGAGCACCAGGAAGGCGAGGATGAACCACAGCAGCTTGAAGAGCGCGCCCCACTGGCGCGAGCGGCGCTGCTCGTCGAGCGCCCTGAGCGCCACGCGCTCGAGCACGGAGCGCTCCCATTCGGGGGGCGTGGAATCGGTCATCGCGTCTCGTCCGGCATCGCGTTCAGGAGGAGAACCTCGCCGTCGTCTTCGCGGGTCGGCAGCCGCTCGAGCGATGCGCCGCAGCACGGACCCGCCACGCAATATCCGGTCGCCGGCTCGAACAACGCACCGTGCGTCGCGCAGACCAAGTATAGCCCAGTCACATCGAGGAACTCGCCCGGCTGCCAGTCGAGCTCCGTGCCCATGTGCGGGCAGCGGTTCACGAACGCGCGCACCGCCCCGCCATGCCGGAGCGCGAAGCCCTTCTCCTCGTCGTCGCCTTGCCGCAGGCGGAAGCGCACGCCGCGGCCGCCTTCGGCGAGGGCGGCCGAAGGGCAGATCACGCGTGGGCCGCGAGCCATTCGCGCAGCTCGGCTACGCTCGCGCAGCGCGCGAGCGCCGGGCGGGTGGCGAGCAGATCCTCGCTGTGGGCGCCGTAGGACACCGCAACGGCCCCGACGCCCGCGTTCGCCGCGAGCTCGAGGTCGTGCGTGGTGTCGCCGACCATGATCGTCCGGTGCGGCTCGACGCCCGTCGTCTCGAGCAGCACGAGGAGCATGTCCGGATGCGGCTTTGCGAACCCCTCGTCGGCGCAGCGCGTCGCCTCGAAGCGCTCGCGCAGCCCCGTCGCGTCGAGCGCCCGCTCGAGCCCGCGGCGCGCCTTGCCCGTGGCGACGGCCAGGCGCCGGCCGCGCGCGCGCAGCTCCGAGAGCATGTCGCTCACCCCCTCGTAGAGCGGCGCCTCGTGCTCGCGGGCGAGGAAGTGGTGGCGGTAGCGCTCCGCCAGCCGGCGCTGACCCTCGGCATCCAGCCCCGGCGCCACGTGCCGGAAGGTGTCCGCCATGTTGAGCCCGATCACGTAGCGCGCCTCCGTCTCGCCCGGCACCGGCACGCCCACCTCGCGGCAGGCCTCCTGCAGGCAGGCGGCGATGAGGCGCGTTGAATCCATGAGCGTCCCGTCCCAGTCGAAGACCACGAGCTCGTAGCGGCTCACGGCGGCGGCTCCGCCATGAACCGGTCGCGGAAGCGCGCGAGGTCCGCGGGCAGCGGGGAGACGAGCGTGACCGGCTCGCCGGTCACCGGATGGGCAAAGGAAAGGGACGCGGCGTGCAGGAACATGCGCCGCAGCCCCAGTCCGCGCAGCCTCCGGTTGAGCTCGAAGTCGCCGTAGCGGTCGTCTCCCAGCACCGGGTGGCCTAGGTGCGCGAGGTGCACGCGGATCTGGTGCGTGCGTCCCGTGACGAGCTCGGCCTCGAGGAGGCTGTACTCCGCGCCGCGGGCGATGCGGCGCAGGACCGTTTCGGCCGCCCGCCCCGCCTCGGACACCGAGACGCGCTTGCCGCCCCCTGCGCTCGGGCGCGTCGCGAGCGGCAGCCGGACGCGCTGGAGCTCATTGCGGAAACGTCCCGCCACGCCCGCCAGGTAGCGCTTGTCCACGGCGCGGGTGCGCATCATCTCGTGCAGGGCGGTGAGCGCCGGGCGGCTCTTCGCCACCAGGAGCGCTCCCGAGGTCTCCCGGTCGAGGCGATGGACGAGCTCGAGGAAGCGCGCCTGCGGGCGCATCGAACGCAGCGACTCGATCACGCCGTGCGCTACGCCGCTGCCCCCGTGCACGGCGAGGCCCGCCGGCTTGTCGACGGCGAGGAACGCCTCGTCCTCGTACAGGATCGGGAGGCGGAAATGCGGCGCCGGGGCGGGCTCGTCGCGCCGCGCCACGCGCACGGGCGGGATGCGGATGCGGTCGCCCGCGGCCACGCGGTCGGAGGCCGCGACGCGGCGGCTGTTCACCCGCACCTCGCCGCTGCGCAGGATCCGGTAGATGCGGCTCTTGGGCACGCCCTTCAGGCGCGCGATGAGGTAGTTGTCGATGCGCTGTCCCGCCTCCTCGGCGGCCACTTCGATCCAGCGCACGGCCGGGACGGCGCCGGCGGCTTTCCCTTCGCTGGGCATCCTTGCTATACTATATCTAGTTGATTTCCAAGCTCGCGCCCGTTCATGCGGACCTGCGCGAGGGGGCGGAGCCCCGCGGGAATCGGCCAGGCAAGGAGGGCGCCGCGATGCGGCACCCGGGCAGGCAAACGTCGCTCGCCTGCGAGACCAAGCAGCGATGGTAAACGAATCACACGCGCTCGACGCACCACCGAATTCACGCACCCGCCTCGCCTCCGGGCGAAGCGCGGGCGCCAGACGAAGAACACCAGAACTCGCCTGTCTCGCGCACGCTACGTGACGCACTCAAGAACCGATTTCTGAAGCCTCTCGTCGAACCGGGCCCGCCGGTGTCCCCGACAAAGGGGGTGACTAACGGCCGGGCCCTCTTCCGTGTGGACCGAGCGCGGGAGAGAGAAACCATGAAGCGCATGCTTTTCAACGCGACCCAGGCGGAGGAGCTCCGGGTCGCCATCGTCGATGGCCAGAAGCTCGTCGACCTCGACATCGAGCACGCCGGCAAGGAACAGCGCAAGAGCAACATCTACAAGGGCGTCATCACCCGCGTGGAGCCGTCCCTCGAGGCGGTCTTCGTCGATTACGGCGCCGAGCGCCACGGCTTCCTCCCCTTCAAGGAGATCGCCAAGCAGTACATGGTGAGCGAGGCGGGCGAGTTCGGGCGCTCGAAGATGGCCACCCACCTCAAGGTGGGCCACGAGATGATCGTGCAGGTGGACAAGGACGAGCGCGGCAACAAGGGCGCGGCGCTCACCACCTACGTCTCGCTCGCCGGCCGCTACCTCGTGCTGATGCCGAACAACCCGCGCGGCGGCGGCGTGTCGCGGCGCATCGAGGGCGAGGAGCGCAACGAGCTTCGCGAGGTGATGGACCAGCTCCAGGTCCCCGACGGCATGAGCCTCATCGCGCGCACGGCGGGGATCGGGCGCAGCGCCGAGGAGCTGCAGTGGGACCTCAACTACCTCCTGCAGCTCTGGAACGCCATCGAGAAGGCGGCCGAGGAGGAGAAGGCGCCCTGCCTCATCTACCTCGAGTCGAGCCTGGTGGTGCGTGCGATCCGCGACCTGTTCCAGCCGGACATCGGCGAGATCCTCGTGGACACGCCCGGCATCTACGACCAGGCCCTGTCGTTCATGAGCACGGTGATGCCGGCCAACGTGAACAAGGTCAAGCTCTACCGCGACGACATCCCGCTCTTCTCCCGCTTCCAGATCGAGCACCAGATCGAGAGCGCCTACCGGCGCGACGTGACCCTGCCCTCGGGCGGGGCCATCGTGATCGACCACACCGAGGCGCTGGTCGCGATCGACGTGAACAGCGCGCGCGCCACGCGCGGCCACGACATCGAGCAGACGGCGTTCAACACGAACGTCGAGGCGGCCGACGAGGTCGCGCGCCAGCTGCGCCTGCGCGACCTGGGCGGGCTCATCGTGATCGACTTCATCGACATGGAGAGCGCCAAGAACCAGCGCGAGGTCGAGAACCGGCTGCGCGACGCGCTGCGGCACGACCGCGCGCGGGTGCAGGTCGGCAAGATCTCGCGCTTCGGGCTGCTGGAGCTGTCGCGCCAGCGGCTCCAGCCGTCCCTCGAGGAGACGACCCACACACCCTGCCCGCGCTGTCACGGCACGGGCTACATCCGCGACACGGCCTCCACCGCGCTGCACGTGCTGCGCATCCTGCAGGAGGAGGCGATGAAGGAGAACACCGCCGCGATCCACGCGCAGGTGCCCGTCGACGTCGCCACCTATCTGCTCAACGAGAAGCGCAGCGAGATCTTCAAGATCGAGACGCGCCTCAAGGTGAACGTGCTGCTCATCCCGAACCCGAACCTCGAGACGCCGAACTACCACGTGGAGCGCCTGCGGCACGATTCGCCGCAGCTCGACGTGCAGACGCCGAGCTACGAGATGGTGACGGTCCCCGACGAGGAGCCCGTCGGGCTGCCCACCAAGGCGCCCGAGGCGCGGCCGCCGCGCCCCGAGCCGCTCGTGAAGGGCATCACACCCGAGCAACCCGCTCCCGTGGCTGCCGAGCAGCCCGCCGCGCCGCGACCCGTGCCGGCAGCGGCGCCCGCCGTTCCCGCACCGGGCGCGGCAAACGAGGAACGCGCGGGCGGCATCATCGAGCGCTTGTTCGGGTGGCTGCGCAAGCCCGCCGAGCCGGCACCTGCCGCGGCGCGGGCCGAGGTTCCCGCGACCGAGGAGAGCCCCGCCCGCGGGGGACAGCGCACCCCGGAGCGCGGCCGCGGCCGCGGAGGCGAGGAAGGTCGACGCGAGGGTCGCCGCGGAGGCGAGTCCCGCCGCGGAGAGGAGCGCGTACGCGGCGAGGGTCGCCGCGGCGAGTCGCGCCAGGGCCAGGAGCGCAGGCACGAGCCGCCACGCGGCGAGCCGAGAGACGAGGGCCGCGAGCCACGCGAAGCCCGCGAAGCGCGCGAGCCGCGGGAAGCCCGTGAAGCGCGGGAAGCCCGGGAGCCGCGCGAGCGCCGCGAGCCCCGCGAATCGCGTCGCGAAGAGGGGCGCCAGGGACCGCGCCCACCGCGGCCGGCCGAAGCGCCTCGCGGCGAGGCGACCGGAGCGCCCGCCCGCCTCGAATCGCACCCCGCGGCCGAAGCCGTGGGCGAAGCCGCCGAAGGCCAGGGCCGCCGCCGGCGCCGCCGCGGTCGCGGCGGGGATCGCGCCGAGCGCGCGCAGCGCGAGGGCGCATCCACCCAACCCGTGACGTCCGCGGAAGCGGCCGTCCCCATCGCGGCCGAGGCTCCTTCGGCGATCGCGGCCCGGGAGCCTTCGCGCCACGAGGAGCGTTCGCGCGAGGAACGGCCTCGCGACGAGCGGCCGCGCGGGGAATCCCGTGGGCCGGAGCGAGCGCGTAGCGAGGAAGCGGCCCTGCCGCCCGCGGTTCCCGCTCCGGTGCCCGCCGCGCCCGCCGTCTCGTTCCACGCGATCAGCGAACACGACGAGGTCGTCGAAGAGCCGCATCGGCCCCAGCGCCGACGGCGGCATCCGGCGGCGGAGGCTGCCGCGGTCGAGCAGCCACCCTTGGAGCTCGTCGAGACCCAGTCGGCTCCCACCGAGGCGCCTGCGTCCGAGGAGGATCTCCCCCGGCGCACGAAGCCGCGCAGGCGCCGCGCCGCCGCCGCCGACAGCGGCCCGCTGCAGCTGGTGGAGACGGCCGCGGGCGAGGGCCCGTCGGGCGAGGTCCCGCCGGCGCCATGAGCCCGGCGCCGGTCGACTTCTATTTCGAGTTCTCCTCACCCTACGGGTACGTCGCGAGCCGGCTCGCCGGGGACCTCGAGGGGCGCCTCGGGCGGCCGCTTCGCTGGCGGCCGATCCTGCTCGGTCCCATCTTCAAGGTGACGGGGCAGGCCCCGCTCACGAACATCCCCCTCAAGGGCGACTACTCGAAGCGCGATTTCGCCCGGACCGCGAGGATGCACGGCGTCGACTACCGCCACCCCGACAATTTTCCCATCGGCACCGTGGCCGCGTGCCGCGCCTTCTACTGGCTCGACGATCGCGACCCGGGCGAGGCGCGCCGGCTCGCGGGCGCGCTCTACGACGCCTACTTCGCGCGCAACCGCGACATCGGAAAGGCCGAGGGCATGCTGCAGGTCGCGCGCGAGGCGGGCTTCGACGATGCCGCGCTCGCCGCCGCGATCGAGGATCCCGCCCTGAAGGAGCGCGTGAAGCGCGAGGTGGACGGCGCGATCGCCGCCGGCGTCTTCGGCTCGCCCTTCTTCATCGCCGACGGAGAGCCGTTCTGGGGCGTGGACCGCATCCCCATGCTCGAGGAATGGATCCGCAGGGGAGGCTGGTAGCCTATTCCGGCGCGTCGAGGGCGGCGCTCTGCGCGGCGAGCCCGTCGGCGGCCTCTTGCTCAAGCTCCTGCGCGCGCGAGCGCACGCGCTCGCGGCGGGCCGCGAGGGCCTCGGCGCGCACCCCGATGGTCTCTTCCCCGAACAGCACCTGCCGGAGGAACCGGAAGGCGAACTGCAGCAGCTCACCGTCGTCCGAGAGGATCGTCCCCATCTCGGCCGCGGGAATGTCGTAAAGCTGGGCGAACGCCGCGCTCGAGACGAAGGCGCGGAATCGGTCGAGGTCGTAGCAGGCCATGAAGAAAAGCTCGCGGCTGCGGCGCGAGGGCTTCCCGACCGTCGGCCCCGAGGAGAGCTTCTTCAGCACGAGCTGGCGCCAGCCGCGCGCCATGCGGTCGTACTCCTCGAGCCCCTGCTCGCGGCGGTAGTCGGCGACGGTGATCGTGCGCGGCTCCTCGTGGCCCTTGCAGTGGGCCTCCTTCACGAGCGCGTACGAGTCCCGGTCCGTCGATTCCCCCTGCCTGCGCATCGCGAGAAGCGCGACCGGATAGTAGCGGCAGGCGGTCGGCCGGTCCTCGTAGACGCTGCAGCCCTCCGGAGTCATGAAGCGGCACGCGGTCCCGCCTTCCACGGGCTTCAGCTTCGCCCCCGCGATGCCGTCCTTCTCCATCTCGCAGGGGAAGGTGTAGTCGCGCAGGAACGTTCCCGAGTCGAGGCCCAGGCGCCGCTTCAGCCGCACGACGTCGTAGGGCGTGAGGGAGATGTCGATGTTGGAGCAGCACGCGTTCCAGCACGCGATGCCCTTGCGGCACCGGAAGCGGATCTCCCGGTCCCCGCCGAAGGTCTCCGGAACGACGGGGTTGCCGGGAAAGGGATTCACGCGCGCGACCTCAGTCGGCGGTCGCTCCCACCTTGGCTGGCGCGGGCGCTGCCGCAGGCGCCGGCGGAGCCTTGAAGAGCTTGGACTTGTCCACCAGGTCCACGTGGCGGCGCTTGAAGCACGTCCATTGGTGGGTCTTGCGGTCGTAGACCGAGTTCACGAAGACGTGCCAGTTCTTCTCGTCGACGAAGTTCTTGTCCGTGCGGTAGTAGAAGCCCGGGTAGCGCGACTCCTCGCGGAACTCGATGTGCTTCATGTGCGCTTCGGCGGTCAGGATGCGATGGTAGTTCTCCCACGCGCGCAGCAGCTCGTGCAGGTCCTTGGCGCGCATCTTCGCCGCGTCCTCCTTGAGCATCGCGAGCTTCTCCTCGGCGATGGCGAGCATCCGGTCGTTCGTGTTGTAGTAGGTCGCGACCCCGGCCACGTACTCGTCCATGATCTTCTGCAGCCGGAACTGCAGCATCTTCGGCGTGATGTAGTGCGGGTTGATGTCGATCGCCGTCGTGTAGTCCTTGTGCTCGAGGAAGTTGCGCACCGGCTTGTAGATCTCCTCGGCGAGCTGCTCGGGCGGGGTCTCCAGCTCGGGCTTCCAGCTCTTGTTGTCGTAGGCGTATTTCACCATCGCCTTCGCGGCGAGCCGCCCCTCGGCGTGCGAGCCCGAGGAGAATTTGTGCCCCGAGGCGCCCACGCCGTCGCCCGCGGTGAACAGGCCCTTCACCGTGGTCATCGAGCGGTAGCCCCAGCTCCAGCCGCGCGGCAGGTGCCCCGGCACGCCGTCGAGCTCGCCGTCGGCGGCCGTCGGGGCGCCCACGTCCGTCGGGCCCGACACCCAGATGCCGCAGCAGCCCGAGTGCGAGCCGAGCAGGTAGGGCTCGGTCGGGATGAGCTCGGAGTTCTTCTTCTCCGGCTCGACGTTCTCGCCGACCCAGATGCCGCACTGGCCGATGCACATGTCGAGGAAGTCCTCCCACGCCTCGGCCTCGAGGTGCTTCACCTCCTTCGGCGAGAGCGTCTCGCGCAGCTTGGCGAGCGCCGAGACCGTGTCCATGTAGATCGGCCCGCGGCCTTCCTTCATCTCCTGGAGCATGAGGTGGTTGCGCAGGCACGAGGCGGGGACGGCGGCCTGACCGTACGGCGGGTACTGGTCGAGCAGCGCCTTGTTCTTCGTCATGTAGTCCTCGCCATAGGCGTTGGTCGCCTTGGCCTTGAAGAGCAGGAACCACGCTCCCACCGGCCCGTAGCCGTCCTTGAAGCGCGCCGGGACGAAGCGGTTCTCCATCATCGTCATCTCGGCGCCGGCCTCGGCGGCCATGGCGTAGGTGCTCCCGGCGTTCCACACCGGGTACCACGCGCGGCCGGTGCCCTCGCCCACGGATCGCGGCCGGAAGAGGTTCACGCAGCCGCCCGCGGCGAGGAGGATCGCCTTGGCCTTGTACACGTAGATCGTGTTCTCGCGCACCGAGAAGCCGACGGCGCCCGCGACGCGCGAGGGATCGTTCTTGTCGTTCACGAGCTTCACGATGAAGACGCGCTCCTGGATGCGGTCCAGGCCCAGCGCCTTCTTCGCCGCCTCGGCGACGATCCACTTGTAGGACTCGCCGTTGATCATGATCTGCCACTTGCCGGAGCGCACGGGTTTGCCGCCGTCCTTGAGCGCGGGCAGGGCCTCGCGCTGCGCCTCCGCTCCGTCGTGGCGCACGCCGTTCGCGTCGGTCTTCCAGATCGGCAGGCCCCACTCCTCGAAGAGGTGCACGGAATCGTCCACGTTGCGCCCGAGGTCGTAGGCGAGGTCGTCGCGCGTGATGCCCATGAGGTCGTTGGAGACCATGCGCGCGTAGTCCGCCGGGTCCTGCTCGGAGCCGATGTAGGTGTTGATCGCCGAGAGCCCCTGCGCCACCGCTCCCGAGCGGTCCATCGCCGCCTTGTCGACGAGGCGGATCTTCAGCTCGTGCCCCGTCTCGGCCTTGAGCGCCTCGGCCCAGCGCATGATCTCGTAGCCTGCCCCGCAGCAGGCCATGCCTCCGCCGATGAGGAGGATGTCGATCTCTTCCTGGACGATGCGGGGGTTCTCGAAGGTACCTTGTGTCATGTCATTCACCTCGGGCATCCGTGTTCATCTGTGTTCGATCCGTCGCTCGCGCCGCTCCCGCGGTCACTTCACGCGGATGAGCTCGCCGTCGCGACCGGGCCGGAAGCCCCCGGAGACCGTCTTCGTGAAGAATCCCGGCTTCTCGAGGTCCGCCATCCTGGGCATGGGCTTGCCGCCGTAGGGATCGATCGAGCCCTCGGCGGTCGTGCGGATGGGGAACTTGAACCGCTTGAGGGTCCCGTTGCGGAAGCGGATGGTCCACATGATCGCGTCGCTGCCGCGCAGGGGCTGCACCGAGCCGCCCAGCGGCACGATGTCGGCATAGTGGCGCACCTCGATCGCGTTCTGCGGGCAGATCTTCACGCAGGAATAGCACTCCCAGCATTGCTCGGGCTCCTGGTTGTACGCCTTCATCGCGTGGCCCGTCTTCGAGCCGTCGTGGTCGAGCATCATCAGGTCGTGCGGGCAGATGTACATGCACGCCGTCTTGTCCTGGCCCTTGCAGCCGTCGCACTTGTCGGTACGGACGTAGGTGGGCAT
>Ga0187774_10000898_pt1 | contig 10356 bp, 11 predicted proteins | sample 0216_BV02_MP05_2_FD_133152 | JGI IMG/M metagenome (GOLD analysis project Ga0187774, IMG submission 133152) | Tropical peat soil microbial communities from peatlands in Department of Meta, Colombia - 0216_BV02_MP05_20_MG | ecosystem: Environmental > Terrestrial > Soil > Wetlands > Peat | place... | reverse complement strand
TCGGTTCGTTCTGCAGGCGCTGCACCTCGTCGCGGAAGGCGTCGAGGTCCTCGAAGCTCCGGTACACCGAGGCGAACCGCACGTAGGCCACGGGGTCGATGTCTTTCAGTTCCTCCATGACCCATTCGCCCAGGGTGCGCGACGGCAATTCGTTCTCGCCACTCGCGATCAGTTTGTGACGGATACGCCCGATCATGGCCTCCACGACCGCGGTGTCCACGGGCCGCTTCTCGAGCGCGCGGGAAAGACCGGCGCGCAGTTTTTTCTCGTTGAACGGCTCGCGCCGGCCGTCGGACTTGATCACCTGCGGCAAGCGCAGCTCGGCGCGTTCGAAGGTGGTGAATCGCTCGCCGCACACCTCGCACTCGCGCCGGCGACGCACGGAATCGCCCTCATCGGACAGGCGCGAGTCGACCACGCGGGTTTCATCGGCGGAGCAGAATGGGCAGCGCATGGGTTAAACAGGGAAAATCCGCATGAATTCTCTGGAATTCGCCTATACGGTACTGGCGCTTCCGGCAAACTGCAAGGGCTCAGAAAAAGCGTCGCAGACCCATCGCGATGCCGAAATTGCGCGTAGTGCTGCGCGGCTCATAAAGGGTAATGTTGTCGACCGGTACGCCGTTCTGCGTCAGCGGTGCTGAGGAACTGGGCCCGATATCCCAGGCCTCCATATAGGGTTCGATGACCCAGTGCGTGCGCGCACTTACGCGGTACTCCCACGGCAAGGCCACGCGCCAACCGGTATTTTCGCCGAGATCGAGTATGACGGTATCGTATCGCCCCTGCTGATCCACCTCGATGGTCGGACGATACGGGCGCAGCACCTGCGCGTCCAGGCTCCAGCGGGAATTGCCGGTGCGATATATCGCGGTTTTTCCGCCGAAGAAAAAATACTTCCAGCGGTAAATTTCGTACAAACCGTCAACCGGCTGTCCGCTGCCGGTATAGGTCGGGCGAATGTCGCGCCCCCAGTAACGATAGCCGAAACCGCCGTAGAGCGTCAGCGCGGGATCGTCGACGGGTCCGATGCCGCGCGCGATCCGCACCGAGGTATCCAGAATGCTTTCCTCGGTATGCGTGGAGATCGGGATTCCGGTGTTGGTCTGGCCGTCGTACATCACGGCGCCGGCGTGCCAGCTAAAACGGCCGCCCAAGGCCCAGCGGCCCATTTCCCCGGTAAGAGCGAACACGACACCCGGTATGCCGCCGCTCTCTCGGTCGAGCAATCTGCCGTCGGCGTATTCACGGTAATCGAAATCCATCAACGAGAGATCGGCCTGTCCGATCCAGCGGACGGCTGGTTGCGCCTCCCCTGCTATTGCAGCAAGCGCAGGCCTGGTGATTGTGACGAGAAGAAATATTGAGAAAACGACACGAAACAAGCGCCGTTCAATATCCGCATCCGATAGCGTCATGGACAAAATGGGAATCGCAAATCGATGTGCGGTTTTTATTGCTGGTACACCGGAAACCGGCGGCAGATGTCCTCGGCCAGTTGGCGCACCCGATCGCGCACGGCGGCGTCCTTGAGGTTGTCGAGAATGTCGCACAACCACGCCGCCAGCTGTCCGGCCTCCGCTTCCTTGAAGCCGCGCGTGGTGATCGCGGGCGTACCGATGCGGATGCCGCTGGTGATGAACGGCGACTGCGGATCGTGCGGCACGGCGTTCTTGTTCACGGTGATGTGCGCCTCCCCGAGCGCCGCCTCCGCGTCCTTGCCGGTGAGGCCCTTGTCGATCAGGCTCACCAAAAACAAATGATTGTCGGTGCCGCCAGAAACGACCTTGTATCCGCGCGCCATCATCAATTTGGCCATGGCTCGAGCGTTGTTCAGCACCTGTTGTTGATAAGCCTTGAATTCCGGCTCCAGCGCTTCCTTGAACGCGACCGCCTTGGCGGCGATCACATGCATAAGCGGGCCGCCCTGGGTGCCGGGGAAAATGGTCGAGTTGAGCTTTTTCTCGACGTCGGGATTGGCGCGGGCCAGGATAATTCCGCCGCGCGGACCGCGCAGTGTTTTATGCGTTGTCGACGTCACGACATCAGCGATCGGAACCGGGTTGGGATAAATTCCGGTGGCAACCAGTCCCGCGACATGCGCCATGTCCACGAACAGATAGGCGCCGACGCCGTCGGCGATCCTGCGAAAACGCTGCCAGTCCACCACACGCGAGTACGCGGAGAACCCGGCCACGATCATGCGCGGCTTGTGTTCGCTGGCCAGTCGCTCGACCTGTTCGTAATCGATCTCCTCGGTCTTGTCGCTCAGGCCGTACTGCACGGCGTTGTAGATCTTGCCGGAGAAATTCACCTTGGCCCCATGCGTCAGATGTCCGCCGTGGGCCAGGCTCATGCCGAGCATGGTGTCGCCGGGATTGAGCAGCGCCATGTACACCGCGGCGTTGGCCTGCGACCCCGAGTGCGGCTGCACGTTGGCGTAGGCCGCGCCGAACAACTGCTTGGCGCGTTCGATCGCCAGCCGCTCGGCCACGTCGACGTATTCGCATCCGCCGTAATAGCGCTTGCCGGGATAGCCCTCGGCGTATTTATTGGTGAGCACCGATCCCTGAGCTTCGAGCACGCGCGGGCTGGCGTAGTTCTCGGAGGCGATCAGCTCGATGTGGTCTTCCTGGCGGCGGGCTTCGTTGCGGATGGCGATCCACAATTCGTCGTCGAAACCCTTGATGGACATGTCTTTGGTGAACATTGAGGCCCTGCACTCCTGTTTTTGTCGTTCCGCGCCGCCCGATACCAAGTGGCCGGAAAAGGCGGTCTGAAAAGCGCTTAGCCGCCGGATCCCGGGACACAGCCACCTGCGCCCATTGCCGAAGGGGCCGCCACCGCCGGAGGCGAATACTCTTTCAGCGGTAGCTGCCGGGGCGACTCTATGAATTCAGATTCTGTGGCGGCCCGGCGCCTCCCTTCGAAGGAGCTTCGCCTGGAAGGGAGTCGCCCGTGCCCGTCCGGCCCCGGGCGCTAGGATATACGATTCCGGCCGCCGGTGCATGGGTCGCGGAATACTGGTGTCTGACGATAGCGGTGCTTGGAATTGCGCGGAGCGGCAACCCGAACGCGACCGACGCCGGCTTGCCCGGCTAACCGTAAGGATCCCCGGCGCGCGTGAGAAACTCCGCGTAGTTCAGATAGTCACTGACATCGCAGAAAAAATTCAAACGGACAAGCCCGTTGACCGTGTTGAGCGAGCCCGAACGCAGATAGACCTGCCGGTCGGGCATGCACGGACGTTCGAACTCGGCCAGCACTTTCGGAATCTACGGCGACGGACGGAACCACCGCCTCCGGCGTGAACGGCAAGCGCGGATACGCCAGGGCGAAATCCGGGTCGAGAAACTCCTCCTGGACATGCACGCGATAACGCAGCGGATCGCTGAGCAGCCACAGCGTCACCAGCCCGGTGGAGAAATGCACTTTGGCGTGAAACGCGCCGTGGCCCCGGATAAGCGCTTCGACGCGCGCCCGCACTTCGCCGACATGCCGGTTGAACTCGCTGGCCACGCGCGCCTGATCGAATGCTACCTGCCGCACCGAAGGACCGCCACGGACCTGCAGCCGCCGTGACCGCATTCCCTACTTTTCCTGTTTCAGCTTCCTGACCCCATAGACGGCGCCCACCAGCATCGTCAAAAACCAATACCATCCCACCTTGAGCGCGCCCAGATTCTGCATCATGGTTTGCGTGAACATGGTACCTCCCTCCGAGTTCGATCAAGCCGCCTGAGCCACGCGATCGTACAGAAATCTCAGCACCTCGCCGCGATAACGGAGGAACGCCGGATCGTCCGCGAGTTCAAGGCGCCGGCGCGGGCGTGCCAGCCGCACGTCGAGAATCTGCCCGATCGTCGCCGCCGGCCCGTTGGTCATCATGACGAGGCGGTCCGAGAGCAGCACCGCCTCGTCGACGTCGTGCGTGACCATGAGCGTGGTAGTGCCGGCCGCGGCGACGATGCGCATCAGTTCTTCCTGCAGATTGGCGCGGGTGAGCGCATCGAGCGCGCCGAACGGTTCATCGAGCAGCAGCACCTTGGGCTCCATCGAGAGGGCCCGGGCAATGCCGACGCGCTGCTTCATGCCGCCCGAGATCTCGTGCGGATACTTGTGGATCGCGTGCGCGAGCCCCACGAGCGCGAGCGCCTCTTCCGTGCGCCGCTTGAGCTGCGCTCTTCCCTCCGCGCCGCGGAACACCCGCTCGACCGCGAGGTGCACGTTGCCGAAACAGGTCAACCACGGCAACAGCGAATGATTCTGGAACACCACCGCGCGGTCGGGTCCGGGACCAGCGATCTCGCGCCCGTGGGCGAGCACCACGCCGCCCGTGGGCGCCAGCAATCCGGCCACGAGATTGAGCAGGGTGGATTTGCCGCAACCCGAATGCCCGATGAGAGCGACGAACTCGCCCTGGCGGACAGTCAGGTTCACGTCCTGCAGGGCGACGTAACGCCCTTGACGGGCGTCGAACGTCATCTGCACGTTTTCGATCTGCACGGATTTTTCCATGAGGTTCCTCGCTTCAGTAACGGAAACGGCGGGCGGCCAGCAGAATCGCCTGCTCGAGAGCCAAGCCGACGAAGCCGACCACGAAGATGGCGATGATGATGTGCTCGACATTGAGGTTGTTCCACTCGTCCCATACCCAGAAACCGAGCCCCACGCCGCCGGTGAGCATCTCGGCCGCGACGATCACGAGCCACGCGACACCCACCGACAGCCGCACGCCCGTGAGCACGTACGGCATCACCGCTGGCAGCAGAATGCGGCTGAAGAGTTTCCACGGCGAGAGATTCAGCACGCGCGCTACGTTGAGATAGTCCGCCGGCACCTGGCTCACGCCCGATGCGGTGTTGAGCACCATCGGCCACAGGCTCGAGATGAAGATCACCCAGATCGCCGCCGGCTGTGCCTCCTTGAAGACGTAGAGACCGATTGGCAGCCAGGCGAGCGGGCTCACCGGCCGCAGTACGCTGATGATGGGCGAGATCATGCGGTTCAGCACACTGAAGTAACCGATGAGAAACCCGAGCGGAATGCCGATGAGCGCGGCCAGGCCGAAACCCATGGCGACGCGCGTGAGCGAACGCAGCACGTTCCAGCCGATCCCCTGATCGTTCGGACCTTTCTGATAAAACGGATCGCTGAAAAGCTGCACCGCCGAGTCCCAGGTTTTGAGCGGTCCCGGCAATCCGCTGTGCGCCGCCACCGCCGCCCACAGGAACACGAACAGCGCCATGCCCACGGCCGGAGGCACGAACCCGTGCAGGAATATCCGGATGCCGGCCCGCAGCGGGGCGTTCGCCGGCGCCGGAGGAAGCGTCGCCGGAATGACCACGGTAGCGGGCTCCGCTTCGTCTTCAGCGACCGCCTGCCTTGCCTGTTGCCATCGTTTGCTCGCTTGTACCACGTTCATCATGCGCTCCCGGTTTGAAGTGTACGGTGGTAACCTAGAATTTTTTATACGTCAGCCACTTGCCGTTGAAGGTGATCGCCATGCGCGGCACCCCGGCCGGGTCCTCGATCCGGCGGATGTCGACCGACATGTCGATGGCGCTCATGATCCCGTCGCCGAACATCTCGTGCGCCACGTCCTTGAACACCGGTCCGTACAGCATGACGGCTTCATAGAAGCGGTACACGAACGGATCCGTGGGCGGCCAGGGTTGCGCCGGAGTCCGGTGCGGGGCCTGCATCAGGACATTCACCGCCGACTCGGGAAGCGCCAGCGCCCGGACCAACCCGCGCGCTTCCGCCTCGTCGGCCTGGCCGTAACCGTAGACCAGCATCGCCGCGTAGACCGGGCGGCGGCCGATCTGCTCTCCGAGTTGCGCCCACGTCATTCCCTTCTTTTCCTTGGCCTCCAGCGCCGACTCTCTGATTTGTTTCCGGTTTAGCACGTTACGTAGTCTCCTGTTGCACGACCCGACCGCGGGTGACCGTCGTCCCCCTCAGGCCTTGATCTTGAAGCCCGCGGCGTAGGCCTTCGGGTCCTTGCCGTCCCAGACCACGCTGTCGATGAGCTTGCTCGTGCGCATCGGGCTCGGCGGCACCGGCACCTTCGCCGCCGCGGCCGCCTGTTTGTAGACGTCGATCTGGTTCACCTGCTTCGCCACCGCCAGGTAATCCACATCTTCCTTGAGCAGCCCCCAGCGGCGATGCTGCGTCAGAAACCACATGCCGTCCGACAGGTACGGGAAGTTGACCTTGCCGTCGCCGTAGAACTTCATGTAGTTCGCGTCCTTCCACTTCTTGCCGATGCCGTTGTCGTACTCGCCCTTCATGCGGCCTTCGATCACGCTCTCTTCGGTATTGACATAGGACTTCTGGGCGATGATCTGCGAAACCTTGGGACGATTGGCCATGGTGTCGATGTACTTGGACGCCTCGAGAATCGCCGCGGTCATGGCGCGCGCGGTGTTCGGATATTTCTGCACGAACTCCAGCCGCGTGCCGAGCGTCTTCTCCGGGTGATCCTTCCAGATTTCCTGCGTCGTGATCGCGGTGAAACCGATGTTGTCGAAAATCGCGCGCGCGCCCCACGGCTCGCCGACGCAGAATCCGTCCATGTTGCCAACGCGCATATTGGCCACCATTTGCGGCGGCGGTACCGTGATGTTCTTCACGTCCGTCATGGGATTGATGCCGTTCGCCGCCATCCAGTAATAGAGCCACATGGCGTGCGTGCCGGTCGGAAAAGTCTGGGCGAAGGTGTAGTCGCGCTTCTCCTTGATGATCAACGCCTTGAGCTTGGCGCCGTCGGTGGCGCCTTTGTCCCGAAGCTGGTTCGACAGCGTGATCGCCTGGCCGTTGTGATTGATGTTCATGAGCACGGCCATGTCCTTCTTGGGGCCGCCGATCCCGAGCTGCACGCCATAGATCAGGCCGTAGAGCACGTGCGAAGCGTCGAGCTCGCCGTTCACCAGCTTGTCGCGCACCGCTGCCCAGCTGGCCTCTTTGGAGGGCGTGATCTTGAGGCCGTACTTCTTGTCGAAACCGAGCTCCGAGGCGATCACGACGCTGGCGCAGTCGGTGAGCGGAATGAAGCCGATTTTGACCTCGGGTTTTTCGGGCCCATCCGAACCCGCGGCCCAGACGCTCGCGCGCCAGCTGGCGAGCCCGGCGGCGCCGAGTCCGGCGATCCCGACCTTGAGGAAATCGCGCCGCGTAATGTCCCGCGAACCCGCCGCGGGGGATGTCTTGGTTTTCTTGCGTTGCATGTTGTCTCCTGATCGTTCAAATAAAAAGCGCCCATTCGCTCGAGGCCGTTCCCACGCGAATGGACGCCGTTGTCCGGTGCGACGGATCGCCGTTGACCCGTCCGCCTGTAATCCGCGCGCCGCCGTCCGAGACGTCGGCGCGTCCGAATTCCGTTAAGCAAGCGCCATGCCAACAGTCAAAACGGGCGAAATATCGCTGGCGCTGCTGTTTCTCGCTCGGCGCACGACGCCATCGCCGCCCCGCAAGCACCGTGTTGGTGAATTGATCCGCGCCGCTGACTCGCAATGGTGCATGACGCCGCGAATCGAGGATCATCTGCGGCCGGCGGTCAGCCCTGAGCAAGCAGATCCTCGGCGGCGATCAGGGTATCGGCGATGTCCGCCACACGCTTGCCGCGGTCCATCGCCATCTTGCGCAGCAGGCGGTACGCCTCGTCTTCGGCACAGCCGCGGCTCTTCATCAAGATGCCCTTGGCGCGCTCGATGCGCTTGCGCTCGGCGAGCGACGCGTTCGCCTGATCCAGCCGGCGCCGCAGCGCCTGGAACTCTTGGAAGCGCGCCATCGCCACTTCGATCACGGGCTGCACGCGCTCGCTGCTCAGCCCCCGGACCACGTAGGCGCTCACGCCCGCGCGCATGGCGGCGCGAATCTTGTCGCGATCGTCGTCGTGGGTGAACAGCACCACCGGGCGCGGCTGATCGCGGTCGATAACGCAAAGATGCTCGAGGGTATCTCGGTCCGGCGAATCGACGTCGATGATGATGACGTCGGGCTGCGTCTCGCGCACGCGCGTCGGGATATGTTCGTCCGGGCCGATGCAGGCGATGACCCGATAACCCAGCTCGAGCAGCGCCTGCCGCAGCGACTCGGCGCGCGCGGGGCTTTCGTCAACCACCATGACGCGCACGTTCATTTGGCGCGGGATGCCTTCATGAGCTTGGCCGGATCGGTTGAAACCGTCGTCGCGCGGGCGCCGGGACCATCCGGCTGCGCTTGGCCGTGGAGCAGCGCTTCCACGGCGAGTATCTGTTGCGCCATCTCCGACGCCCTTTTGCCGGCGGCATCGGCCATCTGGCGCAGCGCGGCATGCGCGGCCTTTTCCGAGAGGCCGCGCCGCTCCATCAAGACGCTCTTGGCGCGCTCGATGCGCTTGCGCTCGGAAAGTCGCGCCACCGCGGCGTCGCGTTGCTCGCGCAAAATCTGAAATTCACGAAACCGCGCGAGCGCCGCCTCGAACACCGGCACCACGCGCGCGATTTCCAAGCCGTCCACCACGTAAGAACTCACACCGGCTTTTACCGCGGCGCGCAAGGCTTCTTGCTCGGTGCGATCGACGAACACGACCACCGGCAGCGGTTGTTCGCGGGACAGCCGCTCCAGTTGCTGCAGCAACCCGTGATCGAGCGCGGTCAGCGCCACTACCACGGCATCCGGCCGGGCCTGCCACGCATAGAAGCAAAGATCGTCGTCCGACCGGATGATGGCCACGATTACATGCCGTGCCGCAACCAGCGCCCATTCCAGCGGCTTGGCGTGATCACCATGATCGGTCATGAGCAGGATTCGCTTTCGCATCGCCTACAATCCGGTGTGCTACGACTGCATTAGCAACCCGTGTGCCAGCGCCGGCGGAATGTCTAACTGTTTGATTCGGCGGGAAACGAGCGTGTTGAAGCGACGCGGGTCGCAGCGTGCATGCACGGTGATGGTGAATGGATCGGGAAAATGCCCGTCTTTGGTGCGCGATGGGCCCGAGACACGGTCAAGAACGGCAAGAGATCAGGGACGACCGTCGTCGAGGGTTTCTTTCTTCGCCGGCAGCAGGTCCTCGCGCGAGACGCCAAGCCACATGACGATGGGGCTCGCGACCAGCGCCGAGGAATAGATGCCGAACAGAATGCCGATGGTGAGCGCGAGGGCGAAATAATGCAGCGTCTCGCCGCCCAGGAACAGCATGGCGAGCACCGCCATCTGGGTGCTGCCGTGGGTGATAATGGTGCGCGACAGCGTGCGCGTGATGGCGTTGTCGATGATCTGGGGCACCGTGTGCTTGCGCAGCTTGCGGAAGTTCTCGCGCACGCGGTCGAACACCACCACCGACTCGTTCACCGAGTAACCGAAGATGGCGAGCACCGCAGCCAACACCGTGAGCGAAAATTCCCATTGAAAAAAAGCGAAGAAGCCGAGAATGATGACGACGTCATGCAGATTCGCGATGATGGTGGCGACGCCGAACTTCCACTCGAACCGGAACCAGAGATAGAGCACGATGCCGATGGAAACGAACACCAGCCCGAGCGCACCGTTTTCCACCAATTCCCGGCCGACCTGCGGCCCCACGAATTCGACCCGGCGCAGGTCGACCGTCGGGTCGGACTGGCGCAGGCTCGCCATGACGATGTCGGAGATCTTCGACTGCCCGACATCCTGTTTCACTGGCAGGCGGATCAGCACGTCGCGCGAGGTACCGAAATTCTGCACCGCCACGTCGCGATAACCGAGCCGCGTCAGCGTTTCCCGGATCTTCGGGATATCGGCAGCGTGCGTGTAATTCACTTCCATGACCGTGCCACCGGTGAAGTCCACGCCGAAATTGAGGCCCTTGTGAATCAGGAAAAACACCGCCAGGATGAACGTGATGAGCGAAATCACGTTGAACACCAGCGCGTGGCGCATGAACGGGATGTCTTTCTTGATCTTGAAGAATTCCATGGTGCTGGATTACCGCGCCGACTGGCCGGCCTCTTTCCACGAAGTGTTGCCGATGGGTATGCGTTCGAGCTTGCGCCGGCCGCCGTACAGCAGATTGACCATGGAGCGCGAGACCATGACGGCGCTGAACATCGAGGTGAGGATGCCCAGGCACAGCACCACGGCGAAACCGCGAACCGGGCCGGAACCGAACATGAACAGGGCCAGGCCCGCGATCAGGGTGGTCACGTTCGAGTCGAGAATGGTGCCGAAGGCGCGCTCGTAACCGGCGAAGATGCTCGCCTGCGGCGTATTGCCGTTTCGCAATTCCTCGCGGATGCGTTCGTTGATCAGCACGTTGGCGTCGATCGCCATGCCGACCGTGAGCGCGATGCCGGCCATGCCGGGCAGCGTCAGGGTGGCCTGGAGCATGGA
>Ga0187774_10000896_pt1 | contig 10374 bp, 8 predicted proteins | sample 0216_BV02_MP05_2_FD_133152 | JGI IMG/M metagenome (GOLD analysis project Ga0187774, IMG submission 133152) | Tropical peat soil microbial communities from peatlands in Department of Meta, Colombia - 0216_BV02_MP05_20_MG | ecosystem: Environmental > Terrestrial > Soil > Wetlands > Peat | place... | reverse complement strand
CGCGCCGTTTAAGCAGCCCGCCGGCACCTTTACGCCATGGGAGCAGCTGCGGCAAGGCAGTGAACTGCTGTTTTACGAGGGCTTGCACGGCGGCGTGGTCACTGAGGAAGTCAACGTGGCCAAGCATGTTGATCTGTTAATCGGCGTGGTGCCGATAGTCAACCTGGAATGGATTCAGAAAATACACCGCGACATGAAGGACCGCGGCTATTCAATCGAGGCAGTGACCCAGACCATCCTGCGCCGCATGCACGATTACGTCTATTACATTACGCCGCAATTTTCCCGTACGCACATCAATTTCCAGCGTGTGCCGACGGTGGATACGTCGAATCCATTTATCGCGCGCGATATCCCTACAGCGGACGAGAGTTTCGTGGTGATCCGCTACCGCAATCCCAAGGGGGTGAACTTTCCTTATCTGCTTGCCATGATCCACGATTCTTTCATGTCGCGCCCCAACTGCATCGTGGTCCCGGGCGGCAAAATGGGCCTGGCCATGCAGCTCATCTTCACACCGCTCATCCTCGAGTTGATTGAAAAGAGAAAGCTTGCCTGATTCCGCTTCGGTCAATTGTTCGTCATCGCGTATAATGCTTTTGTCCAGCGTATCAGATTCGAGCAGCCCGCATGTCAATCCTCTCCGGATTAAATCCCGAGCAGCTTAAAGCCGTCACTCTTCCCAAGCGATCCGCGCTGGTACTGGCCGGCGCGGGCAGCGGCAAGACCCGCGTGCTCACTACACGCATTGCCTGGCTGATTCAGACCCGCCAAGCGAGTCCCCTGAACGTCCTGGCGGTTACCTTTACCAACAAGGCAGCGAGGGAAATGCTCGCCCGAATTTCGGCGATGCTGCCAATCAACACCCACGGCATGTGGGTCGGCACATTTCACGGACTATGCAATCGCCTGTTGCGCGCACATTATCGCGAGGCAGGATTGCCGCAACTGTTCCAGATCATGGACAGTGCGGATCAATTGGCATTGATCAAGCGCCTCATGAAAGGCCTCAACGTAGACGACGAGAAATACCCGGCGAAACAGCTGCAGTACTTCATCAACGATGCAAAAGAACAAGGTCTGCGAGCCGCTCAAGTTGAGACATTGGATGATTTTTCCTGCAAGCTGAATGAGCTTTACGCAGCATATGATGAGCTGTGCCAGCGCGAGGGCGTGGTCGATTTTGCCGAATTATTGCTTCGCTCGCATGAATTGCTATCGCGCAGCAAACCGCTGCGTGAGCATTACCGTGGCCGCTTTCAGCATATTTTGGTAGATGAGCTTCAGGACACCAGCCGTTTGCAGTACCTTTGGCTCAAACTGCTTGCGGGGCCGGACAATACGGTTTTCGCAGTCGGTGACGATGACCAGTCCATTTATGCTTTCCGCGGCGCGAGCGCTACCAACATGCTGAGTTTCGAAAGCGATTTTGGGGCAGCCACCGTCATCAAGCTTGAGCAGAACTACCGCTCGCACGCCAACATTCTGGATGTGGCGAACGCGCTGATTCGGCATAACAAGGCGCGACTCGGAAAAAATTTATGGACCGCCGAGGGACAGGGCGAACTGTTACGCCTTTATCGGGCCGTCAACGACATTGAAGAAGCGGGATTCATCGTCGAAGAAGCAAACGCACTGGCAGCAGAGGGGATCAATCTTTCAGACATCGCGGTGCTGTACCGTTCCAATGCGCAATCCCGATTGCTGGAACACGCATTATTTTCCGCTGCCATTCCGTACCGGGTGTACGGCGGCCTGCGCTTTTTTGAGCGCCAGGAAGTCAAGCACGCACTCGCCTATCTTCGATTGGTCGCAAACCCGGATGATGACGGTGCAGTGCTGCGAGTGATCAATTTTCCGCTGCGCGGAATTGGCAGCCGCAGCCTCGCTCAATTGCAGGAACAGGCGCTGGAACAGCGCTGCAGCTTATGGCAAGCGGCTTTGCGCAGGGTCGAGAATAAAGTTTCGGGAAATGATCCGGTGCAGAGAAAAGGCATCGAGGGTTTTGTCGCCTTGATTGAGGCAATGCGCTCGACCTGCTCTGGCCTAGCACTGCCGGAGGTCATTGAACAGGTCATCGAACAAAGCGGCTTGAGACGGCATTACCAGGGTCAAAAGGACGGCGCTGACCGCCTGGACAATTTAGGCGAACTCACCAACGCTGCGGCGACCTTTGTCAACGAGAACCCTGAACCGAGCGCGCAAAACCTGTTGGCAGATTTTTTGGCGCATGCGGCATTGGAAGCGGGCGAACACCAGGCGGGCGAAGGCGCAGATGCATTGCAACTAATGACTGTGCATTCTGCCAAGGGACTGGAATTTCACACGGTATTCATCAGCGGGCTGGAAGAGGGCTTGTTCCCACACGAGCAGAGTCTGGTCGAAGCCGGCGGCTTGGAAGAAGAACGGCGATTGATGTACGTGGCTCTGACACGCGCACGGCGCAGGCTGTACTTGAGTTTTTCCCAAGAACGCATGTTGCACGGGCAGACGCGCTATGGCATTGCTTCGCGTTTTCTCGGGGAAATTCCCATCGATTTGATCAAACCGGTCAACTGCAGCCTGAGCAATGAGACTTCGGAGCCATTGGTTGGAGAATTAAAACCCGCGCATTTGGACACTGCACCCGCAGCGTTCAATATCGAAGCCTGGTCAGCGTGGCGAGTGGGCCAGAATGTGCTTCATCCAAAATTTGGCGCAGGGGTAATTGTCAACGCCGAGGGCCGCGGGTCGGACGCCCGGGTACAGGTCAATTTTCACAAAGCCGGCGTGAAATGGCTGGCGCTGGAATACGCCAAACTGACTGCGGCTTGAGCAAAGAATTAAAGGATTGCCTAAGTGCTCGCATAAATATCCCGGTAGCTCGCATAAATGGAGGTAAAAATCACCGGGATCAGAACCAGGAAGCCAAGAAACAGCGGAATACAGGCGATAATCGAGAGGACTGTCAAGGCGATGCCATAAATCAAAAATGGAATGATATTTTTCAGGCAAGCGTCGAAGCTTGATTTCAGCGCCGGCACCGGCTGCATATCATTTAATACCGCGAGTGCCGGAGCGAACCACAAAGCCATGGCAAGCGGCACATAGAGCGCGAGGCCAACGAGCAGTGCAAGCATGGCGCCACTCAACGCCGAAGCCATTGCCCCGATGTCGGGCTGGCCGCCTTTCACCATGCCGAACATGGCCCCGCCACCAAGTACTAGTATCACGAAGCCTATGATCAAATTTCCAACAATGTTAATGCCACCAAGTGCGACAAGTGAGTTGGTGTTTTTCCTGAAGCCAGCAAATAGGTGTGCAATTTCCAGTTCTGCACCGTTTTGCTGCGCCTGGCAACCGATCATTAATCCGCCGACAAAAACGGGCCATAAGAGATAAAGCAGAAAGGGACCCAGTATTGGGATATAACGCCACGCAATGAATGCGATCAGCAAGAGAATGATACTCAAGGCCACCCAGATAATCGGACTTTTTTTAAAGAGCTCAAATCCCTCAACGATCCATTGCCAGCCCTGGCCGGCGGCGACTTGACGTGGCTCCATGACGCGCTCCCCTGAAGACTTGTTATTTAAGCTTGGTAAGTTACACCGATTTGCCCGCGATTTGAAGCGATGCTTGGCTTAGGGTCACATGAAGTCCGGTTTGCTGCTCGCGTGTCGCTTCAAGATATTCCTGAAATGATCGGGATCCTTCGCGTGGGTAAGCTCTCCCAGCCGCGGCAGGTGAAAATCGTATAAACGCGAAACCCAGAAACGCAACGCGGCTGCCCGCAACATCACCGGCCAGGCTGCGCGTTCGCTCTCCGTGAAAGGGCGTTCGGCATGATAGGTCGAAAGCAATGCGTGGGCGCGCTCGGGATCGAGTTCATAGCTTGCGGTCACGCACCAATCGTTGGCCGCGATGGCCAAATCATAGAGTAAGACATCGTTGCACGCGAAATAAAAGTCGATGACCCCGCTGAGAGCATTTTCGCGAAACAGCACGTTATCGCGGAACAAGTCGGCATGTATCACGCCGCGTGGCAAATCCTGGTTACGGTGGAGAGTCTGGAAACGCAATTCTTCTCTGAGAAGTTGCGCGTCAACCGGCGACAGCAAGGGCAGCAGTTGCGGAGCAGTGGCATTCCACCAGCGTGTGCCACGCGGGTTCTCCATCTTTGCCGGATAGGTTTGCGCCGCAAGATGCATGTCGGCAAGCAGCGCTCCTACTTCGGCACAATGATTAGACGATGCTTTCTCCAGATCCGTCCCCTCGAGGCGGGTAACGATGCATGCCGGTTTACCGTTGAGCTCGCCTAAAAAGTGGTTTTGAAGATTAGCGATAGGGTCGGGGCAAGGTATTCCGTGGCTTGCCAGGTGCGCCATCAGGTTAATGTAGAATGGCAGCTCGTCCGCGCCCAGCTTCTCGAACAGCGTGAGCACGTATCGACCGTGAGTCGTATCAACAAAATAATTAGTGTTCTCGATTCCGGCGGCGATGCCGTGCAGACCGTTAAGCGTGCCCAGCGAGTAGTTTTTCAGCCACGCGGAAAGCTGTTCCGGGGTAACAGTAGTGAAAACGGACATGGTTTAGGGCAATCAGCGGTCGGCAATCCGCGGTTTGCTACTGGTATTCTCTCGAGATCAGGTTTTTTTAACGACTAGGCCTGGTGTTTTAGAATTGAAATATCGTCCACATCGGCACCCTGACGGGGTTGGCCGTGTCGTCACGGACGAACTCGCCGGTACCGTTTTGATCGACCAGGTAATAGGGAATGCCCGTGGCCGCCGGCGTAACCTTGACCATGTAGAGCCGGCCGTGTATGCGGTACTCTTCTATTGTCTCTTCGCCGCGCTTGATGATCGTCACTTCCGGTTCCAGCGACTGATCGCTTTGCGGCGGCGGTGGGGGAGGAGGCGCCTCCGGCAAAGGCTGTAAACCCCTAGGACGGTCGTTCTGCGCAAACGCAGTCACCGCAATACATAACATTACCGCAGCAAGGAAGCGCATATCTAGCGAGCTACCACCTGAAACAGAAAAGCCAGTAGTTTACCATTCGACAAGCGTTTACAGGTTGAGTTGAACTTCCCTTTCTTGCGGGGAGGGCTCGAAACCGCGCTTCTCGTAATGATGGAAAATTGCCTCGACCACCGCTTTGGGTTCGTTTATGACATGGATGAGATGCATGTCCTCGGCGTCAATCATGGCTTCAGTCACCAGGGTTTGCTTGAACCAGTCCAGCATGCCGCGCCAGAATGGTTCGTGCACCAAGATGATGGGCATTTTGCGTGTTTTGCCGGTCTGTACCAGGGTAAGCGCCTCCATCAATTCATCGAGTGTGCCAAATCCGCCGGGCAGTACCACGTAAGCAGTGGCAAATTTGACAAACATCACCTTGCGCGCAAAAAAATGCTGGAATGTCTGGCTGATATCCTGGTAAGCGTTGCTGCGCTGCTCGTGCGGAAGCTGGATATTCAGGCCAACGCTCGGGCTGCTTCCAAAAAAAGCGCCCTTGTTGGCGGCCTCCATGATGCCCGGCCCGCCGCCGGAAATCACGCTGAAACCTGCATCAGACAGTTGCCGGGCGATGGCTTCGCCAAGTTTGTAATAAGGATGGCCCGGCGTACAGCGCGAACTGCCAAAGATGCTTACCGCGGGCCGAATCGCCCTCAAGCGCTCGGTAGCTTCCACAAATTCTGACATAATTGCAAATACGCGCCAGGATTCGCGAGCTGACCAAGTTTTTTCAAGAAACTCCGGGGTTATTGATTGCTGCAATTTCTCTGGAAGGTCCATTTTAAAAGTCCGTTTAATGAATTCAAAAATTAACTTATGCGGCGTGCTGAAATGAAGAGCGCTTCCCAAAATAGCGGAACGGAGCACGTCACATCGTCAAGCGGCGGCAAAACGCTGCTCTTGGTAGACGGTTCCTCGTACCTGTACCGCGCATTTCACGCACTACCCGATTTGCGCAATCGCCAGGGCGAGCCCACGGGCGCGATTTACGGCGTGCTCAACATGTTGCGCCGCTTGCACAGCGATTACAAAACGGATTATAGCGCCTGCGTGTTTGACGCAAAAGGCAAAACCTTTCGCGAAGACCAGTATCCGCAGTACAAGGCCAACCGGCCCGCGATGCCGGATGATCTGGCAGTTCAGATTGAACCGCTGCACGAATGCATTCGTGCCCTGGGTTGGCCGTTACTCATCATTGAAGGCGTTGAAGCGGATGATGTCATCGGCACGCTGGTGACGCTTGCCGCCCAAGAGGGCATCAACAGTATTGTTTCCACCGGTGACAAGGACCTTGCGCAATTGGTGAACCCTCGGATTACGCTGATCAACACCATGAATAATGAGAAGCTGGACGAGCACGGGGTGCTTGCCAAGTTTGGAGTTGAGCCTTCGCGAATCCTGGATTATCTGACGCTGATCGGCGACAGCGTGGATAACGTGCCCGGCGTGGAAAAAGTCGGGCCGAAAACGGCGGTGAAATGGCTGTCACAGTATCAAACGCTGGATAACCTGATGGCGCATGCGGGTGAGATTCCCGGAATCGTGGGTGAGAACTTGCGCAAATCCCTGGGGTGGCTGCCGCAGGCGCGCCAGCTGCTTGCCGTCAAGCGCGACGTCGGTTTGCCGGTGACTGTTTCCGATCTCGTGCCACAGGCGGCGGATACCAGAAAACTCACCGAGCTTTTTGAGCGTTTTGAATTCAAGAGCTGGCTCAGGGAGAGCAGGAAGTCAGATTCCCACGAGCAACAGGTATCGCACCAATCCGCGCTCGCTTCGCCAGGCGCCCTAGGCGCTGCACAAAAGAATTACGAAATGCTTTTGACTGAAGGGCAATTAAACGCTTGGCTGGAACGCATCAGTAATGCCAGATTGGTGGCGATAGACACCGAGACTACCGGGCTCGACCCGCTAAGGGACAAGCTGGTCGGGATATCTCTCTCGGTAGAAGCGCACCGTGCTGCCTATCTTCCGCTGGCTCACCGTTATTCCGGAGCTCCGGCACAGCTTGAACTCGGGCTGGTTTTGGAGCGGCTCAAGCCTTGGCTGGAGGATCCCGGGAAGCGCAAGCTGGGGCAGAACCTCAAGTATGACAAGCACATCTTCGCCAATCACGGCGTGGTACTTCGCGGAATCGAGCATGACACCCTGCTGCAATCCTACGTTCTGGAAAGCCATAGGCCGCACGACCTGGACAATCTGGCGCAGCGCCACCTGGGCGTCAAAACGATCGCCTATGATGAAGTGACCGGAAAAGGCCCTAGCCGGATCAGTTTTGACCAAGTGGCCGTTGATCGTGCAACCGAATACGCGGCCGAAGATGCGGACATCGCGCTGCAATTGCATCAGGCTCTTTATCCGCAGATTGCCGCTGACGCCAAATTGGAAATGATTTACCAGCGGGTCGAAATGCCGCTGATCGATGTGCTCTTCGACATGGAACGATTCGGCGTCTTGCTGGACGTGAAACTGCTGGAGGAGCAAAGCCGCGAATTGGGAAACAGGATTCTGGAACTCGAAAACGAGATTTACCGGCTAGCGGAACAGCCGTTCAATATCAATTCACCAAAGCAAATTCAGGAAATCCTGTTTGAACGCCACAAACTTCCGGTAGTCAAGAAGACGCCCGGCGGGGCGCCTTCCACTGATGAAAACGTGTTGGAAGAACTCGCGCTGGATTACCCGCTGGCCAAGCTCATTCTCGACTACCGCGGATTGGCGAAGCTCAAATCCACTTACACCGACAAGCTGCCGCGAATGGTGAACCCTGCGACCGGGCGCGTGCACACCAATTATGCACAGGCGGTCGCGGTAACCGGCCGGCTCGCGAGCAACGATCCCAACTTGCAGAACATTCCGGTGCGCACCCAGGAAGGCCGCAGAATCCGCGAAGCATTCACCGCGGCCCCGGGCCATCAAATTGTATCGGCGGACTATTCGCAGATCGAACTGCGCATCATGGCGCATATTTCAGGAGACGAAAACCTGCTCCGAGCCTTTGCCGAAGGTGAGGATATCCACCGCGCCACCGCCGCTGAAATATTCGGTATTCCGCCGAACGAAGTCGGGGCCGAACAGCGGCGCTACGCCAAGGTGATTAATTTCGGCCTGATTTACGGAATGTCGGCGTTCGGCCTGGCGAGCCAGTTGGGCATTGAGCGGGGAGCTGCGCAGCTTTACATGGAGCGTTATTTCGCCCGTTACCCCAAAGTAGCGGATTACATGCAACGCACCCGCGAGCTGGCTAGACAGCAAGGTTTTGTCGAAACGGTGCTTGGCAGAAGGCTCTGGCTACCCGACATAAATAGTTCCAACAATGCGCGCCGTCAGGCCGCTGAGCGCGCGGCAATCAACGCGCCGATGCAGGGCACCGCGGCCGATCTCATCAAACTGGCGATGATCGCGGCACACAGTTGGCTTGAGCGGAAGCGTCTTGGCGCCAAGCTGATCATGCAAGTGCACGATGAGCTGGTACTGGAAGTGCCAGACGGTGAACTCGGCCTGCTGAAGAGCGAGTTGCCAAACCTCATGTGCGGCGTCGCTGAACTGGACGTGCCGCTGCTAGTAGATGTAGGAGCCGGACCGAACTGGGAAAAGGCGCACTGAGGGACGGGATGACAAGCACGGCAAAAAAGTACAGACTAATGTTTATATGAATATCGCTGGCTTTCATGCTTTTTGAAATCTACAGCCGATGGAAAGGCTAAAGAACTTACGCTTTTTGATTTTACTGGTGCTGGCAGCGCTGTTGGGCCTGTTTCTCGCGCAAGCAGTCTCGCAGGTTTGGCCGGCGCCGCAGGTGACTTTCACCTCGCTGAATGGCGAGAAAATCCCGATTGATACTTTGCATGGCAAGGTAGTGCTGGTGAATTTCTGGGCTACTAGTTGCACCGGATGCATCCGTGAAATGCCGCGGTTGACGGACACCTATCGCAAATATAGAGCGCAGGGGCTCGAAACCATCGCCGTGGCAATGAGCTATGACCCGCCGAACTACGTGCTTAACTACACTGAAAAGAATTCTCTGCCTTTTGTGGTGGCGCTGGATGTGCAGGGAACCATTGCGCAAGCATTCGGTGACGTGAGCGTCACTCCAACTACTTTTGTCATCGACAAACGCGGCAATATAATCAAGCGCATCGTCGGCGAGCCGGATTTTGCCCAGCTGGACCAGTTGATAGAGAAGAAACTCGCCGCGTCGGTTGGCGTTTGAAAGCGAAACTTCAAATCGTGTAGTTCGGTGCGAGTGCACCGACCAGCCCCGCCTCATGAGCTTGCTGATCGGCATGGTAGCTGGAGCGCACCAACGGGCCGCACGCGGCGTGTGTGAAGCCGTATTCCACAGCTCGTCGTTCGAACATCCTGAACAGCTCCGGTTCCGCGTAGCGCACCACCGGCAGGTGGTAGCCGCTCGGCTGCAGGTACTGGCCGAGGGTGAGCATGTCTACCTGGTGATCGCGCAAATCGCGCATGACTTCCAGGATTTCATCGTCTGACTCGCCCAATCCCAGCATCAAACCGGATTTGGTGGGAATGTTTGCGAAACGCGTTTTAAAATCCTTCAGCAGCTTCAGGGAATTCCCATAATCGGCACCCGGCCGCACCTGTTTATAAAGTCGCGGCACGGTTTCCAGGTTGTGATTCAGTATGTCCGGCGGGCAGCTGCTTAATATATCCAGGGCAACTTGCAGCCGTCCGCGAAAATCCGGCACCAAGGCTTCAATTCGCGTCTGCTGCGATAAGCGGCGCACCCAATAGATGGAATCCGCGAAATGCCGGGCACCACCGTCGCGCAAATCGTCCCGGTCCACGCTGGTGATCACCACATAGCGCAGATTCAGTGCAGCCACCGTTCGGGCAAGATTCACAGGTTCGTCGGCGTCCGGGGGCAGCGGTCTGCCGTGGGCCACGTCGCAGAACGGACAGCGCCGTGTGCACAGATTCCCGAGAATCATGAACGTCGCTGTGCCTTTTCCGAAACATTCGCCAATATTGGGACAGGATGCTTCTTCACAGACCGTGTGCAGATGATGTTCGCGCAGTATCTGTTTAATTTCGTAAAACCGCGTACTGCTTGCTGCTGTCACGCGTATCCAGTCCGGTTTTTTAAGCTTCGGAAGCGGCTCAATCTTGATGGGAATGCGCGCGGTTTTAGCAGCACCCTTTTGCCTGAATTGTGCGGGCTCGGTATTCATATTCTGTGCAAACGGTAAAGCAGCTTTTCAGATATTTTTCGGCTTATCTGCTCCAGGGAATCATCAACACCCATATCGCGCAGCTGAGTGACTTTAAGTCCAGAGTAGCCGCAAGGATTGATCGCCAGAAACGGCCTTAAATCCATGTTCACATTGAGCGCCAGGCCGTGATAGCAGCAACCTT
>Ga0187774_10000895_pt1 | contig 10376 bp, 10 predicted proteins | sample 0216_BV02_MP05_2_FD_133152 | JGI IMG/M metagenome (GOLD analysis project Ga0187774, IMG submission 133152) | Tropical peat soil microbial communities from peatlands in Department of Meta, Colombia - 0216_BV02_MP05_20_MG | ecosystem: Environmental > Terrestrial > Soil > Wetlands > Peat | place... | reverse complement strand
TGTTGATGGATATGGTATAGGTACATCTATAAGTAATGCGCCTGTTGTCGATTATGCTATGGATATCATGGAAGTCGGGGGAAAGCCTTTAGCCAAAAAGGGCAAGTGGTCAGGCAGTAAAAGGATTCTCGCCTGCCGCAGGTGTGGAGAAAGAAGAATTGTACCTAACGATAAAAAACGGCACATCAGCTCTTGTGGTCAAAAATTCGAGGATATCCTTATACCCGTTTTAGACAGAGGAAAATATCTAATAAAGCTTGAACCCCCATCAAGAATCAGAAAGGAGGTCCTTGATACCGTAAAATCCCTTCCCCTTGAATAATACTTTGGCTCATTTTATTCATAGAATCATGGAGGATATAGTATTTGAGAGAAAATGAATTTTTAAATCCCCCCCCACCCCCCTTTTCTAAAGAGGGGACGGGGGGATTACTCATGTAAACAATGGGTTCTATTTATGTACTCATCGCTATTGTTTTATGGAGTTCTCTCGGAGTTATCGTAAGGCTGTCAGGAATTGCAATTCATATTCTTATCTTTTATTCACTTGTAATTTCTCTAATTGTTCAGGGAACAATTTTATCCTGTAAAGGTTATAGAAAAGAGATTCCTGACATCAAGAAGCTTAAGTATCCCATGATACTTGGCTTTTTTTCACTTTTAAATACCTTTACTTATTTTTATGCGCTTAAAAATACTACAATAACAAATGCAGTACTTACACATTATACAGCGCCCGTAATCGTTGCACTCCTTGCACCCTTATTCCTTAAAGAGATAATTACAAGAAGGATTATTATTGCAATAATTTTAGCTTCAATAGGCCTCTGGATTATGCTTGATGGCTTCATCTTCAAAGAAAGCCAAATGGCAGGTATCATGGCTGGTCTTGCTTCTGGACTTGCCTATGCAATAATCATTATCTTTCTGAGGATTCAAGCACAAAATTTCAACCCTCTTGTGCTTTCTTTTTTTACAAATTTTTTTATTGCAATCTTGCTGTCACCTTTTATAAGAGAAATTCCTTTCCATGCCTTACGGGGCTTCCTGATCATGGGAATAGTTCATTCAACGTTTGCACCTATCTTATATTACAAAGGGCTTCAACATGTCACCGCTAACAGGGCTGCTGTCCTTGGGTACATGGAACCAGTAGGTGCTATCATTTTTGGGATGATATTCTTAAAAGAATACCCTTCAGCTATTTCTTTTATCGGCGGGGCATTAATAATTTTTTCAGGTTATCTGACATTGAGAGGCTGAAGCGCTAAAGACTCCTTATAAAATGGATGGAGTTCATCTGCGAAAGAGAGAGCTTCGTCAAGCGTTAATGGATAGGCTGTCTGGGATAGGAAGATTACAAAAAAAATTATCTTATAGAACTATGCCAATGTTTTTTCCACGCAGGCTTTCACAATGATCTCCGTAACATTAATTGCTATTTTACATAGAGGGTTATGTTAAAAGAAAGGATTTAACTTTAAAATCTCTATCAGAGGATTTCCAAAAAGGTACAATAAACTCTGCGTTTATGAGTGTCAATTTTAAATAAAAAAAATTTGAGAAAACAGCATCTGTATTAATAGAATAAAATGGATCCCATTACACACAGTCTCGCAGGCGCAACAATCTATAATCTAGGCTTCAAACGGAAGTTAGCTTTATGGGTATTGCTCCTTTCCTCAGTTGCACCAGATTTTGACTACGTAACACGATTCTGGGGGTCGGATATTTTTCTCAGATATCACAGAGGTATAACACATGGCATACTTGCTTTGTTTCTTGTGCCGATAATAATCGGCCTTATATTCGGCCACAGAAAAGGCTTTTTCTACTATTCTTTCATCGCTTTCCTCGCCTATGCTGCTCACCTTTTAATGGACCTCACAAACCAATATGGAACAAGAATCCTCTCTCCTTTCGACTGGCAGCAGTATTCCCTTGACCTTACATTTATAATAGACCCATATATAACTATGGGTTTTCTTTTGTCTGTTATTCTGTGCAAAGTTAATAAAAAGAGGGCCTTAGCTATATCACTCATCACAATATTTCTTTTCCCTATATATATAGGTGGCAGATATTATCTCCAAGGAAAAACAAAAGATTTCTTGAAAAAACAGATCGAGGCTCATATGTACAAGATGTATCCGCTCCCCAATGATTTCCTCAGGTGGTGGTTTATCGTAAGATCAGGTGATCAAGTAAAAGTGGGGTTTGCAGATCTCTTTACAAGAAGGGTTTGCATCCAAGAAACATACATAATGTCAAATAAGGATCAGCTTATTGAACAATCTAAGAAGACAAGGGTCGTAAAAAATTTCCTCTACTTTGCTAAATATCCATATGCTGACGTTAATAATGAAACAGATAAGAGTACAGTTGTTTGGAGGGAACTTTCTTACTCATTTATAGCAGGAGACCATTTTGTAGCCAAGGTAGTGTTTGACAACGATGGCAGGATATTGAATTCATTCTTCCAGTTTTAAAGTCTCTTGCTATTACAAGCCCCATAATCTGTCCTTAATTTTAAGCAACCTTCTTAGCTCAAAGCCATCTCCAAGATATATTACAATTTAAAAAATCAATGTATCACGTCTTATTTTTAAAGAAGTGAGATATAATAAATCTGAACTGAGGAAGGGCATTCTCAAGTGAAAGTCTGCGAGATATTTATGAGCATACAGGGAGAGTCAAGTTACGTAGGTCTGCCATGTACATTTATTAGACTGACAGGCTGTAATCTCAGGTGTTCCTACTGTGATACGACATATGCTTATTACGATGGCAGAAATCTCTCAGAAGATGAAATTATACTCAAGATTAGGAAAGCCGGATTAAACCTTGTTGAAATTACTGGAGGGGAACCTCTCCTCCAGAGAGATGTCTACCATCTAATCGTACAGCTACTTGACGAAAGCTATACTGTGTTAGTAGAGACGAACGGATCGCAGAGCATAAAAGACATTGATAGAAGAGCAGTCATGATACTCGATATAAAAACACCTGGTAGCGGGATGTGTGAAGAGATGCATTTTTCAAATCTGGATATTCTTAAAAAAACTGATGAGGTAAAGTTCGTAATCACAAATAGAATAGATTATGAATGGTCGAAAGATATAATTGATAGATACGGATTAATGGATAAGTGTCATCTTCTCCTTTCGCCTGCATTTGGTATCCTTCTTCCTGAAGATCTTGCAAGATGGGTGCTTGAGGACAGATTAGGAATTAGACTGAACCTTCAACTTCACAAGTATATTTTCGGTCCTGAGCAGAAAGGTGTATAACTTAAAGGGGCTAATTGTAAATACTTTTCTCTAATTGCTCCGCAACTCCTTCCCTGTGATAAAAATCACAGAATTAGGTATGCTTTTTTTTCAATCTTAAATTGAAAATATTGACAGGTAAGGTTTTAAATGGTATGATTACTTTAATGAAAAAAATCCTGATAGTATGCGGGTTTATATTGGTTTTCTTCTCCGTTACTTATTCTTATGCTAATGTTTATCAATACATATCTGAAGATGGTACAGTATGTTACACGGACTTACCTTTTGGCAAAAAAGCAAATATTGTTATTCGAGAAAAGGTAGATGCAAACCCTCCTCAGCAACAAACCGGCAGAAGAAATTTTAGAGATACAACAAGTTACCACGATATTGTACATGAGAAGGCAACAAAATATAAAATAGATCCTTCACTTGTCAAGGCTGTCATAATGACAGAATCTAATTGGAACGAGAGGGCCATATCGAGAAAAGGTGCAATGGGTCTTATGCAGCTTATGCCTTCTACAGCAAGCGACATGAATGTTCGCAATCCTTTTAATCCTGAAGAGAATATAGAAGGTGGTGTAAAATACTTGAGGTATCTACTTGAAAGATTTAACGGGGATTTGACCCTTGCACTTGCTGCATATAATGCAGGTCCCAAATGGGTTGAGAAGTTTGGGGTAATTCCTCCAATTACCGAGACAAAACGATACGTTAATAAAGTTCTTTCTCTCTATAATGGCAAATCTACTGACCCGTTAACAGCAGTTGATACAGAAAAAGAAAAAAGATCCGAACCAATTTATAAAGTCATGTTAAAAGACGGCACCATGCTTTTTACAAATTCTCCTTACCTACTTAAAGATGCCGTCAGGTTTTAAATGCCTTTTGATGATAGTCCTTTTCTGCAGGAAGAAATCCTAAAACTAAAGACGCAGAAGCGGGCACTTATACTTTCCCATAATTATCAAAGAGATGAAGTCCAGGAAATTGCTGACTTTGTAGGCGACTCTCTTGAACTCTCGAGAACAGCAGCTACTATAGATTGTAACGTTATTGTGTTTGCAGGCGTTACCTTTATGGCAGAGAGCGCATCAATCCTTTCTCCTGATAAAATGGTTCTTACGACAGAAATTGATGCAATCTGCCCTATGGCAGATATGATAAAGGTAGATTCACCCAGGTCTGTGAGAAAAAGCTTTCCTGGTTTCGGCAATCCACCTGCTTTTGTCTTCCCAACGGATTTTACTTTACGGGATATTAAGAACAAGTATAAAGGGGTACCTGTTGTCGCCTATGTGAACACAACTGCTGATGTAAAGGCAGAAAGCGACATCTGCTGTACATCAGCTAATGTCGTTAAGGTCGTAGAGTCCCTTGCAGATGAAAAGGTCATTTGCATTCCAGATAAGAACCTCGCTCTCTGGGCAGCAAAAAATACAAAAAAGAGAGTTATCGCATGGGACGGCTTCTGCCATATTCATGAAAGGGTAAGGCCAGAAGATGTAAAAAAAGCAAGGTCAGAACATCCAAATGCGCTTTTTATGGCTCATCCAGAATGTAGGCTTGAGGTACTCGAAATGGCTGACCACGTGACAAGCACATCTGGAATGTTAAGGTTTGCTAAGGTCTCCTCTGAGAAAGAGTTTATTGTCGGCACTGAGATAGGATTGCTGTATCGACTTAGAAAAGAAAACCCTGATAAGCTCTTCTATCCCCTCAGGGAAGACATGGTATGTCCCGAGATGAAAAAAACTACACTAAAAAGTCTGCTCAGAGCCTTGCAAGAGAATACTTATCTAATAAAATTGCCTGAAGAGATAAGAACTCCTGCAAAGAGAGCACTTGACAGGATGCTCGAGATAAGATAAAGATATCATATGGATATTTTTGCGAGAATTGCTGAAAGACGTATCATGGAGGCAATGGAGAATGGTGAGTTTGAAAACCTCGAGGGAATGGGAAAGCCGCTCACCTTTGAGGATGAAACTTGGATTCCCGAAGACTTACGAATTGCTTATAGGCTCCTGAAGAATGCGGGCTACATTCCGCCTGAGATCGAGCTTAGAAATGAAGTAATCAATCTCTCTTCGTTACTGAATACAATTGATGATGATAAAAAAAGGCTAAAGAAAATCAGAGAACTCAATTTTAAAATCCTAAAACTCAATATCATGAGAAAAAGACCCTTTAACCTCGAAGATTTTCCCGAATATGAATTAAAACTGATAGACAAATTTGTAGAAAATTGCAAATGAATTAAAATATTCCGAACTGTTTCTGCTTCAATATTCCTAAATCCTTATGCCTGATCAAACCGACTATAAAATAATTTTTTGCAACTCTTTTAAAATCTATATCCTATAGAGATTATTGCTCCCTCCTTGCGTTTTTCAACGCCAACTTGAATTCTATTATTTATATAGTTGGCAATAACTGAACCAATAAGAGCACCAAGAGCATCATAAGCCACTGTGCTTGCATCAAAATAATTATCACCGTGAGTACTATCAATTACTTCCTTTGCAAAACCAGGTACAGTTCCAATAATAGTCCCATATACAATCCTTCCAGTAGTCCCTAAATCAGTATTAGCATGCAAAACAGTCTCACCCAATGCTCCAAAAAGTGTCGACAATCCCATGTGTAAAGGAACATTATCATCATTATCAGCAAAAGAAGATACAGGACTCAACAGAAGGATACCAATGATGACTATCAATGTTTTAAACTGATTTTTAAGCACCATTTAAATTACCTCCTTTTAAGGTTGTATTCTAAAATGTAACAAAATCTATACCAAAAAATTTATTTATAACCTCTTGATTTTTAAAAAATTAAATCTCAGATTAATTATATTGAAGGAAAATGTAGACAAATTTTGTCAACTAACTCCGACTATTTATAAATTTAATTTGGGATATAGTGTTCGAGCGGATTTATCCCGAAAGTTTTCGGGACTCGGGGTTGCGACGAGTCCGCCTATGGCGGAAAGCGAGAATATTATATCTACAACTTGCTGAATTTGCGGCAACTTTTATTAATAATCTGACCTAAGACTACAAAGAAAAATTTTTTGAATAAGTCAGGCCAACATTTTTATTTTCCAGTTATCTGCTCCAGTGCTCTTGTTGCAACATCTCTAACGTAAGAATCTTTATCATTTTGTGCATCACGCAATGGTTCTACTGCACGGGTATCTTTTATCTTTCCAAGCGCCCTTGCTGCCTCAAAACGCAACAACCAAGAATCATCCTTAAGGGCATCAATTAGTGGAACAACTGCTCTATTATCCTTTATATCTCCGAGTATTGATGCCGCTGTTGCTCGAATGCTGATATCTTCATCCTTAAGGGCTAAAATCAACGGTTCAACAGTAGGGCTACCGATTTTCTTTAATGCTTCTGCTGCGGTATCTCGGACGTGAATATCTTTATCTTTAAGGGCGGCGACAAGAGGTTTTACTGCTTGGGCATCTTTTAATTCCCCAAGGGACTCTGCTGAATTCCTTCGTACATTAGATTCTACATCCTTAAGGGCATCAATTAGTGGAACCACTGCTCTATTATCCTTTATATCTCCGAGTATTGATGCCGCTGTTGCTCGAATGCTGATATCTTCATCCTTAAGGGCTAAAATCAATGGTTCAACAGTAGGGCTACCGATCTTTTTTAATGCTTCTGCTGCATTTTTACGGACATCTGAATCTCTGTCCTTAAGGGTTGTAATAAGAGGCTCTACTGCACTAACTTCTTTAATATCGCCGAGGGCTTCTGCCGAATTTTTACGGACATCTGAATCTTCATCCTTAAGAGCAGAAATCAAGGGTTTTACTACACGGACATCTTTTATCCCTCGCATTGTTTCAACAGCCATTTGTCGCACAATGCGCTCATTATCCTTGAGGGCAGCAATAAGAGGTTCAATTTCATTACTATCTTTTAACCCTCCAATTACATTATTTAGTGCTTCAAATGCTGCTTGTTGAACATTAGACTTTTTATCCTTTAGAACAACACTTAATGGCCCTATTGATCGTGCATCTCTTATGTCACCAAGAGCCTCTGCTGCATTTTCTCGAACATGCGAATCTTTATCTTTAAGGGCATCAATCAGAGGTACCACTGCTCGATTATCCTTTATCTCACCGAGTATTAATGCCGCTGTTGCTCGAATATCACTATCCTTATCTTTAAGTGAAGCACCAAGTGCTTCTACAGCAGGTTTGCCTATCTTTCCCAATGCTATTGCAGCTTCTTTGGAAGGTGAAGTGGTTCCTGATATTTTGTTTCCAGCATGCAATACAATTGGATACCCATCACCTAAAATGCCTATCAGGAAAGGTACCGCAGGAGCAGCTTGTGTGCCGATTTCCCCTAATCTCGTAGCTGCTGTTGCACGTTCTGCCGGATTTTTGGAATACAATCTCTTTATTTGTTCTTTTACTTCAAGGGGTATGTTTGCTGGGATACCTTCCTCTGGAATATTTGGTTGCGCATAACTTGACTTTAAAAAAAACATTATAACTAAAATCGTTAGAAACAGTCTTAACATTCTCTTTTTGTTTTTCATATCTCTACCTTCCTTCTATATATAATGACTGATATTTCTTGCCTATCTAATTAGGTCGACCTAACTCATATTGAAATATACATAATTTTATAGAATCTGTAAACTATTTGCAGATTGTTTAATCCTCATACTTTTTCCTGATGAGCAAAGCGGAAAGCAATTATTTACTATATTTGAGGCAATATAAATCATAAAATAAATTATTGGCTGGTATAGCACTTTGCACTAAAATACAGGGGCTGGTTTAAATTGGTCAAAAGATCTGCAATAATTATGATTATAGGATGGGCTCTGGTATCTTGTATTCCCTCAGAATATGAAATACAAACTCACCAAATCACATCGATTCATAGGTATGAACTACTTGTCAAAGATCTTAATGGTGATCCAATAGAAGGAGCTGAAGTTGAATATATTATCAAGAAAGAAGGTAAAGTTTATAATCAGGGCAACTTTATCACAAAATCCGATGGCAGATTAGAGGTTGAGGTTTCCCACACCATTACTTATACAAATGAAAATTATTTCTTAAAGACTCATAAATTCTCTTCGGATCTTGAATATAAAGTTTCAAAAGATGGGATTTGCACAATCAGCGGTGCTGAACATATAAGCAATGAAGCACATAGCCGGGTGAGGGTTTCGGTGGTTTTAGTTAAACCAATCGACTATATAAATCCAAGTTTTATAGCTTCATTTACAGGCAATTTATTGAAATACCCGATACTTAATTTTATAGATATAGTTATTTCAGAAAATTTATTGATGGATGCAAAACTCAAGCCTCACTCAATAGATTTAATTAAATACAAAGAGAAAAATTACTTGCAATTCGAATTTACATCTAACACAATTCACAATTCTACTGAAATGAACAAATATGATATTGGTATAAGACTTTATAATGATATCGTAAAAAAAGTTTTAAGCCATCTCGATAAATATGTCAGCGATCCAAAACTATTTGATGGCTATGATTTAATAATTACAGGATCTGTTAGGGATTTCACCGACAAAAATGCCTTAAATCAACCGATACGATATAGATTTATCATTCCACAAGAAAAAGTAAAACAATATGCAAATAAAGATATATCAGGGCAACAGGTCCTTGATTCTTCAGTTGTCCTTATGGGTGATGAAAAAATAGAGTTAAAACTGAGGTAATAAACAAATGACCTTGAGGACAGTCAATATTATTCGAAACTACATAAAAATGAACTAAGACTTAATTTCGGGATCCCTTTCAAAATGTGGCAATTGAACAAGCTTTGCTATAATGGAGAAATAGAATATGAAAAAATTTATTATTATTATGGTAATTTCTTCTTTTTTGTGTTCTCAGATAACTGGTTGTGCATTTTTTTCTCAGACAGAAAATAGAGAAGCAGTCGGAGCTGTTTCAGGAGGTGTCTTAGGGTTCGCTATCGGAGGGAATGCGTTAGGAGCCATAATAGGCGCCCTTTCTGGAACATTAGTTGCGCCAGCTATTGGTTATTTTTATGATAAAAAGATAGCGCCAAGAAAAAAGGCTGCGGAGAAATATAAATTAAGAGATAGAGAAGAGAAGCTCGTTATAGAAGAATCATCAATAGTACCTCAAAATGTGGCAAGTGGTTCAGCGGTAGAGACCAGTGTTCAATATACAGTTCTTGCACCTATTGATACGCAACAGATAAAGATTACTGAAACAAAAATGCTCACGAATCATAATGAAGGAGTAATAGAAATAGCTAAAAGAGAGGTTCTCAAAACGCAGGGGACACATATCTCTAAATTTAAGTTCACCGTACCAAAAGAAATATCTAAAGGCGACTATACCTTAATTACCATAATCTCCAATGGAAAACAAACAAGATCAGTAATGTCTCCTATAAGAATTTCTGGCGGGGTGGACGGGACTTGAACCCGTGACCTCTGGCTTGACAGGCCAGCGTTCTAACCAAGCTGAACTACCACCCCAGCAAAAATTTGCTGCGCAAATCTTTGAGTTCAAAGTGAAAAGTTAAAGGACTTAGAAGCTATTTGATTTTTAACTCTGAACTCATAACTTAAAACTTTGATTTTGCCAGAGGCAAAATCAGTGGTAGGCGGAACAGGAATCGAACCTGTGACCTCTAACCTTGTAAGTGCTATACCCACCAGTTTTGAAGCTTACCATATTTTAGAAACCTGTTGCAAATTCTACCTTTTGAGCTATCCACACAGTGTGCGATTTCTGTATTTCACCCTACTCTACCACAGGGGCACTATACGAAAACTTTACAGTAGAGACCTCAGCTGTTATAAGGTTTCAGGGCATAGGTATGTAAACCCTTAACAGTAAAGGGCGTTTAGAGACCCGGTTCTAATCATGAATCGGGTCTCTAAGAGTATCAAGGGTTTACAAAGGTAACAACTTTAGGAAGTAATCCATACAAGGCCATGGGGTAACCTGGGGCCTTTTTGTTGTTGACAACAATGATAATATAATTTATCATTAATATTGTCATGAATGTTTTATATAAATCTGCATTCAGGAAGTTTGTA